>Ga0207678_10000843_pt1 | contig 28136 bp, 24 predicted proteins | sample KBSC63metaG_FD_184319 | JGI IMG/M metagenome (GOLD analysis project Ga0207678, IMG submission 184319) | Corn rhizosphere microbial communities from Kellogg Biological Station, Michigan, USA - KBS C6-3 metaG (SPAdes) (version 2) | ecosystem: Host-associated > Plants > Roots > Rhizosphere > Soil ... | reverse complement strand
CCACACGATGCACGTGCTGCGCCGCAACCTCGACTGCCAGATCCTGCTGTTCAACAATGAGATCTACGGGCTGACGAAGGGCCAATATTCGCCGACCAGTCGCGTCGGCACGCGCTCGCCGTCGACTCCGTTCGGCTCGGTCGACCGGCCGGTGACGCCGTGCGCGTTCGCCTTGGGCTCGGGCGCGCGCTTCATCGCGCGCGGCATCGACGTCCACAAGAATTTGCCCGAGGTGCTCAAGGCCGCGCACGCGCACAAGGGCGCGAGCTTCGTCGAGATCTACCAGAATTGCGTGGTTTATAACGACGACGTGTTCGCCGGCTTCACGGCGCGCGAGGTCGCGGCGGACAAGCAGCTGTGGCTGAAGGCCGGCGAGAAGATGCTGTTCGCGAATGGCACCAAGGGCCTCGCGCTCGATGCCGAGCGGCTCGCACTGAAGGTCGTCGACGCGGACGATCCGGGGGTGCTCGTTCACGATCCGGCCAACCGCCAGCTCGCGGCGATGCTGATCCTGATGCCGACCGAAGGCTTCCCGATCGCGCTCGGCGTCATCTACGAAAATCCCGCGCCGACCTTCGAGAGCGCCGTCATCGAGCAGAACCGCGCCGCCGCCACCGGCAAGCAGCCCGACCTTCAGGCGCTCGTCGCAAAGGGCCAGACCTGGCAAGTCGAAAAAGAGCCGCATCAGCTCTAGTGACAATTGCATTGCCGTCATTGCGAGGAGCCGCAGGCGACACGGCAATCCAGAGCGACGCTGGATTGCTTCTCGCGGCTCAAGGCCGGGATCGCAATGACGGAGCCCGGCTATAGACAATCTCACCCATTCGCTCGCCGGCTGGGCGCTCGGCCAGGCGGGACTCAAGACCAAGTCGCGCAAGGGCCTTGCCGCGCTGATCCTCGGCGCGAACATGCCCGACATCGACGTGTTCCTCGGTTGGGTGCCATGGACTCCGCTCGCGACCCACCGCGGCTTTACCCATTCGATCGTCGGCGGCGTGCTGCTGATGCCGCCGATCCTGTTCGCCCTGCTGTGGCTGCTCGACCGATGGCAGGTTGCACGAAAGGTTCGGTTCCGAAGCGGGCTGCCGATGCGCCCGTGGTGGTTGCTCGCCCTTTGCTACATCGGCGCGATTTCGCACCCGTATCTCGACCTGCTGACGACCTATTCGGTTCAGCTGTTCTCGCCGTTTTCGGCGGCCTGGTACCATGCCGACGCGCTGTTCATCATCGACGTCTGGGTGTGGCTGTTGCTTGGCGGTGCGATCTTCCTGTCGAAAGTGCGGGAGCGCACCGGCGAGGACTGGCGACGGCCGCCGCGCATCGCGATCGCAATCCTGCTCCCCTACATCGGCTTGAACCTCGCGATCAGCCAGCGCGCCGAGGCGGACGTTCGGCGGGTCTCGCCACGGGCTCAGCGCATTTTCGCTTCGCCGCCGCCGGCGCTGTTCTGGCGGCGCGAGCTGGTGTGGCGCGACGGCCCATGCGACCGCCGCGCGACCTACCAGCCGCTCGGTGATGGGTTTGCTCTCGAGGCAGGCTGCACGCCGCCTAACCTCAATGACTCCTATGTGCAGGCGGCGGTCCAGCGCGATCCGCGACTCCAGAGGTTCATGCGCTGGTCGATCCTTCCCGAAGCGCGGGTGGTGCGGCAGCGCTGCGTTGCCAAGGTGACCATCGGCGACGGACGCTACGGCGGCCCGGGCCGGTCGGCGCTGGCGCGCGAGACGTTGGTGCCGACTGGCGCTCCTGGCTGCTGACCTCGACAAGGCCTCGGCCAGCCCATAATTCGCCCGCGATGAGCACGCGCGGGCAGCATCTGGTGCGGGCGGACCGCGGCTTCGCGACCGGCGGCGGCCTTCTTGCGCGGCTCAGCGCGCCGGCATTCTCGAAACTGCTCGATCAGATCGACCGGCGGCTGGCGTGCGGCGGAATCGATGCGACGCTGCCCGGCGGCGAAAAGCGCCGTCTCGGCTTCCGTTCCGATGGCCCCGTGGCCGTCGTGCGCCTGTCGAGCTGGCTCGCGCTGGTGCGCCTCGCAACCTCCGGCTCCGTCGGCTGGTACAAGGCCTGGGCGCTCGGGGAATGGTCGAGCCCGGATCCCGTTGCCGTATTCGAGCTGTTCACCGCCAATGCGGTCCAGCTCGGCGACGTCGCGCGCGCAAAGGGGCCATTCCGCTGGGTGAACGCGCTCGCTCACCGGCTGCGCGACAACGCGCCGCGAATGGCGCGCAGGAACATCGCCGCGCATTACGACCTCGGTAACGACTTCTATTCGGCCTGGCTCGATGCGACGATGACCTATTCGTCGGCGCGCTTTGCGTCCGCCGCCGACGACAGCCTCGAGCGGGCGCAGCTGCGCAAGGTCCACGTGCTTCTCGATCGGCTCGATCTCAAAGCCGGGCAGCGCCTGCTCGAAATCGGCTGCGGCTGGGGCACGCTTGCGATCGAAGCGGCCAAGCGCGGCGCCTCCGTCGTCGGCCTCACGCTGTCGACCGAGCAGAAGGCGTGGGCGGACCGCAAGATCGCCGAGGCGGGGCTCGCCGACCGGATCGAGATTCGCCTCGCCGACTATCGCAACGTCGCCGAACAGTTCGACGTGGTCGCCTCGGTCGAGATGGTTGAGGCGGTCGGGCAACGCTGGTGGGGCGCCTATCTCGACAGCATCGCGCGCAACCTCAAGCCGGGCGGCCGCGCCGCGCTCCAGTTCATCAGCATCGATCACCGGCTGTTCGACCGCTACGCGGCCAGCGCCGATTTCATCCAGACCTATATTTTCCCCGGCGGCCTGCTGCTCGACGAGCCGTCGTTCGAGGCTTTGGCCCGCGACCGGGGGCTCAGCTGGGACAATCGTGAGGGCTTCGGACTCGATTATGCGCGAACACTCAAATGCTGGCGCGACCGGCACGAGAACGCGGTCGCGCGTGGTGCGCTGTCCGGCTTCGACGATCGCTTTCACGACCTTTGGCGCTATTATCTGATGTATTGCGAAGGGGGCTTCCGCGGGCGCGCGCTCGACGTCGCGCAGGTGACGATGACCAAGCTCTGAGAAGTCGGGTGAGCTCTACCGGGCTTGATGCTTAGCAGAGCTCACCCGTGCTCGGCACAGGGGCAACGTTGCACCGAGCAATTCGGAACACTCCAGAAGGCCCCCGGCCCTGCGCCACATCTCGCGTGAACTCGACTGCTGACGTGCGCGGTGCATCGCACATGCGGCTTCGTCAGAGCCGCGCGCTAGTCATAGGCGCTGACTTCGCGCTGGGCAACTATCGTTAACTGGAAATTAAGTCGCTCTGTCGCGCAAACGACAGAAGGCTCGCTCCCTTTCGAGAGCGAGCCTTCTTGTGGGAGCTTGCCCCGACTCCCTACGGCTGTTTCTTAAACCTAAGTTAAACTTTTTGCAACCTTCATGCGTCCACGCGAACTTTTTCGCCCGTTGCTGCCTCGGCGGTCAGCCGTTTGACGATTGCCTCTGCGACCACTTCCGGTGGCTTCACGCTCTCTGGCTCTTCCCCGGGAAAGGCGAGCGCGCGCATGCGCGTCCGGGTCGCCCCAGGATCGACAATCTGGACTCGCAGCCGCCCTGTATAAGCGGTCTCGTCGGCATAGGCGCCGAGCAGCGACTCGAGCGCGGCCTTCGACGATCCATAGGCGCCCCAGAAGGCGCGAGGCTCGGCCCCGACCGATGAGGTGAGCGCGATGATATCGGCGTGGGCCGAGTTGCGCAGCAGCGGGTCGAACGCGGCGATCAGCGCCTGATTGGAGAGCAGGTTGAGGCTGAGAATGCGGGCATATTCCTTGGGGTCGATGTCCTGCACCGGAGTGAGCGAGCCGAGCATTGCCGCGTTGAGCACCAGGATGTCGAGCTTCTCCCAGCGGCCCGCGACCGCCCCCGCGAGCTTGCCGATGCTCTCGCCGTCGGTGAGGTCCAAGGGCGCAATCGTGGCATTGCCGCCGGCGGCGTGGATCCCCTCCTCGACTTCCTCGAGTGCGGACGCCGTGCGGGCGACGAGAATGACATGGGCGCCGGCGGCGGCGAGGGCTTTGGCGGTCGCCGCGCCGATGCCGCGGCTGGCGCCGGTCACCAGCGCCAGGCGGTCGGATAAGGGTTTCGAATCGCTCATGGCGCCGCCTGTAGCGGCTTAGCGGCTCGCGACCAAAGACAGCGGGGCGCCGCCTTCCCTTTCCGCGAGATCGGTCAGGCTGGTCGGATAGGCGCCGGTGAAGCAGGCGTCGCAGCGCTGCGGCTGCGCGGCGTCGCGCTCTTGCCCGAGCGCGCGATACAGGCCCTCAATTGAAATGAAAGCGAGGCTGTCGGCGTTGATGTAATCGCGCATCTGCTCGACGCTCATCTGCGCCGCGAGCAGCTTGGCGCGCTCGGGCGTGTCGACGCCGTAGAAGCAGCTGTGCTTGGTCGGCGGCGATGCGATCCGCATGTGCACTTCGCGCGCGCCAGCGTCGCGCATCATCTGCACCAGCTTCACCGAGGTTGTGCCGCGGACAATCGAATCGTCGACCAGCACGATGCTCTTGCCGTCGACCAGCGCCGAATTGGCGTTGTGCTTGAGCTTGACGCCGAGGTGGCGGACTTCCTGGCTCGGCTGAATGAAGGTCCGCCCGACGTAGTGCGAGCGGATGATGCCGAGCTCGAATGGAATGCCGCTCTCCTGGGAAAAACCAAGGGCGGCGGGAACGCCGCTGTCCGGCACCGGCACGACATAATCGGCTTCGACCGGCGCCTCGCGCGCCAGCTCGGCGCCGATGTTCTTGCGCACCTCGTAGACCGACACGCCCTCGGCGATCGAGTCCGGCCGCGAGAAATAGACATGCTCGAAGATGCACGGCCGCGGCGCGACCTTCTCGAACGGCCGGAAGGAACGAATGCCGCTGTCGTTGACGAGGATCAGCTCGCCCGGCTCGACGTCGCGAAGGAAGCTCGCGCCGATGACGTCGAGCGCGACCGTTTCCGAAGCGAAGATGGTAGCTTCGCCGAGCTTGCCCATCACCAGCGGGCGGATACCGAGTGGGTCGCGGCAGGCGATCAGGCCCTCATCGGTGAGGACGACCAGTGAATAAGCGCCCTCGACCTGCTTCAGCGCGTCCGTCAGGCGGTCGAGCATCGTCCCGCGATCGGAGGTCGCGACCAGGTGGATGATCACCTCGGTGTCGCTGGTCGACTGGAAGATCGAGCCGCGCCGGTTGAGCGTCCGCCGAAGCTTCATCGCGTTCGAGAGGTTGCCGTTGTGCGCGACCGCGAAGCCGCTCTCCGCCAGCTCGGCGAACAGCGGCTGCACGTTGCGGAGCGCCGCTTCGCCCGTCGTGGAATAGCGGACATGGCCAATGCCCGCGCGGCCGGCCAGCGCGCGCATCACCTCATCACGATCGAAATTGCCGGCGACGTGGCCCATCGCCCGGTGCGAGTGGAAATGCTTGCCATCGAAGGTGGTGATGCCCGCGGCTTCCTGGCCTCGATGCTGCAGCGCGTGCAGGCCGAGCGCGACGAAGCTCGCGGCATTGTCTGCGCCCCAAATACCGAAAACACCGCACTCCTCGCGCAGCTTGTCGTCATCGAATGGATTGGTCGTCAGCATCGTCTGGGTCCCCGGTCACCCGCGCGTCCTGTCAGATGCGCGCCATATAGGATCGGCAGGGGCCCGTGTCGCCCCCTGGCGCGATAAGCCGTGAAATTTTAACGGCTTAGCTGTGCTTAGCTCTTGTAAAGGGTCGGAAATTTCTCCCGCAGCGCGACGATTTTCGGGCGGTCGTTGACGACGATGTAGGGGAAATAGGGGTGCTTGCGCGCGAACCCCTGGTGATAGGATTCGGCGGGGTAGAAGCCGCCCGTTTCGAGCCGCGTCGCGATCGGCTTGTTGTAGAAGTGCGCCGCGTTCAGGCGCGCGATGAACGCCTTGGCAAACGCGGCCTGCTGCGGCGACTGCGGAAAGATCGCCGACCGGTAGCTCTGCCCGACGTCCGGACCTTGGCGGTCGATCTCGGTCGGGTCGTGCGCGACCGTGAAGTAGATTTTGAGCAGCTGCGCATAGGAGACCTGGCTTGGGTCGTAAGTGATCTTGACCGCTTCCGCGTGGCGGGTCCCTTCGGAGCTGACTGCCTGGTAATTGGCATTCGCGGCCGAGCCGCCAGCATAGCCGGACACGACGCTGGTCACGCCTTTGACGTGCTCATACACCCATTCCATGCCCCAGAAGCAGCCGCCGGCGAGCACGGCCGTTTCGGTTCGCGGGGCGGCGGCGGCCGGCGCAGCGAGCATCATTGCGACGGGAATGAGAATCGCGACCTTCATCGGCAGTCTCCTTGGCCTTTGTTTATACGCCGGTTGCTGAACGGCGGATGCAGCGCGAATGCTGGACGGACCGGCGATCACGCGGCAAAGACGTACTGACACGGAGGTAAGCAATGCCCACCTACACCGCGCCGGTGCGCGAAACGCGCTTCATTCTCGACAATGTGCTCGACATCTCGCGTTATTCCAACCTGCCGGGCTTCGCCAATGCGACGCCCGACCTCGTCGACGCGATCCTCGAGGAAGCCGGCAAGTTCGCTGCCGAGGTTCTCCAGCCGCTCAACCGCATCGGCGACGAAGTCGGCTGCAAGCGCAACGACGACGGCTCGGTCACGACGCCGCCGGGCTTCAAGGAAGCCTACAAGCAGTTCTGCGAGGCGGGCTGGCCGACGCTGACGGGTCCCGAGGAGTATGGCGGGCAGGGGCTACCGCAAGTGATCGGCACCGCGGTGACGGAATTTGTCCTCTCGGCCAATCACAGTTTCGAAATGTACCAGGGGCTGACCGCCGGCGCGATCGCCTCGCTGCTGGTCAAGGGCTCGGACGAGCTCAAGCGGAAATTCGTGCCGACGATGATCACCGGCCGCTGGACCGGCACGATGAACCTCACCGAGCCGCATTGCGGCACCGACCTCGGGCTTTTGAAGACGCGCGCGGACCCCAACCCGGACGGCAGCTATTCCATTACCGGGACGAAGATCTTCATTTCATCGGGCGAGCACGATCTCAGCGAGAACATCATCCACCTGGTGCTGGCGAAGATCGCCGGGGCGCCCGATACCGTCAAAGGCATTTCGCTGTTCGTCGTCCCCAAGTTCCTCGTCAACGAGGACGGGACGCTCGGCGAGCGCAACAAGCTCGAGTGCAGCGCACTCGAGAAGAAGATGGGAATCCATGGCAACGCCACGTGCGTGATGAACTACGACGGCGCCAAGGGCTGGCTGGTCGGCGAGCCGGAGAAGGGCCTCGCCGCGATGTTCATCATGATGAACGCGGCGCGCCTCGGCGTCGGCCTGCAGGGCCTCGCCCAGGGCGAAGTCGCCTATCAGAACGCCGTCGCCTACGCCAAGGACCGGCGCCAGGGGCGGGCTCTCCGCCCCGATGAGCGCGAGACGGGGGCCAAGGCCGATCCGATCATTGTCCATCCCGACGTGCGGCGGATGCTGATGGAAGCGCGCGCATATAATGAAGCGGGCCGCGCCCTCGTGCTGTGGGGCGCGCTCCAGGTCGACCTGATGCGGCGCTCGCCGGACGAAACCGAGCGGCAAAATGCCGACGACCTGCTCGGATTGCTGACCCCGGTCATCAAGGGCTTTCTCACCGACAAGGGCTTCAGGGCCGCGGTCGAGGCGCAGCAGGTGTTCGGCGGGCACGGCTACATCCGCGAGCACGGCATGGAGCAGTTCGTGCGCGATGCGCGCATCACCCAGATCTACGAAGGCACCAACGGCATCCAGGCGATGGACCTCGTCGGGCGCAAGCTGCCGAAGGACGGCGGCCGCGCGGTCAGGAGCTTCTTCGAGCTGGTCGGGCGCGACATTGCGGAGGCGAGGTCGGCTGGCGATCCGTCGGGCGTCGCTGCCGCGCTCGAGCCGGCGCTGCAGGACCTTCAGGCGGCGACCATGTGGCTGGCGCAGAACGGCATGGCGAACCCCGACAATGCGGGCGCGGGCGCTTATGCCTACATGGATCTTATGGGCCTCGTCGCGCTCGGCTGGATGTGGCTCAAGATGGCCGCCGCGGCGGGGCGTGCGCTCGACGGTGGCGCCGACGACGCCCCGTTCCACGAAGCCAAGCTGGTCACCGCGAAGTTCTACGCGACGCGTGAGCTGCCGCTCTCGACCGCCCTGCGGCGCAAGATCGAGGCCGGGGCCGAGGCATTGATGGAATTGCCGGCTGAAGCGTTCTGACGGGGTCTTCGCGTTGGAGGGGTCGTCAGCGCCACCAGCCCGTGGCCGACTCCCACGCTCCCTCCCGCTTCATCGCGGCGATCGTCTCTTCGGCGAGCGGCTCCTCGAATGCGACTCCCGCGTGATCCGCGGTCTGCCACGCGACAGTCGCCAGCATGTCCGACGTTCCGACCTTGACGAGCACCTCGTCGCCCGCCGGCGGAAGATCGCGGCCGGCGAGCCGGGCGCCGTTCGGCGACAGGTCGCAGACGATGATCGTCCGCGATCGAGTCGGCGCCAGCGCCGAACCGGCGAGCATCACTTCCTCGCGATGACATTTGCGTGCGTGGGTGGGCTGAGCGCTCATTTCTGCAACAGGCACCTGCGGAACCTCCAGATGAGAGCATCGCATTTGGCACCGTTTTGAGCATCTCCCAACGACCGCAAAGGCGCTGTTCCAGGAAGGGACATTTCCTTATTTGCGGGCCGCCGACCGGCGGCTGCCGGGCCTGTAATGGCGTTGAGCGAAAGCCTTAGCGAGCGCTTTACTTTCAACGACTTGACCTAAATTAGTGGGTTAACGGCGAGGGTAATGCTATTGCACCGGAGTCGGACCGGCGACTCGTGTTGGGTCCTTCGGCCGGCGCTGCCATCGGGGGGTGGCACCTATGGATGCGGAACTGGGTTATTACCGACGCAGAATTGCCGAAGAATCGGCCGCCGCGGCAGCGGCTTCCGACCGCACAGTTCAATTGATTCATCTCGATCTCGTTCGCCGCTACGAGGAGCGCATCACTGCCCTCCAGGCGCAGGAGCGCCGCGCGCAAATGCACCTGATCAGCGCCGCCTGAGCCCGATCTAGAGCTTCGCAGCTGAGTCCGCGCTGACGGGCCAAGGCTGACGGACAAAGTAAATTTTCGGGAAACCACAAGCCTTCAACGAAAGTGAAGGGGGGCGGGAGCATTGCGCCCTCCTCGGTACTTTTTTGAAGTGGGGAACCAAGATGCGTTTGAATGTCTGCCTTGCGGCGCTTGCCGCTACTTTCGTCGCGGCCACGCCGGCCGTCGCCCAGCAGGCCATCGGCACGGCCAATGCCAAGGGCACGGTCCTCCAGGCGCTGACGCTGGTCAACAAGTCCGACCTCGACTTCGGCACGGTCGCGCCCGATTTCACCAACCCGGACACGGTCACGATCGACCCGGATACCAACACCCGCACGATTGCCAACGGCTTCGTCGTGGGCCTGCCCGGTGCGTTCAGCCGCGCTCAGTTCGACGGCAACGGCACCGCCGGCAAGACGGTCCAGCTGACCCTCGGCCAGCCCTCGGGCGGCGTCATCAGCAGCGCCGGCAACAACATTCCCGCGGTCCTGAAGCTCGACAGCGCCGGTACGACTCGCACGATCCCGGCCGGCGGCGTGTTCAGCGTCTATGTCGGCGGTGACTTCACCATCGGCGCCAACCAGGCGAGCGGCCTCTATACGGCCCAATTCCAGCTGACCGCCATCTATCAGTAAGCGGCGCAACCGGTAGTTGTAAGGCGGTCACCGCGGCTTCGGCCGCGGGGCCGCCTTTTTACTTTTGTGTTTAGCCGAGGTTCAGTTTCCGACGACGACTCGAACGTTGACCGCGACGAACGCCGCACCCTGTGAAAGGGGCCTGCGCGTTTTATCGGCAGGTGACTCCATCAACAGACGGAGGAAATGAGTCATGTCGCGTATGAAGAAAATCCTTGGCCTTGGCGCCGGCGTCCTTGCGATGGCCGCCGCGGCACCAGCCTCGGCCCAATATTATCACTATAACAACTATCGCTATAATTACCCGGCATCGCAGTACGGCTACTCGCAGTATGGCTATGCGCAGCCCTACGCTTATGGGCAGCAGTACGGTTATGCGGCCAACACCAACATGGCGGCCTCGCAGTGCAGCGCGGCGGTCCAGGCGCGGCTCAACAACCGCACCAGTCTTGCCGAGATCATCGGCTCGGCGCTCGGCGTGAACACTTCCGGGCGCGTGCTGTCGGTGACCCAGGTCACGCCGCGCAACAATGGCACGGTGCGGGTGCGTGGCCTCGCGAGCAGCGGGCGCTACGCTTACAATAATTACGGCCCGTACGGCGTCGGGGCCTATGGCGCGCTGGGCTACAATTACGCCAATTCGGCCGACCTCAGCTATCGCTGCGACGTCGGTTACAACGGCGCGGTGTACGATGTGAGGATCAACCGCCGCTAACCCGGCTGACGATCATGCAAGGAAGGAGCGCCGGTCCCGCCGGCGCTCTTTTCTTGCGTGCGCGGTTCAGCCAAGGGTCAGCGGGTCGCTCACAACCAGTCGGCAAGTCGTGCGTTCAACAGCGCCTAGGCGCGGGTGACGCGGTGAGTCAGGGAAGAAGTGCAGCAATGAATCAGCGGATTGGCGGTCGGGTTTCGATGAAGAAGATTGTGGCAGCGGGAAGTGCGGCCGCGGCGCTGGCCGTGGCCCTGCCGCTGGCGCTCCAGGCTGCGCCAGCTGTCGCCGCGTCCGCCTCGGCGCCCGCCGATGCGGAGATCGCCGCCTTCTACCGCGCCCGTGGCGGCGCGCCTTTGTGGCTCGCGCCGACCGCCGGCGCTGCCGCCCCGCAACTTCTGCAACTGCTGGCGACTGCCCAGGCCGATCACGTAAATCCGCGCCGCTATAATGTGCGGGCGCTCGAACGCGCGCTCGCGGACGCCCGCTCGGGTGCCCCCGGCGCCGTCCAGCGGGCCGACGCAATGCTGAGCACTGCCTTCGTCACCTATGTCCGAGACGTTCGGCACGATCCTGGCGTCGGTATCATCTATGTCGATCGCGAGCTTGAGCCGACGCCGCCGTCGGCCATCAACGCGTTGACCGCGGCGGCGCGGGCGCCGTCGCTCAGCGACTATGTTCAGCAGATGGGCTGGATGAACCCGATCTATGCAAAGCTGCGGCAGGCGATCGCGGGCCGAGTCTATCGCAACGACACCGAGCGGCGCCTGCTCCAGCTCAACCTTGAACGCGCGCGGGCCCTGCCGGCGGGGACCGGCCGGTTCGTGATCGTCAATCCGCCAGCGGCGCGGCTCTACATGTACGAGAACGGCCAGGTGGTCGATTCGATGCGGGTCGTCGCCGGTCGTCCTGACGCAATCGCACAGACGCCGATGATGAACGCCTACATCCGCTACGTGGCGCTCAATCCTTATTGGAACGCGCCGCCGGACATCGCCGCGCGCAAGCTCGCGCCCAATGTGCTGAAGCGCGGCCGCGCTTATCTCAACGAGAAAGGCTATGAGATCGTCGACCAGTTCGGCGAGAACGCCCATGTCCTGAACCCCATGTCGATCGATTGGCGCGGGGTCGTGGCGGGCCGTGTCGATGTCCACATGCGCCAGAAGCCCGGGCCCGCCAATTCGATGGGCCGCATGAAGTTCATGTTCCCCAACGCGCAGGGGATCTGGCTCCACGACACGCCCGAAAAGGAGAAGATCGAGGACGCCGCGCGGCTCGAGAGCAACGGCTGCGTGCGGCTCGAGGATGCGTCGCGCTTCGTGCGCTGGCTGTTCAACGGCCGCCCGCCGCGGCCGCAGGGCGCGCATCCCGAGCAGAAGGTGAATCTGCCGACCCCGGTGCCGCTCTACATCACCTATCTCACCGCGGTGCCGAGCGGGACCTCGATCGTCTATTTCAACGATTTCTACGGCAAGGACCGCGCCGAGGCGCGGCGGTTCGCGGGACTCTAGCTCGCCGCCCGCTGGTTGACGTACCAGGGCCGAAGCATAGTCGGTTCCTGCCTCTTCTCTTTCTTGGGGGCGAGGCGGCCGAGGTCGAACTGATGGTCGAACTGGACGCCGAACTTTCCTGACTGAGCCCAGCGGACGAGCCCGCGCACCGGTCCGACACCGACGATGTCGATCGTGAGCTCGGCCCCCGGCGCGACCGACACGGCGGCTTCGACCAGGGCGCCCATCGACGAAATATTGCGCAGCTTCAGCTCGACCGCTTCCCCGCCGATCGACGCCATCGCCCGGCGCATCAGCCGGTGACGTGGCTCGCGCACGCAGGCAAAGCCGGCGGCTTCGAGCGTGACGCTGTTGGCGAGGTGGCGCGCGGACTCGGCGGGCGTGGGTTTGCCGAAGATGTAGCCCTGCACCATGCTGACACCGAGCTCGCGGATCAGCTGGAGATCGTCGTGGGTTTCGACGCCTTCGGCGCACGTATCCATCCCGAGCGACTCGGCGAGGGTCACGATGGCGCGGATGATCGCGGCGTTGCGGTTGGTCGCGCTCGAGGAGGCGGCGCCGCGGACGAAGCTCTGGTCGATCTTGATCTTGTCGAACGGCGCCTTTTTCAAATAGCCGAGTGAGCTGTAGCCGGTGCCGAAATCGTCGAGCGCGAGGCGCACTCCGAGCTTCTTGAGATTGGCGAAGGTTTCGTCGGTCGAAACGCCGTCGGCGAGGAACACGCCTTCGGTGATTTCGAGCTCGAGCCGCTCCGCCCGGACGCCAGTTTCCCGCAAGTGGCTGGCGACCATCGTGACGACGCCGGGATCGTTGAACTGGAGTGGCGAGAGGTTGACCGCGACGCGGACGTGATCGGGCCAATGCGCGGCTTCCTCGAGCGCCGCGCGGAGCACCCATTCGCCGATCCGGCCGATCAGGCCCGCTTCTTCGGCGAGCGGGATGAACTTCGCCGGCGAAATCGCGCCGCGCTTGGGGTGCTCCCAACGGACGAGCGACTCGAAGCCCGAGATTTCCTCGCCGGCGGTGCGCACGATCGGCTGGTAATGGACCGAGAGCTCGCCGCGCTCGATCGCTTGCCTGAGGTCGTTCTCGAGCAGCTGGCGCTCGGCGGCCTCGCTGTGCATCGACGGTTCGTAGAGTCGGTGCTTGCCGCGCCCAGCAGCTTTGGCGGCGTACAGCGCGAGGTCGGCGTTGCGCACAAGGGCGTCCGCGCTGGCGCGGCCGTGATCGCCAATCGCGATGCCGACCGAGGCGCCGATCGTCACCTTGTGTCCCTCGATGATATAGGGCCGCGAGACCTGCTCGATCATCGTGCGCGCGAGCGACTCGAGGAGACCGAGTTCGACGGCGCCCGGGAGCACCGCCTGGAATTCGTCGCCGCCGAGGCGTCCCACCTGGCCGTGGTTGCCCATCACCGATGTAAGGCGCCCTGCAACTTCGCGCAGCAGCGCATCGCCGATCGGGTGGCCGAGCGTGTCGTTGACGTTCTTGAACCGATCGAGGTCGATCATGAACAGCGCGCAGCCCTTCTGGCGGTGGGTGGCATTGCGCAGGGCCTCGTCGAGCGTCTGGCGCATCATGGCCCGGTTCGGAAGGCCGGTAAGCGAGTCGGAGCGTGCCAGCCGCTTGATCTCTCGTTCCGACTTGCGTTGCTCGGTAAGGTCGGTGCCGATGCCGCGGAAGCCGAGGAAGCGGCCGCGCTCGTCGAAGATCGGATTGCCCGACAGCGACCAGTGGACATCCTGCTCGCTCGCCGGACTGACCACTACGTCCGAGAAGGGAAAGCGGGCGGAGAGATGAAAGCCGAGCGTCTTGCGCTCTTCCATCGTTTCGGATGCCTGGTCGACCGACAGCAGGTCGGTGAACTGGCGACCGAGCAGCGCCTCGGGCTCGCAGTCGAAATCGTCGGCGAGCTGGCGCGAGACGTAGGACAAGGTGCCGAGCGAATCGGTCTCCCAGAACCAGCCGCGGCCGCTATTCTCGAACTCGTCGACAAAATTCAGCGCCTTCTTGGCCTGCCACTCGAGAGCAAGGCGGCTGCGCCCGGCGAACAGCGTCTTCTGTGTCACGAGCAGGCTATAGCCGACAATTAGCAACGCCATCGCGTCGATCGCGAAGGTGATTTCGACGTTGCTGGAGAAGAACAGCGTCGTGAAGAACGCAACGAGCGCGTTGAGCACTGCCAACGGTGGCGCCGGAATGGCGACGGTGGAGCGGACGAAGAAACCGGCGGTCATCGCGAATGTCACGAATGACGCATCGGCTAGGCCGAGTTTCCCGCTAGCGACGCTCGCCATGGTCCATAGCGATCCGGTCGCGACGATGTATCCGCACATCAGCCGCGCGACGGTATGCGGCGCCAGCTGCATCCGGCGCCACCACGTCATCATCAGCCCAGCAGCGGTGTCGAACGCGACGGCGAGACCTAACGGCACGAACACCGCCGCGGAATTGGCGAAGCTCGCCCGCGACATGTCCTCGAACAGCATGCCGAGCGCAATCAGCAGGTGCCCCGCGAACAGCAACCACGGCGCAAAGGCCCAGCTGCCGACGCGCCGCTCGGCGAGCGCGAGGTCGGTGCTCTCACTATGGTCTTGAAGGTCGAACAGCAGCGCCTCGCGCACGGATGCACGCGCGGGCGTGTGAAGTTCGACTTCCGGTGTTCTCGCGAACAAGGCTCGACGCATTGAGGCTCCACCTTAGGCACCGGGCCGCGCGAACGGCCGAAGATGGAGTCTGTACGCTGCCGAGTTAACCGCCCGGCGAAGGAACAAGGTTACGGGACCGTTAGGACTATTCGGGAAGGAAATCCGGCACCGACAGATAACGCTCGCCGGTGTCATAGTTGAAGGTCAGGATTCTCGGGTGATCGCCGAGCTCGGGAAGCTTTTGGTCGACGGCCGCGAGCGCGGCGCCCGATGACATCCCAATCAGCAGACCCTCCTCGCGCGCGGCGCGGCGCGCCATCTCTTTCGCCTTGTCGGCGTCGACGTCGATGATTCCATCGAGGATCTTCGTGTTGAGGATGCTCGGAATGAAATTGGCTCCCAGTCCCTGGATCGGGTGCGGGCCCGCTCTCCCTTGGCTGAGCAGGGGGGCAAGCGCCGGCTCGACGGCGAAAACCTTGAGATTGGGCCACGCCGGCTTGAGCACTTCGGCGCAGGCCGTAATGTGGCCGCCCGTGCCGACCCCGGTGATGATCACGTCGAGCGGCGTGTCGGCGAAATCCCGCAGGATTTCCTCGGCGGTGGTGCGCCGATGCGCTTCGACGTTTGCCGGATTGTCAAACTGCTGCGGCATCCAGCTGCCGGGCGTCGAGGAAACCAGCTGGTTGGCCTTATCGACCGCGCCTTGCATGCCCTTGGCGCGGTCGGTCAGCTCGAACTGGGCACCATAGGCCAGCATCAGGCGGCGCCGCTCGACGCTCATGCTGTCGGGCATCACGAGGATAAGTTTGTAGCCCTTGACCGCGGCGACCATCGCAAGCCCGATTCCGGTGTTTCCCGAAGTCGGCTCGATGATCGTCCCGCCGGGCTTCAGCTTGCCGGACCGCTCGGCGTCTTCGACCATCGCCAGCGCAATGCGATCCTTGATCGAGCCGCCGGGGTTCGCGCGCTCCGATTTCATCCACACTTCGGCGCGATCGCCGAACAGTCGGTTGATCCGGATCTCGGGGGTATTGCCGATCGTCTCGAGGATATTGGCGGCTTTCATGCCCTAGCTCTCCTCTGCTTTAGGTCGTCGCAAGTCGGGGTCGTCGAAGCTTTTTGCAAGCCTCAGCTCGGGGAACCACCACGACCAAAGAAGCACGACGCCGATGGCCCCGATCCCACCCGCGATGACAGCCGGGACCGGCCCGATCAGTGCGCCGAGAAAGCCCGATTCCGCCTCGCCGAGCTCGTTTGAGGCTGAGATGAATAGCGATGAGACCGCGCCGACGCGGCCGCGCATTTCGTCCGGCGTGTAGAGTTGGATCAGTGACTGGCGGACATAGACCGAGAACATGTCGGCCGAGCCGAGCAGCGCGAGGCAGAGGAGCGACAGCGGCATCCACCGCGAAAAACCGAACAGGATTGTCGCTGCGCCGAACACGCCGACCGCGGCGAGCATCTTGACCCCGACATGTTGCTTGAGGGGGCGCGCCGAGAAGAATGCCGCGGTGAGGGTGGCGCCTACGGCCGGGGCTGCGCGCAGGTGGCCGAGCCCCTCCGGCCCGGCATGGAGCACGTCGCGCGCGAAGACCGGAAGCATCGCCGTCGCGCCGCCGAGCAGGACGGCGAACAGGTCGAGGCTGATGGCGCCGAGGACCAGGCGATTGCGGCGCACGTAGCGCAATCCCTCGACCATTTGCGCCCACGGGTTGGCGTTCCGCCCGATGTCGGTGCGCGGCACCGGCGGGATCGCGAGCAGGCCGAGGAAGGCGACGAGAAACAGGGCCGCGCTTGCGACGTAAGGCGCTTCGGGCGCCCACGCATAAAGATAGCCGCCCAGCGCCGGTCCGGCGATGGCGCCGCTCTGCCAAGCGATCGACGACAATGCGATCGCTCGCGGCAGGATGTCGCGCGAAACGAGGTTGGGCGCGAGCGCGCCGAGCGCTGGTCCGGCGAACGCACGGGCCACTCCGAGCAGAGCCGCGACGGCGTAGAGGACTTCGAGGGTGGTCGTCCGGTGCCACGCGAACCAGGCGAGCGCGGCCGCGCAGGCGAGCTCGAGGGCGATGGCGGCACGGGCGATCCAGCGCCGGTCGACGCGGTCGGCGGTCCAGCCGGTGACCAGGGTCAGCAAGAACAGCGGCAGGAACTGGACGAGGCCGATGATGCCGAGCCTCAGCGCGGCTTCCTTGAGCCCCATCGTCTCGCGCGCGATGTCGTAGACTTGCCAGCCGATCACGATGACCATCGCCATCTGCGCGATGGTCGCGCACAGCCGTGCCATCCAGAAATATCGAAAGGCGGGGATCCGAAGCGGTTCGGGGAACAGGCTCACGCCAGCGCGACTAGGGAGTGGCTGCGGCGGGAGCAACCCGCGGCCACGGACTGCCATTCTCCGCGGTCGGGTTCCACCCGAGCAGGCCGAGCATCACGACAAATCCGACGAGGTACGCGACCGGGACGAACCAGCCCTCCTTGAGCCAGCGCGCGAGCGAGCGGCCTTCCGGGTAGAGGTTGGTGATCGCGACGCCCGCTGATGAGCCGAACCAGACCATCGACCCGCCGAATCCCACCGCGAAGGACAGCAGCGCCCAATCATAGCCGCCCTGGCGAAGCGCCAGCGCGGTCAGCGGGATATTGTCGAACACCGACGACAGGATTCCGAGCCCGAAGGCGGTCTGCCACGAGGGCTCAGGCAAGCCCTTCAGCGGCATCAGCGACGCAGCGGCGACGAGGCAGACGAGGAACACCGCGCCCTTGGCACCATGCCGCATCACCGACCAGTCGGGTTTCGCGGCCAGGCTAGTCAGGAGGATCGCGCTCCACAGGGCCAATCCGAGCCAAGGCGCCGTTTCCTCCCCGCTCGAGAGCGAAGTTGCGAGCACGTTCGCGGTCACCGCGGCAGCCAAAATGAACGCGACGATCCAGATGCGCCGCCATTCGAGCGCGTGTCCGGGCTCGTCACTGTCCATGATCGGCTGGAAGCGGTGCTGTGCGCGCGCGCCGAACAGCGCCACAATCAGGAAGGCGGGAACCGCCGCAACATAAGCGGGGAGGACGGTCAGCGCCGAGACCCCCTTGAGCCACATGATCGTGGTGGTGGTATCGCCAATGACGCTGCCGGCGCCGCCCGCGTTCGAGGCGGCAACCAGCGCGGCGATAAAGGCGACGGTAACTCGGCCGCGATAGAGATGCCGGGCCATCACGCCCCCGAGCACTGCCGCGGCGATATTGTCGAGAAAGGCGGCGAGCACGAAGATGACCGCGAGCAGCGCCACGCTTCCGGAGTACCCGTCGGGAAGCAGGTTCGGCAGGTGATCCGAAATGTTGCTGCGCTCGAACTGATTCGACAGCAGCTCGAACCCGACCAGCAGCAGGAACAGGTTGGCGATGGTCACCCACTCGTGCCGCGCGTGCGCGGCAAACGCCGCGACCCCGCGTCCGGTCGGGTAGGCCGTCACCAACGTCTCGAACGCGAAGATGACCAGCAGCCCGATGACGCTGATCGCCAGCGCCTTGCGGTGGAACAGCGCGACCCCGACCAGCATCAGGGCAAACAGGACGAACTCGATTGGGATGCCCAGCGGCGCGATCATCCGCGGCGCATATCAAGCGATTCGCTCCAGGTCTGCCCTGCTGCTGTTGATGCTTCGTGCGCTGCCGGTGCGAACGGAGGGCGCTTAATAGGCCGGCTCTTCGTGCCGCAGGTCGCTCCGTTGTTCCGCCTCCTGGTCGATGCGGCTCATGTCGCCGCCGAGGAACGCGACGAGGTCGTCGCAGAAGCGCTCCTTGTCAGTCGCGAAGAGGCCATGAGGGCTGCCGTCATATTTGATGAATCGCGCGCTTGGCACCGCACGTGCGACGACTTCGCCGGTCGCCGCGATTGGGACCGTCTCGTCCGAGGTTCCGTGGATACACAGCGTCGGCACCCCGTCGAAGCTCTTGAGGTCGCTGGTGAAATCGGTGAACGAAAAAGCTTCCGCGGCAGCAAGCGTCGGTCTGAGGCCGGCCATCATTGCCTGCCGCCAGGCGTTCATCAGCACCTGGTCGCTGACCGGTGAGGAGACCATTCCGACACCAAAGAAGCTCTTGAAGAAATCGTGGAAGAAGGCGGCGCGGTCCTTCTCGATGCCCTGCGCCATCTGCTTCAGCTGGTCGCTCGGAACGCCGTTCGGATTGCTGTCGCTCTGGGCGACGTGGGGAACAATCGAGCTCGCGAGCACCGCCTTGCTGACCCGGTTCTTGCCTTGCTTTGTAAGAAAGCGGGCGACCTCGCCGCCGCCCATGGAAAAGCCGACCAGGCTCACCTTCTCGTGCACGCCGGCGTCCTCGAGCACGGCCGCGGCATCATCAGCGTAGGTGTCGTAATCGTGGCCGCCCCACGGCTGGTCCGAGCGGCCAAAGCCGCGGCGATCGTAGAAGATGCAGCGGTGCCCGGCTTCGACCAGCTTCATCGCCGCTGCGTCCCAGGTGTCGGCCGACAAGGGCCATCCGTGGAAAAACAGGATTGGATCGCCGCGCCCCCAATCCTTGTAATAAAGCATGCAGCCGTCGCGAGCCTTGGCGTAGGGCATTGAGAATCTCCTGCTGACCCCGCTCGCCGATTTAAACGATTGAGGCGCACTCGCCGTTGCGCGGCTCGCCGCACGATCAGCTTAAGCGCGAAAGTCGGGGACCGTATGCGACTGCCGCCAATAATCCTGGAGTCCGATCCGGCGGAGCAGCAGATCGAAGCCCGAATTGCCCCAGACGGGGCGCATCGGCGGCTGGAACAAGGGGCTGGTCAGCCGGTCGTCATCGCCGGCCGACGGCGCAACACGCGCCCATGGGCCCTCGCCGAAAAAATAACCCTGCAGGATGGAGAACAGATTGGCCGCGTCGCCGAGCGCCGCGCAGGCATGGACGACCGCGAAAACCAGATCCGGAGATGACTCGAGAAGCGCCAGGCCGGTCGCGACGGCGTGGGATCGGCTGGCTTCGCCGGCGAGGGCGCGCGCCGTCGCGGCAAAGGCTGCGACCAACTTGTCGGGCGTATCGGGCGGGCGCAGCGCGCGATCGTTGATGACCGACAACGCCTCCGCGGGCCGGCCGCTGTAGAGCAGGTAGCCGATCTGCGTCCGCCACACGTAGGGATTGTGCGGCCAGTGATCCACCGCGACGCGCATGGCTTCGTCCGCGCCCTGGAGATCGCCCGCCGACCAGAGGTTGACAACGACCTTGCGGTCCGCGCCGGCGATCAGGAAACGCGACCGGTCGAACTTGCGCGACAAGGCGGCCGCGTCGTTCCAGCGGCCGACGCTCGCATAGACGTCGCCAAGGAGGAACAGCAGCAACGGCATGCGCGGCTGAAGCTTGAGCGCCTCACGATCGGCGCGCTCCGCGTCGCTCCAGTGGCGATAGACTGGATCGAGCATCCGCACGGCTCCGAGCGCGCGCGATTCGCGGCGGTCGAGACTGAGCGCTTCTTTCGCCGCCGAGCGGCTGCGCGCGTCCAATCCGGGACGCTCGGCAAGCGGCGAGGCCTTCTTCCGGGCGGCATAAGCCATGGCCAGCGCACCCCAGGCTTCCGCGGAGTCGGGGGCGGCATGCGTCGCATCGGTGAGAAGCGTGATGGCCTGGTCGAGCGACGCCGGGTTGTTGAGCTCGAACGCGTCGTTGGTCTGCAGCTCGTCGATGCCCTTCTGCAGGTAAAGCTGCGCCTCGGGCGAGATCGAGCGCTGGCGAGACAGGAACGTCCATCCTCCGATACCGGCAAGGCTCGCGGCGGCCGCGGCTCCGCTGATCACAAACCCACGACGCGAAATCGTGGATTTGGAAGCGGGCGTGTTCGAAGAGGCTTGCCGCCCGAGCAGCGCGTCGATGCTCCTGCGAACCTGCGTCCAGCCGGAATGAGACGCCGCGCCGTGCCAGCCGTGGAGATTGGCGCACTGAATCTGATCGAACGGCATCGGCAGGCGCTCACCGTCGAGCCGCGCTTGCACCAGCTTGCCGAGTTCGCGGGCGCGGTTCGCCTCCGAACGAACCCATTGCGATCCAACGGCCGCCTTGGACCACAGGACAAGGACCGCGCCGGAATTGTCCAGCTCGCTCGCGATCACGTCGGAATAGGCGCGGTGCGCCGGCAGCTCGCGGTCGAACCAGATCGAGCGGCCCGCCTTGCCGAGCTCGCGCGCGATCCGCCGGGTCACGACCGAGTCGGCTCTCGCGTACGATAGGAAGACGTCGGCCACGCTGCGCTCCCCGCTTTCCGTGTCTAAGAATAGTCCGTTTCAAGCCTGGGCGGGAACGACCAACTTTGGCGGCTTTCGTGGCAACGCTGTTCGTGTATTGTTCCGCGATGGCAAAGCCCAAGTCACGATATGTCTGCCAGGCCTGCGGCTCGATCTCCTCGCGCTGGCAGGGGCAGTGTGCCGATTGCGCCGAGTGGAATACGCTCGTCCAGGAAAGCGCGGAAGTGTCGAGCATCTTCGCCGCCAAGCATAATCTTCAGGGCGGCGGGCGCGTGATCCCACTGGTCGGCCTCGAGACTCCAGCGGCGTTGCCGGAGCGGCTGGCGAGCGGGCTCGCCGAATTCGACCGCGCGATCGGCGGGGGCATCGTGCCGGGCTCGGCGATGCTGGTCGGCGGCGATCCGGGAATCGGCAAGTCGACGCTGTTGCTCCAGGTCGCGGCAAGGCTCGCCAGCGAAGGGAACAAGGTCGTCTATGTCTCGGGCGAGGAATCGGCCGAGCAGGTGCGGTTGCGCGCGGTGCGGCTCGGTCTCGGCCGAGCGCCGGTGCGGCTCGCGGCGGCAACATCGGTGCGCGATATCCTGACGACCGTTGGCGACAGCGAGCCGCCGGCCCTGCTCATCATCGATTCGATTCAGACCATGCACAGCGACCTCATTGAGGGCGCGCCCGGCACTGTCAGCCAGGTCCGCGCCTCGGCGCAGGAACTGGTGCGCTTCGCCAAGGAGCGCGGGACCGCCCTGGTGCTCGTCGGCCATGTCACCAAGGACGGGAGCATCGCCGGTCCGCGCGTGCTCGAGCACATGGTCGACACGGTGCTGAGCTTCGAGGGCGAGCGCAGTCACCAGTACCGCATCCTGCGGGCGATGAAGAACCGGTTCGGCGGCACCGACGAGATCGGCGTGTTCGCCATGGAAGGGCAGGGGCTGACGGAAGTACCGAACCCGTCCGCGCTGTTCCTGACTCACCGCGGCGAGCCGGTCAGCGGCACCAGCGTCTTCCCGGCAATCGAGGGTTCGCGCCCGGTGCTGGTCGAGATCCAGGCGCTGACGGTGCGCCTTGCGACGGGCGCAACGCCGCGGCGCGCGGCGGTCGGATGGGACAGCGGTCGGCTGGCCATGATCCTCGCGGTGCTCGAAGCGCGCTGCGGAATGAGCTTCGCGACCGCGGAGGTCTATCTCAACGTCGCAGGCGGCTATCGGCTGAGCGATCCGGCCGCCGACCTCGCCGTCGCGGCGGCGCTGGTATCGGCGCTGTCGGAGCGGCCGGTGCCGAGCGAATGCGTGGTGCTCGGCGAGATCGCGCTGTCAGGCGAAATTCGCCCGGTCGCGCATGCCGGCCTCAGGCTCAAGGAGGCGGCCAAGCTGGGTTTCGAGAGCGGCTGGGTGCCCAAGGGCGTCAAGGGCGGCGACGGCCTGCGCCTCGCGGAGTTCGGTAACTTGCGCCAGCTGGTCGATCAGATTCTCCAGCGCTAGCGGGGCTTGCGCCTGCGCAGCGCGAGGCCGCTTGCGACGACCCCGATCAGCACAATGGCAAGCGCCAGCCAACGCGCGTGATTCTCGACCGGCGGCGCAGCTTGTGTCTCGGGCAGTCGAGGGCTGGGAGTGGACGGGCTCGCATCGGACGAGGCCTCCACCCTGCGAGGAGTCGGCGCTAGCGATTGCGTTTGAGCGATCGGCTCCGTTCGATGGAAGGCGAGGCGATATGAAGTGCGGCCGTCGGTGAGCACCCCGCTCATGGTGTTTGACGGCTCAGTCCCGAACGGTGCCACGATCGCGCGACCGTCATCCGAAACCCGCGCCGCGGCGGTTCGAAATGAATCATTGTCGTCTGGGAAAAAGCGCGTGGTGCGCAAAGAGAGCTTCGCGCTTGCCGGGAGCTCCAGCCGAACCGTCTTGCCCTCGACCATGAACGTTCCAGCCGACGCGCTCTTGGGCAGCGCACGCTCGGCGCGTTCAAGCGCCGCCGAATCCGCGCTTGGCGTTCCGTCGCCGGCGACGAGGTCGAGTGAGAAGGTCGCGTGGAGCGGCACGCATTGCGTGGCGGTGCACGCCGCCCAGCTCAGCTTCGCCTCGATCGGCAGCGGCGTTCCCGGCGCCACCGCCCGCCCGATGCTCATCCGCGCGAGCAGGACATGCGCGCCCTCGTGGACATAGCTGCTGATGCCGTCGGCGCTGATCAGCGTCGGCGGTGGATGGAGCAGCCGTCCGAAGCTGAGGCCCTTCGCGGCCGACCATTCGACCGAGGGCGCGATCCCGCTGTCGCCCGGATTGCTCCAATAGCCGTGCCAGCCCGGCTTCGGCGCCATGCGGAAGCCGACGAGAATTGTGCTTCCGGGTTTTGGAGCGAGCGTTTCGGCGACCAGTTCCGCGGGCATGTACCGCGCCGGGTCGGCGGTTGCGAAAGCGGGCGTGGCGGCGAGCAGCCCAAGTGCGGCAATGGTCAGGCGCATCCGCCTATTTCCCGCTCTCCCTGGCGGCGACTCCCGCGCTTTCCGCGCGCGCTTTCTTCACGCTCTCCTCGAACTGCGCGAGCGTCATGCCGCCGAAGCTCTGGGTGCTGCCGATGATGAACCCGGGCGTGCCCTCGAGCCCGAGCAGTTGGGCCTGCTCGTCGTTGCGCGCGAGCAGGTCCTCGATGTCCTCGGAATGAGCGACGATGTCCTTCTGGATTCGCGCCCAGTCGGCGCCGGCTTTCTTCACCGCTGCCTCGATCTTGGCGTCGGTGAGCGGCCGCGGCGTGTTGAGCAGCGCGTCGTGCACCTCGAGATACTTGCCCTGGAACTTGCTCGCGATGGCGATCAGCGCGGCCTTCTGGGAGGCAGGCCCGAAGATCGGCCAGTCGCGGAAGATCACGCGGACTTTCTTGTCCTTTGCGACCAGCTGCCTGAGCGGCTCATGCGACGCGCGGCAGGCGGGGCACTGATAATCGAGATATTCGACAATGGTCACGTCATAGCCCTTGGGCGCGATCATCGGCGCGTCAGGGTCTTCGGTGAAGTAGCGCCGCGCTTCGTCGGTTGGCGCATCGTCCGCGGGCGCCTTGACCCGCTCGGCGAGAGCAGGGGTTAAGGCGATCAGCGCCGCCGCGAGCGCGGCGAGCGTCCGCTTTGTTCCAGTCACATCAGTCTCCGAATTCGGCCAGCCTGCACGAATGCAGCGTTCGAGCGTCCCTTCCTAAAGTTAGTGGCCAATGGCAACCCGGCCCCGTGCTTTGCCGGTGACCGGTTGGGTAACGGAGACGAGCCGCGGCGGCTCAGGCCAGGGAATCGATGCCGATCGTATCGCGCACCACGTAAAGCGGGCGCTGCTTGGTTTCGGTCAGGATGCGGCCGACATACTCGCCGAGCACACCGAGCGAGATGAGCTGCACTCCGCCAAGGAACAGCACCGAGACCATGATCGAGGCGTAACCGGGCACGGGATTGCCGAAGAACATGGTGCTGAGCGCGAGGAAGCCCGCATAGCCGAGCGCGAACATCGCGATCAGCGCGCCGACATAGGACCAGATTCGCAACGGTACGGTCGATGCCGAGGTGATCCCGTCAAGCGCCAGCGTCCACAGCTTCCAGTAATTGAATTTCGTCTGGCCGGTCTCGCGTTCGACGCGGTCATATTCGACCGCCGCCTGCCGGAACCCGGCCCAGGCGAACAGGCCTTTCATGAAGCGGTTGCGCTCGGGAAGCGCGCGGATGACCTCGACCACCTTGCGATCGAGCAAGCGGAAATCGCCGGCATTCTCCGGAATCTTGTCGGACGAGACCGCATTGTGCGCGCGATAGTAGAGGCCGGCCGTGACGCGCTTTGCCCAGCCGTCGCTCTGGCGGCAGCGGCGGACGCCGAAGACCATCTCAAAACCCTCGCGCCACTTGGCGACCATCTGGACCAGCACCTCGGGCGGGTCCTGCATGTCGACGTCCATTGGGATGACAGCATTGCCGCGTGCATGGTCGAGCCCAGCGCTGAGCGCGGCTTCCTTGCCGAAATTGCGCGAAAGCGACAGGGCGCGGACGCGCGGATCGGCGAGGTTGGCGGCGACGATCGCGGCGAGAGTCGCGTCGCTGCTGCCATCGTCGACGAACAGGATTTCCCAACCCCCCTCCGCGGCGACCTCTTCAAGGACCGCGCCGACGCGCTCGACGAAGGGGAGAATCGCCTCTTCCTCGTTCTTGACCGGGACGACGATCGAGAGGAGCGGCGCGACCAGGCCGCGCTTGATGAGGGCGGCATTGAGATCGCCAACGCCCGCTGGCACGGCGATCACCGGCTTCTTGCGCGGCTGTGCTGACACTGGCCTTCCCCCTTCGGTCTGAAGGCTAGGGCGGAATGGTTTACGAGACCTTTACTTCTTGGCCCGACAGACAGACGCGAAAGCCGGAGGAATGCCCCCGAATGGAACGCGCCGTCTTCGACCGCATGGCCGAGCTCGATCAGCATCACTGGTGGTTTCGGGCACGGCGGCGGGTCCTCGCGGCGCTGATCGAGCGCATGGTGCGACGGCCCGAACCCGCGCGCATCCTCGAAGTCGGCTGCGGCACCGGCCACAATCTCGCGATGCTGGGCAGGTTCGGCGCGCTCGACGCGTCCGAGCTCGACGACTGCGCCCGCGCGCTCGCTGCCAAGCGTCTTGGCCGCGACGTGCTGTGCGCGAAGCTTCCCGACCTCTCGATGTTCGAGCGCAATGCCTATGATCTGGTGGCGCTACTCGACGTGCTCGAGCATGTTCCGGATGACGTGGCGTCGCTGCGGTCCATCCATCGCCGCCTGAGGCCCGGCGGAGCGCTGCTGCTGACCGTTCCGGCCAATCCCTGGATGTGGAGCGCACACGATTGCGCGCATCACCATTTCCGCCGCTATTCGAAGCGCCAGCTCGAGCAAGCGGTGCGCAATGCCGGGTTCGAAATCCAGCTGCTGAGCTATTTCAACAGCCTGCTGTTCCCGCTGGTTGCCGCGGCTCGGATCGCGGGCAAGCTCGTCGGCAGCCGGTCCTCGGACGACAAATTGCCGGGGCCCTGGGTCAACGCGGCCCTCGAAAGGATCTTCGGCCTGGAAGCGGGCATGATCGGGCGCGTGCCGATGCCATTCGGCGTCAGCCTGGTCGCGGTACTGCGCCGTCCCGCCTGAGGCGCACGCGGAAATCGCATCCGCTTTGCCTTACGAATCGTTAGGCGGTCGCCGATGGACCCCGTTTCGTGAACCGCCAAACCCCTGCAGTGCCGACGCAGCAGGCGCAGGACGGCTTGCCGATCCCGCGCCGCTACTGGTCGGCGGCGGCGATCTGGCTTGCCTTGACCATGGCCGTGCTCGACGGCGCGATTGCCAATGTCGCGCTCCCGACGATCGCGCGCGAGCTCGGCGCGAGCCCGGCGGCATCGGTGTGGGTGATCAATGGCTACCAGCTGACGATCACCATGCTGCTGTTGCCGCTCGCCGCGCTCGGTGACCGTATCGGGTACAAGTGCATCTACATCCCGGGGCTGGCGCTGTTTACAATCGGGTCGGTCGCCTGCGCGCTGGGCGGGACCTTGCCGCTGCTGATCGCGGCGCGCGTTTTCCAGGGAGTGGGCGCTGCGTGCATCATGAGCATGAACGCGGCGCTGGTCCGTGCCACCTACCCGGCCAGCATGCTCGGGCGCGGGATCGGCTATAATGCGATGGTGCTGTCGATGTCGGCGGCGCTAGGACCGACCCTCGCAGCCTTGATCCTGAGCGTCGCGACGTGGCCCTGGCTGTTCCTCATCAACCTGCCGATCGGGATCGCGGCGCTGATTGTCGGCCGCAAGTCGCTTCCCGAGCCGCATGGTCACGGCGAGCCGTTCGATTGGCCCTCGGCGCTGCTCAGCGCGGTGATGATGGGCGGCATCATGTTCGGCGCCGAGACGGCGGTCCGGGAGAGTGCCGTCGCCGGCGGTCTGCTGGTGCTGGTCGGGCTCGGCTGCGGCGCGGCGCTCGCCTGGCGTGAATGGGGCGATCCACACCCCTTGATGCCGATCGATCTGATGCGAATCCCGATCTTCGCTTTGTCCATGGCGACGTCGGTCGTGTCCTTCGCGGCGCAGATGCTCGCTTATGTCGCGATTCCGTTCCTGCTTCAGTCGGTGCTCGGCCGCAGCGTGTTCGCGACGGGCCTGTTGATGACGCCGTGGCCGATCGCCGTCGGCATCGCGGCGCCGTTCGCCGGCCGCTTGGCGGACAAGGTGCCCTCCGGCCTGCTCGGCGGCGTCGGCCTCGCGATCTTCGCTGTCGGCCTGTTCTTCCTGTCGCGGCTGGGTGCTTCGCCAAGCGATTTCGACATCGCCTGGCGGATGGCAATGTGCGGACTCGGCTTCGGCCTCTTCCAGTCGCCCAACAACCGCACCATCGTCAGCTCCGCGCCCAAGCATCGCTCGGGGGCCGCGGGCGGCATGCTGGCGACCGCGCGCCTGCTCGGACAAACCGGCGGCGCCGTCGCCGTCGGCGCGGCGTTCCACCTGTTCGGCGTCCGCGTCGCGCCGCACCTGATGCTCGCCGCCGCCATCGCCGCGCTGATCGCCGCGGGCGTCAGCCTGCTTCGCTTGCGTGCCGAGCCGCCCAAGCGTGTCGCCGTCTACAAGCCGATCCTCGAGTAGGGCGGGGCTTTCTTCGGCTGTTTCGCTAAGCTAGCGCGCGACCATGACCGCGCTTGATGTCTTCGTCTTCCTGTTGCTGATCGGCGGCGGCGCCATCGGCTTCGTGCGCGGCTTCGTGCACGAGGTCATCTCGCTGCTCGCCTGGGTCGTCGGGATCGCGATGCTCAAGCTGTTCCACACCCAGCTCTGGACGGGCCTGATCGGCAGCTTCGGCACCAGCTCGGCGGCGGCCGCGGTGCTCGCCTTCGCGATCCTGTTCATCCCCAGCTTCGTCATTGTGAAGCTGCTGGCGCGCTCGATCGGCGGCCGCACCCGGCGCTCGCCGGTGCTCGGCCCGTTCGACCGGGTGCTCGGCGGCGGCTTCGGCGCATTGAAGGGGCTGCTCGGCGCGACCCTCTTCTTCCTGCTCGCCAATCTTGCCACTGACATGGTCTACGGCGCTCAGGCCGAGCGGCCGCAGTGGATGACGAAGTCGCGCACCTATCCGCTGCTCAATGCCAGCGGCCGGGGCATTGTCGACTGGGTCGAGGCGCGGCGCCATCGGCCTCCGGCCAGGGAAGAATGATGATCCGCCTTCACGACACGTTGACCCGCGAGAAGCGCGACTTCGACCCCCCTGCGCGGCCTATCACCATGTATGTGTGCGGGCCGACGGTCTATGGCCGCGCGCACATCGGCAATGCGCGGCCCGCGGTGGTGTTCGATACGCTGGCGCGGCTGAT
>Ga0207678_10000839_pt1 | contig 28208 bp, 28 predicted proteins | sample KBSC63metaG_FD_184319 | JGI IMG/M metagenome (GOLD analysis project Ga0207678, IMG submission 184319) | Corn rhizosphere microbial communities from Kellogg Biological Station, Michigan, USA - KBS C6-3 metaG (SPAdes) (version 2) | ecosystem: Host-associated > Plants > Roots > Rhizosphere > Soil ... | reverse complement strand
CGAGGTCCATGGCGCCCCGATGCCCTTGACCATGGCACCAGACCATCCAGTTGGCGAGGTCACCGTTCATGGCAACCTGCACATGCCGCCCCGCCCCTGCACCTGGCCTGAACGACCCGCCCAGCCACCCAGCCGTCACCGAACTGGCTTAGCTGCTCCCTGTGTCTGGGCTGGCGCGTTGGCAGTTGCTTCGAGACTGTCAGCGATCTCTATGGGACTCGCTTCGGGGTCGACCAGCACCATGACATCTCTTCCATCCGCTGTCTTCAACTCGACCTTCATCGAGGGGCTCTGCCTTCTTCTTATGCTTCACAACGGGGTGGACGTTTGAAGCGTGTGCGGCTACGGGGACCGCACATCCTTTCGGCAGCGTGCCAAGAACTTGCCAAGACAGACGCGAACAGGGTGGACGGCGCGACACAGACGGGACAGGCAGACCTCGCTGACCTGGACGGAGTAGAACACTAGTTCACACTGTCCTGTTCCCTGGGGGTCAAGCGAGCCGAGGGTTCAAGTTGCCTCACTGCCATCAGGGGGTGTTCGGCCTCGTCATTTCCCTGAGCCGATGGTGGCAGCATCGATGAGCGTTTCGGCGGCCGATCGCGCGTGTAGCAGGGGGGAGGTGTCGTTGAGTGAGGTCGCCAGGGCTAAGGCGCCCTCGAAGAGCACGGCGAGCTGGTTGCCGAGCCGATAGGGATCTCGGGCGCCGGCTTCGGTGGCTGCTTGGATGATACGGGCAGTGAAGTCCAGTTTGTGCTCGTGCACGATGTCTTCGACCCCGGGCATCGCGTCCGCCGCCTCGACAGCGGCGTTGTGGAACGGGCAGCCGCGGAAACGGCTGCCCGGCGCGCTATCGAAGATGGCCAATAAGCGGCTGCGCGGCGAGGCGTCGGCGGTGTCGATGGCCTGCTCCCTGGGTGCCCCGCCGGCGTGGTGGATGCGGCGCAGGTACTCCTCCACGAGGTCGTTCTTGCTGGAAAAGTGCTGGTAGAACGTGCGTTTCGATACGTGGGCGTGTTCGGTCAGCCGCTCCACCCCGGTGGCGTGGATCCCCCCGCGGTGAAACAGGGTCGTTGCGGCGGTGAGGATCCGCTCGCGCGCTCCGCGACCGCCGCGACTAGCCGGTCGGGCCGTGGCTGTCTGTGTTCCACTCACGGCATCAAGCATACCGAGTGTTTTACATTTCGCCCTGCGTCGACAGCGGCGTTACGGAATGGACGCCTGAAACGGCCGCCCGAGGTGCTATCGGGTGGGCGGCTCCGCGGCGAGGCGTCGGTGGTGTCGATGGCCTGCTCGCTGGGCACCCCGCTGGCGGTAGATGTGGCGCAGGTACTCCTCGACGAACTCATTCATCCGGAAAAGTGTAGTTAGAACGTGTATTTCGACACGTCGGCGTGTGCGGTTGGCCGCTCCACTCCGGTGCGAGCAGATTCGGTCGCGGCGAAACAGGGTTGTCGCGGCAGTCTGTATCCGAGCGCGTCCTCAGCGCCGGCTGCGACCAGCCGGCTGGGCCGTGGCCATCGTTGGTTCGCTCTTACTACTAGCACACCGATCGGTGTACAACCAGTCAAAAGGGTTGTATATTGCAATATCGATATAGAGCGTTCGGTGTACATGGCCCCCGGTGGGAGGCAGGACATGGCAGTCGCCCCACACGTGGCCAATAGGGTGGCGCAGCAGTGACGGTGCTTTTCGATACCAGCACTCTCCCGGCGCGCGATCGGGCCGATGCCATTCGTGACACGGTCGCGCAGACGTTCGTCCATGCGGAGATCAACTTCGCCATCGAGAGCGCCGCGGCGGCGGTCGGCGCGATCACCGATCTCGGGCAGCTGACCGTATTGTCGATGCGATCCAATCATGTTTCCGCTGAGCGGACCCCGCAACTGGCGCGTGACGATCTGAGGCCCAGTATCTTTTTCGGGCTTCAGTTGGCGGGCGAAAGCCTGGTCGCTCAGGGCGGCCGCCAGGCGGTCGTACGGCCGGGCGAATTGGTTATCTTCGATTCCACGCGGCCCTCCGTGCTGACGTTTCGGGACGGCATCCGTGGGGTCTTCCGGATACCGCTGGACCGGTTGGCACTGCCCCACGACGCGATTCGGCGGGTCTCGGCGCTGACCTTGAGCCCGGGTCATCCGGTGACAGACGTAGCTGCCACCTACTTCCGCCGGCTCGCCTCGCGTCCCGACCTGTTCACCGTGCCCGGCGCGGAGGCGTTGAGCGAACCGAGCATCGAACTCATGCGCGCAGTCATCACCACCCACCTCGACGCCGCCGAACTCAGCAAGGATTCATTGAAAGCGACACTGCCGCTGCGGATCCTGGAGTATGCCCGCGCACATCTACACGACCCGCATCTTGGCGTGGCCCAAGTCGCCGCCGCGCATCATATTTCGGAGCGTCACCTCTACAACATTCTCGGCGCCAGCGGAATTACCCTGGCCGACTGGATCCGAAAACAGCGCCTCGAACGCTGCCGCAGCGACATCGCCGCGTCGGCCTTTCATGCCATTCCGATCGCATCGATCGCACGCGGATGGGGATTCACCGATCCCTCAAGCTTTACCCGCATGTTCAAAACCGCCTACGGCATGTCGCCACGCGAGTGGCGCCACCAAGCCGACACTCGGCGATCCGAGCCCACGGGCGAGTTCATCTATCGGTAGTAGTGGTCATCGTCTGCACGACACTGGGCAGGGGCCGCACGGTCGGTTGATCCGAGCGCCGGGAACCTTCGCATCGTCGTAGCGTCAAAAACGCCACCACAAACTCCAGTGCAGAAAGCGATCAACAATGTCTTCTCACACCACCTCGAAAATCTTCGTCATAGGCGGCACCGGAGCCCAAGGCATCCCCATCATCCGTGCCCTAGTCGCCGACAAGAAATACTCCGTTCGGTTCCTCAGCCGGGACGCCGCTTCCCGGCGAGCCATGGACCTCCTCGCACTCGACAACGTCTCCATCCTGGAAGGCTCATTCGCCGACGAAGCCATCCTGCGGGAAGGATTCAGCGGTTGTGACGGAGCGTTTATCAACATCGACGGGTTCAACACCGGCGAGAAAACCGAGACTTACTGGGCGATCCGCAGTTACGAGATAGCCATCGAAGAAGGAATTAAGTTCTTCGTATACGGAAACCTAGATTATGGGCTCAAGAAATCAGGATATGACTCTAGATTCCGCACCGGCCATTACGACGGCAAGGGCCGTGTGGCCGAGTGGATCTTGTTTCAGAATCAGGTGAATAGTGATCGGATGGGAGCAGCGATCTTCACTTCGGGTCCGTACATCGAGATGGTCATTTCGCCCGAGACGCTCATGATGACACCTACCGTCGAGGACGGCGTCGTAACTTGGCGAGTTCCGCTTGGTGAGGGAGCTGTGCCGCATGTGTCTCTTGAGGATTGCGGCTATTATGTTCGTTGGCTTTTCGACCATCCCGAGCGCGCGAATGGCATGGATCTCGAAGTCGCTATCGATGATGTTGCCTATGCGGATCTTGCTGCGGCGTTTGAGAAGGTCACTGGACATCCAGCACGATACATCGACACGGATTTAGACACCTACTGGGCGGACGGTCGGCGAAATGCACTGGCAGATACACCTGCCGGGTACAACGCCGACCCAAATGACAAAAGCACCATGAGCTTCCGCAATAATTTCACGGGCTTCTGGAATCTTTGGAAGTTCCGAATCGTTAAACGAGATTATTCTTTGCTCGATGAGATTCACCCGAATCGGATCAGCAGTGTTGAGCAGTGGCTCAGGAGAGAAGATCAGTTGGGAAGAGAGCTGGGGAAAGGCGGCCTTTGGGAGAGGATTCAATCGGAGAATTCGACTCCGCTTCTAAAGAGTGGTGAGGATAAGAGGACAGGGAAGTTGTAGATCAGATAGTCGATCGGTCTGAAAGGTATGCACGGTCTGATCGTGATGCACCACCTTGTTAACGACGTACCGGGTGATGCCCTGCGCAACGGACTTTCGCTGCTCGGCGCCGCCGTCGTTGGCCCCTACACATTGCCCGCCGCACAACAGGAAGCCCAACCATGACCGACATCGACCTGTCCGACCTAGCCGCCGACCGCGACGGCTCCCAACCGCTGCGCGGCTACCTGGCCAAACCTGCCGGCACCGGTCCGTGGCCCGCCGTGGTGATGATCCACGAGATCTTCGGCCTCGACGACGTCATGCGTGGCCACGCCGACCGGCTCGCCGGTCTTGGCTACCTAACCTTGGCCGTCGACCTGTTCAGCGCGGGTAGCACCGCACGATGCCTGGTTTCCACCATGACCGCCATGATCCGTGGGCACGGCCGCGCATTCGCCGACATCTGCGCTGCCCGGGATTACCTGGCTGGTTCTCGCGACAGCGCCGGCAAGATCGGCGTCATCGGGTTCTGCATGGGCGGTGGCTTCGCGCTGCTCAGCGCCGGCGATGGTTACGCCGCCGCGGCCGTCAACTACGGTCAGCTTCCCCGCCAGCTCGACGAAACGCTGGCCGGTGCCTGCCCGATCGTGGCCAGCTACGGTGGCCGCGATCCGTCGCTTCGCGGTGCCGCCGGCCGGCTCGACGCAGCACTGGAGGAGGCGGGAGTAATCCACGACGTCAAGGAATATCCTGCGGCCAGCCACGCCTTCCTCAACGACACCGAAACCGGCCCCCGGGTACTACGGCCCTTGCTGCGGGTCGCCGGCATCGGGCCAGAGCCCGAGTCGGCCAAAGACGCCTGGGACCGGATCGAACGATTCTTCGCGACTCACCTCAACTAACAGTCTTCGCCGTAAACCTCTAAGGAGCCCGCCAGATGGCAACTGCCGATCGCACCACGAAGCTTGGCGACGACTTAACAGTCAGTGCAATAGGATTCGGCGCGGGGGCGCTGACATCGGCCTACGGTGACGTCGACGACGCCGAATCGCTTGCCACGCTCAATCGCTGCCTGGACCTCGACGTGACTTTTATCGACACTGCCGACGTCTACGGCGGCGGCAGCAGCGAGCGACTCATTGCCAAGCTGCTCGCCGACCGTCGGGACGAGGTCACCCTGGCGACGAAATTCGGCATCGCCAGCAACCCGGCGGATAGCGCCCCGGGCGAGCGGCCCGTCCGCGGCGACGCTGCCTACGTGCGTCAGTGCATCGACGAAAGCCTTGCCCGGTTGCAGACCGACGTCGTTGACCTGTACTACATGCACCGGCGTGACCTGACCGTGCCGATCGAGGAAACCGTCGGCGCGATGGCTGAACTGGTGCGCGCGGGCAAGGCTCGCCACCTCGGGCTCTGCGAGGTGACCGCCGCCGAGCTGCGCGCCGCGATGGCGGTGCATCCGATCGCGGCCGTGCAAAGTGAGTGGTCGATCTGGAGCCGCGACGTCGAGCGCCAGGTGGTGCCGACCGCCGCCGAGCTCGGGGTGGGCTTTGTGCCGTACTCCCCGCTGGGCCGCGGCTTCTTGACCGGAACCATCCGTTCGGCCGCGGACCTGTCGTCGCCGAGCGACTTCCGCCGCACCATGCCTCGGTTCGCCGACGGCGCGCTGGAAGCCAACCTCGCTGTGGTCGATGCGGTCGGGTCGGTTGCCCAGGAACAGCATGCGACGCCGGCGCAGGTCGCACTGGCATGGCTGCGGCACCGCGCCGAGGCCCTCGGTGTCGCAGCGGTACCGATTCCCGGCACCCGGCGGGCGGCACGCGTCGAGGAGAACCTGGGCTCGTTGTCGGTCACCTTGACCCCCGCCCAGCTCACTGCCCTGGACGCGGCGGGCGCGGCGGTCGCCGGGAACCGCACCGATGACCTGACCTGGGTGTCGGCCGGGCGCGAATAGCAAGGGCTCACCGGAAGGTCAACAACTGTGCATCCACGACAACTGGCGAGGGAACACGATGAAGGCGTTTGCGCTCAAGCGATACAGCAAAAGCAACGGTGTCGCCGAAGTCGATGTCGCCGTACCGCAACTGCGCGCTGGTGACGTATTGGTCCAGGTCTGCGCCGCGAGCGTAAACCCGCTCGATTTGAAGATCCGGAATGGCGAACTCAAATCTCTTCTGCCGTACAAGCTTCCGCTGATATTGGGTAACGATTTGGCTGGCGCTGTGGTGCAAACGGGGCCTAATGCCCAACGGTTCAAGCATGGCGACGAGGTCTATGCAAAAGCGAGCGAAGACAGGATTGGTACCTTCGCCGAATACATTGCGCTCAGCGAGAGCGATGTGGCGCTGAAACCCGAACGGCTCACCATGGAGGAGGCGTCATCACTGCCTTTGGTCGCCCTGACCGCCTGGCAGGCCCTCGTCGACAGAGCGGGACTGCGTGCCGGACAGAAGGTGCTGATCCACGCCGGCTCCGGAGGCCTCGGGACGGCCAGTCGATGTTTTTAGTGCTCGTGGTGGTCGCGACCGGCCATTCAACTCGCCAAACATACCTACGTCGGGAACGGTCGCGCCAAAGGCAAAGTGGTCGTGAGCGTCGCAACGCCAGCGCGATGAACACCACGTTCGACTACGACCCAACCGTCAGATCGCACTGTATCCCAACCTTTTTCACCCAACAGGAGGAATGTCATGACAGCTCTTGCTGAGCGCGCCGTACTCGTCACTGGGGCCAACCGTGGGATGGGTCGCGAATACGTTGGTCAGTTGCTCGATCGAGGTGCGCGCAAAGTGTATGCGGCCGCCCGCGACCCGCGGACCATCGATATTGACGATTCGCGGGTGGTCCCGCTGCAGCTCGACGTGACCGATGCCGCGTCCGTTGCTACGGCAGTCGAGGCCGCCGCCGACGTCACCGTGCTGATCAACAACGCCGGTATCACACGAGGGGCCTCCGTGTTGGACCGCGACACGTCCGCGCTGCGTGCCGAGTTAGAGACGAACCTTTTCGGCGCGCTGGCGATGGCCTCTGCATTCGCCGATCAGATCGGCGAACAGTCTGGGGCCATCGTCAATGTCGCGTCGGTACTGGCGTGGGCGCCGTTCGGCGCGAGCTACAGCGTGTCCAAGGCGGCGTTGTGGAGCGCAACAGACTGCATGCGTCGTGAATTGGCCCCTCGCGGTGTGCAGGTGGTTGGTGTGTACGTCGGACTCGTCGACACGGATATGGCCTCGTTCTCTGACAGTCCCAAATCATCTCCCGCCGAGGTGATCCGGCAGGTTCTCGACGGGGTGGAATCCGGAGCGGATGAAGTCCTCGCCGATGAGTTCACCCGTCAGATCAGAGCACAACTGGGCAAGTTGATACACGAACGTTGAACCGTCGTCGCAACACTGATCAACCTGAACAACGTCATCGCATCGATCACAGGGCACCGATAAGTAGCCATCGCCTCAAATCAGTCCGAGCAGTCGCAGATCGCTGACGTACTTGGCGATGATCCGCGGCGTGATGTGCGGCATATCTTTATCCGGGCCCACTCTCGCGTCCTGGACCGCTGCCGGGAACCGACCGGTCGGTGCCATTGACCCATTGATCGGCTTCTCGGGCTTCTGGTACCTGTGCAGCAGCGGCAGTAGCGAGCTGTTGCGCTGCTTTTCGGGCAGGGCTCGCAGGGTGGTCTCGAACCGCCGCAGCCAGTCGCCGTAGTCACCGATGCGTTGGATGGTGCAACCGGCGTCGATGAGCCAGTCGACGAACTCGTCGAATCCGATGCCGTCGTCGTGGGGGTTCATCACGTGGTAGGTCTGGAAACTTGCCACGCGCTGGGCCCCTAGCGTTGAGATGGCCTCGGCGATGAACTCGACGGGCAGACCGTCGAAATGCGCACGCTGCCGGTTGCCGTCGGTGTCGAGTTCGTAGAACGAACCCGGCGCGATACCGGTGGCCGCCAGGCTCAGGATCATCCGGGTGAAGATGTCCGGCACGTTGAGCTGACCCGCAAAGGTGGTGTCGGCCAGGATCATGTCGCAGCGGAACACCGCGATCGGAAGGCCACACAAGTCGTGCGCCTCGCGCAGCAGCACCTCGGCGGCCCACTTGCTGTTGATGTAACCGTTGGCATAGCTGTCGTTGATCTTGCGGGTCGGGCTGATGACCCGGATGTCGGCGTCTTCGGTGAACTTCACTGGCTCGATCTGATCGCCCACACCGATCGTCGACACATACGTGTATGGCTTTTGCTTACTGGTCAACGCGATTCGGATCAACTCGGCGGTGCCCCGCGCGTTGGGTCCGAACAGCTCGCTGTAGGGCAGTACGTGGTTGACCAGAGCGGCAGGGTCGACGATCAGGTCGACGGTGTCGGCTAGCCGCTGCCAGGTCTGCTGGTCCAGGCCGAGGTTGGCCTCGTCCTTGTCGCCGGCGATGACCTCCAGGTGGTCGGCGGCCAGCTCCCGGTAGTGCGCCAGGAGTTTCAAGTCGCCGCTGTCAAAGATCGTGTCGAGACGAGTCCTCGCATCTTCATCTGTCTTGGCCCGCACCAGGGCGATCACTTTGCCGTCGACCAGATCCATGCGCTCTAGCCAGTCCAGGGTCAGGTAGCGGCCCAGGAAGCCGGTCGCGCCGGTCAACAGGACGGTGCGTACCTCGGCGCTGGGCCCCGGCAGCGTTGGCGCGGCAGCCAGCGTCGGCGCATCGATGAACTTGTCCAGCGTGAGGTCACTCGCATGCACCTCGGTCGCGCCGCGACCGTGGATTGAGGCGAAGCTGGGCCTTTTGGTGCCCTGCCGCTCGCCCTCGATGTAGTCGGCGATGGCTTGCAGGTCGTTGGCCGGGCTTATGATGACGCCCACCGGCACATCGATGTCGAAGATCTCGTGCAGCAGGTTGCCGAATGTCAACGCGGACAACGAGTCTCCGCCTAAGTCGGTGAAGTGCGCATCCGGCGACAGGTCGGTGGTCGCCGTGCCCAGCATGGCGGTCGCGGCCCAGCTCACCGTTTGCAGCACCGGCGCATCGGCGTCGCTGTGGCGCAGTTCGCCCAACTCGTTGGCCTGGCCTTCGGCCAGGTCGGCGTAGAGCTGTTCCAGCCGCTCGCCGTAGTGCTGCTTCAGCTTCGGCCACGCCAGCTTGAGGATGCCGGTGAGCAGACCATTCTCCAGTGTGAACGGCGTGGTTTCGATGATGAAGTCGCGTGGCACCTCGTAGGACTGTAGGCCGGCCTCTTTCGCGACGTTCTGCAGCGAATCGGCAATCAACGGCTTGAGCGTCTCAATGTCGTTGCTAGCCAACGCCTCTTCGGTGGGGACCACGACCGCCAACAGGTAGGGGTGTGCGCTGTTGCCGTAGACGTAAATCTGTCGGATCAGTCGGCTGTTGCCGAAGGCCGCCTCCAGCTTCGCGAGGGTGACGAACTCCCCCTGCGCGAGCTTGAGCACGTTGTTGCGGCGGTCGACATACACCAGCCGGTCGGCACCGACCTCGGCGACGACGTCTCCGGTCCGGTAGTACCCGTCGGCGTCGAACGCGTCGGCGGTAGCCTGGGGTCGCTTGTAGTAGCCGGGGAACATGTTCTCGGTCTTGAGCAGTAACTCGCCTCGCGGATACGGCCTGTCGGTGGCGAAGTAGCCCAGATCAGGAATGTCGACCAGCTTGTAGTCGATGACCGGCGGACGTTGCACCTCGCCCTCGAACACCATCCCGGCTTCGGTGGAGCCGTAGCCGTCCGTCAGATGCATCTCAAGCAGGGATTCAACCCAGGCCTTTAGCTCCGGGGAGGTGGGCGCCGAGCCCGTCATCGCGAAGATGTACCGCCCACCCAGCAGGCACTGCCGCTGCTCGACCATGACCTCAGATTCGACGGCCGCGCGGGCGGCAGGGTCGGTGGGGTCAGACAGCCGCCGATCGACTTCGCGGTGGAATTCACCGAACAGGGTCTCCCAGATTCGCGGCACGAAGTTCAACTCGGTGGGCCGCACCAGCTTGAGGTCCTCCAGCAGCGTCGAAAGGTCACTCTTGGCGGCGAAATAAGCCGTGCCGCCATTGCCGAGCGTGCCGTAGAGGATGACGCGTCCCATGGCGTGGCTCATCGGCATGAAGTTGAGAGTGATCGACGCGGCGCTCGGCCCGAACCAGTTTCTGCTGGACCTGCGCCATAACTTGGCGACATTGCTCCGCGGATACATCGCACCTTTGGGTGCGCCGGTGCTGCCGGATGTGTAGACCAGCAGGGCCAGTGGGTCCTCAGAGTCGGCAAAGTCATCGGGCACGGCGACCGGCGCGGGCGGCAGGGCCCTTCCGCGGTCGAGGACGTCGGCCAGGGTCTCGACAATCACCGGGGTGTCTGCCAACCGCGCGCGGGCGGTTCCCACGGCCTCACGCTGGTCGTCGACCTCGGAGTAATAGTCGAACACCATGAGCTTCGCGGGCGCATGGCCGTTCAGAATCAACTCGACGGCGTCATGCAGCTGGTTCACGCTCGCCGCGATCACGCTGGGCTCGGTCTCGGACACGATCGCCTGCAGCTGGGTGATCGCCGCGCTCGTTGGTAGCGGAACCGCCACCGCGCCGATCTGGCCCAGCGCCAGGTCGATGGTGGTGAAGTCGACGCTGGCGAAGCCCAGCTCGCAAACCCGCTCACCGGATCGCACCGACTCATTGGTCAAGGCGCGCGTCAGCGCGCCGACGCGGTCGCTCAGATCACGGTAGGTGATGGTCTCGAAGTGGGGGAGCACCTCCAGTGAGGTGCGTCCGGTCTTTGGGTCCTTGACGAACTCCACGGCGCGCTGCCCGAGTGCCGGGCGGTCCGCGTAACCCTCTAGCACGGTCTGAACGATCTGCGGCAGCCGAAGCCCTGGCAGTCCAAGGGCGGCGGCGACCGCCGGGCTCGGCCTGGCTGCGGCGAACTGGGGGTCGTTGGCGGATAGGTCCTCGACGCGGCGGACGACCCGGCTGATGTCGCTGTCGACGGGAACGCCGGCGCCTGTGGTGAAGCTGCTTAGGCCCGAGGCCAAGAAAACCGCCGCGTTCGCGACCTCCTCGGCCGTGGCGTACCGGTCCAGCGGAACAATTCTGCGCTGGTAGTTCTCGAACTCCTCGGCGGCGTTGGGACCAGGGTTCAGCATGCCGGCGAGTGCATTGATGCCCGGCGTCTCGGTGGCACCAGGGCCGATCACGTTGACGCGAATCTTGCGGTCCCGCAACTCACTTGCCCAGCTGCGGGCCACTGATCGCAGCGCCGCCTTGATGGCTTCATACACGCCGATGCCGTCGTCGTCCTTGGCATTCGGGTTCGACGAGTTCAGGATGATTGATCCGCCGTCGTTCAATAACGGCAGCGCCTTCTGCAGGTGCTCTTGGGTGACGTCGCCGATCCTTGCGACGTTGATGACCGCTGCGTTGGCGAACACGACGTCCAGGCGCCGGCCAGCGTCGGCCACCGCGGCGTAGAGCCGGTCGCGATCCCCGGGCTTACTGCCATCACCATGCACGCCGGTGACGTTCCCGCCGATTTCCTTGACCGCCGCATCGAGTTCGGCCTGACTGCGTCCATTGATGAAGACGTACGCGCCCTCCTCGACGAACCGCTTGGCGGTGGCCAACCCGATGCCGGTCGAACCGCCGGTGATTACCGCCGTCTTGCCCTCGAGAAGTGCCATGATCATGCCTTTCGATAGTTCAGGATTGCCCGGTCAAGAACTTCCGTTCCCGGGCAGCGTTTTTCACCGTTGATGACGATGGTCACGGCTGCACCCTTCTCGGGGAGATCTGCTGAGTGGGTCCACAATCCCGCGTGATGGCTGTCCGAACACTGACCGCTGGAATTTGTGGTGTCGTTTTTGACGCTAGGACGATGCGGAGGTTCGCGGAGCTGGGATCAACCGATCGTGCGGGCCCTGCCCAGTGTTGTGCAGACGATGAGCACTACTGATTGATGAACTCGCCCGTGGGCTCGGATCGCCGAGTGGTGGCTTGGTAGCGCCACTCGTGTGGCGACATCCCGTCGGCGTTCTTGAACATGCGGGTAAAGCTTGAGGGATCAGTGAATCCCCATCCGCGTGCGTTTCCATAAAGCGCATAGCGCCGGGGCCCGCATACCGAGGTTCCTTCGTTGACGAGCTTGGGCAGACGTGGGTTCGCCGGGTCAGCCGAGCAGTCCCAGCGCGCCGTACCAGAGTGGGCCGAGGTTAAGCCGGTCGGGGTAGCCGGCGAGCATCTGTTCGTAAAACTCGAGGGGGCTGGGTTTGTCGGCCAGCAGGCGTTGTGCATCGAGCAGATAGGCACGGGTCTCATCCAGGATGGCCGGATCGTCGGGCAGGTCCTTGTTTTTGTGGCCGGCCACCACCGCGCGTGGCCGCAGCGCAGCGACTTTGTCGATCGCCTGCAGCCACGCCTCGATTCCAGCCCCGCCACTCTCGAGTAAGTACTGGTGCACCCCGTTGTAGGCGACATCGCCGGCCACGACCAGACCGATCGCGGGTACGTGCAACACGGTGGTGTCGTCGGTATCGGTATGCCCGGTCTCGATCGCCTGCATGCGATGGCCTCCAACTCAAACCCGTCGCGAGGGATCGCCTGGTAGACCACGGGGCTCTCGGGGATAAGACCGGGAAAATCTATGTCCCACAACTGTTTACGGCCTTCGCTGCCCTGCGTGTGCATCAGCCGGATCGTGCCCTCAGTGGCGTAGGCGACCGCGCCGGGGAAGCGTTGCATCAGCAGGTGGGTGCCGAACCAGTGATCGCCGTGGCCGTGGGTGGCGTAGATGTAGGCCAGCCGCCTGCCTGAGTGCGCTAGCCAGTCGCCGACCCGCTGCACCTGATCGCGGGTAAAGGGAGGGTCGACCAGGACGGCATCGTGTTCGCCGAAGATCAGCGTGGAGGCCAGTGGTGACGACACGATCGGACTGCCATCGGGCAGCCGCTGGCTTCGGTTCCGTGCAACGCCGTCGGACACCAACACCTCATAGCGCAGTTCGGTCATGACGCGACTCCTATCGACAGAAACATTTCGAGTGCCAGGCGGCGTCGGCGCGGATCGGTCTAGCGTCGCCGGCCAGCGAGGAAATCGTTCGTCCAGTGAGCGGATCTGCCTAGCGCCCAGTCTCGTCAGCCGGTCGGCTTCGGCCGCAGCGTCGGCGGCCTGCAGGTCAAAGTCCCCGCGGTTCTTGACGGTTTGGCCCTCGGGCACCGTGTGAAACATCAGGAAAGGCCCGAGCCTGCTGTCGGTGTCCGCGGCGATGGCGCGAATTCCTCGGTGGCGCCGTCGTGGACGCGGCGGTGCATGGGCTGGGCCCAGAACTGCGCGAGTTGGGCCGCGTCGTGGGCGTTGAAGCTGATGCCAGTACCGAGATGCTCATGATGTGGTGTTTCGGTCTGTGGTGGTGTTAGGCGCCGGTGCTGCCGCCGTCGACGGCGATGTTGGTGCCGGTGATGTAGGACGCGCGGGGGGAGGCCAAAAAGCCGATCACCTCGGCGATCTCCTGCGCCTCGCCAGCCCGACCGAGCGGTGTGGTCTTGCCCCAGACATCGAATAGTTCGCGTTTGGCTGCGTTGGTGTAAACGGGTCCTGGTGAGACGGCGTTGACGCGGATGCCGGCGGGTCCGTATTCGGCTGCCCAGGAGCGGGCGAAAGAGGTGAGTGCGGCCTTGGTGGCGCCGTAGGCGGCGCTATCGGGCCGGCCGCGGGTGCCGGCCCTGCTGGCCACGTTGATGATGACGCCGTCGCCGCGGGCCACCATTTTCGGGGCCAGCACCGACGCCAGCATGTAGGGGGCTTGAACATTGGCGGCGAACAGCCGCTGCAGGGTGTCGGCGGGCAGCTCTTCCGACGGGCCGAACCAGGGGAATCCGGCGTTGTTGACCAGGATGTCGACGTCGCCGACCTCCTCTGCCAGCCGCAAAGCTTCTGCGGGTTCGCTCAGCTCTGCGTCCACGAACCAGGCTGAGCCGCCGGCGTTTTCGATCTCGGCGACCACCGCACCGCCGCGGGTGCGATCACGGCCGTGCACGATAACCGTGGCCCCCTGAGCGGCCAGCTGCACCGCGGCCGCCCTGCCGATTCCCGACGTCGCACCGGTGACCAACGCGACCTTGCCTTCCAGATCCCGAACCACGGTGGCGCTCGCCATGACCACTCCTGAAGTCGTCATACCAATCGGTCTGATCGAAAGGCAGCAACGCACGCCCGTCGTCGAATATTCCGATCTGACCGCCGTCGTCGCAGCAACGTCCCGCGTCCTGGGTCCCCCGACCCGCGGGCAATCCCAGGACCAGACAACATTTCTCACGAAATGTTGAGTCGGGAACCGATGCCGACGGTTCGATCCAATATCGGGAATTGCCCTCTGCCGGAGGCCTTACGGAGCCGGAGAGCGGAGGTCAAGCGCTCGAGTGCGTCCTGGGGCTAGGCGAGCAGTCGGACGCTGTGTGCGGGCGGCGACTCTTACGAACGACAGAGCCGCATGGGCGGATCATCTGCCGGTGGTGCGCAGTGCGGCCAGCGCCAGCGCCAAGGGGTTGTAGAGCTATATCAAAACTGCATGACCTTGGGCAACGCCGTTGCGCCGTATGGCCTTTCGTGGTCAGCCTCGACGCGACCGGGCACGATCGTGCTTGCCGGTCTCCGAAGGGTAGGGGCATATGCCTCCTTTACAGCAAGGGGCATATGCCCTAATATGGGTGTTGTAACCCGCAGACCCGCGAAGGGCCGCCAATGAAAGAAGGCTCAACATGATCAGTCGCGAAGCAAGGACGGTCTGGGACGGCGATCTCGTGCACGGCAGCGGCAATGTGTCGGGTATGAGCGGCGCCCTGGACAAGCTTCCCGTCACCTTCAAGTCACGGATCGGCAGTCCCGATGGGCGCACCAGTCCGGAAGAGCTTATCGCCGCGGCGCATTCGTCGTGTTTCTCGATGGCGCTTGCCAATCTGCTGACGCAGGAAGGTCATCCGCCCGCTCAGCTGGACGTTACCGCTGACGTCACGTTGGACGACACCTCAGGCACTCCGACGATCACCGCCGCGGCGCTGAAGGTCACCGGCAGGGTCGACGGGCTGGATGCTGCAGCGTTACAGGAGGCCGCCGATCGCGCCGGCGCCGCGTGCCCAGTGTCGCGGGCGCTCGCATCGGTAAACATCACCGTGCAGGCGACGATCGGGTAGAGGATGGCTCACCGGGCGGCGGTCTCGGTGAGATGTTCGGTGAACCAGGCGTTCGCTGCGGCACTAGACGTGTCGAACTGCCACAGGTCATAGGTCGAAGACGGCTAGCGTGCTGGAGGCAGTAGCGACCACAGCCCCCGAGGCAGCCGATACAACGCCTTCTGTGACGGCGATCCGGTAACCAGCCTTGATCACTGTGCCGGTCGCGGTGAGCAATCCGCTGCCAAGCCGAACTGCCCTGAGGTAGTTCACCTTGATCTCCACAGAGGTGCAGCCGCGGCCCTGGGGCAGCAAGCTAAGTAGTGCAAGCGCGGCGACGGAGTCCAGCAAGGTACAGACAAGACCGCCATGAACGACGCCGATCCCGTTGTAGGCTGATTCGTCTGGCTCACAGGTGAACACGACCCGACCCGACTCAGCCGACACGATGTCAAGCCGCATCAGCTGACAAATGGGTGGTGGCGGCAGCGTGCCGTCGATCATCGCCCGCAGGTAGTCCAGACCGGTCATCGTCAGGCCCCGGGCGGTGCTGGGTCCGGGATCGTGCCAGGTCACTACGCGTGAGCGTGGTGCTCCCCAATCGTCGGCGACGGTCTCAGCGCGTTGCGTGGTCACGTTGTCTCCCAGTGTCTTTGGGCTTTGTGCGTGTTCAGATTTCGTAGATCGCGTCGTATTCGAGCGTCGCGAGGTTCTCGATGACGAACGGTAGGGTGGCGTCGATCCGTTCTCGGACGGAGTCGATGCTGGGTCCTTCGAGGATGAAGTAGAACCCTGGCCCGGCGGAGCGCCGGTATGCGGATTTGACTACACCCTCGGCCTTGAGCTCGCGCATGACCCGCATCTCGTGGTCGAGGTGTGGTTCCAGTGCATCCGGACGAGTTATGAAACCCGTGGCAAGCACGATCATATGGTCTTCTCCTATCAGGCAAGGACTTTGATTCCGAAATTCAGGCGAAAAACCGGCATCTCTGCCGGCGGCGCTACGCGGCGGGCGCGCCGAACAGTGAGACGTGTTCGTTTACCCAGTCCTTGACCGAGCGGGGGGCGTGGCCGGTGAGGTCGTAGACGGTGGGAGAGGGGACCGCGTAGACGTTGTCTCGGGTGATGTCGTCGACCCCGATCAGCACATCGACCATAAGTGCCGAAAGTCCAGTAGATTCAAGCACTGTGCGCTGCTGGGCTTCGGTTCGGGCGTGGTACTCGACGCGGGTCCCGAGCGCAGCGGAGATGTGTCCGGCGACTTCGTCCATCGTCAGGGCGGCGGGTCCGGAGATGTCGTAAGTCTTGCCGGCGTGACGGTGGGGGTCGTCGGTGAGGATGACTGCGAAGACCTCCGCCACGTCGCGGGTGTCGATCAGGGCCACCCGGCCAGCCCCTCCAAGGCCACCCCACGCACCTGAACGGACAAAGTTGGAGGCGATTTTCAGCATGACGTCGGTAAAGGTCGTGGGACGCACCACCGTTGACGCGACTCCTACGCTGGCGAGGTAGGCGTCGATCTCGGTGTGCCACCGCACGACGTTGGCGGGGTGGGTGCCCCCCGCGCCGCCGACCGACAGATTCACCAGATAAGGCACGTCCGCGTTGATTGCGGCGTCGATGAGCGCGATCTCGTCACGCACCTGACGGTCAGAGGTCCCATAGCTCAGGAAGGCCTTGTCGGAGCCCGTGAACGCCGACCGCAAGGTAGCAGTGTCATCGAAGTCGACGCCCACGATCTCAAGCTTGGCGTCACCGAAGGCCGCCGCCGCAGCGTTGGGGTCGCGGGTCAGGACCCGAACGTGCTCCCCGTCACGGACAAGCGCTTGCGTCAGTGTCTTACCGACAAGTCCGGTTCCGCCGGCCAGCGTGATCATGTTGAACCCCTTCTTTCGCAGAGCGTCATGTCCCTGATTGCGACAGTAGTGTCATCAAAACACTCATGTCAACAGTGAAGCGTCGGGATTCCTCGGATCCAGTCGGTCGGTGTCCACGCTACGTCGTCCTACTGAATCCATAGGTCGTGGTTAGTGCGCGTCCACCTCTTTATTTAGGTGTTTAATCGGCGGCTCGCGCCGTCGATCCAGTCGGGCTGCGTAGAGCTGGTGGGCGATGATAAGGACCGATATCGACGTATTCTATATCGATACGATCATGTCGTCTTATTGGACGCTCGTGTTATGATGGCGGCATGGGTTGGGCAGCTACTAGCAGACACGGGCTGGCGGCTGCACCGGCGGGGCTGGGTTTCGTCCAAGATTTCCTCAACACCCATCCCACCCATCCCGCCCCGTCCGCCAAGCCTGAACCCGCGGCCGATCTGCTCGGTGACCTTGACAGCGCACAGCGCTGGCTCGACGGGGCTCTACAGAGTTGGTCGCAAGAAACGGGCGTGCCCCAAGGCCGTGTGCTGCTCACCGAAGCCGACCTGGACAAGCTTCGTTGCCTGCGGGCCGATCTGGAGAGCTTGCTGCGTCCGGCCGATCGGCCTCGCGACGTTGCACTGCTACCGTCGGCATCCGTTTTGGTGCGGGTCGGAGCCGACGGTGCGGCGCTACTGGAGCCGCGCGGCGAGGGAAGCCGTCGGGTCAGCGCGATCGTGCTGATCGAGACCTTTACCGCCCAACGCTTGGACAACTGGCGCCGACTGAAACTGTGCCGCAACGACCGGTGCCGCGTCTCGTTCTATGACCGCTCCCGTAACAACAGTGCGCTGTGGCACGACTCGCGTGCATGCGGCAACGCCACCTACCTGCGCGCGTCACGAGCGCGCAGACGTCAGGATGAGCTCACCGCCGATCAACACCCAAATGACTCCGAAAGGCGCTGACACTCAACCACTTATCAGCATCGTTAGGCGGGCCTGTGTGCCTGGACCAGTTGACGATCGCGAGTTATGACTCAGCGAGCTCGGGTTCGCGATCTAAGTCGCTACGATCCCGGCCTTAGTCGTCCATGCCTACCTTGTGATTTCGGCGACTGGTCCCCGCGGACAGCTGCGAGTTGCAGACGAACTTCGCCACGGCAGTGCCGATCTCGTCGGGACTGTCCTCCTGGACGAAATGGATTCCGCTGACGGTGGTCTCGGTCAGGTTGGGCCAGGTCCGGATGAGCTGGAGGGTGCGGTCGTTGACGACGGCGCCCGGTTGGGCCTTGATGAACAGCTTGGGCACATCGCTTTCGGCCAACCACCTGCTGTAAGCCTCGACGACCGAGACGACCTCGGACGGCTCGCCGTCGATCGGGATGTTGCGTGGCCATGACAGCGTCGGCCTGCGATCTTCACCGGGGTTGGCGAACGGCCGCCGGTAGTAGCCCATCTCTTCGTCCGTGAGTCGGCGCTGAATCTGAGCCGGCAAGACGCCCTCGACGAAGATGTTCTGCTCTAGCACCATTCGCTCGCCTACCGGGGAGCGAAAACCCTGAAACACCTCACGAACGTCGCTAGGAAACTCGGACCACGTCATCGGGGTGACGATGGCTTCCATGAACGCGACGCCCCGCACCCGGTCGCGATGATGGTTGGCCCAGTCGAAGCCGAGCACGGAACCCCAATCGTGCAGCACGAGTGTCACCTTGTCGCCGAGATCCAGTGCGTCCCAGAGGGCGAATAGGTGGTCGCGCTGCTCGCCGTAGTTGTAGCGATCCGGGCCCGACGGGTGCAGCTTGCCTGATCCGCCCATCCCGACCATATCGGCGGCTACCAGCCGGCCTAACCCTTCCAGGTGCGGCATCACATTCCGCCACAAGTAGGACGACGTGGGGTTGCCGTGCGCGAAGACAATCGCGTCGCCGTCGCCTTCGTCGACGTAGGCCATCCGTGTCCCGTCGACGTCGCGATGTTGCAGTTGTCCGTACGGTTTTGCCCCGACCATAAAAAGTCTCCTAGCTACGAGATCCGGCGAGCGACGTGAGCGGAGTTCGCGATCGTCGTCAACGGTCCAGTCGATGGTGCGCTGCTATCCGGGTCGGCCGATGTTCAGCCGCGTTGACCTTCGTTGCGAAGGATGGTGTAGGCCACCATCATCGAGTCCACGTGGGCCCGCACCTCGACGATGATGTCTCCGTCAAAGCGGCACACCCAGCAATAGTCATTGGCGAAGTCCGCTCCCTCCTTGGTCTTTGAGGTGGAGTGAAGCTCGGCGATCGTGGTGTCACCATCGACGTAGAGGTGGGTGACCTCCAGCTTCACACCGTCCGGGACGGCCTGTCCGGCCAAGCGGGCGAACGTCGCGTCAATGAACTGGGCCTTATCGTGGTAGCGCCCGGCCAGGGGGTGAGTCCCCTCGACGGTCCAGTCCACGTCATTCGCGACCCGGTCCCAGAACTGCTGCTGGGTAGCGGGATCCTGGAGCTTGGCAAACAAGGCGATCCGGTCATCTCGTATCGTGGTCATGATTCGTTTTCCCTTTGGTCGTGAGCTATCGCGCTGACTTCCAACGCTATTCGGCGAAGGTTAGGTGGCCGCGACCCGCTGCGGTCTCCCCGGCCTGGGCGAGTGCGTCCCAGTCGGTCATGCGCAGGATGCGTCCGGTCGCGCCCCAGAAGCCATCGGACTGCTCTCTGAGCATGCACCAGACGCGCTGGGTGTGCGCCTCGATGTCGGCCACGCCCTCGGCGGCGAGCACCGTCTCGGTCACCTCACGCACCAATGCGTTGCGGCGGTGCTCGTTGAGTGGGCCGGTAATGCCCGGCAAGCCCTGCGGCACGGTCAGAAAGACCCGGTAGATGGGCAGTTCGGCGGGCCTGCCGCCGACGTTGACGGCCCCGCTGGGCAATTCGTGCACAAAGGCCCATGCCATCGCGCGGGTCGCCGGGTTGTCGGCAACCCCCTCCCAACGCAACACGGTGGTCGTGAGGTCCTCAACGAGGGTGGTCAGGGCCGGGGGTTGTAGGGCGTCGGCGGGCAAGGTGAGGTCGATCATCGGCATGGTGACTCCTTCATTGAGTGACTGTCTTCAGTCGTTCCATAATTCCCAAGTTAGGGCATATGCCCCTTGTTGTAAAGGGGGCATATGCCCTAAGATTGGAAAGATCCCGTTTGAACCCGGCGAAGGTGAGGACTATCGTGCCCAGTCGCGCTGAAGCAGCCGGCGAAAGCCCGTGCAGCGCAACGGCCATGCGTAAGGCCACCCGACGGATGACGCAGCTGTACGACGACGCTTTGGCGTCGGCCGGACTGCGCTCGACGCAGTACGCGATCCTTGAGGAACTCCATCGGCAGGCCGATGCTCCGCCCACTATGGGTGAATTGGCTGAGACGCTCGTGCTGGACCGGTCAGCCCTTGGGCACAACCTGCGACCACTAGAACGCGACGGTCTCGTCGCGTTGGTAGCAGGCGACAACGACCGGCGCAGGCGCCGGGTCGTGCTCACCACAACTGGACGCGCCAAATTCGCGCAGGGTCGGCGAGCGTGGAAATTGGCGCAGGACCGGTTCAACGATGTGTTCGGCGAATCAGCAGCAGCGAAACTCCGGGCCACCTTGCTCCGCATTGCACGCGACGAACGCCTCGCCACGCTAACCGATTGACCCATGAGGACGGCGGCCGCGAGTCAGACGAAGGCGGCGTCAGGTTTCGATGCTTTTGGCCGGCCAACGGCGATCGATCCTTCGCCTGGTTCGATCACGTACGTATCGCCGCGGTCGGCGCCGCTAGCGGACCGGGGTGAGCAGCAGATGGGGCCGTGCCAGGGCCGCCGTAACGACGTCGTCATCGGAGGACGGTGCCGGAAGCCCCGAACCCGGCGCGAGCAGTGTGTCGCGGGGCGCGGGCGCCGCACCGCACGCGGTGCACCGGCCCAATTCATCCAGCGGTGCTTCATCGGCGGCGTGCTGAAACACCCGTAGCGGCCCGGCGGGGGCGTAATACTCGTCGCCCCATGCCAATAGCGCACGCACCGCGGGCCACAAAGCTGTGCCTTTGTCGCTGAGCCGGTACTCGCCGCGCCCGCTGCTCCCCGTCACCCGCTCGAGAAGTCCTTCCGCTGTCAGGGATTTAAGTCGCTCCGCGAGGACGGCGCGGGGAACTTTGAGATGGGCGGCGAAGTCGTCGAAGCGCTGCACGCCGTAGAACGCGTCACGAAGGATTAGCAAGGTCCACCTCTGGCCGACGACCTCGAGACTGCGCGCCAGGGAGCAGGCCTGGTCGGGATAGTCAGACGGTAGTGCCATCGCCCCAGTATAAGGGGCAAAGTTCGGTGAACGAACTAAACGGTGTATGGTCGGAGGCGAAGGTTCAATGACCGAACTTTACCCTCGCGCGGAGCGGTTACCGCGCGGCGGCCAAACACGATTACTTGGAGGTCCGATGACAGGACTAAGCGACGGCACGGTCGTCGCGCACACCGCGGTGCGAATGACGTTGGCGCTCAACCAGTCCCTGAGCCAAGCCATAGCCCGATTCGAGGAACTGGTACCCGCCGTGGACATCGATGTGTTCCGCCGGTCACGTTCATGGGACGAGACGATCCAGCTGGCCAACATCAACGCCCCACTGGGGCTGATGCGATTTTGGAAACTCGACTATGCGGCCGTCCTGGCCGGGTCGGGGACGCCCGCACGCAGCTTCGGATATCTGATGGGCAACCAGACCATCGCCGAACAGATGATCCGCCACGAACCGGAGGTCGTGCTGTACGCACCGCTGCGGACGGCGATCTACGAGGGCACAGACGGCGGCGCGTTCTTCGTCATCGACCAACCCAGCGCACTATTCGGCAGCTTCGGCAACGCCGACATCACCAAAGTCGGTCGTCATCTGGACGCACTGGTCGCCACTCTGCTCGACGCCTTGGGCGCTATCGTGCCCGCCGAGTTGCAGCCGGCGAGCTGACGGAAAGGAAACGGATCGCTATGGCAACAACCAAAAGAAGCGATGACCTATCTGTCGCTCTTGCCGAGGGGTATTACTACGAAAATGGCTGCACCATCGCGAGCAAGGTCCACTTGACAGAAAGAAATTACGGCACCAGACGCACCTTCTTTTTCCTGTGCGAGCCCGCTGCGGTCCAGGCAATTCTGCCGGATGGTTGGATCCTGCGTGCCACCGCCGACCCTGAATTTCATCTCATGGTGCATTTCAACGACTGGCTGCACACTTCACACGCTGACAATACGCCCCACGCAGTTCAAGCCCCGCCATACGTAGGCTTTCTGGTACCGGTTCGAAATAGCTTTCTGAAGCGATCCGGCATCATGCAGATCTATGGTTTCGCTGCAGGCAGTCACTACACGGGTGGGCCGTACAAGGCTTATCGGGGATGTACGTACTCGCACTCTTCGCGGTTTGACACGAACGGCTTGGACGTTTCATGGACACACGAGCAGTACAAGATCGGGTCGCTCGAGTCCGCCGGGGTATTCGAGATATCGATCGCTCACCAAAGAACCGTAGTTGCGCGGGCGATCACGGGGCGGCCAAATCTGGCTGTGTTCTCTCCCTATGATAATTCGATTGAGCGGTATTACGCGGAAGACCTGGTGCTGGAGCGGCCGCTGGCGCCTTCGCTTGGGTTGGCCAATGTGAAGGATTTCAGCTTAACGTGGACATTGCCGGACCTCAGGGACGTGATGGCGTCCGCCGAGCTCGTCGCGATGAATTACAACCCGGCTTACATGCGCGAAGTGTTTGAGCGCGACTAACACGATGTACCCAAACGAGAACAACACCCCCTTCACCGGCAATCGCCGCTATCCGTCGGATCGTGCTTGGCGTTTGCGGCGGGATGAGCATCCCCCGACGAAGTGATCTCGTTGCTGCAGAACGGCTCCTGGCCGCGCAGACGCACTGTGGTTACGGACGTGGCACTGCTGATTTAGTGATTGAGCAACGGTACCGCTTGGGCCGTTTGTGGCCGCCCGCTCCTCGATATCCGAGGCGCCGCCGGCCTCGCGATTTTGGGGACCATGTTGGGACCACACGTCATACGCGATGGTGAACGACCCGCTCTTCTGTGAGCGTCACCCACCCGCCCGCCAACGACACAAACCATCAGCGACCTGGGCAAACGCCTGACCGCTACTTTCTGGGGGTCAAGTGGTCGCAGGTTCAAATCGTGTCAGCCCGACTTAGTGAAATGGGCTTTGACCTGCTGTAATGCGCGATCCGGACCTCAACCACTGTTGAGTTTATCCGCCTCTGGGACCATTTTTGGTGGTATGTCGGCGTCGGTGCCGCACTTGTCCGACGGTCAAGTGAGCCGACAATTCAAGTTGCGTCACTCCCATCGAGGCGCGGTCTTCGGATGCTTGACCCTCCCGTGGGGGGAGAGCGCAGGGTCGTTGTTGACAGTCGTTCGACGCCAACAACGATCTAGGAGGACGTAATGACCGCACAACTATCGCTGGATCCTGTGATCGCCTCGCATATCGCCGCGATCAACAGCTTCGATGTGGACGCCATCGTGGACACCTTCGCCGATGATGCGCTCGTCAATGACATTGCGCGGGAATTCTGGGGACGTGAACACATCCGCGCATTTGTGGCCAAGGAGATGGCGGGCGATCACGTGACGATCGAGCCCCTGGACGCGGTCGACAATGCTGGCATGTGGTGCGTGCGGTGCCGGTACGAGGGCGACTACGACAAGACGGGGCTACCCGACCCTCTGGTCATGACCAACTACATCCGGGTCCGCGACGGCAAGATCGTCACCCTATTCATCATCAAGAACACCCCACCCCAGTGCTGAGAAGACCGGCCGTTCCGCAACGGAGCGGCCCCGCCCTCACCGGAGCACATCATGACCAGCACCGTCAACGTCGGACGCTTCGCCACGATGACACACCTGAGTGTCAAGACACTGCGGTACTACCACCAGGTCGGACTCTTGGAACCGGCCGAGGTCGACCCGGATACCGGATATCGGTACTACGCGCTGGAACAACTCCCGACCGCGCAGCTGATTCGGCGGCTGCGCGATCTGCGCATGCCGGTCGCCGATGTCGGTGCTGTCTTGGTCGCACGCAGCACAGCCGAGCGCGACACACTGATTGCAGCCCACATCGACCACCTCGAAGCCGAACTGGCCCAGACGCAGGCCGCGGTGAAGTCGTTACGCGCCCTGCTCGAGAGTGCACCCGCGCGACAGCCGGTACATCGGCGCGCCGAATCAAGTTTCCCGGTGCTGGCCATCACCGAGGACACCCTCGACCCCGCGGGTATCGAAACCTGGTGGCGCGACGCACTATACGAACTGCGGGCCGCCGCTGACGATGACGGCATGGAGGTCACCGGGCCGGCCGGCGGCCTTTACGACGAATGCCTGTTCCAGCACGAACCCGGTGAAGCCACCGTATTCATCCCCGTCACTACGCCACGCGAACTGGGCAGGATCAAACCCCTGGTTGTCCCCGCCGCCGAGGTCGCGGTGACCACGTATGACGGATCGCACGCCGACATAGACCTCGCGTATGCCCACTTGGGTTCCTACGTCGCCGAACACGAACTGACCGTCGGCTGGCAACTACGGGAGTACTACCACCGCGACCACAGCCACACCACTGATTACACGCAATGGCGCACCGAAATCGCCTGGCCGATCATCGACACCCCCACACCGGCCTGACCCTCCCCTCGTCGAGGGGAACGCACACACGGAGGACACGATATGTCTACTGCCAGCACCACGCTGCAGATCGACCTCACGGGCAAGCGAGCACTAGTCACTGGAGGCACCCGAGGCATCGGCAAGGGCATCACCGATCGATTGCGCGCCGCTGGCGCGACCGTTGTCGTCGCCGCACGCAGCGCCCCGCCCACACCGTCGCCGCAGGTGATCACCGCCGACATCGCCACTGCCGAGGGGTCGGCAACCATCGCCGAACGTACTCTGGCCATCCTCGGCGGCGTGGACGTCGTCGTGCACAACGTCGGCGGTACCCAGGTGAGCCCCGGAGGCGTCACAAACCTGACCGACGACGACTGGAATCAAACCTTCCAGGTCAACCTGTTCGGGGCCGTACGACTCGATCGAGCGTTCGTCCCCTCGATGATCTCCGGCCAAGGCGGCGTCATCATCCACATCACCTCGGTGCAACGCCGCCTGGCGATGCCGGGTACCGCACCCTACGGCGCCGCCAAGGCCGCCCTGGCCAATTACAGCAAAGCGTTGTCAGATGAATTGGCGCCCAACGGTATCCGTGTCAACAGTGTCAGTCCCGGATTCATCGAGACCGAAGCGGCCGCAGCGTTCGTAAGCGAGCACGCCGCGGCACTACACATCAGCATGGCTGCCGCACGCGCAGAGGTCATCAAATCCATCGGTGGCATCCCCCTTGGCAGAACTGGAGATCCCACCGAGGTCGGAGACCTCGTCGCTTTCCTGGCATCCGACCACGCCCGCTACCTGACGGGAGCCGAATTCCTCATAGACGGCGGCAGCACCCGCACCGCCTGAACCACAACAGCTGGGGCAGATGGATGTCGTCGGCGGGTCGCCCTCGCTGTTGGCAGGCATGCCAAGGCGTTGACCGCTATCGACGACCGCTCCCGGATGTCTGTGCTCGGGTGATGGCCGCCGAACGCACTAGCGCGGTCGGGGCGACGGGCTCGGGCCCGGCTGGCTCACCTTAAGCAACTCGGCGACTCCACGTTCGACGCCCGCGGTCAAGACATCAATGTCGCTTGAGCTGTCGTAGTCCCCGGTGACGCCGAAGTAGATGCCGCCGTTGTAGGAGAAGATTGCGATCGAGATCCGAACGTTGCCGATCAGTGGAACGAAGGGGAACGATTCGAGCAGCCTTCGCCCGAGGGTCTGCAGGGGCTGCTGTGGGCCGGGGACGTTGGTCACCCCAGTCTGGACACCGAGGCTGGGCGACCGGGCGGCCAAGCGGCCGCCGAGGGCGAGTAGCAGCGGAGGCGCGAAGCCCGACAGCGAGGTGAGTACCTCGCCGGCCACGGCCTGTCCCGACTCCTTCAACCGGTCCATCTGCGCTCGAACCGATTGCAACCTCTCGACCGGATCCTCCGTTCCCACCGGCAATGCGGGGAACATCGCGGACACCTGGTTGTCGTACACGCCGCGCTCGCCAGGCCGGCGGACAGACACCGGGACGAGGACCGGCACATCGCGGCCCGCGATGTTCTCGCCTCGGCTCACCAACAGCTCCCTCAACCCCGCTGCAACGATCGTCAACACGATGTCGTTGACGGTCCCGCCGAGAGCGGAGCGGATCGCTTTGACGTCGCTCAGGTGCACGTGGGCCGTGCTCCACGTCCGGTGGGGTCCGATCGACCCGGTGAGCGATGACGCGCCCAGCGGTCGTAGCAGTCCCGCAGCCGAGGCCATCCCACGCATCAGCGCCTGCGCCTGTGCCAGGGATGTCCGGGGCTGGCTGACGACTGTCCGCAACAGCCGTAGCTGCTCGGATGGATTGAATGTCTGGCGGGTCAGGGTGTGCAGGACGAGCTCGGCGCTGGTCGGCTCGGCCGCGGGCTGCCAGCGCTCGCCCGGCGCCTGCGCGGGGCTGTCGTCGAACATCACCGTCATCAGGTCGGTGGCCGATACGCCATCGACCATGCAGTGATGGACCTTGGAGAGCAGCGCCCAGCGGTTCTCGCTCACCCCTTCCACCATCCAGATCTCCCACAGCGGCTTTGTGCGGTCGAGATGCTGGGCGAAGATCCGGGCTGCCGTCCGGCGCAATACCTCCTCCGTGCCCGGGGCTGGCAACGCGCTGTGGCGCAGGTGGTATCCGAGGTTGAAGTGAGGATCGTCCACCCACACCGGCCGCCCCAGCCCCAGCGGGACGAAGCGGACCTTCTGGCGATAGCGGGGGACCGCATCGAGCTTGCTCAGCACCATCTCCTCGAGGCGCGCGAAGGGTGGCGCCGGTCCCTCAAAAATGCTCACTGCGCCAATGTGCATCGGGGTGTTGGGCCCCTCGATGTGCAGAAACGAGGCGTCCGTCGGGCTCATCCACTCCATGCCGGCTCCTCCTCCAGGATCTCGGCCAGGACTCGGTAGACCGCGAGGTTGACCGACATTCCGGTGTGACTCGACTCGACCTCGACCTGGCGGGCGCCGGGATCAACGCACGACCGCCACGAGACAATCCCATCGCTGCGCGAGTAGATCGCAACCGCGCGCACATCGGGCGGCAGCGGCGCCCGGAGGTCCTCGCGGAAGGCCGCGCAGCAGTCCCCGTCAGCGCACCGACTTGAGAACATGCCGGGTATCCCCAGGTCCCCAAGGCGTGCCACGGAGCGCAGTGCGCTCAGCACGGGCCCCCCGACACTCACCGGTTCGACCACCGGCGAGCCGAGCATGACCAACGTACCCACGGTGTCCGGATTGCGGACCGCAAGCACGCGCGCGAGCTCTCCGCCGCGGCTCTGCCCGATCACCACCGCGCGGCGGCCTGTGTCTTCGGCCAGTTTCCGCAGGCGGAGCTCAAGGCGCCCGACCGCTCGCTCTCTGCAATCAACGTTCAGCCGCATCCCGGCCGACGAGGTGCGTGAGCCGCGGCGACGCAGCCATCCGTGCAGCACAGCCAGCGAGGCGTCGCCGGCCATGAAGCCGGGCACGAGCAGAACGGGCGGGGCGTCTGTCTGATGCGCGGGATGCAAAAAGGCGGGATCGCAGACCAGGCGGGCGAGCTCGAGGCCGTAGCGAAGCTCGCCTCGCAGCGGCAAATCCTCAGGTTCACCGATCAGGAGGGGCGGAACCTGACCCGCACTTGGGTTCATGTTCTCGCTACGCAAGCGGTGGTGGAGCAGAGCGATGTGTTGCTCGCCGCTCGCGACCTCCTGCAGTTCGATCACGTTGCCGTCGGGATCACGACCGTCCGTGGTCGCAACATGCCAATCGGCACGCTTCATCGTGAATACGCTAATTGAATCCGAATTCGAATACAAGTAGGATCATGCCAATGCCTAGGTTGCAAGCATCGACTGGCCAGGCCAGGGAGGCGGAGAACCTGCCGTCGCAGACAGGTCAACCCCCGGCAAGCGCGCGCGGCCTTCGGAGCCGGGCAGCATTGGTGCGCGGCGCTCGCGCGGTGTTCGAGCGCGACGGGTTCCTCGAAGCGCGGATCGTCGACATCTGCGCGGAAGCCGGCATCGCGACGGGCTCCTTCTACACGTACTTCAAGACCAAGGACGATGCCTTCGCCGCCGTAATGGCCGAAGTCCATGAGGAGACGCTCCACCCGCGGCTCACGGAAATCACCGGGTCCGACGACCCGCAGGCCGTGAT
>Ga0207678_10000837_pt1 | contig 28213 bp, 24 predicted proteins | sample KBSC63metaG_FD_184319 | JGI IMG/M metagenome (GOLD analysis project Ga0207678, IMG submission 184319) | Corn rhizosphere microbial communities from Kellogg Biological Station, Michigan, USA - KBS C6-3 metaG (SPAdes) (version 2) | ecosystem: Host-associated > Plants > Roots > Rhizosphere > Soil ... | reverse complement strand
CTCGACCGCCAAAGCCGCACCCTGAGCGGCGGCGAGGTGCAGCGCATCAACCTCACGACGGCGCTGGGCACCTCGCTCGTCAACACCATGTTCGTTCTCGACGAGCCGAGCATCGGCCTGCACCCGCGCGACATGAACCGCATCGTCGAGGCCATGCATCGTCTGCGCGATGCCGGCAACACACTGGTGGTGGTCGAGCACGACCCCGCCGTGATGCTCGCAGCCGACCGCCTGATCGACATGGGCCCGGGCCCTGGCGAGCGCGGCGGCAGCATCGTGTTTGACGGCACACCCGAACAGATCAAGAGCGCCACGACGCTCACCGGCGCTTACCTCGGCGCGCGCAAGCACGTGGGCATGGGCATCAAGCGCATGGTGACCGAGTCCACGCCGCGACTCATCCTCGAGGGTGTGCGCGAGCACAACCTCAAGAACGTGACGGTGGAGTTTCCACTGCTGCACCTTGTGTGCGTGACGGGCGTGTCCGGTTCGGGCAAGAGCACGCTGATGCAGGACGTGCTGTTTCCCGCGCTCGAACGCCGCTTCGGAAAACCCACCGAAACGCCCGGCGAGCACGACCGGTTGCTGGGCGGTGATTGGCTGAGCGATGCGGTCTTCGTTGACCAGTCGCCCATCGGCAAGACGGCGCGGTCCAACCCTGCGAGTTATGTCGGCGCCTTCGATGAAATCCGCAAGCTTTTCGCCGAAGCGCCGCTTGCGTCGCAGCGGGGTTACGGGGCGGGCATGTTCAGCTTCAACGCGGGCGACGGTCGTTGCCCGACCTGTGGCGGCTCCGGCTTCGAGCACGTGGAGATGCAGTTTCTGTCTGACGTGTACCTGCGCTGCCCCGATTGCGACGGGCGACGCTATCGCGCGGAAATCCTCGACGTGAAGATCGATAGGCGAATGCCTGGCGAAGTGATCCGCGAGCTGAGCGTGGCCGATGTGCTCGAGCTCACGGTGAGCGAAGCCGTGAAGCTGTTCGCCAACGACCGCGAAGTGATTCGCGTGCTGCAGCCCATCGTCGACGTGGGCCTCGAATACGTGAAGCTCGGCCAGCCTGTGCCGACCTTGAGCGGGGGCGAAGCTCAGCGCTTGAAGCTTGCAGGCTTCCTTGCTGAAGCGGCGCAAAACAAGACAGCGAGCCGGCAGGCCGTGGCGAAGAAGGGCACGCTCTTCATGTTCGACGAGCCGACGACAGGGCTGCACTTTGACGACATCGCGAAGCTGATGCGCGCGTTTCGCAAGCTGCTCGATGCCGGGCATTCGATCTTCGTCATCGAGCACAACCTCGACGTGATCCGTGCGTCCGACTGGCTGATCGATCTCGGGCCCGAAGGCGGCGAGGCAGGCGGGCTGGTGGTGTGCGCAGGCACCCCCGAGGAAGTGAAGAGGCATCCCACATCGCACACCGGCAAGGCGCTTGCTGACTACGACACAGCGCTTGGCTTCGGCGGCCGCGCGGTCGAGGAGGGCAGGCCATTGCAGTCCATTGTGAAGAACCTGCGCGACGAGCGCCGTGCGAGCGAGGAGGTGATTCGCATCGTCAACGCGCGCGAACACAACCTCAAGTCGCTGGACGTGAGCATCCCGCGCGGCAAGTTCAGCGTGATCACAGGCGTGTCAGGCTCGGGCAAGAGCACGCTCGCTTTCGACATCCTTTTCAATGAAGGACAGCGTCGCTATCTCGAATCGTTGAACGCCTATGCACGCAGCATCGTGCAGCCGGCGGGGCGGCCTGAAGTGGATGCGGTGTACGGCATTCCGCCCACGGTCGCGATCGAGCAGCGCCTGAGTCGCGGCGGCCGCAAAAGCACGGTCGCGACGACGACCGAGGTGTGGCACTTCCTGCGCCTGCTGTACGTCAAGCTGGGCCTGCAGCACTGCGTGAACGACGGCGCGCCCGTCAAGCCGCAAAGCGCCGAGAGTATTGCCGCGCAGATCATTCGCGATCACAAGGGCCAGCACGTGGGCCTGCTTGCGCCGCTGGTCGTCAACCGCAAGGGCGTCTACACCGATCTGGCGAAATGGGCCAAGGCGCGAGGCCACACGCATTTGCGGGTGGACGGCGAGTTCACGAAGGTCGACCCCTGGCCGCGCATCGACCGATTCAAGGAGCACACGCTGGAGTTGCCCGTGGGCGACCTCATCGTGATGCCCGAGAACGAAGCCGAGCTTCGTGCGCTGCTTGCCAAATCTTTGGACCTCGGCAAGGGCGTCATGCACCTGCTGAGCCCGCTCGAAGGGCTGCGCGGCGCCATGCTCGCGGGCACGCCCACGAGCAAGGTCGGCGAGGTCAAGGTGTTCTCGACCAAGCGCGCTTGCCCGGTGTGCGGCACCAGCTACCCCGAGCTCGACCCGCGCATGTTCAGCTACAACAGCAAGCACGGGTGGTGCACGACCTGTGTCGGCACGGGGCTCGCGTTGACGCGCGAGCAACGCAAGGCCTACGACGATTCCATCCGGGATGAAGACAACAAGGGCCGGGAGCAGAGCTTCCCATCGGAGGAGATGGAGGTCGAAGGCGTGGTCGACGAGCCTTGCCCGGACTGCGGCGGCACCCGCTTGAACCCGGTGTCGCGCGGTGTCACTTTCGAGTCGCACTCGATCGCGTGGATTGCCCAGTGGTCGGTGACGGATGCGCGCAAGTGGGTGGAGGGCTTGATCCTCACAGGTCGTGACGCAGAGATTGCACGAGACGTGATCACCGAGATTCACAGCCGTCTCGAATTCCTCGAAGAGGTCGGCCTCGGCTACCTCACGCTCGACCGCGCAGCGCCCACGCTCAGTGGGGGGGAGGCGCAGCGCATACGTCTTGCGGCGCAGCTGGGCAGCAATCTGCAGGGCGTCTGCTACGTGCTCGACGAGCCGACCATCGGCCTGCATCCGCGCGACAACCAGATCCTGCTCGACGCGCTGCACAAGCTGGGCGACAAGGGCAACACGCTGGTGGTGGTGGAGCACGACGAAGACACGATCCGTCGAGCAGATCACATCATCGACATCGGGCCGGGCGCTGGCAAACGAGGTGGGATGTTGGTCGCGGAAGGCACGGTGACGGAGTTGTCCTCTCATGCGACGTCGGTCACTGGCAAGTTCCTGGCCCAGCCATTGATCCACCCCATCAATGCAAGACGCGACATGCTCCTTCTCCCGCTGGGGGAGGGCGGGGGCGAGGGCGTCACAGCCAACATCGCATCCAAAGGCAAAGGGAAAGGCAAGGCCAATGCCATGGCGCAAGCCTCCAGCCCGGCGCGGGTGAGACAAGCGCTCACCATCAATGCCGCCTCGCTGCACAACCTCCAACACATCACCGTTGACGTGCCCCTGAAGCGCCTCGTCGCCATCACCGGCGTCAGCGGCTCTGGCAAGTCCACGCTGGCGCGAGACGTGCTGTTATCCAACTTGCAATTCATCAATACGCGCGGTGCCAAGCCGCGTTGGCAGGGCTGCGAGAGCATCGATGGCTGGCAGCAGGTCGATCGCGTGCTCGAAGTCGACCAGACGCCCATCGGCAAGACGCCTCGCTCCTGCCCCGCGACCTATATCGGGTTTTGGGACACCATCCGCAAGCTTTTTGCCGACACGCTGGAATCGCGTGCTCGTGGCTATGCACCGGCACGCTTCAGTTTTAATACCGGCGATGGGCGCTGTCCGGCCTGCGAAGGGCAAGGCGTGCGCACCATCGAGATGAGCTTTCTGCCCGACGTGAAGGTGCCTTGCGACGTGTGCCATGGCCAGCGCTTCAACGTTGAGACACTGGCAGTGAGTTGGCGTGGCAAGAGCATCGGCGACGTGCTGCGTATGGAGGTCGACGAGGCGGTAGAGTTCTTCGCATCCATGCCCAACATCTCATACCCGCTTCAGTTGCTGAAGGATGTGGGCTTGGGCTACCTCACTCTTGGTCAGCCCTCACCCACGCTGTCGGGCGGCGAGGCGCAACGCATCAAGCTTGTGACAGAACTGACCAAGGTTCGCGATGACGTGACCCGTCGCGGCAACAAGTCGCCACATACCTTGTACGTTCTCGACGAGCCGACGGTGGGCTTGCATATGGCCGATGTGGAAAAGCTGATTCGCGTGTTGCATCGGCTGGTGAACGGCGGGCACAGTGTGGTCGTGATTGAGCACGATCTGGATGTGATTGCGGAAGCCGACTGGGTGATCGACCTCGGGCCTGAAGGCGGCGTGCGTGGAGGGGCAGTGGTGGTCGAGGCGACGCCTGAGGACGTGGTGCGGTGCACGGCGAGTCACACGGGAGCGGCGTTGAAGCCGGTGCTCGCGCGCACAGCAGAGGAAGTGATGGGTGGACGACGAGATGTAGCGTGATGCGTTTCGTCTCTTACTGGTTGGTTGCATCGCTGAGGTGTTCACCTCGCGGGCGCAAGTGACTTATGGTGCACCGCGCAATTGACGCTTGTCCGACATATGCGGGAAATCGCCTAAGCCAAGAACAAGCAGGCAGCCTTATCGTGCACGTTCCAGCTAGTAGTCGAAGGGAATATGCGTGACCTACGTTGACGTGACACGTGCGATTCTGCAGGCCTTGGCGGACGTCCATCCGCGAGGTATTCATACCGATGCGCTGGCTTGCATCGTGCAATGCGAACAATTGGCGCTCCGCAAGGAACTTCGATTGCTCGGTGCGACAGGAGCGGTTCGCTGTGCCTCCGATACGGCAGAGGTGAGCATCACGGAACCCGCGATTGCGATGCTGCGACGACGTTCGTCCGCGACCAGGCACTAAGGCGCGGGGCGTATCTGCGGGAGCAATGGCCCTGCATCCGTACGGGACGACCATTTCGCATGGGTGGCGCAGTCATGAATTGCCGGCCCTGCACCCCATTACTCGATGTGCGCCGTTCAAGAAAAACTTGTGGCTTGCCGTCTGTCAGCCGGGCAGATGCCGGTGGGTGGTAGAAAATGGGCCGGCATTCGTTGCGACGTGTTGCGTTCTCTGAACGAACTATCAAACGAATATCCGTGAACACCTATCCAACTACCAGGAGATCCACATGAGTGCTGACAAAGATCGCGGCATCCGAAGGCAAAAACAGAGGCGCGCCAAGGAATTGAAGAGGCAGGCCAAGCAGCAGAAGCAGTTTGGCCTCGCTCAAAGCCAGGCGGCAAAAACGGCGGAGCAAAAAGGCGCATAGACGACGCCTTTTGCCGCGCGCTTGTGGCGCCAGCCGAGATGGCGCATTCGAACGAGTTGCGCTGTCTCTCAATGCAGAAGACCGAGTTCGGGCCACGTGTTCGGACTCCCGATACAACTCGCCGTCATCGCCCCGGGGGTACCGATCCTCGCCGAGGTCGCACTCAGAGGCTGAGAGCATTTCGATCATGCCCGCTCATCACGCCAAAAGGCCCCTGCTCGTCGTTGCAAATGCTCGCCATAGCCCTGGCTATGGCTGCGCTTTGCGCCTAGATGCTCGGACACGCTCGAAATGCTCTCAACCTCTGAGTAGCATCAGGCGCTGCGTAAGCGCTGCTGAATCCGCCAGCCGAGCAGGAAGGCAATCACGACGGCGTAGATTGCTACCTCGCCAAAATTGTTTTTTGCAGCCTTCATCCAGAAGAAGTGCAAGAGGCCCAGCAACACAGTGGCATAGACCAGTTTGTGCAAGGCTTTCCAACGTTTCGCACCAAGTGCCTTGATAGCTCGATTGAATGAGGTGACGGCCAGCGGAATCATCAGCACGAAGGCCGTGAAACCCACCAGCGCGAAGGGACGTTTCGGGATGTCGTGCGCGATGGTCGCAAGATCGAATCCCATGTCCAGCCATGCATACGAGAGGAAGTGCAGGACGACGTAGAGGAAGGCGAAGAGTCCCAGCATGCGGCGGAACCGTGCGAGGGAAGGCTGCTTCGTCCATTGCCGCAGCGGCGTGACGGCCAGCGTGATGCATAGGAAGCGCAGCGTCCAATCACCTGTCGAGCGGATCAGCGCCTCGGCCGGGTTGGCGCCTAGGGTGTTCGCAAATGCGCCGTAGAAGAGCCAGACGAAGGGCAGCACGCACAGCATGAAGAGAAGCGGCTTGGCGACAGGATGCAGCAGGGCCGGTTTGGCGCGCGCCGGGCTGCGCGCGGAAACAATGGTAGAGGCGCCCGGTTTTAGCACGGCGGACATGATCAGAAGTACTTCGCGAGATCCATGCCGGCGTACAACTGGCCGACTTGCGATTCGTAGCCATTGAACATCAGCGTCGGACGCTTCTTCTGGAAGATGCCGTCTTCGCCGATGCGGCGCTCGGTGGCCTGACTCCAGCGTGGGTGGTCCACCTTTGGGTTCACGTTCGAGTAAAAGCCGTATTCGCCGCTGTTGGCCTTGACCCAGCTCGTGCGTGGCTCCTTTTCCACGAAGCGGATCTTCACGATCGACTTGCCACTCTTGAAACCGTACTTCCAGGGCAGCACTGCACGCACCGGCGCGCCATTCTGGTTGGGCAATATCTCGCCGTAAAGGCCGAAGGTGAGCAGGGCGAGCGGGTGCATGGCTTCGTCCATGCGCAGGCCTTCGACGTAAGGCCATTCGAGCACGCGCGAACCGACATAGGGCATGGTCTTCGGATCGGCCAGCGTTACGAACTCGACATATTTCGCTTGGCCCGTGGGCTCAACGCGCTTGATGAGTTCGGACATCGAGTAGCCCACCCATGGCACCACCATTGACCAGCCTTCAACGCAGCGCAAGCGATAGATGCGCTCTTCCATCGGCGCAAGCTTGATCAACTCGTCGATGTCGTAGACCTTGGGCTTCTTCACCTCGCCTTCGACTGCGATGGTCCAGGGCCGAGTCTTTAGCGTATGTGCATTGCGGCCAGGGTCGGACTTGTCGGTGCCAAACTCGTAGAAGTTGTTGTAGGTTGTCACGTCCTGGTACGGCGTGAGCTTTTCCATGGTGCCGCCGACAGAGCTGTGTGAGCCCGGCAGCGCGGCGAGCTTGTTCGGTCGGGCGGTGGTCGATTGCGCCAAGGCAACGCGTGCGGCCCAGGCGGAGAGCGTGGCTCCCGCTGCACCCATGGCCAGCAGCTTGAGCAAGTGGCGTCGACCTTCGTAGACGTCGCGTGGCGTCACTTCAGAGGATGGGATGGCGAAGCCGCGGTCTTTGAGGAAATGCATGGCGTTTTCCGGTCGGGTGTCGGTTTGAACTGCAAGCGTCGAGCCGGTTCCATGACCGGACATGCATCTGTCGGGCGGGACGAAAGAATTCTTACGTCGCTCGAGTTGGACCGGGCGACGACTCAGAGGCTGAGCGTATTTCGAGCGTGCCCGAGCAGCACGTCAAAAGGCGCCTGAATCGAAATAACTCTCAGCCTCTTCAGGTGACGTCGCCAAAGTCCGTGGGCTCGGAGAGGCGCAAAGAACTCTTCGACACCCGCTCGCGGAAGCTCTTGCGCGCAATGAGCTTGGCCTGCGCTTCAGCGGGCAGATCGGTGATGTTGATGACGTTCTTGACGATCAAAGTGTCTATCACGTCCTCGATCACGCGTACGAAGCCGGCATCAAGGCGGTTGAAGTCTTCTGGTGCACGCGCGACGTGCCCGACGAAAGCCTGAACGTCGGGATGAAAGTCGTCGAGAAACTCAGGGGCTTCCGCGGTGCGCTCGCGGTGCAAGCTGCTGATGCTTTGATCGGCATTGCGTCTGACGTAAGGCATGTCGGGGCGCGAAAGTCGAGGTGGAGACGACTATACGCCGAGCACCTTGCAGTCGGCTTGACCGTGCCGCCCGCGCTCGATGCCCACGGGAATCATGGTCATTTGTGCATGAAAAAAGGGCCGGTGCAAGACCGGCCCTTTTTCATTGAGCATGTCGAAAAATCAGAGGCTGAGAGTTTTTCGAGCGCGCCCGAGCGGCGCGCCAGAAAGTGGCCGATCTAGGCGCAAAGCACAGCCATAGCTCGGGCTATGGCGAGCATTTGCAACGACGAGCGGGCGTCTTTTGGCGTGACGAGCGAGCACGCTTGAAAGACTCTCAGCGCTCTCAGCGCAAGCCGGCAATGTAGTCGGCCACTGCCTTGATTTCCCGATCAGTCATCTCGAGCGTGATGCCCGTCATTTGTTGACTGTTCTTGCGCACACCGCTGCGGAAGGCGTTCAACTGTGCCTCGGTGTAGTCGGCGTGCTGGCCAGCAAGGCGTGGGTACTGAGAGGGGATGCCAGAACCACTCGGACCGTGGCAGCCGGCACAAGCGGCGATGTGGCGGTCAGCCAAGCCGCCGCGGTAGATCTTTTCGCCCAGGGTGACCAGGTCCTTGTTCTTGGCGAAGCCCGGCTTGGCCTGCTTGCTTCCGTAGAACGCCGCCACATTCTTCATGTCCTGATCCGAGAGGCTTGACGCGATGCCCTTCATGATGGGGCTCTGGCGCTTGTCGGCCTTGAACTCGGTCAATTGCTTGACGAGATATGCGGGGTGCTGACCCTGCAGGATAGGGTTGGCTGGGCTACCGCGTGAGCCGTCGTTCGTGTGGCAACCCATGCACACTTCCGTGGACTTGGCTTGACCCTTTGCCAGGTCGGGCCCCGCGGACGCGGCGGCTGCCTCGTTGGCCGAAGCAATGGCAGTGACCATGGCGAGCAGGAGGCCTGAAAGCAAAAGGGCAGCTGACTTCATGACGGTTGTTGGTTTCTTTGGTGCAAAACCCAGAGATTTTACAATGATGGCTTTGGGCGCCTCCATGACCGATTCAAGCCAGACCGCAAAAGACGGCGCCACACCGCTTGCCGAGGAGAAAATCGCTCTCGCCTGGACGCACACGGCGCGCTTCCTCACCACCGCCAGCCAGCTCGACCAACTGCCGCAAACCGAGCTGCCTGAGATCGCCTTCGTCGGACGTTCCAACGCCGGCAAGTCCACTGCGATCAATACGCTCACCCAGCAAAAGCGACTCGCCTTCGCCTCGAAGATGCCTGGCCGCACACAGCACATCAATCTCTTCGAGCTCGGCCCCAAGCTCACGCCCGACGCTTTGTTCGCCGATCTGCCCGGCTACGGTTACGCTGCCGTCGCGCGTGACGCCAAGCTGCGCTGGCAGCAGGTGATGGCCAACTACCTTGAGGTGCGCAGAAGCCTCAGCGGCGTGGTCCTGATGGTCGATTCGCGCCTGGGCTTCACCGACCTCGACAAGCAACTGCTCGACTTCGTCTCGCCACGTGTGGGTAACGGATCGGTCAAGCTGCTGGTCTTGCTCACCAAATGCGACAAGCTCAATCGCAAAGAATCGCGGGATGCGCTTTCTGAGGCGCAGGCCGCGCTGGGTGAGATGACCACCGACGAAGCCGACGTGGGCGTCGCGCTCTTCTCGGCATTGAACAAGTCGGGTGTCGGGGATGCGGCGATGGTGCTGCATGCATGGACCCATCCGCCGCGTTCTTGAAGTATCTCGATACTGCTCCGGTTAGCTTCGCTTTGTCCGCTCTGCTGCGGGGTTCTTACTGCGACAGCGTCAGCTTTTGCATCAGGGCGTCCATCGATCGCTGTACCAGCGACACGTCGTCCAGCGGCTTCAGCAAACGTTCTTCTCCCAGCCGCTCGAGCGCGCGGCGTGTGATCGAGTGATTTTGTAAGGGATCGGTACCCGCGAAGAGAAAGTACTGCCCACGTCCGCTGCGCCACAGCAGTTGAACCCTTGTCCAGCGGCCGTGCAGGAAGACATGATGGCGTGAGCCGAGCGTCATGGCTTCCACCATGTGCGCTGCGTCGTCCTCGGTGGACAGCGGCCCTGGCAGGATCTCGGCAGGCACTGTTTCCATCGACGACAGGTCGATCAGCGAATCGCTGAACGGCAACCGGCTGGTCATGTCCCAGGTGGTGGTCTCGTCTCGGATGCGCTGCATGAGTTCCTGCGGCGAGAGTTCGGCTTCGGGCGTGCCCGTCTTTCCGGGTCGCAGCGCCTCGGCGTGAACGGCCATCAACTCATCAAGCACTGCCTGCTGTTCTCCTTCAGGCACGCCCAGCATCGCCATGCCGGAGCGCAAGCGCTGCAGGAGTCCTGGCAGCATCGCAAGCAAGCGCTTGCGGCTTTGGGGGTGATCGGGCAATCGCAGGCTCCATAGCATGTCGTCGGTGGCCCTCAGGTATTCGAGAGTGGATTCCGATTTCTCTCCGGTGCGCTGCATGGATTCCGCCAGCACCGTGGCCCAGACGCCGGTGACGAATCTGCGAACGCTTGCCGAGGTGCGGATTGGCACCATCTGCTCGGTCAGCCGATGTGAAATCTGGCGTTCCAGCTGTTCGCGCTGTTCGATGCGAATGAGTGTGTCGATGGCCGGTTGGGCGCGGATCTGCTGCTCGCGAAGTTGCTCGGCGAGGAAGGCGTCAAGCCGCGACAGGCTCAGTCGATAGAGCTGGGTGTCTTGCACTGACGCGCGCTGGATATCGTCGACCAGTGTTTCACAGTAGGCAAGCAGGGCAGTCCAGCGCGGATCGGTGGTGCGGGTGTAAGTTTCCGCCGCGCTGCCGATGCGGTTCATGAGTTGCCACACCACGTGATCATGCGATTGGACCATGGTGGGATCGATCAGCGCCACCCGCAGAGCCGACACCTGCAGTCGCGCCATGACGGTGCGAAACGCGGGCGGCAGACGCGGGTCGGACAGCACAGCCTCGAACAGGCGCGACAGCAACTCGACGATCTGGCGATCGACCGTATCCGGCACGCTCGCAAGCAAGGTCGCACGATGCTCGCGCAGTTGCGGCGACGTTGGTGGAGCCGTCCCGCTCTTGTTGGCACTGGTGAGCAGTCCGTCGAGCTTATTCAAGACCAGCTCGAAGGCCGGACTTTGCGGGTGAATCACGCGTGCGGGATGTCCTGTCGCGGCGCCCTTCGAGCTTGACTGCGCACTCGGCATGCTCGACAAGATTTCTTCGAGCGCGCCGGGTTGGGTCAGGTCGTGCGTCGAAGAGCGGTGCACCATCGGCCCCCCGGGCATGACAACAGTGCGATACAGCCCTGGCTCCACGCCTTGTGCTTCAAGCCGCGTGCATGCTGCGGCCCACGCCTTCTTCAACTGGCCCGACATCACGCCCGCAGACGTTCGCAGCAAGATGACCCGTTGCACAGGGACGGGTGTCACGGCACAGACGGCGTCCCAGAGCGCGCGGGCGTAGGCGAGCGGTCGCAGCGGGTTGCTGTCTGAAGTGACATGCGTCTGCCCGGCGAGAGTCGCTGTGAATGTCTGCAACTCGCGAAACTCCCACTCGGCAGAGCCGGAGATGAGCTGCGCTGCGCCTAATATCTCGATGTCCTCCTGGATACGGGCCTCGTCCATGAGTTCGAGCCCGCGCGCCTTCACAGGGAGGCTGGCCCCAGGGCTGACCACCGTGTCCGTGCCCAGCATGTCAGCCATCACCACTTGGCGCAGGCTTTCGCTGAAAGTGCGCACGTACGTGGTCTTGTGCTTGGGCAGCGCCTGCATCAGTTCATAGTAGTGCTCGCGTTCTGACTTGTTGAGCATGCCTTCACGAGGCTGCTTGAGTTGGGCGAGGCTCAGTGCGGCCGTTTCTTCGGCCAGAGGCGCGGCGCGCAGCAGTTCGTCGTCGACAAAGCGTTGAAGCTGGGCAGTGATGGGCATCTGGTTGCCAGTGGCGTTCGTTCGGACATTATGTCGTCGCAGCTTTGTCGCGAACAATGGGGGGTCGCGCCGACGCCAGAGTTTGGCTTTCCGACAGAATTCATGCTAAAGAAAAAGGGCTGCCGAAGCAGCCCTTTCCACACATGGCAGAGTTGCGCGGGACACAGTGGTCCCGGCGACAAACTCCTTACATGTCCATGCCCATGCCACCCATGCCGCCCATGCCGCCAGGCATGCCTGCGCCGGTGCCGGCTTCGTCCTTGGGCGCCTCAGCGACCATGGCTTCCGTCGTCAGCATCAGGGATGCGACCGACGCAGCGTTCTGCAGGGCGGTGCGCGTCACCTTGGTCGGGTCCAGGATGCCCATTTCGATCATGTCGCCATACTGGCCATTCGCGGCGTTGTAGCCGTAGTTGCCCTTCCCGGCCAGCACCGCGTTCACAACCACGCTCGGCTCGTCGCCTGCGTTTTGCACGATGATGCGGATCGGCTCTTCGATGGCACGCAGGATCAGCTTGATGCCTGCTTCCTGGTCGGCGTTGTCGCCCTTGATGGCTCCGGCAGCTTGCTTGGCGCGCAGCAGTGCCACGCCACCACCGGCCACGATGCCTTCTTCAACGGCTGCGCGGGTGGCGTGCAGCGCGTCTTCGACGCGGGCCTTCTTTTCCTTCATCTCGACTTCGGTCGCAGCACCGACCTTGATCACGGCCACGCCGCCGGCGAGCTTCGCCACGCGTTCCTGGAGCTTTTCACGGTCGTAATCGCTGGTCGCTTCTTCGATTTGAACGCGCACTTGCTTGACGCGCGCTTCGATGTCTGCAGCAGCGCCGGCGCCGTCGATGAGGGTGGTGTTTTCCTTGCCCACTTCGACGCGCTTGGCCTGCCCGAGGTCGGCCAGAGTGACCTTCTCGAGGGTCAGGCCGACTTCTTCTGCAATGACCTTGCCGCCCGTGAGGATGGCGATGTCTTCGAGCATGGCCTTGCGGCGGTCGCCGAAGCCTGGCGCCTTGACGGCCACTACCTTCAGGATCCCACGGATCGTGTTGACCACGAGGGTGGCCAGCGCTTCGCCTTCGACTTCTTCAGCGATGATCAGCAGGGGGCGACCCGACTTCGCCACTTGCTCCAACGTGGGCAGCAGGTCGCGGATGTTGCTGATCTTCTTGTCGTAGAGCAGCACGAACGGATTGTCGAGAACCGCGGACTGCTTATCGGGATTGTTGATGAAGTAGGGCGACAGGTAGCCGCGGTCGAACTGCATGCCTTCGACGACTTCGAGTTCGTTGTTCAGCGACTTGCCGTCTTCGACAGTGATGACGCCTTCCTTGCCGACCTTGTCCATCGCGTTGGCGATGATCTGGCCGACGTCGTCGTCGCTATTCGCCGAGATCGTGCCGACTTGCGCGATTTCCTTGCTGGTCGTCGTGGGCTTCGATTGCTTCTTGAGCTGCTCGACCAAGGCGAGAACCGCCTTGTCAATGCCGCGCTTCAGGTCCATCGGGTTCATGCCGGCGGCCACGTACTTCATGCCTTCGCGAACGATGGCTTGAGCGAGCACGGTCGCGGTGGTGGTGCCGTCACCGGCGTTGTCGCTGGTCTTGGAAGCGACTTCCTTGACCATTTGTGCGCCCATGTTCTGGAGCTTGTCTTTCAGCTCGATTTCCTTGGCCACGGACACACCGTCCTTGGTCACTGTGGGGGCACCGAAAGAGCGCTCGAGCACCACGTTACGGCCCTTCGGGCCCAGGGTCACCTTGACTGCGTTAGCCAGGATGTTCACACCTTCGACCATGCGGGCACGTGCCTCGCCGCCGAAGATCACGTCTTTTGCTGCCATGTCTTAATCTCCGATTCAGTTGCTTATTTCTCGACGACAGCGAAGAGGTCTTCTTCGCGCATCACGAGCAGTTCGTCACCATCGACCTTGACGGTCTGTCCGCTGTACTTGCCGAACAGGACGCGATCGCCCACCTTGATGTTCAGGACGACGAAGTCGCCCTTGTCGTTGCGCTTGCCCGGGCCGACGGCCAGGACTTCGCCTTGGTCAGGCTTCTCGGCGGCGTTGTCGGGGATAACGATGCCGGAGGCAGTCTTGGTTTCTTGCTCCAGGCGCTTGACGATCACGCGATCGTGCAACGGACGAAGTTTCATGGAATCTCCTTGTCTGAGAACAGGCTTCTGCGAGGGGTATGAGCGAAAGTAGTGCTCATTCACTTACGAAAAGCGGTATGAATGCCGCTCCTATCTGCCATTAGCACTCGGTACCTTTGAGTGCTAGCAACGGAATTATAGGGTTCGAAGCAGCCCTTTCAAGAGGTAGGGTACCCGCGGCAGTCAGGAAACCGTCGAAGCAAGGGACGACGACATGTACTGGTGGGCGTGCGCATCCATTACTGTCCGACAGTTGCCACAGTGGCTCGGCGATACGCGATGTGCCGACCACCGTAGCCTCGTGCCTACGGCCCAGTTGCCTTCAACGTCCGACGCGCATGCCGCGCAGCGTGACGCTGAGCACCTACACCGACAGACCTTCCTAAGACAAGCTGCAGACCGAGGTCGCGAAGGCTGGCGGTAAGAAGTAACGACCCAGACAAGGTCAGCGCGCGGCCGGGGTGCGGTCCGGATTTCAAACCTGCTTGGACAACCAGACCTCAATGGACGGCGAGCACAATGCGCCTTCACGAGGAAGCGCGCAATGATCGGCGGTATCAAAGGTAGAAGCGACCTTTCTACCCACGCACTCGTCCAACTTCTTCACTCTAGGAACGGCGTGGCTTTCCTGGCGCAGTATCCATTCACCGGCTGAGTTTCCCACTCAGTGGGTGTGAGGTGGCGGCTTGTCGGCGTCGAGGTCTACCGTGGTCGGCTTGGCCTCGACGGTATAGCTTTCGCTCGCCCACGCGCCGAAGTCGACGTTTCTGCAGCGCTCGCTGCAAAAGGGGCGATAGGGATTTTCTGGCGAGTAGACGCTGTCTCCGCCGCAGGTCGGGCAGCTGACGATTCGCCTGGGGAGTGTGGCCATGGTCTAGCGAATGCTCAGGAGCAGAGTGTGAGTTCGAAGGTGGTGTCCGTGCTGCTCGGCTTCAAGCGCCCCTCGGCGTCAGGGCGCATCAGCCGAACCGACGCCATCAACCGATGGCCACTGATTTCAGGGATCAATCCTTCGGTGCTCTGCAGTCTCACGCGCATCAGCTGATAGGTGCGGCCTGCAGGAAGGCTCTGCTGGTATTGCCCGCCGACCGCAACAACCTTGTGCGGCACGCCCGAATCGCGCAGCAGGCCCAGCAATACGTTGAGCGCCTCCGCCAGAGGCATGAGGCTCGAGATCCATTGCATCAGGTCGGCGCGACGTCGTGGAACCTCGAGCTTTTGCCACGCGTGATAGGCCGGCAGGTCAAATTCGCAGGTGCCGCCCGGGATGCTGATGCGGCTTCGGATGCTCATCAGCCATTCGTTGGTGGTGAGCGCGTGGCCCGCCTTGCCTGGCAATAGATTGAGGCGGTTGAAAGCATGGTCCACCTTGGCCACTATTTCGGTGAGGACCTCTTCTGAGATTGAGGGGTTGCCGCGGTAGCTGTTGAGCATGCCCTTGTGGCGCTCGAGTTCCTTGAGCAGGTCGGACTTCAGGTCGGCACGAGATGCAACGTCGACGATTTCGAAGATAGTGGCCAATGCATAGTGGTGATCGACAGCGGTGTCGCGCGGGATCAACTGGCCGAGGCGGTCGAACAGATGTTCGAGCCGCAGCATGGTGCGTATGCTTTCGTTGAAGGGGTACTCGTACAGAACCAAAAGGACATCCTCGCGTTTGAGCCGATCGCTGGAGTGCGAGTGCAGTGGGGCCCGATTGTTCCACAGGGAGTTGCCCTATTTCACTCAGGGCCGCACCACCGCGCCCACAGCGCGTCCACTTCGGATGCAAGGGCCTCGAGTGTGAGCCCGTCATTGCGGATCACAGCGTCGGCGGCGGCAAGGCGGGCGTCGCGCGTCGCCTGCTGCTGAATGATCTTGCGCACGGCATCTTCCGCCCAGCCTGCGCGGCGCACGACTCGTTGCACCTGTGTCTCTTCGCTGCAATCGACCACGAGGACGCGATCGACAATGGCACGCCAACGGTTGGATTCAACTAGAAGGGGCACGTCAAACACCTTGACGGACGCCTTTGATGCGTCGGCCTCACGCGCGGTCTCGATGCCGATCAAGGGATGCAGAATCGCCTCGAGACGTCGCTTGGCTTGCAGGTCGGTGAAGGCCAAAGCGCGCATGTAGTCGCGGTCCAGTGCTCCGCTCGCATCAATGAACCCGTTGCCGAAGCCTTTGCGAATTGCGGGAATGGCCGCGCCGCCAGGCAAGGTGAGCCGGCGAGCGATGGCGTCGGTGTCGATGATGGCGGCGCTGTGCGCCGCGAGAAGCGCCGCGACGGTGCTCTTTCCACTGCCGATGCCGCCCGTCAGGCCGATTCGAAGCATGCGACTCGCCACGCGAACTTTCGAACGTGGATCAGGCCCAGCCCAGCCAATCGAGTACGCGAACTGATCCGGCGAGCATCACGACCAGGCCAGCGCCCGCGAGGAACGGGCCAAAGGGTACATAGCGACCTTCACGTAGTCCGCCACTGATCTTGAGGCCGATACCAATGATCGCGCCGATGACTGAGGCGGCCAGCACGATCGGCAGAATCATCTGGACCCCCAGCCATGCGCCGAGCGCTGCGAGCAACTTGAAGTCGCCGTAGCCCATGCCTTCCTTGCCGGTGGTCTTCTTGAAGATCCAGTACACCGTCCAGAGCGACATGTACCCGACGACCGCGCCCCACACGGACATGGACAGGGGAATCGTCCAGCCCATGGCCGCACTGACCAAGCCCGCCCACAGAAGTGGCAAGGTGAGGTTGTCCGGTAGGAGCGTGGTGTCCCAGTCGATACCAGCGAGTGCCACGAGTACCGAGATGAAGCCGCACCACAAGAGCGTTATGGGTTGGGCTCCGAAGCGATGGGCTGCTGCGGCGAAGAGAACCGCGGTCAAGATCTCGATGAACGGATAGCGAGGCGAGATGACGGTCTTGCACTCGGAGCACTTGCCGCCGAGCCGCACATAGCTAAGTACCGGCACGTTTTCGTGCCAGGCAATGGCGTGCGAGCATCTCGGGCACCGCGAACGCGGCTTCGATAGCGTGATCTCGGGTGGCGTTTCAATTTTCACGCCGAGCATTTCGGCGCTGTCGATCTTCCAGCCACGTTCCAGCATATGCGGAAGGCGGTGGATCACGACGTTCAAAAAGCTGCCGATGCACAGGCCCAGCAATGCCAGGGCCCAGGGCGAGAGAAGGATCTGCGCGAGTTCTGGCGTCACACCACCTGGCCCAGCTTGAAGATCGGAAGGTACATGGACACAACGATGCCGCCGATGAGTGTACCCAGGATCACGATGATGAACGGTTCCATCAGGCTCGACAGGCCCTTGACGGCTTCGTCAACCTCGTCTTCATAGAACTCGGCGGCCTTGCCCAGCATCGCGTCGAGCGAACCGGATTCCTCACCGATCGCGCACATCTGCAGCACCATCACCGGGAAGACCCCCGTGGTCTGCATGGATGTCGTCAAAGCGCTGCCAGTGGACACGTCTTTCTGGATCTGCTCCGTCGCTTCGGAGAACACGGCGTTGCCCGAAGCGCCGCCGACCGAGTCGAGCGCTTCAACGAGCGGAACACCCGCCGCGAACATGGTGGACAGCGTACGTGTCCAGCGGGCCACGGCCGACTTGTTCACCAGGTCGCCGAACACCGGGACCTTGAGCAGAAGTCGGTCCATCGCCTTCTGCATCTTCTCCGATCGACGCCATGACTGGATGAAGAAGTAAGTGCCGCCGATCAGGAAGCCGAAGATCGCCCACCAGTACTTGATGAAGAATTCCGACATCCCGATCACGAGCAAGGTCGGCGCAGGCAGGTCGGCGCCGAACGAGGTGAACACATCCTTGAATGCCGGGATCACGAAGATCATGATCACCGCGAGAACGACGAATGCGACGACCAGCACCGCGATCGGGTAGATCAGCGCGGACTTGATCTTGTTCTTGATCGCCATCGTCTTTTCTTGATAGATGGCAAGGCGATCGAGCAGAGTTTCGAGAATACCGCCTGCTTCACCGGCTTCGACGAGGTTGCAATACAGTGCGTCGAAGTACAGCGGGTGCTTGCGGAATGCGGCCGACAGGCTCGTACCGGTTTCGATGTCGCCTCTTATGTCTGTCAAAAGACGTGTCACCTTCGGGTTGGTGCTGCCGCGCGCCACGATGTCGAAAGCCTGGATGAGCGGCACGCCGGCTCGCATCATCGTGGAAAGCTGACGGGTGAAGATGGCAATGTCCTTTTGCTTGATGGACTTGCCGCCGCTCATCCGGCGTTTCTTCACCTTGGTGACGAGAATGCCTTGCCGCCGCAGGCTCGAGCTGACCATGGCTTCGCCACCGGCCCGCATCTCGCCACGAACGATCTTGCCGTTCTTGTCCTTGCCTTCCCACTCGAAGACAAGTTCCTTGATGTTCTGTTTCGCGGCTACTGCAGTCGCCATAGTGCCTCCGAGGAACCCAGTCCCCGCCCGAACATTGTTAAATTGGTTGATGTCGACATCGGTCATTCGTTCGTGACCGAGATCACTTCTTCAAGGGTCGTTACACCCGCACGCACCTTGATCAAACCGGACTGCCGCAGGTCGCGCACGTTCTCGCGCTGCGCCTGCTGTGCAATATCCATAGCCGTTCCCTCGGCAAGAATGATGCGCTGAATCTCCTCCGAGATCGGCATCACTTGATAAATGCCGACGCGGCCCTTGTAGCCGTTGCTGCACGCGGAGCAGCCCATGGCACGGTACGGGCTCCAGGTTCCGTCGAGGTCATTAGGCGAGAAGCCTGCTTTGAGCATGGCTTCTCGCGGATACTCCGCCGGTTTTTTGCACGCTTCGCACAACTTTCGCGCGAGCCGCTGGGCAGTGATGAGCAGAACGCTTGAGGCGATGTTGAACGGCGCCACGCCCATGTTCAAAAGGCGGGTCAGTGTGGTCGGCGCATCGTTGGTGTGCAGGGTGGACATCACCATGTGGCCCGTCTGCGCCGCTTTGATGGCGATGTCGGCAGTTTCCAGGTCGCGGATTTCGCCGACCATGATCACGTCCGGATCCTGGCGCAAGAAGGACTTGAGTGCGGCTGCGAAAGTCAGGCCCGCCTTGTCGTTGACATTGACCTGGTTGATGCCCGGCAAGTTGATTTCAGCCGGATCCTCGACTGTCGAGATGTTGACGCCTGGCTGGTTCAGGATGTTCAGGCAGGTATAGAGTGATACCGTTTTGCCAGAACCTGTCGGACCGGTGACGAGGATCATCCCGTAGGGCCGCTGGATGCACGACAGCAGCCGTTCCTTTTCCACCTTCTCGTAGCCCAGCGCCTCGATGCCAAGCTTTGCGCTCGACGGGTCGAGGATACGTATCACGATCTTCTCGCCGAAGAGTGTGGGCAACGTGCTGACCCGGAAGTCGATGGCCTTGCTACCGAACTTGAGCTTCATGCGACCGTCTTGCGGTACGCGCTTCTCAGCAATGTCCAGGCGCGAGATCACCTTGATGCGCGAGGCGAGCTTGTCCTTGATGGCGATCGGAGGCTGCGTGATCTCGCGCAACTCGCCGTCCACGCGAAAGCGCACGCGGTAGTGGTATTCGTAAGGTTCGAAGTGCAGGTCAGACGCCCGTGCGTTGATCGCATCGATCAACATCTTTTGCAGAAAGCGGACCACCGGAGCATCTTCGACATCGGCGGTCCCTGTTTCGGGTGCTTCCTGGGTCGTGACGTCGTCAGTAACGTCGAACTCAAAGTCGCCCGAAGCCATGGACTCGAGTGTTTCGGTCGCGCTCGTGCCGCTGCTCTCGAGGATTTTAGAGAGCTTGTCGTGCTCGACGATGACCCATTCGGGCGACAACTGCGTTGCGAACTTGATGCGCTCGACAGCTTCTTGGTCGGTGGGGTCTGATGCGCCGATGAACAGGCGGTTACCGCGTTTGCCGAGCACCACGACTTGGTATTGCGCCGCGAGCTTGTTCTCGATAATGTTGCGAGGCAGTTTTGTGGAGTCGACCGCGTTCAAGTCCAGCAGGGGTAGCGCAAGCGCGCCGGCCAGGGTGTGTGCTAGCTCGCCGGGTGTGACTGCGCCGGAGGCGATCACCGAAGTGACAAAGTTGCCTTTCTTATCCTTTGCGATAGCCTTGACGAGGTCTTCGGCTGTCTTGGCGTTGAGCTTGCCGGCATTGACAAGAACCCGGGCGACGCCGGAGAGCGCGGAGTGAGGGGTATCGGTGAGAATGTCCACGTGTCAGCTACGAGTTTGTACGCACTGCACCTTTGGGGGCAGTATCGCGTCTGCGAGCGGGGATGCGCAGACAAAGACCGGGATGCGCTGCGCGAAAGGGGGGTAAGCAGCGGAATTTCGGGGCACTGAGTATTCACTCCACGGGGGCAACCCGACGATGATCGCCGAATCGCCTAGCAGTGTAAATCGCCTGGATCCGCGCACTCTGCCAACTATTCACGACAACATTGCCGCTCGCCTTGGCACGCAAGCGTCGACGAATCGGAAACAAAATGCAATCGCACCGCGGGGCCGCGAACGTGTGCGAAATAAGGCAAAGGAGATGAAGGATTGGTCGGGGTGAGAGGATTCGAACCTCCGGCCTCTACGTCCCGAACGTAGCGCTCTACCAGGCTAAGCTACACCCCGATTTTTGAAGGGGCTGCGAGCGCAGCCCCTTTCGTTCGGTTGTCAACTACGCTGTCTTGCGGCAGCTGCATTTGACTCGACTGCTGCTCAGAAAGAGCGATCAACCGACTGAATGCAGAATTCTAGCAGAGCTTCCCGGCTCACCGATGCGGGGATCGATCGAAGCGAGTCGCGCGCCTTGTCGGCTTGTGCGCGAGCAGCTTCCCGCGTGGCCTCGATCGCCCCGGTGTGGCGCACGATTTCAACGATGTCGGCTAGTTTGGCGATCTCGCCGTGCTCGATGGCCTGACGGATCAGATTGCGCTCCGCTTCCGTACCGCGCTCCATCGCGACCAGCAGTGGCAAAGTCGGCTTGCCTTCGCGCAAATCGTCGCCAACGTTCTTGCCGAGTTGCGCGGTGGAGCCCTCGTAGTCGAGCAAGTCGTCGACGAGTTGGAAGGCGGTGCCCAGCGACCGCCCGTAATCTGCGCAAGCCTCTTCCACATCGTGGGGCGCATTGGCCAGCACGGCGCCGAGCCGGGCGCTTGCTTCAAAAAGCTTGGCCGTTTTGTATCGGATCACGCGAAGATAGTCCTCGACCGTGATGTCCGGGTCGTGCATGTTCATCAACTGCAGTACCTCGCCCTCGGCGATGACGTTCGTCGCGTCGGCAAGTACTTCGAGAACGCGCATGTGATCCACCGATACCATCATCTGAAAGGCACGCGAATAGACGAAGTCGCCGACCAGTACGCTGGCTGCATTGCCAAAACGGGCATTTGCCGTTTCGCGCCCGCGGCGCAGGGCCGACTCGTCGACAACGTCGTCGTGCAGCAAGGTTGCGGTGTGGATGAATTCGACGGTCGCAGCCAGTTCGAAGCGCTCCGGGCCCGTGAAGCCAAGTGCCTTGGAAAACAGCAGCACCAGCATCGGCCGAATGCGCTTGCCACCGGCGCTGATGATGTAATGCGCGATTTGATTGATGAGCGCTACATCGGAGGCCAATCGACGCTGGATCACCGCATCGACTTCGCGAATGTCGACGGCCATCAGCAACGCCACGCTGGATGTGGGCGCTGCGAACTCGGATTGGGGCACCGTCTGGGCGCTGGACTCGGAAGACACGGGCTGGATTATAGGAACGGCCGTCGTGGAGCTGGGGCAGGCATCGTCGTTTTGAGCGCAGGGCCGAAGTTTTTGGGGCATAGTCATTTGAGGTCGCGCCATCTGCTGTAATACAATTGCGGGCTCTGTGTAACACGCAGGGTCTTTGCTTGCCCGTTCTTTGGGGTGCGCGAAGGTACTCAACGAAAGGGCTGATATGTACGCGGTCATAAAAACCGGCGGCAAACAATACAAGGTTGCTGCAGGCGAAAAGATCAAAATAGAACAGATTGCTGCGGAAGTTGGTCAAGAGATCACGATCGACCAGGTGTTGGCTATTGGTGCCGGCGTTGACCTGAAGGTCGGGACTCCCTTGGTGACGGGCGCAAGCGTGGTGGCCAAAGTGTTGGCCCAGGGCAGGCATGACAAGGTGCGCATTTTTAAGATGCGCCGTCGCAAGCACTACCAGAAGCGACAAGGTCACCGCCAGAACTTCACTGAAATCGAAATCAGTGCAGTGAACGCCTGACACGCTAATTCAAGGAGATCTGAACCATGGCACAGAAAAAAGGCGGCGGTTCGACACGGAACGGCCGCGATTCCCAACCGAAGATGCTCGGCGTCAAGGTGTTCGGTGGCCAGACCATTCCGGCCGGCTCAATCATTGTTCGCCAGCGCGGAACAAAATTTCATGCTGGCAGCAATGTCGGCATTGGCAAAGATCACACGTTGTTCGCACTGGTCGACGGCGAAGTGAGTTTTGCAGTTAGGGGACCCCGCAATCGTCAGACGGTGAGCGTCAAGGCGCAGTAATCGGCCCTGCCTCGTCGAACAAGCCCCGGTCAACCGGGGCTTGTTTTTTGCGACGCTGGATTACCATCGTGCGCATCCGGATAACCAAAGAGGCATCAGCATGAACAAGAGCGGCATCGTTCTCATCGTCATCGGTTGCCTGTTCCTTGCCCACAACTTCGGACTGCTGCAGTTCGGGTGGCTGCAACAATGGTGGCCGCTGATCCTGGTCGCGGTCGGGGTCTGGTCTCTCACTAATCACAAACCCGCTGGCAACCAGTCGTCGGGCACAGACAAGCCACAGTCATGAAATTCGTCGACGAAGCCACGATCGACGTTGTCGCTGGCAATGGTGGCAATGGCTGCATGAGCTTCCGTCGCGAGAAGTTCATTCCGTTTGGCGGTCCGAACGGTGGAGACGGCGGCCGCGGCGGCAGCGTCTACGCAGTGGGCGACCGGAATCTCAACACCTTGATCGACTTTCGCTACGCACGCCGGCACGAGGCGCGCAATGGCGAGAATGGCCGCGGGTCCGACCAGTACGGCGCCGCCGCCGAGGACATCGTCCTGCGCATGCCTATGGGCACGATCATCAAGGATGTCGATACCGGGCAGGTGATCGCCGAGTTGCTCGTTCCAGACAAAAAAGTGATGCTCGTCAAGGGAGGCGACGGTGGCTTTGGCAACCTGCACTTCAAGAGCAGCACCAATCGTGCACCGCGGCAGAAGACTCCTGGCTGGCCAGGCGAGGCGCGCAAGCTCAAGCTTGAACTTCGTGTGCTGGCGGATGTGGGATTGCTGGGAATGCCGAACGCGGGCAAGTCGACGCTGATTGCTGCAATATCAAACGCGCGGCCCAAGATCGCCGACTATCCGTTCACCACCCTGCATCCAAATCTCGGCGTCGTGCGCGTGCAAGCAGAGCAAAGCTTCGTGGTCGCCGACATTCCGGGCTTGATCGAAGGCGCCTCAGAAGGCGCTGGCCTTGGCCATCTTTTCTTGCGCCACCTGCAGCGCACGCATCTTCTGCTTCACCTCATCGACTTCGCGCCTTTCGACGAAGCGGTCGATCCGGTCGCGCAAGCCAAGGCCATCGTCGGCGAGCTGAAGAGGTACGACGAAACCTTGTATGAAAAGGACCGTTGGGTGGTGCTCAACAAGCTCGACATGGTGCCCGACGAAGAGCGTGAAAAGCGGGTCAAGGACTTCATCAAGCGCTTCAAGTGGAAAGGCCCGGTGTTCCAGATTTCTGCTCTTACTCGCGAAGGTTGTGAGCCATTAATCAAGGCAATCTACCAACACGTGTCCAAGCTGAAAGATGTGGTGCCGGACGATCCCGATCCGCGCTTCGCGACCGCCGATGCCGACGCGCCGCAATCATGAGCGATGCCTTGAAAAATGCGAGGCGGATCGTCGTCAAGGTTGGATCCAGTCTCGTCACTGACGAAGGTCGTGGTGTTGATGCCGAAGCCGTGGATAACTGGTGCCGGCAAATGGCGGCCCTCGCTTCGCAGGGGCGCGAGGTCGTGATGGTGTCCAGTGGCGCCATCGCCGAGGGCATGAAGCGCCTCGGCTGGGCATCGCGTCCGAAGGAAATCCACGAACTGCAGGCCGCTGCCGCCGTCGGCCAAATGGGCCTGGCCCAAATCTATGAATCGAAACTGCGCGAGCATGGCATGGGCAGCGCGCAGGTGCTGCTCACGCATGCGGACTTGGCCGATCGCGAGCGCTACCTCAATGCACGGTCGACACTATTGACGCTGCTGAGGTTGAAAGTCATTCCCGTCATTAACGAGAACGACACCGTCGTCAACGACGAGATCAAGTTCGGTGACAACGATACGTTGGGCGCGCTGGTTGCCAACCTCATTGAGGCCGATGCATTGATCATTCTCACCGACCAGAAAGGTTTGTACTCGGCTGATCCGCGTCGTGACCCCCAGGCCCGTTTCATCGACGTGGCTCAAGCCGGCGCACCCGAGCTTGAGCAGATGGCCGGTGGCGCCGGTTCAAGCATTGGCAAGGGCGGGATGATCACGAAGGTGCTCGCCGCTAAACGGGCCGCCAAGAGCGGGGCCAGCACCGTCATTGCATGGGGGCGTGAGTCGGAAGTCTTGGTCCGTCTATCTTCAGGAGAGGCCATCGGCACGACGCTATTGGCACCTACGCAAAAAATGGCTGCGCGCAAGCAGTGGATGGCCGATCACCTGCAACTGCGCGGCACGGTCGTTGTCGACGACGGCGCGATGAGTAAGTTATGCGACGACGGAAAAAGCCTACTGCCGATTGGCGTGGTGGAAGTGGCCGGAGAATTCCACCGTGGCGACGTGATTGCGGTGAAGAGCCGGTCAGGCATCGAGATCGCTCGAGGCCTCGCAAATTACTCAAGCAGCGAAGCGCGACTCATCGCCCGCAAACCGTCGAGCGAGTTTGAGCGCCTGCTTGGCTTCACCGGCGAGCCGGAGATGATCCATCGCGACAACCTCGTCTTGACCTGATTCAGGTCAGCGCTGCGTCGTCTTCGGAGCGTCGACCGGAGGCAGCGAGGCCGATTCCGAAGGCAGATCGTGATGCGTATGCGGCCGGCCATCGTGTTCGTCATCACGATAATGCGGCCTCATGCCCGACCGTAGGTATCGGTTGTGATGACTTCCACGCGGCAAGAACCGAGCGAGTTCGGTCAGTGCCATCTGATAGACATCGCGCTTGAACTCGATCACCACCTCGAGCGGAACCCAATACTCGTTCCAGCGCCAAGCATCGAATTCCGGATGATTGGTGGCGCGCAAATTCATGTCGGTGTCGCGGCCGACCAGCTGCAAAAGAAACCAGATCTGTTTTTGTCCGCGGTAGTGCCCGCGGGCGTCACGTCGGATGAAGTGATCTGGCACTTCATAGCGTAACCAGTCGCGTGTGCGCGCGATGATGCGCACATGTTCCTGCGTCAACCCCACTTCCTCGTGAAGTTCGCGGTACATCGCCTGCTCTGGCGTCTCGCCGTATTTGATGCCCCCTTGCGGGAACTGCCAGGAATGAGTGCGGATGCGTTTGCCCCAGAATACCTGGTTTTTCTGGTTGAGCAGGATGATGCCGACGTTGGGTCTAAACCCTTCACGGTCGAGCATAATCAACCCCAAAATTCTCGTTGAAACGATTATTGCACCGGTGTGACGGTAGACAACCCCTTGGGTTTCCCTCACTCGCGGCGTGTTTTCCCTCCTTTTTCCGGTACGGCATGAAAGCATCACAATTCTTCATTTCCACCCTCAAGGAGGCGCCCGCTGATGCAGAGGTGGTGAGTCACAAGCTGATGATGCGGGCAGGCATGATCAAGCGGCTCGGCGCGGGCATCTACAGCTACATGCCTATGGGGCTGCGCGTAATCCGCAAGGTCGAGGGCATCATTCGTGAAGAGATGAATCGCGCCGGTGCTGTCGAACTTTTGATGCCGGTGGTGCAGCCGGCCGAGTTGTGGCAGGAAACAGGGCGATTCGAGAAGATGGGGCCGGAGCTTTTGCGTGTGAAGGACCGCCACGATCGTGACTTTGTCGTGCAGCCCACGAGCGAAGAAGTCATCACGGATATCGCTCGGCAAGAGCTGCGCAGCTACCGGACACTGCCGAAGAATTTTTATCACATCCAAACCAAGTTCCGCGACGAGCGGCGTCCACGCTTCGGTCTGATGCGCGGTCGCGAGTTTACGATGAAGGATGCATACTCCTTTGATCGCGACGAAGATTCCGCGGGAAAGAGCTACGAAGTGATGTACACGGCCTATGTGCGAATTTTCGAGCGCATGGGACTCACCTTTCGCGCTGTGGCTGCGGACACCGGTGCCATTGGCGGCGACAGGTCGCACGAGTTTCAGGTCATCGCCGATACGGGTGAGGATGCGATCGTCTACTGCCCTGACTCAGACTACGCCGCGAACATTGAATTGGCTGAGGCTGTCTCCTTGATCGCACAGCGCGCCGTGCCTGCCCAGCCTTTGGTGAAGACACCTACACCGGGAAAGAGTACCTGCGAGGATGTCGCGGCCCTTCTCGGTGTTTCGCTCGACACGACAGTGAAATCCCTCGTGCTCGCCACTGATGAGAAGAATGCAGCGGGTGACGTGGTCAAGACGATAGTGTGGCTGCTGCTGGTTCGTGGTGACCACTCGCTCAATGAAGTGAAGGCGGGCAAGGTGCCCGGGCTGAAAGATGGCTACCGTTTCGCCACGGCCGCCGAGATCGAGGAGTACTTCGGTTCCAAGCCCGGCTATCTCGGCCCCATTGACCCGAAGAAGCCCTTGAAGATCGTCGCTGATCGCACAGTCGCCAACATGAGCGACTTCATATGCGGCGCGAATGAAGGTGATTTCCACATGACCGGAGTGAACTGGGGCCGCGACCTGCCTGAGCCCGACGTGGTGGCAGACATCCGGAACGTGGTGGAAGGCGATCTCTCGCCTGACGGGAAAGGCAAACTGGCGATTCAGCGCGGCATCGAGGTGGGCCACGTGTTCTTCCTCGGCACCAAGTACTCCAAGGACATGAACGCGACCTTTCTCGACGAAACGGGCAAGCCACAGCTCATGCAGATGGGTTGCTACGGCATTGGCGTGACGCGTATCGTCGGCGCGGCCATCGAGCAGAACCACGACGAACGCGGGATCATTTGGCCCGACGCGCTTGCGCCCTTCACGGTGGTGATCTGCCCCATCGGCTACGACCGCTCGGCAGGGGTGCAGGCGGCCGCGGACCGCTTGTATGCTGAACTGCAGGCCAAGGGTGTCGATGTGATGCTTGACAACCGCTGCGAACGTCCGGGTGCAATGTTCGCCGATTGGGAACTCGTGGGCGTGCCGCACCGCGTGGTGATTTCGGACCGGGGGCTCAAGGAAGGTACGGTCGAATATCAGGGTCGGCGCGACGCGCAGGCGGCGACGATTGGCGCCGACGACGTCAAATCATTCGTCATTTCCAAGCTAAGCATCTAGGTCAGATCTCCCTCGCGGGAGAGTGAAGATTCGCACGATATGCCTCGCTCATCGAGTTTTTGCAGATCCTGAGGTGGAACCATCGATCCTTGAGGAGGACTCAAGCCTGTCTCGAGCGAACAAGGCAGATTCTTGAAGATTGAGCGTTTGGTACCCGTCACTACGGCGCTCTCCCGCAATGGCGGGAAGAGGAGGGCGTACCTGCTGGGTGCAATGGGCGCCGTGCTTGGGGACGTCCTGCCTACTTCTGCGCAGGCGGGCGCCCAGCGAGAAGAACCCCTTGCTGATGCCGTACGCACCGCTCTGGCGGCCGCAATTGCCAACACCGCACCGCCAAAACCGACCTTCGCCTCCTCCGATGCCCGTCTTGCCTACCTGCGCTGGCTCGGCGAAATGAGCACGAGGCTCAAGAAACGAACAACCGATCCCACCACTCGCGTCGAGTTCCTAGAAACCGTCTGGTACGAAAGCAAGCGGGCGGGCCTTGAACCCAACCTGGTGCTGGGCCTCGTCCAGGTTGAAAGCGGATTTCGCAAATACGCCATCAGCAGCGTGGGAGCTCGTGGCTATATGCAGGTGATGCCCTTCTGGGCGCGGTTGATTGGTGGGGGCGATGCGCTCGCGCTTTTCCACATGCAAACCAACCTGCGGTTCGGCTGCGTCATCCTGAGGCACTACCTAGACATTGAGCGAGGGGATCTCTTCATGGCTCTCGGTCGCTACAACGGCAGCCGCGGTCGCGCCGAGTATCCGAACCTAGTGTTCGGCGCGCGCAAGAACTGGGACTACCAGCCGCCTGCGCTCTGAAGATGCTGAGAGTATTTCGATCATGCCCGCTCATAACGCCAAGAGGCGCTCTTGCTCGTCGTTGCAGCGCGGCGCGACCATGGTGTTTAGATTAACGTGAAAGACACGACCCAACGAATAGCGTTTATCTGATGCCGAACCTGCACTCAAGCGAAGGCACGACAGAGCAGGCGTCAGATAAACCGTGTTGAACTGAACCGCCCATATGGCG
>Ga0207678_10000836_pt1 | contig 28232 bp, 24 predicted proteins | sample KBSC63metaG_FD_184319 | JGI IMG/M metagenome (GOLD analysis project Ga0207678, IMG submission 184319) | Corn rhizosphere microbial communities from Kellogg Biological Station, Michigan, USA - KBS C6-3 metaG (SPAdes) (version 2) | ecosystem: Host-associated > Plants > Roots > Rhizosphere > Soil ... | reverse complement strand
CCAGTTTTTAATCAGACGGCGAGCGGGCTGGCGCGGCGGACCGGCCGTCAGGCGGCCGGAATCAGCGTCTTGTTCGATGACGGGCGCGGGCAGTCCGAGATGCGCATACTCGCGGCCACCGCGAGCACGGCGATGTGGCATGGGTGTGGCTCTTGTGGAGTGAGTTGGCGCGGTTGTGGCGTGGCTGGGTGTTAGTGAGGCTTCCGTTCCGTAGTGTCCTGAAGTTGCGAAGTCCGGGACTGCGGAAGGGAAGCCTCAGGTGGAAGAGTACGGGCTGGACGATCTGGCGGCGAGCGCGGAGTCGGTGCTGGCGGGGCTGGGGCCGCTGGCGGTGCAGCTGGCCCGGCTGGCCGGGGAGGCGGGCCGGGCGGTGACGCTGGATGCGATGGAAGGGCTGGTCGCCGGGCAGGGCCGGGATCTGCTGCGCGGGGTGGTCCAGCTCAGCCTGGATGGCCAGGCGGAGCGCGAGGTGCGGCTGCCGCAGGTGACCGGGCAGGATGGGGTGCGGCGGGCCCGCGCTGAGCGGGGTCATTCCCGGCCGGTGGTGACGCGGCTGGGTGCGGTGGTGGTGCGGCGGATCGGCTACCGGTCCGGGATCAGGGGCGTGCCGTCGCTGTTCCCGCGTGATGCGGTGCTGAACTTGCCGCCGTGCGGGTATTCCTGGGGTCTGCAGCGGCTGGCGGAGATGTTCTGCCGGGCTGTGTCGTATGAGCGGGCGCACGAGTTCGTGCTGGCCGCGGCCGGGGTGGCGATCGGCAAGCGGCAGCTGGAGCAGATCACCGTGGCGGCGGCGGCGGACGCGGAGCGGTTTTACCAGGACCGGTCCCGGGACGCCGCCGCCGTCCCGGCGGCCGGGGAGCGGGGGCAGGGCCTGCCGCCGCTGGCGATCTCCGCCGATGGCAAGGGCGTGGCGATGCTCCCGCAGGCGCGCCGCCGCCGCGCCAGGGCCCCGGGGCAGAAGGTGCGGACCTTCGAGAAGCGGGCCGGGACCGGGGAGAAGAGGGGGCACAAGCGGATGGCCGAGACCGGGGCCGTCTTCGACGTCGCCGTCCCGGACGGCCCGGCCCGGACCCCGGAGCAGGTCATGCGCCCGGCGGGCGGCACCGGCGGGAAGCCGCCGCGGGCGGAGAACCGCTGGTACGCCTGCGACATCACCGCCGGCCGGGACGTGACCATCGGCAAGATCCTCGACGAGGCTGACCGCCGCGACCCCGGCCACCTGCGGACCTGGATCGCGCTGATCGACGGGGACGTTCACCAGCTCGCCCTGATCCAGGCCCAGGCCGCCGCGCGGGGAATCACCCTGGCCATCGTGATCGACTTCATCCACGTGCTGGAATACCTGTGGAAGGCGGCCTGGTGCTTCCACCCGCCCCGCGACCCCGCGATGGAAGACTGGGTGACCGCCCAGGCGCTGGATATCCTGCACGGCCGCGCCGCCGGCGTCATCGCGCGGATCGCCCGGCTCACCGCAGACCACCCCCCGAAACCGGGCGGCGAGCACGCCAGGATCATCCGCAAAACCCTGTCCTACCTGCAGAACAAGCAGGCCTTCATGGACTACCCGCGGGCCCTGGCGAACGGCTGGCCGATCGCCACCGGCGTCATCGAGGGCGCCTGCCGCCACCTGGTGCAGGACCGGATGGGCATCACCGGCGCCCGCTGGGGACTCGAAGGAGCCCAGGCCATCCTCTGGCTCCGCGCCATCGCCGCCAGCGGCGACACCGGCACCTACTGGACCTGGCACATCGCCCGGGAACACCAGCGCAACCACCTCAGCCGCTACCAGGACACCCTCGGACTCGCCGCCTGACCCCTCACTCCACAAGAGCCACACCCATGTCACATCGCCGTGGTCAGAACCACTGCAGAGTCACATCGCCGTGGTTGGCCACCGGGGCCGCCTCGGGTGGGACGCCCCGGCGGGTGGGTCAGGCGGTTACGGGGAGGAATTTGGGGCGGGAGTGCTCGAAGGCGGTGATGTCGTCGACGTGGCGGAGGGTCAGGCCGATGTCGTCCAGGCCCTCCATCAGCCGCCAGCGGGTGTAGTCGTCGATCTCGAAGGACGCGCTGATCCCGGCCGTCTCGGCGGTCACTAGGCGGTGGTCCAGGTCCACGACGATCTCGGTGGCGGGTTCGGCCTCCACCGCGTCCTGCAGGGCGGCCACGGTGGCCTCGGGCAGCACGACCGGGAGCAGGCCGGCCTTAGTGGAGTTGCCGCGGAAGATGTCGCCGAACCTGGGCGCGATCACGGCGCGGAAGCCGTAGTCGGTCAGCGCCCAGACCGCGTGCTCGCGCGACGAGCCGGTGCCGAAGTCGGTGCCCGCGACCAGGATCGTCGCCCCCTCGTACTGCGGCTGGTTGAGCACGAAGGAGGGGTCCTCGCGCCAGGCGGCGAACAGGCCCTTGCCGAAGCCGGTCCGGCTCACCTGCTTGAGGTACTCGGCCGGGATGATCTGGTCGGTGTCGACGTTGCTGCGGCGCAGCGGCACCGCGCGGCCGGCGTGCGTGACGAACGGTTCCATGGCTGATGGCTCCTCTACAGGTCGGCCAGTTACAGGTCAGCAGGTGCGGCCAGGTGGCCGGTCACGGCGGTGGCGGCGGCCACCTCCGGCGAGACCAGGTGGGTGCGCCCGCCCTTGCCCTGGCGCCCCTCGAAGTTGCGGTTGGAGGTGGAGGCGCTGCGCTCCCCCGGGCTGAGCTTGTCCGGGTTCATGCCGAGGCACATCGAGCAGCCCGCCGACCGCCAGTCGGCGCCCGAGGCCGTGAAGATGGCGTCGAGCCCCTCCCGTTCGGCCTGAGCCCTTACGGCCATCGATCCCGGGACCACCAGCATCCGGACCGACGGCGCCACCCGCCGGCCCTGCAGCACCGAGGCGGCCGCCCGCAGGTCCTCGATCCGGCCGTTGGTGCACGAGCCGACGAAGACCGTGTCCACGGCGATGTCGCGCAGCGCGGTGCCCGGCTTGAGGTCCATGTAGGTCAGCGCGCGCTCGGCAGCGGCCCGGGCGGCCGGGTCGGCGAAGGAACCGGGATCGGGCACCGAGGATGCTAGCGGCAGCGCCTGGCCCGGGTTGGTGCCCCAGGTCACGTACGGCGTCAGGGTGGCGGCGTCGAGGACGACCTCGTGGTCGAAGCCGGCGTCGGCGTCGGTGGGCAGCGTGCGCCAGTAGTCGAGCGCGGCCTCCCACGCGGCCCCTGACGGCGCGTGCGGCCGGCCCTCCAGGTACGAGAACGTGACGTCGTCCGGCGCCACCAGGCCGGCCCGGGCGCCGGCCTCGATCGACATGTTGCAGACGGTCAGCCGCCCGGCCATGGTCAGCGACCGGATCGCGGAGCCGCGGTACTCCAGCACGTAGCCCTGGCCGCCGCCGGTGCCGATCTTGGCGATGATGGCCAGGATCAGGTCCTTGGCCGTCACCCCCTCGGGCAGCGTGCCGTCCACGGTGATCGCCATCGTCTTGGGCCTGGCCTGCGGCAGCGTCTGGGTGGCCAGCACGTGCTCGACCTCGCTGGTGCCGATGCCGAAGGCCAGCGCGCCGAGCGCGCCGTGGGTCGAGGTGTGCGAGTCGCCGCAGACGATCGTCAGGCCCGGCTGGGTCAGCCCGAGCTGCGGGCCGATGACGTGCACGATGCCCTGGTCGGCGTCGCCCATCGGGTGCAGCCGCACGCCGAACTCGGCGCAGTTCTTCCGCAGCGCCTCGACCTGGGTGCGCGAGACCGGGTCGGTAATCGGGCTGTCCGGGCCGGTCAAGGGGACGCCGGGGCCTGTGATCCCGGTCGTCGGCACGTTGTGGTCCTCGGTGGCGATGGTCAGGTCGGGGCGGCGCACCTTGCGGCTGGCCGCGCGCAGTCCGTCGAACGCCTGCGGGCTGGTGACCTCGTGCAGGAGGTGAAGGTCGATGTAGAGCAGGTCGGGCTCGCCCTCCGCGCTGCGCACCACGTGGGCGTCCCAGATTTTCTCGGCGAGCGTACGGTGCGCACTCCCGGCCATCACGCTCTCTCCCTTCCGCTTGCGTCTCGCATTCCGAGACGGCAGTATTCAGTACATGAACAACTCTAGCGGAGTCGGCGTTCTCGACAAGACGATTTCCGTACTGTCCGCCCTGGAGAGCGGCCCGGCTTCGCTGGCGCAACTGGTCAAGGCGACCGGCCTGGCCCGGCCCACCGCGCACCGGATCGCGGTGGCTCTGGAGACCCACCGGATGCTGGCCCGGGACGCGCAGGGCCGGTTCGTGCTCGGGCCGCGGATCGGCGAGCTGGCCGCCGCGGCCGGCGAAGACCGGCTGCTGGCCATCGCCCAGCCCATCTTGACCCAGCTCAGGGACGCCACCGGGGAGAGCGCCCAGCTCTACCGGCCGCACGCGGACACCAGGATCTGCGTCGCCGCGGCCGAACGGACCAGCGGCCTGCGGGACACGGTCCCGGTCGGCGCCGCGCTGCCGATGACGGCCGGCTCGGCCGCGCAGGTCCTGCTCGCCTGGGAGGAAGGCGGCCGGATGCACCGCGGCCTGCGCGGCGCCAAGTTCAGCGCGACCACGCTCGCCCAGGTGCGCAGGCGCGGCTGGGCCGCCACCGCGGCCGAGCGCGAGCCGGGCGTCGCGTCGGTGTCCGCTCCGGTCCGCGGGCCCGGCGGCCGGGTCCTGGCCGCCGTCTCGGTATCCGGGCCGATCGAGCGCCTGACCAGGTCTCCCGGGCGGATGCACGCCCCGGCCGTGGTCGCGGCCGGGGACAGGATCAGCAAGCTGCTGCGCGCCGAGACCTGACGGAGATAGCCCGCGGAGGCGGGTAGCCTGCGGCGTAGAGCCCTCGCCGGCCTGGCCATGATGGAGCTGGGCCATGATGGATATGGTCAGAATCCGGCGAAGACCCCAAACGGCAAGCCCAGAACGGCAAGCCCAGAACGGCAAGCAGGGATACGGAAGAAGCGGGGAATGGAAACGGGCAGGCGCATGAAGGCAGCAGTCGTCAAGGAGACCTCGCCGGGCGAGCGCCGCGTGGCCCTGGTACCGGACGCGATCGCCAGGCTTCAGCCAGCCGGGATCGACGTGCTGGTGGAGAGCGGGGCGGGAGACGGCGCCTGGCTGACCGACGCCTCCTACGCCGACGCGGGCGCGTCGATCGTCAGCGCCGCCGAGATCTACCGGACCGCCGACGTGATCTTGACCGTGACCCGGCCGCAGCCCGATGCGGTGAACGAGCTCAGGCCGGGCCAGGCGGTCATCGGCATGCTGGCCCCGCTGGCCGACCCGGAGTTCGCCGCGGCGCTGGCCGCCCGCGGGGTGACCGTGATCAGCCTGGACGGGCTGCCGCGCACCCTGTCCCGGGCGCAGCCGATGGACGCGCTCACCTCCCAGTCCAACGTGGCCGGGTATAAGGCCGTGCTGGTCGCGGCCGGGGAGTTCGGCCGGTTCTTCCCGCTGCTGATCACCGCGGCCGGAACGGCCCGGCCGGCCAAGGTGCTGGTGCTCGGCACCGGCGTGGCCGGCCTGCAGGCGATCGGCACCGCCCGCCGGCTCGGCGCGGTCGTCAGCGGCTACGACGTCAGGCCCAGCTCGAAGGACGAGGTGACGTCGCTCGGGGCCACGTTCATCGAGCTCACCTCGGTCGGCTCGGCGGCCGGCGAGGGCGGCTACGCCCGCGAGCTGACCGCCGATGAGCGCCAAGCCCAGCAGGAGGAGCTGACCGGCCACATCGCCCGGCAGGACGTGGTGATCACGACCGCGCAGGTGCCCGGGCGCAAGCCGCCGCTGCTGGTGACCGAGGACGCGGTCAAGGCCATGGCGCCCGGATCGGTCATCGTGGACATGGCCGCCAGCGCGTTCGGCGGCAACGTGACCGGCTCGGTTCCCGGCGAGACATCGGTCACCGGGAACGGGGTCACGATCGTGGGTGCGGAGAACCTGGCCGCCACCGTGCCGACCGCGGCCTCGAACGCCTACTCGCGGAACATCTCCGCGCTGCTGCTGCACCTGACCTCCGACGGCGCGCTGGCCATCGACACCAGCGACCAGATCCAGGCGGGCGTGGTGATCGCGCACGACGGCCGGGTCGTCCACCAGGGCGTGGCCGGCCTGCTGCAACGAGAGGGAGGCGCCGGTGTCGACGGCACTGCTGACTGACCTGACCATCTTCATCCTCGCCCTGCTCGTCGGCATCGAGGTCATCGGCAAGGTCCCGGCCACGCTGCACACGCCGCTGATGTCGGCGACCAACGCCATTCACGGCATCGTGCTGGTCGGTGCCGTGCTGATCGGGGTGACGGCGCACAACGCGGTCGGGTACGTCATCGCGTTCATCGCCTCGGTCTTCGCCGCCGCGAACGTGGTCGGCGGGTACGTGGTGACCGGGCGGATGCTGAAGATGTTCCGCCGGAAGTCGCCCCCGGCGCCGGGGCAGGTAGAAGGGCAGCCGGAGCTGGCCGCGGCGAACGGGCACAAGGGGCTCAAGGGCCTGGTGAACAGGATGAGCAGGACCGAGTCATGAGCGGGTTCAACGGCTACATCCAGCTCGTCTACGTGCTGGTGGCGGCCATGTTCGTAATGGGCCTGCACCTGATGAACAGCCCGGCCACCGCGCGCCGCGGCAACCAGGTAGCGCAGGCCGGCATGGTGATCGCGGTCGTCGCGACGCTCATCCTGCTGATCCACTCGGGCACGGTCACCGCGACCGGCTGGGTCGTGATAATCGTCGGGTCGTTGCTGGGCTCCGCGGTCGGCCTGTGGGCCGCCCGTACGGTGCAGATGACGGCGATGCCGCAGCTGGTGTCCGCGTTCAACGCGGTCGGCGGCGGCGCCGCGGCGCTGGTGGCGGTCTACGGCTACTACGAGGCCGAGTCTCGTGTCACCGGCGTGCTCGGTACCACCTCGGTGTTCACCGTGCTCGACGTGCTCATCGGCTCGGTGACGTTCTCCGGGTCGATCATCGCGGCCGGCAAGCTGCAGGGAGTGATCCCGGGCCAGCCGATCATCTTCAAGGGCGCCCGCCTGGTCAACCTGGGCCTGGCGGTCGTCGCCATCGGCACGGCCGCGTACATGTTCAGCACGCCCAGCCTGCCCGCGCTGCTCATCGTGGTGCTGGCCTCGCTGGCGTTCGGCGTGATGATGGTGCTGCCGATCGGCGGCGCGGACATGCCGGTCGTCATCTCGCTGCTGAACGCGTTCACCGGCACCGCGGTGGCGATGGCCGGGTTCGTCATCCAGAACTGGGCGCTGATCGTGGCGGGAGCGCTGGTGGGCGCGTCCGGAAGCATCCTGACCAAGCTCATGGCGGACGCGATGAACCGGTCGCTGGCCAACATCATCCTGGGCGGGTTCGGCACCGGGGACAGCGCGATCGCCGTCGAGGCGGCCGGGGACGCCCAGGTCCGCTCCATCGCGGCCGACGACGCGGCCATCCAGCTCGCCTACGCGTCCAAGGTGATCATCGTGCCGGGCTACGGCCTGGCCGCGGCGCAGGCCCAGCACGGCGTGGCCGAGCTGGCCACGATCCTGGAGGACCGCGGCATCGAGGTCAGCTACGCCATCCACCCGGTCGCGGGCCGGATGCCGGGTCACATGAACGTGCTGCTGGCCGAGGCGAACGTGCCGTACCCGCAGCTCAAGGAGATGGACGAGATCAACCCGGAGTTCGCCAGGGCCGACGTCGCCCTGGTCATCGGGGCCAACGACGTGACCAACCCGGCCGCCAGGCGCCCGGGCAACGACATCTCCGGCATGCCGATCCTGGACGTGGACCAGGCCAAGTCGATCATCGTGGTCAAGCGCTCGATGGGGACCGGCTACGCGGGCATGGAGAACGAGCTGTACTTCGACCCCAAGACCAGCATGTTCTTCGCCGACGCGAAGAAGGCGATGGCCCAGCTGACCGCCGCGGTCAAGACCCTGGTCGGATGACGACAGAGACGCCCTGAGGCGTATGGTTCGGGAAACAAGGAGGCCGTCGTGACCGAGCGCACCAAGATCACACTGGATGAGTCCGAGATCCCCCGCCAGTGGTACAACATGATCCCGGACCTGCCCGCGCCGCCGCCCCCGCCGCTGCACCCGGGCACGGGCCAGCCGGTCGGGCCCGAGGACCTGGCGCCGCTGTTCCCGATGGAGCTGATCCGCCAGGAAGTGGCCACCGACCCCTACATCGCCATCCCGGACGTGGTGCGCGACGTCTACCGGCTCTGGCGGCCCACCCCGCTGTACCGGGCGCACCGGCTGGAGAAGGCGCTGAACACCCCGGCGCGGATCTACTACAAGTACGAGGGCGTGTCGCCGGCCGGGTCGCACAAGCCGAACACCGCCGTCCCGCAGGCGTACTACAACGCGGCCGAGGGCACCAAGCGGCTCACCACCGAGACCGGTGCCGGGCAGTGGGGCAGCGCGCTGTCCTTCGCCTGCGCGCAGTACGGCATCGACTGCGAGATCTGGATGGTCCGCGCCTCCTACGACCAGAAGCCGTACCGGCGCACGATGATGGAGACCTGGGGCGCCACCGTGCACGCCAGCCCGTCCCGGGCCACCAAGGCGGGCGCGGACATACTCGCCGCCCACCCGGACTCGACGGGCAGCCTGGGCATCGCGATCAGCGAGGCGGTCGAGGCGGCCGGCGGCAGCGCCGACACCAGGTACGCGCTGGGCAGCGTGCTCAACCACGTGCTAATGCACCAGACCGTGATCGGCGAGGAGGCGCTCAAGCAGTTCGCCGCGGCCGGCGAATCGGCGCCCGACCTCATCGTCGGCTGCACCGGCGGCGGCTCGAACTTCGCCGGGCTGTTCTTCCCGTTCCTGCGGGAGAAGCTGGCCGGGCGGTGCAACCCGGTGATCCGCGCGGTCGAGCCGGCCGCCTGCCCGTCGTTCACCCGCGGCAGGTACGCCTACGACTTCGGCGACACGGCCGGGTTCACCCCGCTGCTGAAGATGCACACCCTCGGGCACGACTTCATCCCGGACCCGGTGCACGCCGGCGGCCTGCGCTACCACGGCATGTCCCCGCTGCTGTCGCACATGTACGAGCTCGGCCTCTTCGAGGCGGAGTCCAGGCAGCAGCGGGAGTGCTTCGCGGCCGCGATCACCTTCGCCCGGGCCGAGGGCATCATCCCGGCCCCGGAGCCGACGCACGCGCTTGCCTCGGTGATCGAGGAGGCCAAGCGCTGCACCGAATCCGGCGAGCAGAAGGTGATCCTGACCGCGCTGTGCGGCCACGGGCACTTCGACATGGCCGCGTACGAGCGCTACCTGTCGGGCGAGATGGAGGACTTCGAGCTTTCCCAGGAGCGCATCGACGAGGCCCTCACCCGGCTGCCCGCCGCCGGGTCCTGACCGCGCCGGCCAGTTCGGCCAGCACGGCGGCGGTGGTGCCGAAGTCCATGCACGCGTCGGTGACGCTCTGCCCGTAGGTGAGGGTCGCCGGGGGGCCCGGTTCCTGCTTGCCCTCGACCAGGAAGCTCTCCAGCATCACCCCGGTCAGGCCGCGCTCCCCGGCCGCCACCTGTTCGGCGATGGCGGCGGCGACCACCGGCTGGCGGCGGTGGTCCTTGCCGCTGTTGCCGTGGCTGGCGTCGACCATGAGGCGGCGCGGCAGCCCGGCCGCGGCGATCAGGTCCAGGGCCTTGGCGGTGTGGCTGGCCCCGTAGTTCGGCCCGGAGCGGCCGCCGCGCAGGATCACGTGCGTATCCGCGTTGCCCGCCGTGGTCACCACCGCGGCGACGCCGTTGGGGGTGACGCCGAAGAACGTGTGCCCGGCGGCCGAGGCCCGGCACGCGTCCACCGCCACCTGGACGTCGCCGTCGGTACCGTTCTTGAACCCCACCGGCATGGACAGGCCGGAGGCGAGCTGGCGGTGGACCTGGCTTTCGGTGGTCCGCGCTCCGATCGCGCCCCAGGTCACCGTGTCGGCGATGTACTGCGGCGTGATCGGGTCGAGCCATTCGCAGCCCACCGGCAGGCCGGTGGCGACGATGTCACGCAGCAGCCGACGGGCGGTGTGCAGGCCGCGGTGCACGTCGTGGCCGCCGTCCATGCCCGGGTCGTTGATCAGGCCCTTCCAGCCGGTTACCGTGCGCGGCTTCTCGAAGTACACCCGCATCACGATCAGCAGGTCGGCCCGGTGGAGCTCGCGGGCACCGATGAGCTGCCCGGCGTAGTCCAATGCGGCAGCTGGGTCGTGCACCGAGCAGGGCCCGGCGATGACCAGCAGACGGTCGTCCGAGCCGTCGAGCACGGCGCGGACCCCGGCGCGGCTCTGCTCGACGATCGCCGCGGCCTCGTCGCCCAGCGGCAGCTGGTCGAGCAGGGCCGACGGGGAAAGCAGCGGGTCGTAGCCGGTGATCCGGGTGTCGCTGGTGCGGGTCATCGGGCGCGTCTCCTCCCGGGCGGGCGGCTGCCCGGACCCGGGAGCCAGCGCACCCCTCGTGACTCAGGGCTGTCTGTCGCCTTGCTGGCTCCAGGCGGTGATCAGCGCGCGCGTTAGCGCCTGGCTCCGCCCGGAGCCAGGATAAAGCGCGGATACCACCGTGACACGCGACCGATGGTACACCCTGGGCGGTACGACCCGGCCCGGGCCGGGTCGTACCGGGCCGGTGCCGCGGGCGCGCGCTACGGGCGCGCCGGAACCGCGCCGGGACCGCAGTCGCGCCGGCGAGTTCCCGGCGCGGACACAAGTGTTACACAACTTGTTCTCAGACTGAACTATCACCCTGGTCACACGCGCGTCGTCAAACGCCGCTTTCTGGCATGCGCGGAACACGGCGGCCGGGGGGAGACCGGGCCGCTCATTCGACATCAGGGAGGCTGCGGCTTGGCACGCCTGCTGGTCACGCTGGGCATAAGGGGCGCGGGCGGGGCGGCCGCGGTGGACGCGCGCGGCAGCGTACCTGTTGTACCCGTTGCGGCCCGCACCCGGCGAGGCGCCGCGGGGGCGGTGACGGCGAGTTCGCGGGCCGCGGGCCGGCGCTGGGTGATCCTGCTGGCGCTCGGCTGGCTGGTCCAGGTGGGGCTGCGGGTATGGTTCAGCCGCCACCAGGTCATGCCGCTGGCCAACCCGGACGAGACCGCGTACCTGGTCGCGGCGCGGGTGCTCGCGGGCGGGCCCGCCGCCGACCTGTCCTACTCGACGCTGTACCCGGGCGGCTATCCGCTCCTGATCACGCCGGCCTACTGGTTCAGCAGCAATCCCTCGACCGTCTACCACGCCGTGATGGTGATCAACGCCCTGATCAGCGCCCTGGTGCTGCCGCTCGGCTACCTGGCCTGCCGCAGGCTCGGACTCGGCCGCGCGGCCGCATACGGGGTGGCGTTCGTGGCCGCGCTCGTTCCGGCCGGGTTCTTCTACAGCGAGTACGCGATGACCGACGCGGTCTTCGTGGCGATCACGCTGGCCTGGCTGCTGACCACGCATAGCTGGCTCACGGCCTGGTCGGCGCGAGTCCGGTACGCGAACGCCGCCGGCTCGGCGGCCCTGGCCGCGTACGCCTACATGGTCCACTCGCGCGGCCTGGTGATGGTGGCCGGGCTGGCCGCGATGGGCGTGTTCATCGGCTGGCGGCAGGCCGCTGCCCGGCTCAGCGTGCTCGTGGCCGCGCTGACCGCGGTGGTCGTGGCGGCCGCCGGGTGGGCGCTGAACCACCACATCAGCCTGCTTGTCTACCCGGAGGGCAGCCGCAGCCTGTCCGGCCAGATCCGGCAGCGGCTGGACAGCGTAAACGGCATTATCCACGTGCTCGAGATGGCGGCCGGCCAGCTATGGCGGGTGGTGCTCGACAGCTGGGGCATCGCGGGCATCGGCCTGGTCGCCGCGCTGCTGGTGATCGTGCGCCGCGACGTACGAAGCGACCTGCGGATCATGGGCGCGCTCACGGTCGCGGTAACCACGCTCATCGCCTGCATGGCCCCGGCCGCGCTGCCCTCCGACCAGGCGCAGGCCTGGGCGTCCGGACGCTACTTGGACGGCATGATCGTCGTGTTCTTCCTGGTCGGCGCCGCGGTGCTGCTCCGGGCCAGGATGCGGGACATCGTGGTCTGCGCGGCCGTCTGCACCGGGCTTTTCCTGCTGGCCGCGGTGACGGTGGCCGTTTACATCGGAACGACGGTACCGACGCACGGGTTCGGCTCCGGGTTCAACTTCGCCGAGCCGGCCGTGGTCACCCAGAACTGGACGAACGCCAGCGTGGCGCTGGCCACCGCGGTGACGCTCGTCCTGCTCGCGGTGTGGATCGGCTTCGCGTTCGTGCTGCGCAGGCTGCGCCCCGGCCGGGCGTTCGCGGCCGTGTCCGCGGTGTTCGGCGTCTGCGTGGCCGCGGTAAGCCTGGTGGCCGTGGCCCAGATGACCAGCCACATCTCGCAAGCCCACGGATCGAACACCCAGGAAGCGATCACGCTGATGGAGGCCGGCAAGGTGCGCCCAGGCGACCAGGTCACCGTCGCCCCCTCGCTGGGCTGGATGCTGACGGTGCCGCAGGCGTTCGAGGTCTCCTGGACCGAGCTGAAGCACTTCAAGGCGGGCCGGCAGCCGCTGCCCGCCGGCACGACCGTGGTCGAGACGGGGTGGCCGGCCGGACAGCCGGCCCAGGCGGGCTGGCCGGACGCCCCGGCGGGCTGGCGGATCGTCGCCTCCGACCAGGACGTCGGCTGGGTCGTCTGGCGCAAGGGCTAACCGGGCTAACGGCGCCCGGAGGAACGCCATGAAGCCCCGGATCCAGTGCGTTTCCCGGGCGCGTCGGAACGCCATGAAACCCCGGATCCAAGGCGTTCTAGCGCCGTGAATTCCCGGTTTCAGGGCGTCCGGCAGGCGTCCGGTGTCCGGTAGGCGTCAAGCGTTCCTCATGCATCCGCCCCCCGCGTTCCACTACCTACCATGAACGTGATCAACAGTGATCGGAGGTTGACCAGCAGGGCCGCTGTTTGCGAGCACGGCGCGGACTGCCACGCGGGGCTCGAGCCCTCGATGGCGTCGGCGCCGGAGGCGTCCCGGGCCTGGCTGCTGATCGAGCACCCGGATCCCTGGCCGCACGAGGCGGCCGACGCCGCGCAGCCGGCCCCGCTGGCGGCGCTGGTGCAGTCGGCGGAGGAGTTCGGCGTGCGGGTGCACCTGATCCGCCGGCCGGGCCGCCGCCAGGCGGGCGACGTGCGTTCGGTGTGTCTGGGCTGGACGGCGGGCGATACGCCCTGGCTGAGGTATGCGCAGGTGTCCGCGTCAGCCCCGGAACTGACCGAACGCGACCTGAAAGAGCTGGCGGCCGGGATCATGCCGTCGTTCGGGGTCGTGTGGGATGACCCGTTGTACCTGGTCTGCACGCACGGCAAGCGGAACGTCTGCTGCGCCCGGCTCGGCGGGCTGCTGGCGCAGGCGCTGGCCGCCCGGCATCCCGGGCCGGTGTGGGAGACCACGCACGTGGGCGGGCACCGGTTCGCCGCCAACCTGGTGCTCCTGCCGCACGGCCTGTACTACGGACCGGTCACCGTGACCGTGGCCGCCGCCGCGATCGACGCGTACCAGCGCGGCTCGGTCGTGGTCGACCGGTACCGGGGACGGGCGGGCCAGCCCCAGGCGGAGCAGGAGGCCCAGTACGCGCGGCTGGCGGAGGGCGGGGCGCTGTCGCTCGGCTTAACTGCTTGCGGATTTTGATGATGGGCGCGCCGGGGTGAAGCGAGGGCCGACCGGGGTGAGGACGGCGGTCTTGGGGGTGGCTGGCCATGTGCTGCCGATCTCGGTGGTGAGGGCATCGATGAGCTCGAGGATGGTCGTGGCCGCGCCTCCGTGCAGGGCCTCGGCCACGATCAGGACGGTGCTGGTCGCGGGCGAGACCGCGGACCGGCCGCTCTGCCGGTTGGTCCAGCGGCGGGCGTGCGCCTGCCCGGCCTGGTCGGCGAAGATCACCTCGCCGGGGGCGGGGTGCTCGACCTCGCCGCCGAACGTGAGGTAATCCTCGTGGCCGGACGCGTACCGCACCTCGAGCGGCCAGGCGACCTGGTCCGCGTCGAGGACGGCAACCGGGACGGCGAAGGCCAGCGAGACCGCGTTGCACAGGTCGACCAGCGGGTGCAGCCGCGGCAGGCTGCCTTCCTTGCGGAACCGGCGGAGCAGCGACTCGGCCGCGCAGCGGTACTGGGTCGGCTTCAGGCCCATCCGGGCGAAGGCGCGCCGCCACGCCTGGATCTCGGGAAACTCCGATTCCGGGCCGTCGGCCAGCCGTTCCTTGGCCGTGGCGATGTAGGGATCCGTTTCCGGGGCCGCGTCGGCGGTGATGCCCGCGGCGTACAGGACGCCGGGGACCAGGTCCGGGAAGTCTCGCCAGAGAGCGGGGTCGTGCTGGAAGTACATATCAGGTTCTCCCCTTCCTGAAACCGAGGGCCAGGCCGGCCGCGACGACCGCGATGCCGGCCCAGACCAGCGGCCTGGGCGCCGGCCCGCCGAGCAGGACCCCGCTGACCGCCGCGGCCACCGGGGCGATCCCGGTGAGCAACCCGGCCCGGCTGGCCCCGAGCCGCCGGACACTGGAATACCACAGCACGAAGGCTGCCGCGGTGACCGCGACCGCGAGATAGCCGACGGCGAGCCAGTCCGCCCTTGTCAGCTGGGCGGCGGCGCGCGGTCCCTCGTTGATCGCGCCGAGCACGGCGAACATCACCGTGGCGAGCCAGGTGGCGTGCACCGACACCCCCCACGGGCCGTGCCGGCCGAGCACCGGGATGGCCAGCAGGGTGAACGCGGCCTCGCAGCCGAAGACCGCGACGGCCCAGGCCACGCCGATGGCGTCGGTCCGGCCCAATCCTTGGACTAGGCCGGCGCCTGCCGTGACGACGAGGGCCGCGGCCACGGCCGCGGCCCTTGGGCGGGTCCCCTCCAGCAGCGGGCCGATCAGGGCCAGTACGGCGGGGACGCAGGCCACCGCCACGCCGAGCACGGCGGGTTCGGCGTGCCGGGACCCCTCGACCAGCGCCAGGTTGAACACCACTAGACCGGTCACGGCGATGCCGGACAACCACAGCCACTCGGTTTTCCGCGGCCACATGATGCGGCGACCGGTGAGCCGGGCCAGGGCGACGAGCAGCAGGCAGGCCGCGCCGTACCGGACGGCTTCGGCGGTGTAGACCGGCGCGCCGGCCAGCACCGAGGAGACCGCGACGCTGCCGCCCACGCAGACCATGGCGGCCGAGCCCGCGGCCACGCCGATGGCGGCGCCGCGGTGCGGGGCGGTGTTGGCTGTGGCGGGCGCGTTGGCGGCTTTGGCGGCCGCGGCGGACTTGGCGGCCGCGGCGGACTCGGAGACGGCGGAAGCCTCGGAGGCTTCGGGGGCGCGTAGACCAGGCACGACGCTAAGGTATGCGTGCGATGGTCCGGCTAACAGAGCCATTGTCGCGGATTTATAGTAGACCGATGACCGGGGCGGATTTCCTCCAGCTGAGTCCGGGAGCGGCGCCCGTGCGCGGGCTGACCGGCTGGCTGGCCGACGCCATCCGGGCCGCCATCATGGACGGGCGGCTGAGGGCCGGGACGCCGCTGCCCGCCACCCGGCTGCTGGCCGGTGACCTGGGCGTATCCCGGGGCGTGATCGTCGAGGCGTACCAGCGGCTCGCCGACGAGGGGCTGGTCAGCGCCCGGCCCGGGGCCGGGACCCGGGTCCTCGGGGTGTCGCGTCCGACTCTGGCTGCGGCTGGGCCGCCGCCACCTGGGCCGCTGCCGGTGCCGCCGGGCTGGCGGGAGCGGGCGGACATTGACCTCTCCCCTGGCGTGCCCGACCTGTCCGGGTTCCCGCGCGCCGCCTGGATCCGGGCCGAACGGGCGGTGCTCGAGCAGGCCAGCGTGAGCGAGCTCGGCTACGGCGACCCGCGCGGCAGCCTGTCGCTGCGCACCGAGCTCGCGGGCTGGCTCGCGCGGACCCGCGGGCTGCGCGCCGACCCAGGCGACATCATCGTGGTCACCGGGGTGGCGCAGGCGCTCGCCCTGCTGGCCCAGGTGCTGCAGGCCCGCGGATTGGGCGAGATCGCGGTCGAGGACCCGGGCTCGCGCGGGGCCCGGGACGACCTGGCCTACTGGGGCCTGCGGCCGGTGCCCGTCCCGGTGGACGATCACGGGATGCGGGTCGGCGAGCTGACCCTCGGGCAGGCGCGGGCGGCGCTGCTCACGCCCGCGCACCAGTTCCCCACCGGGGTCGTGCTAGCCCCGCAGCGCCGCCGCGACCTGCTGGACTGGGCGGCCGCGGCCGACGGCCTGATCGTCGAGGACGACTACGACGCGGAGTTCCGCTACGACCGGGCGCCGGTCCCCGCGCTGCACGCCTCGGCCCCCGGACTGGTCGCCTACGCGGGCAGCACGTCCAAGACGCTAGCCCCCGGCATGCGGCTGGGCTGGCTGATCCCGCCCGTTCGGCTCCGGGCCGAGCTGACCGAAGCCAAGTATCACAGTGACCTGGGCAGCCCGGCGCTGCCTCAGCTCGTGCTGGCCAGGCTGATCGCCAGCGGCGAGCTCGAGCAGCACATCCGGCTGGTGCGCAAGCGGCAGCGAAGCAGGCGAGACGCCCTACTCCGGGCGCTGCGCGAGCACCTGCCGCAGGCCCGGGTGCAGGGCGTCGCGGCGGGGTTGCACCTGCTGATCACGTTCCCCGGACTCGACGGCTCCGACGCGGACCTGACCGAGGCCATCCTGCGGACCGGCGTGCTGGTCCAGCCGCTGTCCTGGCACCGGCAGCGACCCGGGGTGCCGGGGTTCGTGCTGGGCTACGCCGCGCACACCCCGGACCGGCTATATGAAGCGGCGCGGCGCATCGCGCAGGGCATGTCCTAGAGCGCCGTCAGCTGGTAACAAGCCCCTTAGCGCCGGCCGGGGTTCGGCGACGCGCTACCTTAGCGCCGGCCCGGTTCGGCGACACGCCCCCTTAGCGCCGACCGACCAGGGAAGTCTGCCCCTTTTGTCCGAATTGCGCGCCGGCTTAGATGGTTGATTCGGGTTATGCGGCTGATTGGGGGTACCCGGGTCCCCCGGATCAACCTCAGAGCCCCGATCCACCACGATAAACGGAGCAACCCCTCCGCCTGGGCGGGACGTGTGAGGAATCCGCGATAGTTGTGGTGCCAGGGAGGGCAGAGTTACGCCGTCTGCCTGGTGGGCGCTCTAACGGTTAGCGGGCTCCTTGGCCGCAGCAGCGGCGCGCTTGGCGTCGACTTTGCGGTGCCGCCGGGCGGTGGCGCGCAGCTGGCCGATCCGCGCCGTCCCGGCCAGCACGACGAGGAGCACGCCGCAGACCGCGGCGAGCAGCAGGGCCACGCCGAGCGGAAGGTGGCCATGCATGCCCAGGTAGGAGACGCTGACGTCGGTGTTGTTCTGCAGGATGAAGATCAGCAGGAGGAGCAGGATGACGGCGAAGAAACCCACCGCCACCCAGATCCCGCCGGTCCTGGTGCGCTTGATCCGGTGCTGAGGCAGCGGATGGGGGGCCGCCGCGGGCGGCGCGGCCGGTTCCGGGGGCGGCGCTGCCTGCTGGGGCGGCGCGGGCTGCTGGGGCGAGGCGGCCTGTTGGGGCGGGACCTGCGGCGTGTTTTCCAGCACGGGCTGGGCCGAGGGGGCTTCGCCCTGGGTCGGGGCGGGCTGCGGATCTGTGGTCATCTATTGCTCCCCCGCGTTTAGCTCGTTTGTGTCTCCTTTTCTTGCCCGGCCAACGAGATGTTATGCGTGCCGCGCTCCGGGCTTGGCGGCTTTGTTTACGCTTTCGGGTGCTATCACCCCCAAAAGCGCAGTCAAATCTCCAAGCTGCTTGGCTCGCCTGCCCGGGCGGGCTGCAGCTCGGACGCAACTGCGGGCTTCCGTCGCTCTGGCACCGCCCGTACCAGGCCACACGGCGTGAATGCCGCGTTCATGCTGCTCCAGCGCAATGCCGTTAATGAAAGTTGATCATGACGATCAGTCCGCTGCCGGACGCCTGCCGGACGCCATGGATCCGGGATTTCACGGCGCTAGAACGCACTGCATCCGGGGTTTCATGACGTTCCGGCTGGTCCGGCGCACCCGGGCCGTGCGCTAGCCGCCTAGGTAGGCGAGGACGGCGAGGACGCGGCGGTTGTCGTCGTCGGAGGGCTGCAGGTCTAGCTTGAGGAAGATCGAGGCGGTGTGCTTGGCCACGGCGCGTTCGGTGATGACCAGGCGCTGGGCGATGGCGGCGTTGGACCGGCCCTCGGCCATCAGGGCGAGCACCTCGCGTTCGCGCGGGCTCAGCGCGGCCAGAGTGCCGTCGCCGGTGTTGCGGGCGAGCAAGCGCGCGATCACCTCCGGATCCATCGCGGTACCGCCCGCCGCCACCCGGCGGACCGCGTCCACGAACTGGCCGCTGTCGAACACCCGGTCCTTGAGCAGGTACCCGATGCCGCCGCTGCCGCTGGCCAGCAGCTCGCGGGCGTACAGCTGCTCGACGTACTGGGAGAGCACCAGCACCGGCAGCCCGGGCACCTCGCGCCGGGCGGCCAGCGCGGCCCTGATGCCCTCGTCGGTGAAGGTGGGCGGGAGCCGGACGTCCACGATGGCCACGTCCGGCTGGTCCGCGGTCACCGCGGCCAGCAGGTCGGCCCCGTTGTCCACGGCCGCGGCGATCTGCAGGCCGTGAGCCTGCAGCATCCGGGTCAGGCCGTCCCTCAGCAGGAAGAGGTCTTCGGCGATGACAACGCGCAAGGGATCTCCATGGTGACCGCGGTCGGGCCGCCGGGCGGGCTGCTGATCGCGAGGACTCCGTCGAAGGCGGCCAGCCGCCGTTCGATGCCGCGCAGACCGGTACCCCGGGCCGGCTCGGCACCGCCATGACCATTGTCGGTGACGCCGACCCGCAGCATCCCGTCGGTGTGCCGGATGTCGACCCAGGTCTGCCTGGCCTCGGCGTGTTTGGACACGTTGGCCAGCAGCTCGCAGACCGCGAAGTAGGCGGCCGACTCGACCGGCGCGGGCGGGCGGCCGTTCAGGTCGCTGGCCAGGCTGATCCGCGCGGAGGCATCCAGGGCCAGCGCGCGGATCGCGTCGGCCAGGCCGCGGTCGGCCAGTACCGGCGGGTGGATGCCGCGGACCAGGGCGCGCAGCTCGGCCAGGGCCTTGACCGAGGCGTCCCTGGCCTCGAGCACCAGGGCGCGGGCCGCGTCCGGGTTGGAGTCGATGATCTGCCCGGCGGCGTCCAGGGTCATGCCCATGGCGACCAGCCTGGCCTGGGCTCCGTCGTGCAGGTCCCGCTCGATCCGGCGGATCTCGGCCGCCCCGGTGTCGAGGGCCTCGGTGCGGGTCTCGGTCAGCTGCTGGACGCGCAGCTCCAGTTCGGCCTCGCCGCCCGGGGCCAGGATGGAGCGGGCCACCAGGCCGTAGGCCCGGAGCAGCGCCGGGGCCGCCAGCACCCCGACCGAGGTGATGGCAAGGCCCAGCACGACCAGCGTCCTCGGGGTGTTGCCCGGGAAGGCGGGCGGCGGGATGAGCCGGGTGAACTCGGGCCCGATGAATTCGATCAGGCCGGTCGCGATGATCGCGGCGGGTGCCGCGGCCAACGCGCAGGCGAGCAGGTTCGCCGCCGTCCAGCGCAGGTCCCGCCGGGTGGCCGGATCCGTCGCCAGCCATCTGAGCCGTTCGGTGTAGGTGAGCTTCCCGGCGGGCGGGGGCGCGTACCACTCGGCGATGGGCACGCCGCACCAGTCCCCGGTCAGCTGCCTGGTCAGCCGGGCCAGCCGCCTGGTGCCCAGCAGCGTGGCCGGCAGCGCGAACCGGATCAGGCTCAGCCCGGTGCCGATGGCCAGGAAAGCCAGCAGCACGCGCTCTTCGTGGGGGCCCCCGCTGCCCACGAACAGGATCCCGGCCCCCAGGGCGATCAGGAGCACCGCGGCTACGATCAGGGTCAGCAGCCCCATCCCGGCCGCCATCAGGGCGGCGAACGCGACCCCGCGTGTGGCGGCCACGAGCCCGGCCTGCGGACCGAACCGCGGATTGGTGCGCCGGGGTGAGGTGAGAACGGCCATCGGGCGCCTCCTTAACGTCCCCGCCAGTCTGCCCGACTGGGGCCGGCGCGGTCAGTGGCGCTGGGCCCCGAAACCTCGGGTGTACCTAGGTCTACCCGGGGTTCGGCGGGCCGGCCTGTGCACGGGTCACCGGCATCGGCATGGGTATGGTCGGAAACATGGCTCTCGCGCAGCGCACCGTTCTCATCCTGGCCGCGGACGACTTCGAAGACATGGAGCTGCTGTATCCGCTGTACCGGCTGGCCGAGGAGGACGTCGAGGTGACCGTGGCCGGGCTCGACGACCACCCGGTACACGGGAAGAAGGGCCACGGGCCGGTGCCGGTGGACACCACCGTGGAGCAGGTGGCGGAGGGTGATTTCGACGCCCTGGTCATCCCGGGCGGGTTTGCGCCGGACAAGCTGCGGCGCTCGCAGGCCGTGCTGGACCTGGTGCGGGCGTTCGACAGCGCGGGCAAGCCGATCGCCTTCATCTGCCACGCGGGCTGGGTGCCGATCTCGGCCCGGATCCTCAAGGGCCGCCGGGCCACCAGCGTCGGCGCGATCCGCGACGACATGGTCAACGCGGGCGCCGACTGGGTGGACGAGGCCACCGTGGTGGACGGCAACCTCATCTCGGCCCGGACACCCGCCGACCTGGGGCCGTGGATGAAGGCCCTGCTTAAGGCGATAGAGCTCAAGAATCTGGCCGTTGGCTAGGAAGAGTCTGGTCGAGGACGAGGGCGTCCGCTCGGCCCGGCTCCTGGACGCGCAGGCCAAGGCGGCCGACCTGTTCGCCGCCATCGAGCCGCGCGGCATCATCGCGCCCGGCGTGCGCGAGACCGAGGCGAGCGACGCGGTCCGGGACCTGGCCGCCGAGATGTTCGGGGTGGACCGGCACTGGCACAAGCGGATCGTCCGGGCCGGGCCGAACACCCTGCAGCCGTACCGCAAGAACCCGCCGGACCGGACGATCGCAGCGGACGACATCGTGTTCCTGGATTTCGGGCCCATTTTCGAGCGGTGGGAGGCCGACTTCGGCCGGACCTACGTATTGGGCGACGACCCGGTCAAGCTGCGGTTGCGGGACGCGCTGCCGGTCATGTTCCGCGCGGGCCGCCAGTTCTTCGGGGCGCATGAGGACGTCACCGGCGAGCAGCTGTACGCGTACATGACCGGGCTGGCCGAAGCGGACGGGTGGACGTTCGGCGGCACCATCGCCGGTCACCTGGTGGGCCAGTTCCCGCACGAGAAGATCGCAGGCGAGGACATCGAGTCCTACATCGCGCCGGGCAGCGACAAGCCGATGCGCCGGACGGACCGGAACGGCCAGGCCTGCCACTGGATCCTCGAGGTCCACCTGGTCGACCTCGACCGGCAGATCGGCGGGTTCTTCGAGGAGCTGCTCGACCTGGGCCCGGGCCCTGGCCCGGTTTAGGTCCAGTCCACGGAGGCGGCCCGGAAGTAGGTGAGGCCGTCCTGGGCCCACAGCCGGCCGTGCCGGGCGAGGCGGTCGCGGTGGCCGGCCCAGCCGGACGCTTCCGGGAGGCTCCAGGCCCGGTGGGCGACGCCGGGCAGGCGGGGCAGCAGGAGGAAGGACAGGTCGTCGAAGCCGGAGATGGTTTCGGCCCAGATCGCGGCTTCGACGCCGGCGATCTGGGCGGCCCGCCCGGGCCCGAGCGCATCGGCGGGCTCCCACCCGAACGAGTCGGCCAGGGTCTTGGGAGCGTAGATGCGCAGGCCGAGGCGGCCGTGCCGGTCTGCCTGCGCGGCATCGGCATCGGCATCGGCTTCGGCCGGCGGGTCGGCGTAGGGGACGTCGAGGTAGCAGTGGGCCAGCGGTGAGGCGATCACCGGTACCGACGCCTCCGCCACCGTCTCGGCGTCGCGGCGCGACAGGGCCACCTCCGCCTCCACCTGCGCCCGGACGTGCGGCGGCGCCGACGCGGGAAGGTCGACACCGGTGAGCCAGAGCTGGACGACGTCGTCCGGGTCCAGGCCGGCCCGCGCCGACTCCTGCCAGCCCACTGGTTGCTTGCCGAGGATGCGGACCAGGCGGCGCAGCCGCCGGACGTACGACGCGTACACCTCATCCGGCATCCCGCGGGGTTCGTCCGCGCCGATGTGCAGGTACGGGCCGGGGAAGATCGCGGCCAGCCCGGCCAGGACCTGCTCCATGAGCTCGAAGGTCGCGGGCAGGTCCGGGTCGAGCCACACCGCGCGGCGGCGGTGGCCGGGCAGGAACTCGTACTCGACCTCGTTCCGGCCGGATCTCAGGTCCGGACGCAGCCGCAGCAGCGCGGCGGTGTGCCCGGGCGTGTCGATCTCGGGAACGATCGTGACGAAGCGGTCCGCGGCGTAGCCGACCAGGTCGCGGAGGTCTTCGTCGCGGTAGAAGGGGGCGCCGGGCTCCGGGCCGGCGGCCGGGCGGCCCAGGGCGAGCGGCCAGGCCTGGTCGTCGGTCAGGTGCAGGTGCAGCACGTTGAGCTTGTAGAGCTCCAGCAGGTCGATCACCCGGCGGATCTCCGCGACCGGGAAGAACGTGCGGGCCACGTCGAGGGACAGGCCGCGCCAGGCGTACCTCGGCGCGTCGGTGATCTGCGCGGCCGGGACCCGGATTTCGTTCGCACTCCGGGACGGCGCCGTGGCCATCAGCTGGATCAGCGTGGTCAGGCCGCGCGCGACGCCGACCGGTTCGGCCGCGCGCAGCACGACCTGGCCGTCCTCGATCACCAGCGAGTAGCGTTCACCGGCCGGGTCGCTGCCGTCCGGTGAGAGGCCGGCCGACGCGGGCAGCCCGCCCGGTTCGTTCGTGGCGGCCAGCTCGATCGTGACGGACGGCTCATCCGGCACCCGATCGCCAGGCGCCGGCGTCAGGCGCAAACCCGTGCGCCGGGTGACCTGCGCGCAGAATCGCCCGACGAGCGGCCCGATAGCAGTACCGGCGTACGCGACCGTGGTGCCCGGCCGGACGGCGAACCCCTGTCCGTCCCCGGCTTCGAACCGCGCCGGAGCCGGTATGACCGCATGATCCATCGGGGCAGAAGTCTACTGAGCCTCCTCCGCCAGTCCGAGCGCGGCCGCCAGGGCGGTCACCGCCGCGTCGGCCGCGATCTTCGCGGTCAGCGCGTGGGTGTGCGCCCGGTCGATGTCGCCCAGGGCGATGCAGTCGAAGGCGACCTGGGCGTCGTGCGTGGCCGCCTGGAGCTCGCGGGACGCCTCCTGCAGGGCTGGGTTGCCGTTCTCGGTCTCTGCCTCGGTCATTACGGTCTACCTCCCGGTTTTCGATTGGCTCGGTCCTCGGGGGTGAGAAGCCTACCCAGCTGAGCCCGGGTCATGTTCACCGGGGGTGAGCCCGTCCCACACCCCGCTCCAGCCGCCGGCGAAGTCGTCGCGGGTCGCGGCGTCGGGGAAGCCACGCTGGGTCAGGACCAGCCGCGTGCCGGCACCTTCGGGTGCGAAGGTCAGTTCCACCTCGGTCGAGAAGCCCGGCTGACCTCCGAAGAACGCGGTCATGGAGTAGGCGAGCCGGTGCGGCGGCTCGATCGCGGACAGCACCCGGTCCTCGGTGAACGCCTCGAGCCCGGGCGGATGGAAGACCACCCGCCACGAGCCCCCGGGCCGCGGGTCGAGGTGGGATTCGACGATCCAGTCCGGGCGGTTCTCCCCGTACATGCCGAGGAAGGCGTCATAGACGGCACACGGCGGGACCGGATACGTGCGTTCCATGGTCAGGTCGTAGTTCTCGGTCATACCAATGGCGACGGCCCGGGCGCGGGATATTCATCGGGCGGGCGTTCTGAGGTAGGTTCGGCAGGGTGTGCCGGCTGTTCGGCCTGACCGCGGGCACGAACCGGGTCAAGGCGATGTTCTGGCTGCTCGACGCCCCGGATTCGCTGGAGGCGCAGAGCCGCCGCAACGTGGACGGGACGGGCCTTGGCTATTTCGGCCCGGACGGCGGGATCGTGCTGGACAAGCAGCCCGAGCCGGCCTTCCGCGACCGGGAGTTCCAGCGGGCCGCCCGGCAGGCCGAGTCATCCGCGTTCGTGGCCCACGTCCGGTGGGCGACGGCGGGCGGCCGGACGGTGCGTAACACCCACCCGTTCGGGATGAAGGGCCGCGTCATGGCCCACAACGGAGGCTTCGGCTCGCTCGCCCGGCTGGAAGCGGAGCTCGGCCCGTACGCCGACCTGGTGCTGGGCGACACCGACTCGGAGCGGTACTTCGCGCTGATCACCAAGGAAACCGACGCGCACGGCGGCGACGTCGGCGCGGGGATCGCGGCTGCGGCGTCGTGGATCGCGGCGCACCTGCCGGTCTCTTCCCTGAACGCGATCGTCGCGGCGCCGGGTGAGCTGTGGGCGCTGCGCTACCCGGACCAGCACGCGCTGCACGTCCTGGGCCGCCCGGAGGGCGAGGAGCTGCATGTGCGCAGCGCGACCTCTTCGGTGCACGTGCCCGACTTGGCGGACGCGGCCTCGGTCGTGATCGCGTCGGAGAAGCTCGACGGGGAGAACGGCTGGCGGATGCTCGCACCGGGCGAAATCGTGCACGTGCGGCCGGACCTGGTCGTGGAGTCCTGGATTGCGGTCCCGGAGCCGCCCGCGCACCTGGTGCCGTTGCCGCCGGGCAACCCGAACATCGACACGTGAGCGGGTTTCTGGCCGGAAAATGACGAATGCCAGGCCGCTTGGCCTGGCATTTCTCGTTCGTAGCCCCGACCGGATTCGAACCGGCGTTACCGCCTTGAGAGGGCGGCGTCCTAGGCCTCTAGACGACGGGGCCGTGCTGTGATCTCCGTGCTGTGCTGGCGAGGCCAGCGCGGTACAGACTACCGCCTCGCGATCGGTCAGGCCAAGCGGCGGTCAGCTGCACCGGGCCCGGCATGAACGAGCGCGGACGCACCTACGTCCGCGCCGTCATGCTGAGCTGCTGGGGTACCAGGACTCGAACCTAGACTAACAGGGCCAGAACCTGTCGGGCTGCCAATTACCCCATACCCCAATGGCATGCGGCCCCTGGTCCGGGACCGCCCACGCAGTCTAGCGGACTCCGGACGCGCCGGCCAACCGGAAGGTCACAGCGAGCCGGTCTCGGCCAGGTCGGCGTCCCGGTCCAGGCGAAGCCACCTGGTGATCCCGGCCGAACGCAGGAACGGCACGTCGTGGCTGGCCACCAGGAGCGCACCGCGATAACCCTCGAGCGCCTGGGATAGCTGCCGGACCGAGGCCATGTCCAGGTTGTTGGTCGGCTCGTCGAGCAGCAGCAGCTGCGGCGCCGGCTGTGCGAGCAGCAGGGCCGCGAGGACGGCACGGAAGCGTTCGCCGCCGGACAGCGTGCTGGCCAGCCGTTCGGCCCGGTCGCCGCGGAACAGGAACCGGGCCAGGCTGGCCCGGACCTCGTTCACCGACGCGGCCGGGGCCGCCGCCCGGACGTTGTCGACCACGCTCAGCGAGTCGTCGAGGATGTCAAGGCGCTGCGGCAGGTAGCCAGTGACCGCACTCAGTCGCACGGTGACGCCGGGGCGTATCGCCAGGCCCGCGATCGCGCGGAGCAGGGTGGTCTTGCCCGCGCCGTTCGGGCCGGTGAGGGCGATCCGCTCCGGCCCCCGGACGATGAGCTCGGCGAGCGTCGATACGGGGGCCGCGCCCAGCGTAGGAGGCGCGGGGAGCGCACCGGGCGCCGGGGACGCTGGGTGCCAGCGCGTTCCGTCCAGGCCGGTGACGGTCAGCACGGTACGCCCGGCCGGGACGGCCGTGCCCGGCAGATCGACCCGGATCTCCGCGTCGTCCCTGACCGCCTGCTCGGCCTCGTCCAGCCGGCCGCGGGCCGCCTCGAGCCGCTCGGCGTGCAGCCCGCGGGACCGGCCCGCGGTTTCCTGCGCGGCGCGCTTGCGGGCGTACGCCACGATCCTGGGCAGGCCGCCCGAGGCGGCGACCTTGCGGCCCATACGGTCGCGTCTGGCCTGCTTGACCTGCGCGTCGACCAGGTCGCGCTGCTCGCGCCTGACGTCCGCGGCGGCCGCGGTGACCGCGCGCTCGGCCGCCGCCTGCTCCGCCGAGAGCAGCTCCTCGTACGCGTCCAGGTTGCCGCCGTACATGCGGATCTCGCCGCCGGACAGGTCGGCGATCTGGTCCGTCAGGGCGAGCAGCTCACGGTCGTGGCTGACGATCACCATCACCCCGGTCCAGGACGCCACCGCGTCGTACAGCCGCTGGCGCGCGTCCAGGTCCAGGTTGTTAGTCGGCTCGTCCAGCAGCATGATGTCCGGGCGGCGCAGGAACAGCGCGGCCAGCGCGACACCGATGGTCTCCCCGCCGGATAGCCGCTCCACCCGGTCGTCGAGACCGACCCGGTCCAGGCCCAGGCGGTCCAGCCAGGCGCGGGCGCGCTCCTCGACGTCCCAGTCGTCCCCGATCACCGCGAAGACGTCCTCTCCCGTCTCACCCGCCTCGATGGCGTGCAGCGCGTCCCTGGCGGCGGTGATGCCGAGCAGGTCGGAAACGCTCTGGTGGGTGCCGAGGGTGATGGCCTGCGGCAGGTAGCCCACCTCGCCGTGGGTCCGTACCGCACCCGAACCGGGGCGCAACTCCCCCGCGATGAGCTTGAGCAGGGTGGACTTGCCCGAGCCGTTCACCCCGATCAGCCCGGTGCGCCCCGGGCCGAACGACACGGTCAGGCCGGACAGCACGGACGCTCCGTCGGGCCAGCTGAAACTGAGATCTGAACAGGCGATTGCTGCGGTCATGAGGCGCGGCTCCCAGCACGTAGGAAAGGTTTCCGGTACGTGTGGCGACACCACGCCGCGTGGGCTCCGAGCACTTGAGCTCAGGCAGAGGTCACGCGCCCAAGCGCGGTATCGCTGACCTCACAGCCTCAACGCACTCTCCCACCGCCGACAGCAGAGACGTTTTCATGCTAGCCCGGCCCCTTGGTTGCGCCAAACACCTTTCTGGCGCCTTCGGGGATGGGACTCGATGATCTGATCATGAAAGACGTCCTGCCTGAGGCGAACGGGCTGGAACTACCCTTCCGGGTGGCTCGCGGAGCGCGGTTATTGGGACTGGTGCGGCTGATGGAACACCCTTCTGAAGCTCTTCCGGGAGGTCCAGGGGTGGAGTCCATGATCGTGAACAGTTTCGGGCATATAGCACCGCAAACTGTTCACGATCATGAGATCGCCCATCCGGGAGGCTAGCCCTGGGTGGACGGGCCGGGGGTGGCTTGGACTAGGCGGGCTGGACCGGTGGCGCGGAGGGGGCCGTCGGCGAAGGGCACGAAGCAGGAGTCGCCCCGGGCCAGGTCGAGCTCCTGGCCGGACGCGGCGCGCAGGGTGCAGGTGCCGTCGAGGCAGAGCAGGATAGCAGGTCCCGTGCCGGGCAGCGCGAGGGAAGCGGCGACGTCGAGCAGGTAGAGGCGGAACTCCGGGGCGGAGGTATCGAAGGTGGCGAGGCCGTTCGCGAGCAGACGCGGGGAGAGCACGGGGACGGCGACCGCGGGGTCGAGGAGCCTGAGCAGCTCGGGCACGTCGATGTGCTTGCCGGTGAGGCCGGAGCGGACCACGTTGTCGGAGTTCGCGAGGAGCTCGATTCCGGTGCCGTGCAGGTAGGCGTGCAAACCGCCGGCCGGCATGAACACCGCCTGGCCGGGCTGCAGCACCTCGTGCCGCATCAGCAGCAGGGCGACCACGCCAACGTCGCCCGGGTGGTCGGCGGCGACCCGGACGGCCGCGGCGCAGGCCGCCGCGAAGGGACTGTCCGAGGCGGCGAGGCGCTGGCACGCGGCCACGACCGAGGCGACGAGCGGGCAGGGCTCGGGCCACTCCAGGACGGAGGCCAGGGCCGCGCCCAGGGCGTCCTCGCCGACCGCATCCGCCAGGCCCGCGGCCAGCGGCTCGAGCTCGTCCACCCGCAGGGCACGGAGCAAGGCAGAGGCGTCAGCGGGAGTGCGCAGGCCGGCCGCGACCTCGAAGGGAGTGAGGGCGTAGAGGAGTTCGGGTTTGGGCCAGTCGTCCACGTAGTTCCTGGCCGGGTCGCTCGCCGCCAGGCCCCGCGCGTTCTCGGCGGCGTAACCCGCCTCGGCCTGTGCGCGCGACGGGTGCACCTGGATCGACAGGGCCTTCTCCGCCGACAGCACCTTGAGCAGGAACGGCAGCCGGCCGCCGAACCTCGCCACGCAGTCGGCGCCCAGCTCCCGCACGGGGTCACCGGCGATCACCGCGTCCAGAGTGACTGGAGCGACTGAGGAGGCGGGTGGGGCTGAGGTGGGTGGGGCTGGGGTGGGCGGAGGG
>Ga0207678_10000835_pt1 | contig 28238 bp, 16 predicted proteins | sample KBSC63metaG_FD_184319 | JGI IMG/M metagenome (GOLD analysis project Ga0207678, IMG submission 184319) | Corn rhizosphere microbial communities from Kellogg Biological Station, Michigan, USA - KBS C6-3 metaG (SPAdes) (version 2) | ecosystem: Host-associated > Plants > Roots > Rhizosphere > Soil ... | reverse complement strand
GCCGTCGTCAGCAGGTTTCGCCACAAGAGAGAGGAGCCGAGGATCTTTTGTGGCACAACAATGACATCGCCGGGGTTGAGTTTTGTGGAGAGCACATGAGGGTCGAACCATCCTCCGGAGTGGCGTCCAATCACGGAACCGTTGGCGCGAATGATGAATATCTCTTTGCGATTAGCTACCGTATTTGTCCCTCCAGCACGGCTTAGGTACCAACCAGCAGTTTTCCCTGGACTAAACGTCACCGCAGTTGCGTTGTATACCTGTCCTGTTACCAGTACGAAGCTGGGCCGCTTCGGAATGGTCAATACGTCACCTCGACGGAGCTCAATATCCGCCGGCGTATTGGCCCAGCTATCGATATCGCTACTGATGTGAACGACCTGACGGCCGGTTGGAGGATGACTCTTCAGTTCCGAAAGCACTTCGTCCTGCTGGGCCTTGATGAGTTGCAGTCTTCCTTCCGTCTCTCCTGCGGCAAGAGTAGGAGAGAGCCGTGCGGCTGCTGCACTCGTCTCAATTTGGTGAATGAGTTCCTGCCGGCTCTTCTCTTGAAGCTCACGGACCTGTTCACGCTCCAGCACCGCACCTTCGGGATAAGCAGTGTCGCGAAATCCTCCCGCTCTTCGCAGGACGGAGCTAAGATGCTCGCCTTCCTGAAACCCGTAGGTGCCAGGAAACCTGACCTGCCCGACAATCGTCAGCGACTCACCAATGTCGTTCCACCCAGTGATCTGGTGAATGGTCAGAATATCGCCAGCCTTCAGCGGAAGATCCGCGTTTGGCTCTGTTCCAGCAACAGCCGCGCCTATATGTATTGTCTCCAGCTTTCCGTCGATCCGATTTCCGTTCACGATTCCATAGCTGGTCAGATCGGCGCTGTCTAGAAGCGCGTCGCGCTTGAAACCTCCCGCCATACGCACGAGTTGAGCAGCTGTCATTCCCTTCGATAGAGGATAGGTTCCGGGCCGTAGCACTTCGCCCTGAATCGTGACTTTGGGTGCATCTACTTCATAACGCCCAAAGATGCGGATGGTATCGAAAGGTTGAAGATTGAGGTTTCCATTCCCGATCAAGACCTCGGATACATTGAAGTCGATAGTTTCTGCGTGAAGATCGGGAGGAATGAGGCGCACGATCTCTCCGTGGGCCGCGGGTTCCGGAAGCATGTCCTGATAGCTGTGCAACACATCACTAAGGCGCATGCCATCGGTATAGGGCAATCGGCCGGGACGCACGACATGGCCTTCGAGATAGATTGCACGTTGACTGTAAGGTAGGATTGGCGCAATTTGGATACGATCTCCATCCTGCACATGAAATGCCGCAATGGCCTGACGATCGCTTTGCGAACCTTCTTCACCGGAGATGTTCAGCGTAATCGTTTCACGCTGGCGATTCGCATCGATACGCTCCACTGTGATGTGGCCCAGCGAAGCCGAGGCTGTAAATCCACCAGCATCATCGATAAGGGAGGCGAGCGTCGATTCACCCGGCTTTAGCTCGTAAATTGCCGGCCGCTTGATAGCTCCCGAAACGGCGACCTGTGCGCCCGCAGGAGGCACGAGAAGAGTATCTCCGCTCTGGAAACGGACGCTGCCGTTGCGAACGCCATGAAGGAGAAACTCATATAGATCTACCTCCTCGATCAACTTCTGCCCTCGGTAATGGCGCGCAAAACGGAGAGAACCGATGGAGGTCGGGCCGCCAGCAGCATAGAGAGCGCTCAACGGAGTTGCGAGTGAACTGATGTCATAACCGCCAGGGCGCTGCACGTCACCAACAACGTAGACGCGCACTGAACGTAGATGCGAGACCACAACTGTGGCTTGCACGTTCCTGAATTGTCGCTTGAGTTTGTCTTCAATAAGGCTTTCGGCCTTTTCAAGCGAGAGTCCGGCGAGATCGAGAGAACCCGCATCGGGCAAAAGAATCCGGCCATCGCGATCGACAATGCGAGTAATACTCTGGGTGACTCCGCCCCACATATTAATAGTGAGTGTGTCTCCTGGACCGACAATATAGTCTGGCCCGATGGGAACGTCGAGTCGCGCGCCTCGGTCTGAGTTCTCAAGTCCAGCGACAAAGCTGTCCCGATCGACAAAGACTTCCGATCCAAAACGCTTCAACGATGAAATCCTATCGGGGATTTGCGTATAGAGATCGCGCATGGATTGCAGGTTGTAGGGCGCAGGCTGCCGAAGCACCTTGGGCACATCAGTCGATGCATTTACCTCTTCATTGCGTCGCCTTTTGATTTCGTCTTTACGACTCACCGCGGAATTCATGGACCGAATTGAAGTGGATGAAAGGCCGCCTTGATTCAAACGCGATGACAAGGGACCCATGCCGACGGTTGCATCGGGTTGAGAGATTAGACCGCCGGATGTTAATAGGGACCCCTTCCCGGCAAGTACGCCGTCATCTGCGCCTCCATCTGTAATTCTGGATTCTGCTGTTCGAAAATCATCTTGAGATACGTATCCGCGGGCGCGCAGAAAGGTCGTGATATTCGCGCGCAGATCGGTATTCGCCGCAATCTGCGTGTAAAGCATCTGGTCAGAGATGTCATTCGCATTGATCTGCGTTCCCTGCTCCTGCATAAGGCTGGCGACCTGAGATTTGAGTTCCACAACGAGATCGGGGTTTCGCTGCAGAATATGAATGATCTGATCAGAAGAGAGAGTCCGCGGAGACATGGAGTCGCCGGGGCGTGCCGAAGTATCGCGATCATGCCTTGAATTTCCATCGTTTGCAGCATCTGTGACCGCTCCACCACTGCCTTCATCTGCTGAGGGCCGGGCCATGCTCTGCGATTGAGGATCTGCTGCAAATATTGGCCGCCCCCGTACAATTGCCCCGAAGACAAGAAAAAATGCCAGCCCAGCTACACCCGCGAGCGAGATCCGCCGAAACCGGCCGCAATCATAGGACATCACGTACGACTGGCAGCTTCGGACCGTCCTGATGACTCGGGTGAAATTTGCGGGTCGCGGCATTGGCTTTTCTCTTCGCCTTTGACCATAAAGAACCAGAACTACGCTTGTGTCATCCGCTCGTCAGTGAATTGTCATTCCTTTGTTGCGGCATTTTCGTAAAATGTCATCCTGTGATCTACAGTTTTGGATGGAGACTTTCGATAGTTACAATTGCCCATTCCGCCAGATCGCCATCCTTCCCCTTCGTTCGCATAGCACGCAAACGCGCGAGCGATTCGGTATCGCCTTGCCAAGCCACAATCTGAATCGCTCGCATGCGGACTGCCGCATTTTTACTATCGAGAGCCTTGCGTATCTCCGGCAGAACTTGCTTTCCGCCTTTTATGAGAATCCACTCTGCCCGATCGGCGACCTCGGCGTCGGTTGCCCCTAGCGCTTGAATAGCTGGCGCATCATCCGCCCCAACTCGATCCCAAAGATCGAATCCGGCTACATTCCGGTTCGGTTCCAGGAACGGCTCCTTCGACTCGAGGACTTGTGCCCATAATTCCTGAGTCACATTGTCTTGCTTAAGCATGCCCATTGCTCGCAACATCTCCATCTGGCAGCGGAAGGACTGGACGATTAGATCGATTTCGGGCTGAGTGAAATGGGGGATTCGATTGCTAACTTGATCTCCATAAATCTTCCGCTCTGTCGCCATCTCGCGCCGCAACTGCGCGGGAACTTCCCTGGCTGCTATCTCGGGCTGGTGACGTGCGAGAGCTAGAGCAGCCGCGCCGCGAACCGCAGGATCTGGATTCGATAATAGAGGCAGCAGCAAATCCGGACTCACTTCGCCTGGCATACGCGTGAGTGCTATCAAGGTCTCCTGCAACACCTGCGAATCCTTGTCCTTGAGCAACGGCAGCACAGTATCGGCTGGCGCTTCCAACATCCCCAGACCCCAGGCTGCATTTGCCCGCGCATCAGCATGAGGCGATTTCAATGCGTCAGTAAAGATGGCCGGCTGCGTTTTTGGGCGTGCGATTACGAGCGCCAAAGCAGCCGCCCGTGAGACGTGATTATCCGGATCCAGCAGCCAATGAGCAAATTCATCCTGCAAAGGAAAACCGCGATACCGGGCCAGTTCAAGAATTGCCGCCGCGCGGACGCCGCTCTCGCCCACGTCTGCCCTCAGTGCCAATGCGTGCAGCCTACGCTCAACCGGCCTGCCTACCGCATCTGCTCCCAGCCGCGGGTAGTCTACATTTATGCCGTCCACTCCGGCGGCTACTGCCGCCTTCATTCCCGCGAGATCCATATCGTGTTGATTGGCAGAGAAGTTCGCAACTACTGCTTTGCCTTCGCGGTGATATTTATCAACCTGTGCTTTGGTCACGCCTGGGGCAACCCATACCGTCTTGCTACCCGCGTCCGCTGAGCGCGGATACAACTTCTTCACATCATCCCATTCGCCATTAAATTGAACGCGCTGCAGCATGCCTTCGCGTTGGAGTATCTGTAATACGTCCGCTCCCATGTCCTTCGTTTTGATATCCAGAATCAGGCGAATATCCCGTTGGCGAGCAAGACGCAGAGCGTCTTCAAATAGCGTGACATGCATGCCTGCGAAACGTTCGCCCATCCATGAGCCAGCGTCGCGCAAACGCAGATCGTCATAATAGGTGGTCTCTACCTCCCCTATTCCGTCCGTCAGCCGCTCCAGATATCCGTCGTGGTTCAGGATTATTTTCCCGTCCAATGTGCGACGAAGGTCGATTTCCACGACGTTGCAACCCAATAGCGCCGCCTGTTCGAGTGATTCGAGAGTGTTCTCAGTAACATCTTTGTTCGCCGTGCGATGACAAAACAGTTCTACTCGTCCGACCTGCGGAGACTCAGCCCGCGCAAAGTTCGTGATAGCGATCACAATCAGCAGAATGGATATTCGCTTCATCCTATGCAACCCTCATTTCTAGAACTCAAGCTGTCCCGAGGGCGATTTCAGCACCTCGCCAGTACATTGTTGCGGCGTAATGAGGAACCGCAGCAGCATCGCGGCGGAGAGTGCCAAAGCAGCAATTCCGAACAGCACAGGTGGATATCCAAACCGCGTAAACAGAATTCCTGCGCACGCCGTGGCCGCTGAGCCAACCAGAGCATTGCAGAACAGCGTGATTGCAGCCGCAGTATTGCGCTCGCGGTCGGGGGTTTCAGTCATCAGCAGGTTGTAGAGTCCCGGAGAGCTCATCCACTGCACCGCAGAAAAGATGAGATAAAGAGCGATTGCCAGCTCCACGTTATGGGCGATCGCTAGAGCGCTCAGGACAACGCCCGCGGCAATTTGGATAGCGATAATGCCGTTCATCAACCCAAACGCACGAAAGACAATCGGCGTCAGCAATCCGATTCCCAGTTGCAGTATCTGTACGCTCGAAAAGATCAATCCGATGCGGGTCATGGAAACATGCAGATGGCTCGAAAGATAAACATTGGAAAATGGAGTAAACGAGGCCAGCACCACTGACCACAACGCCATCAAAGGCACGAAGCGCACCAGAAAGGGAGAAAGACTCCATTGGCGCAGCCAGCCTGGCTTTTCGGATGTGGTGCGATCCGCCTCCGCATCCTGCGGCAATGGAATGCGCAGACGCAGCACCGGAAGCAGACCGAGCAACGCGACGCCACATGACATTAATAAAATAAGCCGCTTAACCTCTACCGCATGCATCGAGTAGCCTGCCATCCGGAGCCATTGCGGCAAATAACCGCATATGACCCCGCCAACTGCGCTCGTTCCAAGGCTCGCCGACAGAATCAGGCTGAATGCCGCCGTGCGGTTTTTCTCCGTAGTAAATCGTGCGACGGTGGGCAGGTAGCAGACCGTTCCAGTCGAGAGCGCCATTCCCGCTAAAAGCGCCAAGCCAATTTGTGCAGGCACCCACATCCACACCACCCGCATTGCGTTGAGGGCCGGAGCGGCAATGAAGCAGACAATAAGAAGTGGACGAACACCTATTTTTTTTGAGAGCATGCCTGCGGGCAACATCACCAGGACCGAACCCAGGGTCATCGCACCGCCCACCAGTCCCATTACCTGTTCTTTGAAATGGAGATCCAGCAGATACAGATTGAAAAGAAAAAAATAGATGCAGAATCCCGCGTCGAGGAAAAAGACGGCGGTAAAGTACACCCAGAAGCCACGGCTGAAGTTATTTTCTGCAAGCCAAACAGAAGGGTTTCTCCAGAAAGATGGACCCTGTTTCGCCTCTGACCCGCCCTGCGCTTGTAGTTCCATTAGCGCCCCTCCTCTACCAATGTGCGGAGCCGGCTAACAGCCCAATCCAGATCGTTGTACCGAAGTTCAAAGACTTCGGCCGTCAACATCCGATCGACTGCCTCATAATGTCTGACCCGTGACTCAGGCGTGCCATAAAGGCCTTGGCGCATGTAGAGGCGCGCCACATCTTTGCGGTAAGTCACAAGTTCTGGCAAATCTGTGGAAGATCGATTGAGAAATACGATGAAGTCCACTTTTGCGTTTTGTATACGATTGATATGTCCCAGAGACGTTGTAGAAAGCTCAATGGACGGCTTGCCTGCGGCCCGTGGCGTTAGATCCAGTCCACTTATTTCGGGGAACAGATCTGCGGCTGATGGACGAAAGCGAATCTGATGGCAGTTGCCTGCCACAAGCCGTTGGCTGCCATCGATCAGAAAGCTGCCGTCATCGGATAAATACTCCCACCCAGCCCGCGCGCAGGCATACGAGAGTGTTGATTTGCCCGCACCCGAGTCGCCGCACAGCAACACGCCTCGCCCCTGCAATGCGACACACGCGGCATGGATTCCTCCTGCCGGTATCGAACACATGGGCATCATCAGAAAAAAATATTCAAGATAAAGCCGGTGCATGAGCGATGCGCGCGTAATCGAAGTAAAACTTCTGCCCCGTTCTAAATCGACGGTACAGTAGTGTTCTCCGTCGGCAACCGCAGTCATCAGCGGCGGCATAAATCGATACACCGGAGCTAAAGGACAATCAGCCGAGCCGCCGTCCACGACGTATACATCGGAGAGAATCGGCTCCATATTATGTTGTTTACTAAATCCCCTCCACAACCGGCAGTTCATCTCCAGTACCTCAACTGCATTCGTCCTTATCTGGAGGGGAAAGCCTAGTGGATAGAATGTCTTCTTCAGCGAGAGTTCGGGGAGCTGCAATGGGTGCGGCAGTATCTCCGAGTGCTCCTCCGCATTGCAGGCTATCTCTATTTCTTTTACCGTCATGGTGTTTTCCCATCGCTAGAACAAGAACTTTGCCGCAAGCTGAATAATGCGCGGATGGGGGCCACCTTGCTCGCTCAAGATTCTGCCGAACCCCTGACCTGCAACAGCAGGCATCAGCGGATCTCCATACCCGAGACTCGTATTTGGATTGCCAAATTGAGGCGTGTTCGTCAGGTTGAAGAATTCAGTACGGAATAGAAAGCTCTTACTTTCCGTTATGGGCAAGCTTCTCTCGATAGCCAGATCGAGGTTGTGCTGTCCCGGTCCACGCACAATGCCTACACCGCTGTTGCCAAAGTCCTCATCGGCAATGCTTGTCCCATTCGTAACTTCGGGAGCGCGCATAAACGCGTTGGGGTCGAAGTATCGCCCGCTGATCACACGAGAGAACAACGATCCATGGGTGGATGGATGACCGTCGGGCGCCAACTGAGCTCTTACCTGCCCTCCGAGCAATGCATATACGGAACCTGCATTACCGTCGAAGACGCTAAGGGCGGCACCGGACTGAAGCACAGCAATGCCGGATACCTGCCAGTTCGTGAACGCTTGCCGAACAAAACGGGGGCCCGATGTGAATTTCGGAGTCGCCCAGACAAAATTAACAACCAGACGTTGGGCGCGATCATCATTCGCCAGACCATACGACGAGTGCCGCAGATCAAGTTGGTTGTTGGTCGGCAGTTGTAACTCATAGGTGTCTGTTCCACCTTCTCCATTCACCTCATCCAGGTTTTTGGACCACGTGTAACTTGCCTGGATCTGAAAGCCATGCTCCATTCGTCTCGTTACGCTGGCTTCCAAGGCGTTGTAGTTGGCGATGAAGAGTGAGTCCGTGACCAATGACCCTGGGCTCAACCCCTGAACGGGCATGCGCGCCAGTATGTTGCTGGTCGAGTTTGTCGTTTCTCCATTCACGGGATTTTGGGGACTAGCGAGTAAGGCCTGATCGAATTCGAGTTGCCCTGGTCTATGCACCGACTGGGTTCCCACATAGCCCAACTGCAGCAGATAGCCGCGACCAAGCGCATACTGTATGTTCAGGTTGTACTCGTATGTTGTGCCGTTCTTGATGTTGGGATTGATGCCCTCGATGAAGGGCGTACCTCCTGGAACGAGTGGCGTAAAGACTGGGAAATCCGAACCTGCCGGTACCGCAGGAACGAACGGATTATTCAGGCTGGCCGATCCATTTACAATCCCTGATCCAAATCGTGATACAGCAAAGGGCGGTTGTCCGAGCATTCCTTCTGGAAGATTCCCGGAGTGCTCATCGAAGTACACGCCAAATCCTCCGCGCAGCACCAACAGCGGTTTGTCCCTCATCTGCCATACAAAGCCGAGTCGCGGCGCCAGGTTTCCATGCGGAGTTTTGTAGTATCCCGTATACGAGTTCTTGACGATTCCCTGAGGAACTGTGCCTTGGAAATTCGATGCCACGGTAAAACCGCTGTATGTTCCAGTAGCAGGGATCGGCCCCCTGATCGCGATATTCGGATCGAAGTTGGTCAGCCGTCCGTGTATCTCCGAAGGCGCGCCGAATATCTCGTACCGCAGACCTGCATTGACCGTAAGCCTTTGGCTTAGCTTCACATCATCCTGTGCGAAGCCGGCAACGTCCGTGTACCGCTCGTCTCTTCGAAAGATGCCTCCTCCTGCAATACTGGTCGTAACATTGCTCCAGCCCAATGGGCTACCGTTTTGCGCCGCGCTTTGCCCCATTAGAAAATCTGCAAGGCTGGCGATCATAAGATTTCCATCTACCTGCTGTGGCTGGTCCTCCCCGACCTGATGCCGCTTGATCTCAGCTCCGAAGCGGGCACTATGCCGGCCCTTAGTAAATGCGATGGTGTCCTGCCAAATGAATGAGTTCGTCACGGACCATTCGGAAGGAGTACCACCGTCGCCGATCATGAGGCCGCCGACTGTGAGCGATGGCATGTTGAAGCCAGCACCTGTCAGTCCTGTCGGCGTGCCAATCCCAACCGCTTCTGCTGAAATTGGATTTTGCACTGTGGCCAGCCCATCAAAACGCATATAGCCAAATCGGGCAATATTTACCAGGCCGGAGTTAAATGTGTGAGTATCCGCCAGCACAAACATGGTATTGCGATCGAGAGCGTTCGTACCCCACCCTGGTACGTTCGCTCCGTTTGGCGAGAACGGCAGATTTACGGTCCCGCGAGAGTAGAAGAACCGGGCTGCCAGCGTATTCCTGTGACTCAAGACCTCGTCGAGGTTCGCCGTAAACTGGTCTTCACGATAATGCGCTGGGGGAGCAAACGTTGAGAGCCCCAAAGGCAATTGATCTGTAGGATCGGTTCCACTGCTCGGCGGAAGTGCGACCTGCGGACTCGGCACGGCGAACTCACCGTTCGGCAGCTTTGCACTTAGAATTTTCAGCGCGACGGGGTTGATATTTGATCCATTGCACTCTACCTGCGCGCCGCCGGCGGCCGTCAAATACCCTACCGCTGGCTTGCCTTTATCGTTCAGGTGACCCGCCGGACAGAATTGCGCGCCCAGCGTCGCTGCCGAGCGGTCCGAGGTCAGCATTGGTAGTGTGGCTGTCTTTGCAGTACCAAGGCCATTCGCCTGGGTCAGTCCTTGATACGCGCCAAAGAAGAATGTTCGATTTGTAAAGATAGGGCCACCGAGCGAAGCTCCAAATTCGTTCTGCTTCAGGTCCGCTCTCGGCTGATGAGCCAGCTTTGAGAAAAAGTCATTCGCGTTGAAAAGGTTGTTGCGGACAAACTCCCACGCACTTCCATGAAAATGATTCGACCCGCTCCTGCTGACCAGATCGACATTGGCCCCGGTACCGCGTCCGTAGGCCGCATCGAAGTTGGCCGTCTGAACCCGAAACTCTTCGATGGTGTCGGGCGCGGGAATGGCGGTGCCAACTTCATAGTTTTGCGCGACGGCAGCCGAGTTCTCAAGAATGTTGTTGGCATCGATGCCATTGAACTGTATGTTGTTTGCCGTCGGCGTCGCCCCGTTGGAAGCGATATTTTGGGTTCCGTTGCCCAGCACGGTAGCCGTTGGCAAGTCTGCTATCACCCCCGGCGACAGGCCTAGAATCTGTGTGTAGTTACGGCTCGACAGCGGTAATGAGCGGATTGCAGAGTTATTTACCAGACCACCCAGAGTTGAGCTTTCAAGCTGCGCTATTTGAGATCCGCCATTCACCTCAATGCTTGTGCTCATTCCTGCAACGGCAAGCGTAATGTTGATGGAACTCGTCTCGCTGACGGCAACATCGATCGCCCCGGAAGTGCTCCTTGCAAAGCCGGGGGCATCCACCACAACAAAATATTTCCCCGGCAGCAACAGTGGGACCCGAAACACTCCTTCGGAGGTCGTCTCCACCCGGCGAGAGGCCCGCGTTGCCTCATTGACGACCGAAACGCCGGCATTTTCCACGACGTGACCTGTTGGATCAAACACGATGCCGGCGACGGCGCCCGTGCCGGGGGTCTGCCCATAGGCTGCGCCCATCCACAGCAGAAGCATCACTGTAGTAACAGCGAGATAGGTTCGCACTGAAGCGGTTTTCATACACTTGCCTCTCAAATGTTTGCTCGTAAATCTTGCTGATATAGCCCGAGTATGAAGAAGGCGCCACCGCGAGTTGTTATCGCTTTGTCATTTCTTTGTCTCGATGTCTTCATCACTCAGCAGATCGCCGCCTGGAGTCGAGTGCAGACTGGCTTCTTACCAAGGGCAAGGTTCACATAAAGGAGGCACTATCGCGAATAATGATTCATGTGTTTCCGCCAACGATACGACTCCCACGCATAGCGCAGCCCCTCCACGATGTGAAAGCGAAGACGAAAAAGGATGAAGTGCAACTGCACGCGATAGCGGCGAATCCGCTCCGATAATCTCTCATCCGCAGACGCATGGATGACATGAGGTGGCAAACGAGAAGGCAACAGTGCCTGCCGTAGCGATCGCCTGGCGGGAATACCTGTCGAATCGAGTTCCCTCTGCAACAGTAAATACAGCTTGCTACCCGGAAAGTTTTTGAAGACGACACGCCGCCCATACAGCTTTACCCAAAGCCTCGCGGACCGGGGAAGGCGATGGACAGTCCAGCTCATCAACTCCTGTGGAGCAAAATCCCCCATAAGATTCGTGATCAGCAGCGTAACCACACCAAGTCCTACGGATGCTCTTGGATTATTCTCGGCTGCTAATTGAAGTGCATGCCAAAAAGCATTTTCGTCATAACGAGCCAGCACATGGCGGCGAAACTCCAGCAGATGTGCCGTGCGCGAGAACTCGCTGTACACGTGCTTGTACGCGTGCAATCCCTGGCCTAAAAACAAATCGACAGGTGAAAGTACCGGCATTTGTATGCCATAAAACTCACGCTCTTCGATGGAATCCAGTATGGAACGGCGGCCTGGAGTGTCCGTCTCGATATGCAATTCCACGCTCCGGCCTGGCAAATTCTTATATAGATCCTTCAGTGAGGTGCTTACCCTTTCGCTATTCTTGAACTCCCAGCTTCTGCCGCTGATCGCGTGCAGACGATATCCTCTCGTTTCCAGAATTCGCCGCGCCTCGGGAGCGCTCTCCTCGGCCATGAGAAAGTCCAAATCGAGCTGATGCCGCAGCTCCGGTCTTGGCACAGAAAATGGGCCGAGCGAAAAGCCTTTCAGGATCGCGTAGCAGAGGCCGGCTTGCTGAAACTCCAGCTGAATTGCGACCGATTCAGCGATCATGCCGCGCGTTCGCTGCGTGTTGTCATGCAGGTTCTCTTGCAGCCGGACGAGAACGCTGGGTGGCAACATGCTGCAGAGTTGCAACTCCATCATTCGATCGAGAAAATACAACGCTAAACCGCTTATATCCAGCCACTTCATGAGTGGCTTCCATTCCTTTTCGGAGACACTCTCCAATTGCAAGCATTGCGCGGGCAAAGGTTCACAGAAGCTCAGCAAGATAGCCTCGCGAATCCGCTCTTCTCTCTTCAACGCATTCGACGCGACATTTGCTTTTGGAGTGGGCATGAAAACGAAGCGGCGGCTTTACCGTGAAGCTTAGCCAGCACTCATCGCCGGATTGTCATGGGGTAGTAAATCAATTGTCATCGCCTTGTCGGAGTCGGATCTCGGCTAAACTCTGCGGAAGCAGCTACCGGCGAACTCGATCTATGTAGACCTTCAAATGACAACCAATTGACAAATTGCAGATCATTCAGAGACATCTTGGGCCGTGCAGGTCGCTATAGTCGCTGCTATGCCAAATCCGAACATGAGTCTTTCTCTTTTCAAAATGGCACGATCAGCGAGATCCGCAATCTTTGCTTTGGCAATAATTTGCGCCGCTCAGTATGGACACGCGCAGGATACGCCTCTGATCTCCGGCGGGGTTGCGTTCCTTCACAACACCAACGGGGGAAACACAAGCTATCAGCCCATCATCGAGCCTCTGATAGCCGCGCCCCTCGGGGATCACTTTCTGATTGAATCGCGCGCGGCATTGCTTGAGAACTTCGCGCCCAAGGGCAATGGCCAGTCTGGCTATGACCACACCCATTTTGCCGGGTTGACCTATCTCCAGGCCGACTACCTCGCGCTGCCGCACCTCACAATTGTGGGAGGCAGCTTCCTGCTGCCATTCAATACGTACAATGATCGCCTGTCGCCCGTCTGGATCAGCAACTTCCAGGACGGACCGCTCATCGCCGCCCTTGGCACCATGTCGAGTGGAACGGGAGTGGGCGGCATGCTGAGAGGCTCCGCCATCTCTCGCCGCAAGTATTCAGTCGATTACGCCACCTGGTTTTCGGCCCGCAGCGGCAACGAGCAATTCAATTCAAAACGGTCCACCGGCGTCCGCACCAGTCTTTATCTTCCTGATAGCCGCCTGGAGATCGGACTCTCTTACGATCGTCTGCTGCAAGGATCGGGGGAAAACTTCTATGGCGCGCATGTATGGTGGGAACCGAAGAATACTGCCTTTCGCCTGCGCTCTGAATTTGCGCGCGGCCATCACGCGCAGGGCTACTGGATTGAAGCCGACTACCGCACACAGGCGTTTGGCGGACTGAACAGTTGGATCGGACGCTTCGAACCTTTGTTCCGTATGCAGCAGACGTTCCGCCGCGACACTATTGTCAGCGATGGCTTGCCGCTGGTGAACACGCAGCGCGCCGACTTCGGACTGGATTACAACCTGCCGCACAATACGCGAATCCTCACCAGCTATTCGCGACAGTTTTCTTCCTCCGGCAACACAAACATCTGGGAAACGGGGATTGCCTATCGGTTTCTTTTCCCTGCCTGGAAAGGAAAATCACAATGAGCCAGAGAAACTTTCTCGTCGCACTTGCGATATGTGTGTTGTTCATCCCTCCATCGGCCGCGCTGCAAGCGCAGTCACAAGCCGGCGCGAAGTCCACGAGGCAAGCAAACAAGAAGCAGCCCACTGCCATGCATAATCAGCAACAGCACGAAAACGAGGGAGAGCGCATCTTTAAACAGAATTGCTCACGCTGCCACACGGCTCCAGAAGGCTTTTCACCAAACATCTCAGGAACAATCGTGCGTCACATGCGCGTGCGGGCCTCGCTCAGTCAACACGATGCACAGGAACTTCTCCGATTTTTCAATCCGTAATCTAGCTCACTGCGCCGCATCTGGATTCACTTCCTGCCGGCTAACGTCTGGGATTGGGCCGAGCAGTGTGGCCTCCTGCTTCTTATGAAGCTTGAGAAACTCGTCCATGGCAGCTTTCTGCTCCGGCTTATGGCCCAGCGAACGTTGCACTTGTGACAGTCGATACCACGAAGCCTCGTCGCTGGGATCGTTCTTGATTGCCATTTTTAGATACGGCAGCGCCTTTACTGGCTGGTCTAAAGACGCAAGTACGGTGCCTAGTCCGAGATTTGCTTCGGGAAAATCGGGATAAATCTTAAGCGCAGCTTCAAAGGAAGCTCTTGCCAGCTCCAACTCTCCGGCCAGACGATGAAGCTCTCCTATTTCGTATGCGGCGTTCGCATTGTTCGGGTTCAGCTTCAATTCCTGCTGAAACTCCGCCATCGCATTGACCAGGTCTTCGGGATGATGAGTATGGCGTTCCCGCTCGCGCAAACAGCGTCCGATACGGTAATGGATCCCGCGATGTTTCGGATCGAGAGTCAGGATATGGCGGTAAGCGGCAATGGCCTGATCGAGCGATCCCTGGCTCTCATAGGCCTCGGCTGCTGCCTGTTGCCGCCAGATGGAATCCGGCGCAACCGCTACCAGCTTTTGCGCAGTGAGAAAAGCGAAATTACCGAAGATGCGCTCGTTGTGATACAGCACTTCCGGGTCGGAGGGAAAGAGGCGTTGCAATTCCAGCGCCACCTTCACGGCATTGCTGTCCTGCTGCAAGGCGGTGTAGGCGCGTTCCAGTTGCAGGCCGCTCATGCGTTTCACTGGCTCGTCCTGCGCTGTGCGAAAGGTCTCCTCCAGCTTGGGAAGCGCCTGCTTGAAGTCGCCCATCTCCGCCTGCGACATCGCGATGAGACCATCGATCCTGGGAAGGCCTGGCTTCAGTCGTTTCGCTTCATTCAACTCCTTAAGCGCACCCGGATAATCGCCTTGCTGGTAGTGAATAGCTCCTATGGTCGCATGGAGCTCGGCGATCTCTGGATTGGCGCTGCTCAGCCGCTCAAATATCCTGAGGGCTCCATCAACATCGCCAGATGCCAGAGTTCGCTGGGCAGTAGCATAGTCCCGCTGCGTCTCGCTCTGCTGGGCAGGAAGATGAGCAGGCATCAGAGTCCATAACAGAACAGCGATTCCAAGGGAGCGGAACTTCATTCGGCAGCTCTGGCCTCCTTCATGTGCTCCTCCCGCACCACCCGCACCGGCCCGAGTAGTCCGGACGGCAATAACGGCGAGGTTGCTTTATAAGGATTACGCACGGTAAAAGTGTACTGCTTCGCATTGGCCTGCTGATCTCCAATCAGCCGATTAACCCATAGGTTTACGACCCGAACCTCGAGCATATTGTCGCCAGGATGAAGCGCCCCTGTGGCATCGACGCGATAGGGCGCCTTCCATGCAATTCCAAGAGGTTTTCCGTTCACCGTTACCTCGGCCAGATTGTCGACTGTGCCGAGATCGATCCACAGCTTGTCTCCGGTTTTGAATGAAGATGCCGGAAGATCGATGTGCTTCGTGTAGGTGCCATGTCCCGAGAAGTAGCGGATACCGGGATCGGCATTGTCCGACCAGGAAGTGAGTTGCTGCAGCTTAACCGAATCCGGTGCTCCCTTATTTTTTTCAAAGCTGAGGTCCCATGTTCCATCGAGTGTTGCGATTTCTGCTTCGTGAACCTCGGCAAGATGGCGGGAAGAATTGCGCGCGGGATTACGGAAGACCACGAACACAGTGCCGTAAGGATCGAGTTTGAGCGGCACCGTTGTGCGGCCGTCGGCAATGGAGTAAGAGGCCGGTTCGGTCTTCCCCGTATCGGCATGCCACAGTTCCGCTTCCTTTCCGGTTATCGTAAAGCTTGCGTCGATAGACTCGGCCTGATCGGTCCGGTTGTCGATGTAATACAGGTCGGCGGTTGGCGTTCTGCGATGGACAAACAGAATCTCGCTGTCTGGCCGCGATTTTTTGAAGGTAAAGTCGGGCGCGATCTTCGCCTGCTGCAATGCTTCGTCAACACTTCCCTGCTGCAAGACCCGCCCTTTGCCGACGGTGCGGTTCTCTTCGCTGCTTCCCCAGAGGTCCTGCACAATGGATTGGAAGCTCGTCTGGTCATCGGAGAGACTGGGATCATCCACAGGCCGCTTGCCAATGACAATGGCGCCGTCATGCACCAGGCCCTGCAGCCTCCGCAGAACCGGCAACGACATATGCGTGCTATATGAGTCGAGCACCAGCACGCGATAGCTCATCCCGCTCTCAGTGGTAAGTGCGCCGTCGCGTACGCTGAGCTTATGCTCCAGCGCATCCGCATTGACGAAATCGAAGTTGTATCCGGAAGGCACATCCGGAGCTCTATTCGCAAAGATAGCCGTTACGTTGCTGTCTTCCCCATAAAAATAGGCAATGTCTGCGACAAATCTTCCCTGTTGCAACAGATAGGAGCTGCGAGCGAGATACGCAATCCACGGCTGCGCCTGCTCCGCCCAGGTCTCATTTCGCGTGAACCACTGGCCAAATGGTCCAAGTGCAAGGCCCGGAGCTTTTCCAATCAGCGGCTGATGGACCGAGGTATGAATCACAAATCGGTTCAGCCCCTCGGCCAATTCCTTATCCGCGGTGGGCTTGAGCGTGTTCGGCGACCATCCCCAGGGACTGGCCGCGGCGGTCATGGATTCTGCAGCCACAAGATTCTGGCCCCAAATGTGTGCGACGGAAGCGGACTCCCGAATATCGGCATCGTAGCCAAGCTGGTCGGCGTTTACGCCGGGCCGCTGTACCCACATCGCTCCCATCGGCACATCGTCGTAGCGCTTCATCTCCATGCCGTCGCCTATGGTGGCGCGGCCCTCTTCATGGGATTCGCCATACTGGCCCATGCCGCGAGCGTGCAGCTCCGCCGAAAGGGTGCCGTAGTGGTTCTCTACCAGAAGGTCTGCCAGCGTTCTGCGGAAGTCCCAAAGAAAGCGGTCGCTCTCGGCCGCGCTGCCGACCACACGTCCCGTTAGTACCGGCATCCACGGCTTAGGATCATAGCCGCGCCGCTTGACGAACTCGGAAATCATATCGTCGGTCCAGTTCTCAGTTCCAGCCTCCCAGCTATCGTTGATGACATATTCCAGACCACGCTTGCCCATCATGCCGCCGGTCGCTGACTTGTACTGATCGAGATAATTATTGAAGTAGTCCTTCACATAGCCGGCATTTAATTTGTCCACCTCCGGCCCCGTAGCCTCGGGAGAAGCGGGATGATTCGTAATACCAGTCAGCGAATAGCCCATGCGCAGAACCGTCCAGCGTCCAGGAGGCGGCGTCCAGTCCAGCGTGCCGTCTTTCTGCATCTTCGCGGTCAGATCGATCACTTCATTCACTGGAATGGCCGATGCCTCAGATAGCTTCGGTGTCGCTGCGCTGTAGTTATCCGGCAGCGTGGCAAACGCCGCCTTCTCTTCAAACCGGTTCACGCGTGCACCGGCGTGCAGCACAAGTTCCGCGACTTGATGCATCGGAGGTCCGCTCGGAGGCTTGATGCCAAATTCGCTCAGGTCGATATCTCCCATCTCTGGTTTTGCCGGCTGCTTTTCAAGAAAGCTCAACCGATAAAAGCGCGCAGTGACCGGCGGAAAGGAGAGCGTATGCTGCACCGCGCCAGCGGTCGGCATTCGAACAATCTCTTGAAAGGTGACGCCATCGTCGCTCTTCTCAAGCACAGGGCCTTCACCAGTCTCTCCCTGAAACTGTGCCAGCGGATCGCCCGGGCCGCCCATCGCAAGCGTCGCCGCCTGAATGGACTGAGGCTTCGCGAATTCAAATTGAATCCAGCTCTTCTGGCCCGGTGCTGCGGCAGGAAATGCAATCGAACGATTAAGATCGCCATCCCACAAGATCGATGCATTGCTTTCGGCCCCTGCGCTGGTCGTTACTTTCGGGTCTAGCTCAGCCAACGATAGGTCGTCGGCAGGCGTATGGAACGCAATCACCACGCTATCGGCACCAAAGTCCACAGGTGGCGGAGGCGCATCCTTCCCCGCCATCGCACCCATCAGATCGGCGCGCGCCAGATCGCCAAATGGGCCGGTCTGTTTTGGCGGCGGGGGCAGCGTACCGCGAAAAGGCTGTCCTCCCTCCACCACGGTCTCGCTCCACACAAGCTTTTTCATGGCCTGGTAAGGCTTCACCCACGGCCCTCCGCTCTCGCTCCATCCGGGTGACCCCGCGATTGCCATCTCAAGACCGAGTGAGTCTGCCTTATGGGTCGTAAAGAGAAAGGCATCCTTCCACTCCGGCGTCATATAGATAAGCCGCTTTTGCACGACCTGCGGAGTGCCAAGAGCAGCGTCGAAGTTCTGGAATCCTCCGATTCCGATGCGCTTCATCCAGTCGAGATCGAGATTGATCCCCTCTTTCGTAATGTTGCCGTTCATCCAGTGCCACCAGACTCGGGGCCTGGCGCTCTCAGGAGGACTCTGGAAGCCCTGCTGTAAATCCGTCGAAGGCTGCTGCGCAAACAGCATTTGCCCACACGCAAATAATGTAATGGCGGCGAACGTTCCACATCTGACGAGACCCCGGCGTGCCTTCATGCCATCTCCGATATTGCTGACGTTGTTGTTTGATCTGCGGCAATCACCCGTTGCACTTTAGAAATTCGGCCCCATACCGAATCGACATAAGCATTAAAGTTCCGGGGAAGCCTCCTGCATCACGCAATTGGCTTCCCCGTTTGTTGCGACCGCTCAGAAATAGAGCTTCCCGCTCAGTTGTATAACTCTGCCTGGAGATGCACTTGTAATCTTTCCTGCAAGAGTATCCCCTAGGCCATTCTGAATAGCAGAGCCGCCGCCCGAACCTCCAGTCGCCAGCCCCCCGACACTAATTGCGTATTGATGATGGTTGAAGGTATTGAACGTATCGACACGGAACGCGATTCTCATCTGCTCGGTGAGAGTCACGCTCTTTTGCAGACCTATATCGAAGTTGTTGATGCCCGGCTGACGCAGGAAGTTACGGCCGGTATTTCCGTACACACCCGGCGCCGACTGATAGAAGCAGGACATGTTCAACCGCTGGAACGGCGCCATTGTGCCGCCATGAATGTCGCAGCCGGGAATGTAACTTGCCCGTGGCGCAATGCTGCCGGTATAGCCCAGAGGATCGGACGCATTGATCCCGAACGGGAACCCGCTCTGGAAGGTTGTGATGCCGGTCAGTTCCCAACCGCCAACCAATATATCGGCAGCTCGATTTGCAGTGCCCAATATCTTTTTGCCGCGGCCGATCGGCAGATCATAGACATAGCTCGCGACAAAACGCTGATTCACATCAAAGTCCGACGGCCCATAGTCCAACTGCGGATTATGGTTATCCATGAAACCCTGATAGCCGGCGCCGCTGGCTCCAACTCCGGCCGCTGCCGATTTGTCGTCCATACTCTTAGCCCAGGTATAGATCGCCGTAACAGCGAGCGAACTGGTGCGGTGCTCAAATTTTGTATTGAACGCGTTGTAGTTTGAGTAACCGTGCCAGTCGCTGTTGATGTAGATATTTGTGAAGTTCGGATAGGGCAACCGCGAGTTCGGCGTGCAAGGCGCTTTGGCGGAATTGATGTACGTGCCGCTGGAATCCTGGGTCTGGCAAAACGCCAGGCTATCCGCGGGAATTGCATTGGGTTGGGCGATCTGGTGCCGAGTAAGAAGATGCGTTCCTTTGGAACCGATATAGTTCAGCTCAAGCGTCGTATCTCGTGCCAGTGACCGCTGCACAGAGAGCGACCACTGCTGCACATACGGATTCAGAGGATTGTCCGACTCAATTACCGCAAGGAAGGTCAATGTCGATACCGGGAACGGCCCCAATGTTGTAAACGGCTGAAATAAACTGTTCGTCACTTTGGGAGCATCGGGATTGGTCGTCGGGTTGAGGCTATTACGGATGGCATACGGATAGATATCGCCCGAGTCGTCGATCTCGCGTCCTTCTGACGAATCCCAGAAGATGCCATAGCCGCCACGAATCACCGTCTTTTCTCCCAGCCGATAGGCAAACCCAAACCGCGGAGCGAAGGGGGTCTTCGAGCCAGGATGAGGGACATTCGAGCCGCAGTAACGCAGGATCGGAGTGACGCCGTCGTAGCCAACTCCGGTAGCCACACCATTCGTGCCCAGCGTCTTATCGGCGTAGCACAGGCCTCCCTGTTTGTTCTGGTTATCGAGCCAGAAGAAGTGATTCTTTTCTTCATATGCCGCAGCCCGGAAATCCCAGCGCAGACCTATGTTCAAAGTCAATCTCTGAGTCAGCTTGAGATCATCCTGCGCATAGGGCGCGAAGTAGCTGAAGATGTGCGTCTGAGGATTGCCGGCCTGATCAGTCGGGCTCAAAGGGCCGGGTACATAACCGGCCGCACTGGTGTAGTAGCCGAGGAGCATATCGGCGACAGCATTGCCGGTACCGCAGAGGCCACTCGCGTTGCCGCCGTGAGCCGGATCGCAGTTGACTTTGTTTGCTGCAATCGTATTTGCATTGAAGCCATAGTCGCCAAGGAAGTCATCGTCGAGGTTACGAATCAGCCGCCAGCGCCTGTAGTCGCCGCCGAAGCCGAAGGTGTTCCTTCCCTTCACCCAGCTGAATGAATCGGCAAACTCCCAGGCCGGCTGGTCGGACCCGGTATAGGCATTCACTGGGCCGCCTGTGCCCGCATATTGGCTCAAGCCGATATTTGGGTAAGTCAACTGGAGAGGCCCGAATTTCTGAAAGATTCCGGTAAGGCCCAGCGAGTCGACGAAAGCCTGGGGTGGCGTTGTAGCTCCCTGCGGAGCCGCAGCATCGAGATAGCCGAAACGGAAGTTGTTGGTGGTGCGCGTACCGAGACTGATGGTGTGCGAGATCTCCCAGTTCTTCTGCTTCTCATACTGCGTCTCAAGCCCATATACCAGCGAAGCGCTGTTGAGACTGCTGTTCTGGTAAGTCGAATAGGTATAGCGGCCGAAGATCAGCCCTAATTTCCCTAACGTCTGGTCCACGCGATAGGTCTGCTGATTGGTAGTTAAAGGCAATCCGACAGATTTCACAAAATTGATCGTTCCGGGTGCTGCATTCGGCGAGCCGGCATTCGGAGTCTCCCAGAAGCCCGCTGCGATCGCAGCTTTCGCCAATCGGGAAGTGATGCGGTCTGCGGGAATCTTATTCCCGGGAAAGGGCTGGCCTGTAAGTGGATCGATCGGAAGACAATTCAGATTCGAAGCCTGATTCTTGTTGCAAGCATCGGTTCCATATGCCGGCAACGGCTCCCCGGAAAAATCTCCGGCCAGAACGGCGGGATTGGGTACAGACGCCTTCTCGACAATTCCATTGATGATGCGCCATCCTTCATAGTTAGCCATCCAGAACGTTCGGTTACGGCCGTCATAAAGCTTGGGAAGATAGACGGGGCCGGCCGCAACGAAGCCGAACTGGTTCTGCCGCAACTTGGGAAGCGAAGTGTTCACGCCCGACTGGTAGTCGGCCGCCGTGGGAAATGGGTTCGCGTCAAACACGTTGTTGCGGTTGAATTCAAAGACTGTCCCGTGAATGTGATTTGTGCCGCTCTTGCTCACGAGATTGATCTGGTTTGCGCTGAAACCGAATTCCGCAGGATAGCTGCCGCTCTCTACCTTGAACTCCTGGATCGCATCCTGCGACAGAATGACCGCCGGGGTTACCAACGCCGTATCAGTGTTAATCAGTCCATCCAGCGTATAGTTGTTCGACTCCGGCCGCGCACCGTTAATGCTGATCGCATTGCCCGATCCCTGCCGCATCGTGCCCTGCTCGCCGCCGACCGTAACCGCGCCTGCGCCCAGCAGCAGCAACTGCATAAAATTGCGCCCGTTCAGCGGAAGCTCCGCCACCTGCTTCTGGCTCACGAGTTGCCCAATCGCGGAACTGTCCGTGTCCAGCGCTAGTCCCTGCGCTCTCACCTGCACTGTCTCAGTTACGGCTCCGGGCTTCAACTGGACGTTGACTCGGACCTTCTGATCAACTGCAAGCGTGAAAGGGCTCGTCAGTGACTTCTGAAATCCCGGCATCTCCGCTGAGACGGTGTAACTTCCGGGGTTCAGCGATGAGGCTTGATAGTCGCCGCTGGAACTGGAAGTAGTTCGGACTGCAGCACCCGTCGCTGTATTGGTAACAGTTACGGCCGCGTTTGAAACGATCGCGCCGGTGCTGTCAGTCACCGTTCCCAGGATAGTGCCGGTAGCTCCCGCCTGAGCGTAAAGTCTGCCCGAAGCGGAACACAAGACAAACATAAGGAGCATAGTCTGAAGGAGCCATAGGAGTAATTCTGAATCTCCCAACTTACCTCGTTGATTCGTCACGTCGTCCTGCATGATAGACCTCCTGAATGCCTGAAACCGATGCCATAACGCCATCAATTCTGCAAATAGCTGTACCCAGCCAAGGAGCCCGTGTCTCGAATTGCTCTACTCTATTTTTCGATAGCTTGTCCCGTTACTGCCCTGACGATCCAGCCGGAATGCTTACAAAGCAGATAACTCTAACTTAGCGACCGATGCAGTGGACCAGTAACTTGCCGCCTGATAAGCCGAACCTGAACTATCGACGCCACATCGTGTCCGTCAGGAATTTCCGGCCTTTCAGGAACGGCGCAACAGTACCCCCGTCCGGAAACAATGTCAAGGAATAAAACAGTTTTTCTATTGGTTATCGCCGCAGCATCACAGGCATTACTCCTCTGCCGTCCTTCAGCGAATCGGCTTTCCCCAACGGTGTCTGACCATTGCGAAAAGCCTTTTTTGCAATTGCGTTCAAACCGAACAGCAGGGTCTTATAACCCAAATAATCGGGGATGGGACGACTATCTCCTCAACCTATCGGCGCAGTACCTATTCACTACAAATCGGAATTGATCTGAAGCGGAAATATAGTTCCAATTCAGGGATAATTTGTAAATCCAAGGTCTGACCACCTGAAAGCTATCACTATCAAACAGGACAACTACTCCTTGATGTGAGATATCGAAAATTTAAGATGTCCCACTATTATCGAAATCCTGGCTCCGGACTGATTTGCGGCGTTTGGATGCGAGTAACCACCGACGGTTATCGGTGCGATAAACTCTAATCGTGCCGCGACGCTCCAATACTCATCACGAAGGGCCTAAACATTCGATGCGAATGAAGGCTTACCTTCTTATTCAGAAGAAGATCGCATCTGGCGAACTGAGCGCGGGAAGCCTGATCTCTGAACTTGCCCTCTCGAAGGAGTTGGGGAGCAGCCGTACTCCGGTGAGAGAGGCTGCGGGGCAGCTGCTTGCCGAAGGTCTACTGGAACTAAGCCCCGGCGGCGGTATCGTCGTGACGCAACTCACACGCCAGGGAATCATAGACCTGTATGAACTGCGAGAAGCCTTGGAAGTCTTTGCGGTGGGGCGTGCCGCGCGCAACAATATGCGTCCTGCGGACCGTGAACGGCTGGAGAGCCTGATTGAAGAGACTCAAATTCTGCTCAAGGAGCTGAAGGCGTCTGGCAAACAGGAATTAAGCGCGGAACAGATGCGACGCTTCAGCGTCTCCGACCTGGGCTTTCACGCGCTCCTCATCCGGATGGCCGCAAATGTTCGCATTCTGAAGGTAGTCAACGATACCCGGTTGATGATGCGGATCTTCAGCATTCAAAGGAGCGGACACAAACGCGACGAGTTGGAACGTATCTACAAACAACATCGAGACATTCTAAAGGCCGTCGTCGAACAGGATGCGGAACGGGCACAGAAATTGCTTTCAGAACACATCCAGGCCAGTGCGCGTGAACGGCTGGAAGGCTTCGACCACAGTGAACGTGAGCTATCGCTGGCGAGTATCGAGATAGCAAATCATCTGGCCTTTTGAACTGCGCGCCTAATATAGGGCGGCCAGTTTCGCTTCACGCTGAACGCGGCGCGCTGCCCAAAGCAATAGCAGCCCGATAGAAAGATAAACCGCCGCAGTCGCGCTGATACAGGCGCTCATGCCGTAGCGGGATGCAGCAAGAGCGATGGCAACTGGAGCAAAGCCTCCGCCGAGCCAGCCCAGAGAATTCAAAATGCCGGCCGCCGCCCCGCGTCGCTCAACTGGAACTACGTCGTAAATACTCGCGAAGATGTTGGCATCATAGACGCCCTTGAAATAGCCAAAGCCCGTCATCGCCACAATGAGAAGCGGCACGGAGATAGTCCAACCGGTGAAGAACAGGAACGGCACGCCACAGAGCAGACCAAGAGCCTGGGTCAAGATTCGGCCGCCGCGTGTCTTCTTTACCAAAGCGTCTGCCAGCACACCACCGCACAGAACTCCAATCACCGAGGCGATCTGGAGGTAAACCGTACTATTGAGACCCGCCATCGACAGGCTCATGTGAAATTTCTGGTAGAGAAAGGTCGGCATCCATGTAAGAAAGACCACCGCAACGAAGTTAGCTCCTATAAATGCAGCGATCAGCAGGAGGACCGTCTGGTTTTTCAGGATTTCGCGGAAGCTCTCGATCAGGTTTCCAACAGCATGGGAGTTCGCAGGTGCGGGCACTCTTATCGCAGGATCGTCCGAGAGACCGCGGACAGGCTCCTTTAACATGGCCCAGAGCAAAAGGCCGAGGAGGATTCCGGAGGCTCCGAAGAAGACGAAGCTCGAACGCCAACCATAGTATTGACCGATGAATCCGGACACCGCTCCGCCGGCGATGCTTCCCGCATAGACACTGGATTGATGCAATGACATGGCACGCGAGCGGGTGGACGCTCCATGGTAATCGCTGATGAGCGACATAGCGGCGGGAAAGTAAAACGCCTCTCCCAGGCCGCCGAGCGCTCGGCAAACAATCAACTGCGCATAGGTATGACATATCGCAGTGGCTGCGGTAACAAGTGACCAGAAGATAAGAGCGCCGAGAATGAGAGATTTCCTCGGCAAGCGATCGCACAGCCATCCCGCAAAGGGTCCGAAGACGGCATACACCCACATGAACGACGCGCCGACGATGCCAAGCTGCACGTTGGAGAGATGCAGTTGCTTGCCAATGAGCGGAAAGACCGAGAAGATCGCTTGACGATCCGCATAATTAAAGAAGCAGACCAGCCACAGCATGGCAATCACAAGCCACTTATAAGCTGAGTTTTGCCGCGTAGTTACGATGGGCGCACCTGTCGGATGTCATATTTTCGTTTGCGGCTCACCCGCACAGAGTACATCGAAAACCTGCGCTGAATGAATCAGCTACTGAGTCAGCAATTTTCTCGAAAACTGATAGAAGTATTTCGTATGTCGACAATCAGGCGACATGGATATACCCTATCACCATAGATAGGTGGATTTCCCTTTGATTCGGCAGGATTATTTCTCTCCGCGCCGAAACCCTTTTGATCCTCTTTTTATTTATGGAGAAGTACATGTCCTCGAAGCAGATCTCCGGCGTCTATGCTGCGGTGCTTACGCCCCGGCTAGCCGATAACAATGTCGATGTGGCTGCACTGAAGAAATTAATTCGCTTTCTTTTATCGAAGGGCATCTCTTCCTTTGCCATGAACGGCGCCACGGGCGAGTTCTGCCTGACCGATCCGGACCAGCTTCGCACGATTCTGGCCACGGTAAAAGAAGCCAGCGGAGGAAAGGCCAGCATTCTCTGTGGAGTAGGAGCGGCCGGAAGTGCGCTTGCAATGGAATTGGCTGCAATTGCCCAGGCCGCAGATGTGGCCGGTCTTTTGTTACCGATGCCGTATTTCTTTCCCTATCAGCAAGAGGACCTTGATCTCTTCTGCAGACAGGTGGCCGCGAGCACTGAACTGCCGATCCTGCTTTATAACCTGCCGCAGTTCACTTCGGGGCTGAAGAAGGAGACCGTTCGGGCCTTGATCACGGAGGTCCCCAACATTATCGGGATCAAGGATTCGAGCGGCTCACTGGAGATACTGCGCGACCTCAGCGAGCATGGAGTCGACGCATGCAGGATTGTAGGAAACGATGGAGTTTTGGCGCAGGCTTTGATAGAGCAGGCCTTCGATGGTGTGGTTTCGGGAGTGGCATGCGCGCTTCCGGAGTTGATTCTGAATTTATATAGAAGCGGGGAGCAGGCTGATTCCGATGAATTCCGCAATTTTTCGCGGCTGCTGGCCGAGTTTATTGCCCAACTGGAGCCGTTTCCCACTCCTTGGGGACTCAAGTGGATTGTGGAGTCTCGCGGAGTAGTTCAGGCGACATTTTCGCAGCCGGTCACCGCTCATAGAATTGCACAAAGCCAGCAGATGATTTCCTGGTTTAAGGAATGGCTTCCGTCGCTACTCTGACCCCAGTTGATAGCGCATCGGTTGCCGATTTGCATCTACAGCACACCAGCCCACCCCCGTACTTAAGCACCAAAGTCTTCACAACAAAAGAGATAGGTCTGGACTTCAGTGTGGCCCCGGGCAAGACAGGAAAGCCCGGCATGAGCCGGGCTTCTCTTTTTCTCTGAATTAATTGTAGCAGGGCTGTCAAGCCAGCAGGGCACCTCCGCTACCGTAAACCTGAGAATAAGCAGATCTTTTGGAGGGAGGCTAAAAAGTGGTGGCAAAAAAAGAAACCGTACCTCAGCGGCTGAAGCCGCGTTGCGGATTACCCATTTACGACACGGCTGAAGCCGTGTCCTTAACCAGCCTGGATTTTCAGCAGCTTCTTTCGGTTATTTGGTCGGGTTCTCAGTCGTCGTGTTTCCAGTAGGCGTATTTCCGTTGCCCTTGGATTTAGAGGGCGGAGGAAAATTCTTTACGAGATAGTCCAGAATTTCAGAGAACTCGGCATCGGTGCCGGTTGCGCCAAACCCGACCATCTTGGTGATGGTATTTTCCCAGCCTTGTTCGTTTTGGCCATTCGCAATGACATTGTTCGGGGAATGGCATTTGCTGCAAACGCGGATAAAAGTATCGTGGCCCGGGCCGGGAGGAAGCGCAGCATCATGTTGCTGATGCACGTTCTGCTGAGTCTGCGGCGCGGGTTGTTGCGCGGAAGCGGACATAGGAGAAGCCACAATGACGGCCCCCAGAATGAAACCGCCAACCAGCAACTGTGAACGACGAATAAGACTTCCGGAACTAATTACATTTGCAACCTGTTTCACGAGTGCTCCCTTGATCTGTGCCACCAAACCTGCTCTCTCTATCTTCTGCTAAACGCATACAGCTTTCAATTGCCTGAACTGGGTTCAGAGCTTGTAGGGAATGAATCCCGATGGCGTCGAAGACCCCAAACAGCGGATTCTTCCGCTTCGCTGCGGAATGACAATATAAAAACAAATCTCTATGCTCGTTGGCATTCCGCGCCATAGATGCGACGATGCTCTACTTCAATTTTCTTAACCAGACATCCCGGACAGAGATCTTGCTGGGAGTTCCTTCCAGTTCAAACCCGATCAGTCCAGATTTGTTGTTGGAAGAGTTGGGGTCGTCGTCGATGTAAACCGCCATTAACTGGCCATTGATGATGTGGATGAACGTGCCGCCGCGAGCAATAATCTCGTATTGGTTCCAGTCATTGATTTTGACGTATCCGCCGAGCGCGTCGCGGCTGGCAATGTTGGCGACGAGCCGCTGCGGTTTGCCCGGTTCGGATTCTGTCACCTGACCACGCCAGGCGAGAATGCCAAGATCTGTATTTTCAGAATAGAACTGACCGGTATATTCGAAGCTTCTGGGATTTACCGGATACCAGAAGTCGGCCTGCGGACCCGTCATCATCCAGGCCAGATTTGGAGCAGGCTGACCGGGACGTGTTCCGCGAATCCAGGGCAATCCGACGGCGCTGCGATATTGAATGCCGCTGCCGCCTCCTTTTTCTACTTTGATCTCAAGCTTCAGATCGAAATCTTTTGCTTCCTGACCGTGATAGGAGATGTAGCTGTTGTTATGCGGCTTTTCCGTCGTGGATTCGCCCACAATCGCCCCATTCTCAACTCGCCAGATCGCAGGGTCACCATCCCACTGTTTGAGTGTTGTGCCATCGAAGATTTGTACAAAACCTGCATGGTTATCAAAGGCGAGAGGATCGGGCTCGTGGAATCGCGAGGGCGGATGGGCCGGGGTAGATGGTGGCGCTTGATTTGGAGTTGGCTGCTGCGCCAGTGCAGTTCCCGCCGAGATGGCTGCGGCAAGAGTAAAGATACCGATCGACGCAATCCTGTTCAGCACAATCGGCGATATTGCACGTGATTTTGATCCTCGCATCGATACTCTCCAGAACTACAGAATTCGGATCAGGTTGTAAATGGGCAGGAATATGAGACGTCTCATCCCGCAGAATCGTACTCAGGCGATGAGATGAATGTCAAATTCTTCAGGCGGGTTCATCGGGACCCTGGCAAATGGGAATGAATTCGT
>Ga0207678_10000834_pt1 | contig 28248 bp, 28 predicted proteins | sample KBSC63metaG_FD_184319 | JGI IMG/M metagenome (GOLD analysis project Ga0207678, IMG submission 184319) | Corn rhizosphere microbial communities from Kellogg Biological Station, Michigan, USA - KBS C6-3 metaG (SPAdes) (version 2) | ecosystem: Host-associated > Plants > Roots > Rhizosphere > Soil ... | reverse complement strand
GACGGACGCTCCACGGGTCCCCCCGCTCCCCGCGACCCGGCCGTCTCGGCCACGGCCACAGCCTGCCAGGGCCGTGGACGAGACGGCCCGTCCCTTCCCTGGGCGCCAGCTCGAGAGGGCCGCGTCCCTTTCCCTCGGGCGCCGGCTTGCGGGGCCACATCCCTTCCGGCCAGCTTGCGGGGCCTGAACCCGTGCCCGGCGCCAGCCTCCGGGACCCCATCCCTTCCGTCACCCGGCTCCCGCTCGGACGCCCCTTGCGCACTGCTCTAAACTCTTAGGAGTGAAAGCTTCAATCCACCCCGATTATCAGCTTGCCAACGTGCATTGCTCGTGCGGCAACCAGTTCTACACGCGGTCGACGAAAGACGACCTGCACGTCGAGCTCTGCTCCGAGTGCCACCCGTTCTACACCGGCAAACAGAAGCTGGTCGACACCGGCGGGCGCGTCGAGCGCTTCCAGCGTCGCCAGGCGAAACACCGGGCCGGTAGGCGGTAGCAACCGTGAGCCCCGTCGTGGGCTCCGCACAACAAGCGCACCAAACCTCGCCCTCCAACAGCAGCAACGGAGGGGACCCGCTGCGCATGCCCGACGGCGCGCTCGTCGCCAAACGCGACGCGCCCGTCGGCGGCCAGGCGGTGCTCGAGGGCGTGATGATGCGCGGCGTCTCCACCTGGGCCGTCGCCGTCCGCACCCCCGAGGGCCAGATCGAAGTCGAGTCCGAGCCGCTCACCCCGTGGGCGAAGCGCCACCGCCTCTGGCGGGTGCCGATCATCCGCGGCGTCGTCGCCCTCGCCGAATCGATGAAGATCGGCTTCCGCGCCCTGGCGATCTCCGCCAACGCGCAGATCGAGGACGAGGACGGCGAGCCGGAAGAGATCGGCGGCTGGGTCTGGGGCCTCACCATCGCCTTCTCGCTGGTCCTCGCGATCGGCCTCTTCTTCGTCGTCCCCGTCGGCGTCACCAGCCTGATCAAGGGCCAGCTCGGCTCCTCGGTCCTCTTCTGGCTGGTCGAGGGCCTGCTGCGCACCACGATCTTCCTCGGCTACATCTGGGCGATCTCGAAAATGCCGGACCTGCGGCGGACCTTCGAGTACCACGGCGCCGAGCACAAGACGATCTCCTGCTACGAGGCCGAAGACGAGCTGATCCCGGAGCGGGCGAAGCTCTATTCCCGCCTGCACCCGCGCTGCGGCACCAGCTTCCTCCTGATCGTGATGGTGATCTCGATCTTCATCTTCGCCCCGCTCGGCCTGCCCGCCTGGTACTGGCTGGTGATCTCGCGGATCGTCGGCATCCCGGTGGTTGCCGGGCTCTCCTACGAGGTGATCAAGTGGGCGGGCAAGAACCGCCGCAAAGCCTGGGTGCGCGGCGTGATGTGGCCGGGCCTGATGCTGCAGAACCTGACCACGCGCGAGCCCGACCTCGACCAGCTGGCCGTGGCGATCGCGTCGCTGAACGCTGTCCTCGCCCGTGAGAAACCCGAGGACCTGCGCTCCGATCAGACGATCGAGATCGTCGCCTAGCTAGCGCCGCATCCCGTAGGTGTAGGCGCCCAGGTAGGTGACGCCGCCGATCGCGCCGAGCCAGTCGAAGGGCGCGCCAGACCTGCCGAGCGCAAGCTCGACCAGGAACGCCACGACGACGGCGAGGATGACCATCTGGCCGGCGAGCGCCTGCGCGCGCAGCTGGATCGTGTCGAGGCGCTCGTCGCGAAGGTCGCCGCGGAAGGCGCGGATGGATTCGCTGCGCCCGCCGACCGCGAGGAAAACTGCGATCCCGCCGAACAGGGCGACGGCGAAGATCACCATCCCGGTCGGCTCGCCGCCGATCAACTCGGCCACCACCACGACAAGGCCGCAGAGGGCGAAGCTGATCGACCCGATCCAGCGGCCACGGACGCTGCCGCAGGCGCGAAATGCCTTACTCATCATCCTCGAACACCTCCTCGACCCGTTGGTCGAAATATCGAGCCAGTCGCATCGCCAGCGGCAGGGATGGGGTGTAGCGCCCCTGCTCGATCGAGTTGATCGTCTGGCGTGAGACGGACAGCGCCGCGCCGAGGCTTGCCTGCGAGAGGCCTTGGTCGGTGCGCAGCTGTCGAACTCGGCTCTTCATCTTCATTGCGAGCTAGTGTCAAGCGTGCTTGACAGTTCGCAAGGGTAGCCGGCGCTCGCGGCAATGTCAAGCATGCTTGACAACCGCACCCTCGACCCCGGCGGGCCTAAAGTTGGTCGCATGATCGAGCAGCTGGTGGAACAGATCCGGGCCCGCTTCGCGGAGCTCGAGGGCCTGATGTCCGATCCGGCGGTGATCGCCGACCGCGAGCGCTACGCCGAGGTCGGGCGCGAGTACCGGCAGCTGCAAGCCGCCCGCGACCTGGCGGAGGAGTACTCGACCCTGAAGGACGACCTCGAAGGGGCGCGGGAGCTGCTCGACGAGGGCGAGGACGAGGAGCTGCGCAAGGTCGTCGAGGAGGCGCCGCCGCGGCTCGAGGAGCTCGAAGAGGAGATCCGCCTGGCGATGGTCGAGCGCGACCCGAACGACGAGAAGAACGTGATCGTCGAGATCCGCGCCGGCACCGGCGGCGACGAGGCGGCGCTCTTCGCGGGCGACCTCTTCAAGATGCTCACCCGTTACGCCGAGCTGCGCGGCTTCTCCACCGAGGTGCTCTCGCAGTCGGCCTCCGAGGCCGGCGGCTTCAAGGAGGTCACCTTCGAAGTGCGCGGCGACGGCGCCTACTCGGTCTACAAGTTCGAGGGCGGCACGCACCGCGTCCAGCGGGTGCCGGAGACCGAGAGCCAGGGGCGCATCCACACCTCGACCGCGACGATCGCGGTGCTCCCCGAGGCCGAGGAAGTCGACGTCCAGATCGACCAGAACGACCTGCAGATCGACGTCTACCGCTCCTCCGGGCCGGGCGGCCAGTCGGTGAACACGACCGACTCGGCGGTGCGGATCACCCACAAGCCGACCGGGATCGTCGTCTCGATGCAGGACGAGAAGTCCCAGCTCCAGAACCGCGACAAGGCGATGCGGGTGCTGCGGGCGCGCCTGCTGGAGAAGCAGATCGCCGAACAGCAGGAACAGATCGCCTCCGAGCGCAAGGCACAGGTCGGCAGCGGCGAGCGGGCGGAGAAGGTCCGCACCTACAACTTCCCCCAGGGCCGGGTCACCGACCACCGGATCAAGCACACCTCGCACAACCTCGACGGGGTGCTGAACGGGGAGCTCGAGGAGTTCACCAACGCGCTCTCCGCCGAGGAGAAGCGGCGGCGGCTGGAGGCCGCCGCGGTGGCGTGAGCGCCGCGGCCGGCACCGCGGCGGGATCGGCGACGGTCAAGGATGCGCTGGGCGCAGCGACCGACGCGCTGGTCGCGGCCCGCGTGCCCGAGGCGCGCCTGGATGCCGAAGTCCTCCTCGCCGCCGCCAGCGGCTGCGACCGCGCGTCCCTGATCGCCGACCCGAGCGGCCCGCTTCCGCCCGCGGTGTCTCGTCTCTACGGCGAGTTCGTGCGGAGGCGGCTGCGGCGCGAGCCCGTCGCCTACATCGTCGGGACGAAGGGCTTCCGGCGGATCGAGCTGGCGGTGGACCGGCGGGTGCTGGTGCCGCGGCCGGAGACCGAGCTGCTGGTCGAAGTGGCGCTGGAGCGGCGGCCGGGGCGGGTGCTCGAGGTGGGGACTGGCTCCGGGGCGATCGCGCTGGCGCTCGCCGACGAGCTGCCGGATGCCGAGATCGTCGCCACGGACACCTCACCGGGCGCGCTCGAGGTGGCGCGTGCGAACGCGGCGCGGCTCGGCCTCGCCGAGCGGGTGCGGTTCAAGGCCGGGACGGTGCCGGAGGGCGAGGACTTCGACCTCGTGCTCGCCAACCTTCCCTACGTCGCCGAACGCGACTGGGCGGGGCTCGAGCCGGAGGTGACGCAGTGGGAGCCGCGCGAGGCGCTGCTCGCGGGCGACGACGGCCTCGACGCCTACCGCGAGCTGCTGGCGCCGATGGCGGAGGGGCCGGCGGAGTGCCTGCGGCCGACGTTCAGCGACGCGCCCGAGGTGCTCGCGGGGACGCGCGCGATCGCGGTCGAGATCGGCGAGGGCCAGGCGGTCGAGGTGGCGGAGATGATGCGCGACGCGGGCTTCGCCGAGGTTACGGTGCGGGAGGATCTGGCCGGCATCGAGCGCGTCGTGGTGGGGGAGCGATGAGCACCGGCTCCTCTTCTCCTCAGGTGGTGCCGCTGGAGCACGGCGGCGCGGCGGCGGCGCGCACGGCGCTCGAGCGCACGATCGCCGCGGGCGGCGTCGCCGTCTTCCCCTCCGACGGGGTCTACGGCCTCGCCTGCGATCCGCTCGACGCCGGCGCGATCGCCCGCATCCACCGGATCAAGGGCCGCGACGACGGCAAACCGGCCGCGGTCATGTACTTCTCGCCGCTGGCGATGCGCGAGCTGGTCGCCGAGCTCGGCCCCCGCGCCGCCGCCGCGGTCAGTGCCCTGCTGCCCGGCCCGGTGACGCTGGTCGTCAAGAACTCCGGCCACCGGTATCCGCTCGCCTGCCGCGAGGACGTCGAGCGGCTCGGCGTGCGCCTGCTGGCCGGGCCGCTGGCCGGGGCGATGTGCCCGATCTTCCAGACCTCGGCCAACCTCAGCGGCAAGCCGGCGCCGGGACGCTTCGCCGACGTCCCCGACGAGATCATCGGCGCGGTCGACCTGGCGATCGACGGGGGCGAGCTGAGCGGCCTGCCCTCGACCGTCGTCGACATCGCCTTGATCGACGAAGGCGGTGCCTGGGAGATCCTGCGCGAAGGCGCGATCTCCGAAGGCGACCTGGCAAGCGCCCTCGCCTCGGTCGGCCTCGATTAGGGACGTGGGACGAAGGTTCGGGGGCGGGTGGCCGTCCGAGGTGGGGTGCCTGTGGTGACTTAGTCGCGTATAGGGCTACTTTCTCTCCACAGCAAAACCCTGAGCAATGGGAAGGCATGAGGAAGACGGGAGGGAGCGTGGAGTTCTCACGGTCTCCGTGACGAGGTCAGGGGCGGGTCACTCCCTCTGGACGACAGCGTCGTGTGAGCAGCCCTGGCCATCGAATGGCAGACGCACCCGGCGGTGGGAGGAGTTGTCGTTCTCGTTCGACTCGAAGAGGAGTTCCTTGGGATCGACGGTCATCCCGAAGACGAAGCAGCCGCGCAGGCCGCTGACGTCGATGTACTGCTTGTCGTAGTCGGCGGGGTAGATGTCCGACCAGCCGACGGAGGTGCCGAGCCGGTCCCGGCGGACCGACGGGTCCTGGTTGCAGCCGGGGTAGACCCGGTGGTCGGGCGAGCGCGCGCCGGGCCGGGTGCGGTCGAGGTCGCGCAGGCAGTAGTTCAGCTTCGGGCTGGTCCGCAGCACCGGGCCGAGGCCGCCGGCGGGGAGCACGCGCCGGAGCTCGAAGCGCGCCAGCTGGTGGATCTTCCAGTAGGAGCCGCCGAAGTACTCGCCGACGTCGGTGAAGTGGAGGCTCGCGTGGGTGCGCAGGGTGATGTGGCCGCCGCCGACCTTGTAGATCCGCTGGGTGACCTTCATCGACTTCGGCCCGTCGCGCTGCCCGCGCACCTCCATCGGCCCACGACCGCGGCTCTGCACGTCGGAGGTCGCATGCAGAAGCGTCTTGCCCTCGTAGCTGGAGACGTACATTTCGCTCGGCGTGCCGATCCGCAGGTCGGGGCAGAGGAGCTGCTTGGCTTCCCGCCCCTGGCAAGGGTTCTCGCTCGGGACCTTCCACGGGGCCGCGGCGGAGGTGACGGCGGGGACGGCCGCGCCGAGGACGAGGATCGACGCGAGGACCGAGAGGGGCACCTTCACGGCGCCAGCCTACCCGGCGGCGCCGCCGCGATATCGGAGGCCGTTGCTATCGTCGGCATGAGCAATGACCGACCTGCCCGAGAACTTTCAGACCGCGCCGCTGAGCGAGGTCGATCCCGAGATCGCGACCGTCCTCGACCGCGAGCTGCGCCGTCAGCAGCGGACGCTGGAGATGATCGCCTCGGAGAACTTCGTCCCCCAGGCGGTGCTCGAGGCGGTGGGCTCGGTGCTGACCAACAAGTACGCCGAGGGATACCCGGGCCGCCGTTACTACGGTGGTTGCGAGGAGGTCGACGTCGCCGAGCAGCTGGCGATCGACCGCGCCAAGGCGCTCTTCGGCGCGGAGCACGTCAACACCCAGGCGCACGCCGGAGCGCAGGCCAACAACGCCGTCTACTTCGGGCTGCTCGAACCGGGCGACACGATCCTCGGCCTCGCCCTCGACCACGGCGGCCACCTCAGCCACGGGATGAAGATCAACGTCTCGGGCAAGCTCTACAACCCGGTCGCCTACCACGTGCGCCGCGAGGACTACTGGGTCGACATGGACGAGGTCGCGAGCCTCGCCGCCGAGCACAAGCCGAAGATGATCGTCGCGGGCTGGTCTGCCTACCCGCGCCAGCTCGACTTCGCCGCCTTCCGTGAGATCGCCGACTCGGTCGGCGCCCTGTTGATGGTCGACATGGCCCACTTCGCCGGCCTCGTCGCCGCCAACGAGCACCCGAGCCCGGTGCCCTACGCCGACGTCGTCACCACCACCATCCACAAGACCCTGGCGGGACCGCGCAGCGGCATGATCTTCAGCAAAGCGGAGCACGCCAGAGCGATCGACAAAGCGATCTTCCCCGGTCAGCAGGGCGGGCCCCTGATGCACACGATCGCCGCCAAGGCGGTGGCGATGAAGATCGCCGCTTCGGCGCCCTTCGCCGAGCGCCAGCGCCAGACCATCGCCAACGCCCGCGCGCTCGGGATCGGCCTCGAAGCCAACGGCATCCCGGTCCTCACCGGCGGCACCGACGTCCACCTGGTCCTCGTCGACCTCACTCCGACCGGACTGGACGGCAAGACCGCCGAGAACCGCCTCGAGGCGGTCGGCATCACCGTCAACCGGAACGCGATCCCCTTCGACGAGCGCCCGCCGATGAACCCCTCGGGCCTCCGAATCGGCACCCCGGCCCTCACCACGCGGGGCATGAAGGAGGAGGAGATGGAGGAGATCGCCGCCGTGATCGCCACCGCCCTCGGCCCCGACTTCGAGTCCGAGAAGGCCTCCCTCGCCGAGCGCACCGGCGCCCTGATGGACCGCCACCCGCTGTACCCGCAGCTCTCGCCGACGGTTGTCTGAAGAATCCCGGGGCGCCCAGGCGGCCGTTCTGGCCGCTCGCTGAGTTAGGCGCGTCATAGGGGGCCTAACTCAGCGAGCGAGCTATCCCTGCGGACGCTCCCGAGACGTCAGCTTCCTCTCCCCGCTAGGGTCGCTGGCCGATGAGGATTTGGGTCGATTGCACTGCCGCGGCGCATCCGCTCGTCCTGCGGCCGATCATCGAGCGACTCGAGGCGCGCGGGGACGAGGTGTTCATCACCGCGCGCGAGTACGGGCAGACGGTCGGCATCCTCGACCGGCTCGGGATGCACTACACCGTGGTCGGTGAGCACGGGGGAGCGTCGAAGCTCGGCAAGGTGCGGGCGCTCGAGTCGCGCTCGCGGGCGCTCGCCAGGCTGGTCTGGAAGCAGCAGCCGGAACTGGCGCTGGCGCACGGGTCGGTCGACCTCGCGGTCGTCTGTGCGCTGCTGCGGATCGCGTCGGTGCAGATGCAGGACTACGAGTTCGCCAACCTGCAGCGGCAGATCTCCTTCCGCGCCGCGACGCGGGTGCTGGCCCCGGAGGCGATCCCGGTCGACCGGCTGCGCAGGATCGGCGCGAAACCGAAGAAGCTGGTCCGCTATCCGGGGCTGAAGGAGGAGTACTACCTCCACGACTTCGTGCCCGACGCGGCGATCATCGACGAGCTCGGGCTCGACCGCGGCAAGGTGATCACGGTCGTGCGGCCGCCGCCGGAGACCTCCGAGTACCACGAGCGCAACGACCTCTACGCCGCCACCGTGCGCCGCTTGGCCGCGGCCGACGGCGAGGCGCAGGCGGTGATCATCCCCCGTACCCGCGAGCAGGCCGAGGCGGCGCGGGCGCTCGGCGCGCCCAACCTGCTGGTCCCCGAGGAGGCGATCGACGCGCAGAGCCTGATCGCCTGCGCGGACCTGGTGGTGAGCGCGGGGGGGACGATGAACCGCGAGGCGGTCGCCCTCGGCACCCCCGTCTACACGACCTTCAGCGGCCGCATGGGTGGGGTCGACGAGGTGCTGATCCACGAAGGCCGGCTGCGGGTGCTGGAGGACCCGGCCGAACTGGAGTTGCGCAAGCGGACCGCCCCGGTCGGGGTCCTGAATCCCCGCGACCCGACCTTCCTCGTCGCCTCGGTGCTCGGCGCCGTCGCCGTTTATCCGTAACCTGACCCGGTCCGGGGAGGCCGGACGGGACCTCGCACCTCGACCGACGCGGGACTGAAATTTGGCCGCGACCACCGATGCAGCACTCGCGTTCATCGCCGCAGCGGCGATCGCCTGGCTGTTGGTTCCCTACGCCGAGCGGCTCGCCTTCCGGGTCGGCGCGATCGACTATCCGAAGGAGCGCAGCCTCCACGACAAGCCGATGCCGCGCCTCTCCGGCCTGGCGATCCTCATCGCGGTCGAGGCGGCGGGTTGGATCTGGCTGCCCGGGGACGGCCAGAGCCGCGCGATCCTGATCGGCGGCCTGGCGATCGCCGCGGTCGGCGTCCTCGACGACATCTACGACCTGCCCGCGCTGCCGAAGCTGATCGGCCAGATCGCCGCCTCCCTGATCCCGGTCTTGGCCGGGGTGCGGGTGGAGAACCTGACGCTGCCCTTCCTCGGCGGCTTCGAGCTGCACGGCTGGGGCTACCCGCTGACCGTCCTGGGGATCGTCGCCGTGGTCAACGTGATCAACTTCCTCGACGGGGTCGACGGGCTCGCCGCCGGCGTCTGCGTGATCGCCGCCCTGACCCTGGCCACGATCGCGCTCTCGCTCGAACGCAACGAGGCGGGGGTGCTCGCCGCGCTCACCGCCGGCGCCGCGCTCGGCTTCCTGCGCCACGGCTTCCCGCCCGCCTCGAGCTTCATGGGGGACACGGGCTCCAACCTGCTCGGCTATCTGCTTGCCACCGCCTCGGTACAGGGAGCGCTGAAGACGAACGCGGTCATCGCCCTCGCGTTCCCGCTGATCGTGCTCGCGGTGCCGATCCTCGACACCGGCTTCGTGGTCGCCAAACGGCTCAAATACCGCCAGCCGATCTACCAGGCCGACTCCTGGCACTTCCACCACCGGATGGCGAACAAGGGGTTCAGCCAGCGGCGCACGGTGGCCTACCTCTACGCCTGGACGATCGTCATGGCGATGCTGGCGCTGGCCCTGCGCTTCGTCCCCTACAGCGACAACCACGGCCACTTCGACGCGCTCTGGACCGCGGTGATGCTGGTGCTGATCGTCGCCGCCCTCGCCTACAGCGTCTACCTGGTCTACGTGCTCGAGATCCTCAAGCTGCGGCGGGGTCGGATCAACCCGGAAACGGGCGAGTTCGAAGCGCTGGAGCTCGACGTAGAGCCGGTTCCACCCAAACCCCCGGCAGGTAGTGGCAAGGGGCACTAACCCGCATCAGAAAGCCATTTGTCGGCCGCTTCGGGTATAGTCGCGGCCCGTCCGCTCGGGCCACGAGACGGGCGTCTTTATGTCTCCTCCTAAGCATGTCGACCTCCTGGTGCTGGCCGCCGCCGCGGTGGTGTTCGCCGTCTGCGAATTCTCGCTGCTCGGCTACATCGGCGCCGCCGCTGCCTGGCTCGGCCAGCGCGGAATCCAGTGGCTCGCCCAGCGCCGCTCCGGCGAAGCGCTCAAAGCGGGCAATCGCCAGCGCGCGATGGGGATCATCGCCGCCACCACGCTCGGCCGCGTCTGGCTGATGGCCACCGTGGTGCTGCTCGTCGGCATCGCCCAGCGTACCGCCGGGCTCTCCTCGGCCGTTCTCCTGGCCGCCCTCTTCACCATCTCGATGGGTTCGTCGGGCCTGGCCTATCTCCTCGAGCCCGAAGGGCACAGCGTCCAGCCGCGATGAAGACCAAGACCAAAGCCCTGATCGCCGGCGGCGTCTGGATGGCGATCATCATCCTTCTGCTCGTCATCTTCGGCAGCGAAGGCAAGAACGAAGAGTTCCAGCCCCAGAACGAGTTCAAGCTTCATCCGTGGCTCTCGATCCACATCGGCTCCGTCGACCTCTCGATCAACCGCGCCGTCTTCTATCTCGTCCTCACCGCCGGCCTGACCATCGGGACCATGGTCTGGATCGCGAAAAAGATGCAGCAGCGGCCGAACCGGACCCAGGTCGCCGTGGAGATGGCCTACGAGCTGGCCAAGAACAACATCACCCGCGGCAACATGTCGGCCGAGGTGGCGACCCGCTGGTTCCCCTTCATCGGCGGCCTCTTCTTCTTCATCCTGTTCTCGAACCTGATCGGCTACCTGCCGCTGCCGACCAACACCGGCGAGCACTTCAACGTCTTCGGGCTCGAAATCCCGACCTTCGCGATCTACGCGGCGACGGCGAACATCTCGATCCCGATCGTCCTCACCCTGGTCGTCTGGGTCAGCTACCACGTGGAAGGCGTCCGGGCCAAGGGCTTCGTCCCTTACCTGAAGAGCTGGCTGCCGCCGGGCCTCGAGAACATGAGCGCGATCGGCCGCGGCGCGATCTTCCTGATCGAGGTCGTCTCCCACCTCGTCCGGCTCGTCAGCCTCTCCGTCCGACTTTTCGCCAACATGCTCGCCGGCCACCTGCTGCTGCTGTTCATGGGCGGCGGGCTCGCGGTCCTGCTCGGGATCGCCGCGCTCGGCGCCTTGACCTTCCCGCTCGCCTTCGCCTTCTTCATCTTCGAGGTCGGGCTTGTGGCGACCCTGCAGGCATTCATCTTCTCGACCCTCAGCGCCATCTACATCGGCGGAGCCACCTCCGCCGAGCATTGACAACTAGAAAAGGAGCACGTTTCCTGATGGACCTGCCATCAATCACCGCCGCAACCGAAGCCATCACCGGCGAAGATGTGAAAGGCGCCGGTAAAGCGATCGCCCTCGGCGTCGGTGCCGGGCTCGGCTCGATCGGCGCCGGCATCGGCATCGGCTTCATCTTCGGCAAGGAGATCGAGTCGGTCGCCCGCCAGCCGGAGATGAAATCGGACCTCGAATCGATCCGCTGGCTTGGTTTCGCGCTCACCGAGGCCGTGGCCTTCTACACGTTCATCTTCGGCCTGATCGCCTTCTTCCTCTCGTAGCGATGGCGCTCGTCGGCCAAATAGCCGCGATCCCGATCGCGGAGAGCGAAGGAAGCTTCCTGGTCTCACCCGGTCTCGGGCTGATGATCTGGACGGTGCTGGTCTTTCTGTTCACGATGTGGGTGCTCAGCAAGGTCGCCTTCCCGAAGATCCAGGAGGCGCTGGACAAGCGCGCGAAGACGATCGCCGAGTCGATCGACGCTGCCGAACGGCAGCGCAAGGAGTCCGACGAGCTGCTCGAGGAGTACCGCAGCCGCCTCGCCGAGGCGCGCGAGCAGGCCGACGACATCATGGCCCGGGCCCGCAAGGCCGCCGAGACGGCGGAGTCGGAGGCGACCGCCGCCGGCCGGGAGAAACGCGACGAGCTCGTCGCCCAGGCGCAGCGCGACATCGAGGCCGAGACCCGGCGCTCGCTCGAGTCGATCCGCAAGGAGGTCGCCGACCTCACCGTCCTGGCAACCGAGAAAGTCACCCGCAAGACGCTCACCGAAGACGACCAGCGACGGCTCGTCGAGGAGGCGCTCGGCGAGGTCGACTTCTCCGCTCTCTCGGGCTCGGAGAACTAGGGGCATCTGGAGCGCATGGCCGACGCCGCCCGCGTATACGCCGAGGCCCTCTTCGCCGCCGGGGAGGACAGAGGCAAGATCGACGAGCTGCAAGAGCAGCTCGCCAAGTTCGCCGACGCCGTCGACGCCGACCGCGAGCTGCAGGTCTTCCTGTTCAGCCCCTACCTCAGCTCGAACGACAAGGTGGAGGGACTGCGGCGCGCCGTGACCGGTGCCGAGCCGGAGTTCGACAACTTCCTCGCGCTGCTGGTCGAGAAAGGCCGGATGCCGGAAGTCTTCCGCATCCGGCGGGAGTTCGACGAGCTCTGGAAAAAAGCCAACCGCCGCCTCGACGTGACCGTCACCAGTGCGATCGAGCTCGACCCGAGCGTGGTCGGGAAAATCGGCGAGGAGGTCGAACGGCAGACCGGCGAGAAGGTCGAGCTGTCGAGCGAAGTAGACGACGGGATCCTCGGCGGCATCGTGCTGCGGGTCGGCAACATGGTCCTTGACGCGAGCATCCGCACTCGTCTGGAGAAACTGCGAAAAAGCGTCGCGAGCGCGGCGTAAGGAGGAAGTAGACCAAGATGGCGATGGAGATCAAGCCCGACGAGATCGCGAGCATCCTGCGGGAGCGCATCGAGGGACTGGAGACCGACTCGGCGGACCTGACCGAGGTCGGCACCGTCCTCTCGGTGGCCGACGGCATCGCCCGCGTCCACGGCCTCGACAACTGCATGGCGCTGGAGATGCTGGAGCTGCCCCACGGGGTGACCGGCCTGGCGCTGAACCTCGAGTCCGACAACGTCGGAGCCGTGCTGTTCGGCTCGTGGGACAAGATCGTCGAGGGCGACACGGTCAAACGGACCGGCCACCTGCTGGAGATCCCGGTCGGCGAGCAGCTGCTCGGCCGCATGGTCGACCCGCTCGGCCGCCCGCTCGACAACCGCGGCGAGGTCGCCACGACCGAGACCCGCCCGGCCGAGTTCAAAGCCCCCGGCGTGGTCGAGCGCCAGCCGGTCGAGGAACCGGTGCAGACCGGCCTGATGGCGATCGACGGGATGATCCCGATCGGCCGCGGCCAGCGAGAGCTGATCATCGGCGACCGCCAGACCGGTAAGACCGCGATCGCGATCGACACGATCATCAACAACCGCGACAAGGACCTGATCTGCGTCTACGTCGCGATCGGGCAGCGGATGTCCACCGTCGTCCAGCTGAAAGAGGTCCTGGAGGAAAACGGCGCGATGGAGAACACCATCATCGTCGCCGCTCCGGCCGACGAGGCGGCGCCGATCAAGTACATCGCGCCGTACGCGGGCTGCGCGATGGCCGAGCACTTCCTCTACGACGGCAAAGCTGCCCTCTGCGTCTACGACGACCTCACCAAGCACGCTTCCGCGTACCGCCAGATGTCGCTCCTGCTGCGGCGCCCGCCGGGTCGCGAGGCCTACCCGGGCGACGTCTTCTACCTGCACTCGCGGCTGCTCGAGCGGGCGGTCAAACTGAACGACGAGCTCGGCGGCGGCTCGCTGACGGCACTGCCGATCATCGAGACGCAGGCCTCCGACGTGTCGGCCTACATCCCGACCAACGTCATCTCGATCACCGACGGCCAGATCTTCCTCGAGTCGGACCTGTTCTTCTCCGGCGTCCGCCCGGCGATCAACGTCGGCATCTCGGTCTCCCGGGTCGGCGGCAACGCGCAGACCAAGGCGATGAAGAAAGTCGCCGGAAAACTGCGCCTCGACCTCTCCCAGTACCGCGATCTCGAGGCCTTCGCCCAGTTCGGGTCGGAGCTCGATCCGGAGACGCAGAAAGCGCTGACCAGGGGTGAACGGCTGGTCGAGCTGCTGAAACAGAAAGAGCGCGAGCCGCTCGCGGTCGCCGACCAGGTCGCCTCGATCTACTCGGGGACCGGCGGCTACCTCGACCGGATCAAAGTCGAGCGCGTCTCCGAGTTCCTCGGCGACCTGCGGATCCGCCTGCACGCCGAGCAGAAGGCGCTGCTCGACCGGATCGAAGAGAGCGGCAAGCTCTCCGACGAGGACGAGGAGGCGTTGGGCAAGGCGATCGCCGACTTCGTCGACGACTTCGGCCCCGACTTCGACGAGCACGGCGAGCCGATGGAGGCGGGCGAGTCCGACCGCGTCAAGTCCGAGGAGGAGCGTCAGGCTCCGGCCCGCACGGCGAGCGATGGCGAGGGCTCCGACGACGGCGACAACGCCGAGGCCCAGGCCACCGAGGAGGCGACGCAGGCGTCCTAGCGACGCCGGAGTTCAGCCATGGCCAGTCAGAAGGAAGTCAAAAGTCGCATCGCGTCGATCAAGAACATCCAGAAGATCACGCGCGCGATGGAGATGGTCGCGGCGGCCCGTCTGCGTCGCTCCGAACAGCGGATCGAGGATCTGCGCCCGTACTCGGAGGGGATGCGGAAACTGACCCGGATCGCCTCCGCCCACGCGGGCGGGGTGCCGCGCGTCCCGGTCCTCGCCGAGCGCGAGAACGTGCGGACGGTCGGGATCGTCCTCGTCACCGGCGACCGCGGCCTGGCCGGCGCCTTCAACTCGAACATCATCCGCGAGGGCATGCGCGCCGCCGCCCGCGTCCGCGAGGAAGGCGCCGATCCGATCTTCTCCGTGGTCGGGCGCAAGGGCGTCTCGGCGTTGACCTTCCGCAAACAGGAGCTGGCCGGCGAATACGTCGGCTTCACCGATCGTCCCGCCTTCTCCGACGCGCGCAACATCGGCGAGGAGCTGACCGCCCGCTATGTCGACGAGGAGGTCGACCGGGTCGAGCTGATCTACAACCGCTTCGTCTCACCGCTCACCCAGCACGTCTGGCGACAGGTCCTGCTGCCCCTGCAGCAGGCCGAGGTGGTCGGCGAGGGCGCCGACGCCGAGGACGAGCCGGACGAGACCGAGTCGGGCGAGGGCCAGGCGCGCTCCGAGTGGTTCTTCGAGCCCGAGGCCGAGGAGCTGCTCGCGCGGCTGATCCCGGAGTACGTGACGATCTCGGTCTACCGGGCACTGCTCGAGTCCGCCGCCTCGGAGCTCGGGGCGCGGATGACGGCGATGCGCAACGCGGCCGAGAACGCCGAATCGATCAACGACGAACTGACCCTGGAGATGAACCGCGCCCGCCAGGCGGAAATCACCCAGGAGATCCTCGAGGTCGTCGCCGGCGCCGAGGCGCTGAGCTAGCGCGAGCCGACCAGACCCAGACCCATCCGAAATTTCGCAAGACAGGAAAAGGACCCAGATCAAATTGGCTGAGAACGGCAACGGCAACGGAGCAGGGCAGAACATCGGGCGGGTCGAGCAGGTCACCGGAGTGGTGGTCGACGCCGTCTTCCCGGATGGGCTGCCGGAGATCTACTCGGCGATCGTGATCGAGAGTCGCGGGAACGACGAGGGCGACAACACCGAACTGGTCTGCGAGGTCCAGCAGCACCTCGGCGACGATCGCCTCCGCGCGGTCGCGATGGACGCCACCGACGGTGTGCAGCGCGGCGACAAAGTGGTCGACACGGGCGGCCCGATCACGGTCCCGGTCGGCGACGTCACCCTGGGCCGCATCTTCAACCTGCTCGGTGACCCGATCGACAACGGCGAGGCGCTCGCCGACGACGTCGAGCGCTGGCCGATCCATCGTCCCGCGCCGAAGGCCTCCGACCTGACCCCGACCCAGGAGGTCCTCGAGACGGGGATCAAGGTCATCGACCTGCTCGCCCCGTACGCCAAAGGCGGCAAGGTCGGGCTGTTCGGCGGTGCCGGGGTCGGCAAGACCGTGCTGATCCAGGAGCTCATCCGCAACATCGCCGAGGAGCACGAGGGTCTGTCCGCGTTCGTGGGCGTCGGCGAGCGCTCGCGCGAGGGCAACGACCTCTGGCTCGAGATGAAAGAAAGCGGCGTCATCGACAAAACGATGTTGGTCTTCGGCCAGATGAACGAGCCGCCCGGAGCGCGCCTGCGCGTCGCCCTGTCCGGCCTGACGATGGCCGAGTACTACCGCGAGCAGGGCGGCCAGGACGTGCTGCTCTTCATCGACAACATCTTCCGCTTCGTCCAGGCGGGCTCCGAGGTCTCGGCGCTGCTCGGGCGCATGCCTTCGGCGGTCGGCTACCAGCCGACGCTGGAGACCGAGATGGGCGGCCTGCAGGAGCGGATCACCTCGACCGACCGCGGGTCGGTCACCTCGATCCAGGCCGTCTACGTCCCCGCGGACGACTACACCGACCCGGCCCCGGCCTCGGTGTTCGCCCACCTCAACGCGACCACCGCGCTCTCGCGCGCGATCTCCGAGAAAGGCATCTACCCGGCGGTCGACCCGCTCGACTCGACCTCGACGATCCTCAAGCCCGACGTCGTCGGCGAGGAGCACTACCGCACCGCGACCCAGGTCCAGGAAGTCCTCCAGCGCTACAAAGAGCTTCAGGACATCATCGCGATCCTCGGTATCGACGAGCTCTCCGACGAGGACCGCCAGACGGTGTCCCGCGCCCGCAAGATCGAGCGCTTCCTGTCGCAGCCGTTCTTCGTCGCCGAACAGTTCACCGGCCGCGCGGGCGAGTACGTGCCGGTGTCGGAGACGGTGCGCGGCTTCCGCGAGATCCTCGACGGCACCCACGACGACCTGCCCGAGGGCGCCTTCTACATGCAGGGCGGCATCGACCAGGTCACCGAGAACGCCACGGCGAAAGCCTAGGGAGCGCGAAGTTGGCCGCCGAGCACATGCTGGACGTCGAAGTCCTCACCCCGGAGGGGGAGGTCTGGGGCGGCGAAGTCCGCCAGCTCTCGACCCGCACCGAAGTGGGCGAAATCGGCATCCTCGCCAACCACGCCCCGGTGCTCGGCGCCCTCCTGCCGACCACCCTGCGCCTGCACGTCTCCGACTCGGAGACGAAAAAATACGCGCAGTCGCACGGCTGGCTGCAGGTGTTCGAGAACACCGCCCGCGTGCTGGTCGAGGAAGCGGTCGCGCCCGAGGATCTGGACGTCGGTGCGCTCAAAGAGGAGCTTTCCGACGCGGAACGGCGGCTGTCGGAGTCGGAGTCGGGAACGGCCGAGTGGTCGCGTGCGGTGAAAGACAAACAGCGCGCCGAGACGTTTCTGTCGATCGCCGAGGGATGAGACGGCGGGGCTTCCGGGCTCGCCTCTCCGGAATTGCTTCGCGCACCCTTCGGGTGCGGCTCACAGATGATGCTGCGCCCCTATGGGGCGCAGGAATCAGATTGCATATCGCGCCTTCGGCCACATTCCTCCGAGTCGAGCCCGAAAGCCCCGCCTGCGTCGCGTCGGGACGAGCTGACGTCCCAGCTTTTGCGGGAGAAGCTGACAAACCTTGGTCCTGGGCGGCTGACGCAGGGCTGCCGGGGGAGGGGAGTCGGTCGTCTCGTGGAGGAATGTCGCGAAGCGGCGGAAATGCAATCCGATTCCTGCCCGCCATAGGCGGGCACTAAATTCCCGGAGCCGCACCGCAGGTGCGCGACGTCAATTCCGGAACGAGATGACCGACTCCCCTCCCTCAGAGCTCCTGTCCCTTGCGAAGCGCCTTATCGCCTACGAAACCTGCGAGGAGCGCAGCATCCATGAGTGCGCGGGGTTTGTGGAAGCGTGGCTGGAGGCGCGCGATATCGAGACGACGCGGGAAGAGGTCCGTGGGCTGCCCGTGGTGAAGGCCGAAGTCGGGCCCGAGGGGGTGCCGACGGTAGTGCTCGAGGGACATATCGACGTGGTGCCGGCGCACGCCGAGCAGTTCGAGCCGCGGTTGGAGGGGGATCGGCTCTACGGGCGCGGCTCCTACGACATGAAGGGCGCGATCGCGGCGATGATGGTCGTCACCGCGGCGCTGCGCGACTCCGACCGGGTGCGGGTGCGCCTGGGGATCGTCGGCGACGAGGAGTCCGAGGAGGGGGAGGACCGGGGCTGCGACCGGCTGGTCGACGGTGGCTTCACCGGGGACTTCGCGATCACCGGCGAGCCGACCGACCTCCACATCGGGGTCGAGGCCAAGGGCGTGCTGGCGCTGCGGCTCGAGGTGGGGGGGACGGCGGCGCATGGCGCCACGCCGTGGCTGGGCGACAACGCCGTGCTGAACGCGATCGACGTTTTCCGGAGTATCGAGTCGCTACCGTTTGCGAGACAGAGTTCGGAGTTGTTCGACCGCCCGTCGATAAACCTGGGGCGGATCTGGGGCGGCGACGCTCTGAACAAGGTGCCCGACCGATGCGTGATCGACGTCGATATCCGCTACCTGCCCGGCCAGGATCCCGCCGCCTTGCTGGAGGAGATCCAGGCGATGCCGGGGGTCGCCGCGGCGCCGCTCCTGGTGCGCCCGCCGGCGTCGGTCGACCGCGAATCGCCCTTCCTGGTCGGCCTCCGCGAGGCGGTGGCGACCTACGCCAACGGCGAGACGATGAGCGTCGGGCGCGATGGCGCCTCCGACGCCGTCTCCTTCCTGCGGGTCGGGGTCCCGGCGGTGGAGTTCGGGCCGGTCGGCGCCGGCCATCACGGTCCGGCGGAGTGGGTCTCGGTCTCCTCGCTGGAGGGCTACCGGCAGGCGCTCGAGTCGTTCCTGCGCGCGATCCCGGAGCGGCTCGGTGAGTAGCACGCCGCCGCCGGGCCACGGCGGCTATTCGACCCGCAAGCCGCCCCCCGAGGGCGACGGCACCGAGCCGCCGAAGAAGAAGCGCTACTGGTGGCGCTTCAGCCTCGCCACGTTCATCATCGTCGCGGTCACCGCCGCCGCGACCTCCTCGGCCGTCCTCCTCTACATCAACTCGATCGCCGAAGCGATCGGCACGAAGGAAAACCAGCACCTCACCGCCGAAGTCGAAGACGTCGTCAAGAAGGTCCACGGTGGCGCGCCGGAGACGATCCTGATCCTCGGCTCCGACAAACGGCCTGAATTCGATGAAGAATTCGGCCGCTCCGACACCACGATCCTGCTGCGTCTCGACGCGGACAAGAACCTGATCTCGGTGATGTCGATCCCGCGCGATCTGAAGGTGGAAATCCCCGGGATCGGCACGGAAAAGTTCAACGGCGCCTACTCGTTCGGCGGCCCGAAGCTGACGGTCCAGGTGGTCAAGGAACTGACCCGGCTGCAGATCAACCACGTCGTCAACATCGACTTCCTCGGCTTCGTCCGGGCGGTCGATGCGATCGGCTGCGTCTACACCGACGTCGATCGCCGCTACTTCCACTCCAACGTCGGCGTACCGGAAGAAGAACAGTACGCCGAAATCAACATCCAGCCCGGCTACCAGAAGCTCTGCGGCAAAAAAGCGCTCCAGTACGTGCGCTACCGGCATACCGACACCGACATCGTCCGCTCGGCGCGCCAGCAGAGCTTCCTCAGCCAGGTGCGCCACCAGATCTCGCCGCTCGACCTGATCACCGACAACCACAGCCTGATCGACATCCTCGCCGAATACACGACGGCGAACATCGAAGAAGGCACCGAACTGATCGAACTGCTCGACCTGCTCTACGAACTCCGCGGCGCCGAAGTCCAACAGGTCCACTTCCCGGCCGAACTCGGCCCCAGTTTCGTCTACGCGAACGAGGACGAAGTCCACCACGCGGCGAGGGAATTCCTCGGCGAGGCCGGCTACCAGACGCAGAAGACCGCCGACGAAAAGAAGAAGAAGAAGGCCGAAAAGAAGCACAAGGCGGCGAAGAAGAAGGAAAGGGAAAAGGCGAAGAAGGACGCGAACAAGGGCGGCAAGGGACACAAGAAGCCGAAGGTCAAGCACACGCCCCCAGGTGGCGACGAGCTCGTGCCCGCGGTCGAACTCGGCGAAGAGGAGGCGCAGATCGTCGCCCGCCACGTCGGCGGCGGCTTCCCGGTCTTCTACCCGACCCGGCTGCCCTCCGGCGCCACCTTCCAGGAAACGAATCCGTACGAACACATCGTCGATCCGCGCGTCTATCACCTGAAGGACAAGGACAAGGAACGCCACGCCGCCTACCGGATGGTCGGCGTTTTCGTGCCCGTCTATGAAGAACCGAACTACTTCGGGGTACAGGGCATCCGCGGTTGGGAAGACCCGCCGGTCCTCGATGACCCGACCGAAGAAAAGACCGTCAACGGGCGTGAATACTCGATCTACACCGATAGCGGGAAGATCAAGCTGGTCGCCTGGCACCGCGGCGAAAACACCTACTGGATCTCCAACACCCTGCAGCAGTCGCTGTCCAACGAGCAGATGATGGGCATCGCGGAGTCCTGCCGGGTGATCCTGCCGAAGAATAAGAAAACTGCGAAACCGGGGAGTGGAAGCGAATGAGCGATAGAGGCGAAGCTGTCGGGGTGATCGGGGTCGGCTGGGTCGGGTTGGTGACCGCCGCCTGCTTCGCCGAGCTCGGCCACAAGGTGATCGCCCGCGACATCCTCCCCGAGAAGGTCGAGGCGCTCTCGCGCGGCGATGTCGCCATCCACGAGCCGGGGCTGACCGAGATGATCCGCCGCAACGCCGAGCGGATCACTTTCACCACCGACATGGAGGAACTGCTCGATGGCGCCCGCCTGCTCTTCACCTGTGTCGACACCCCCCCGACCTACTCCGGCGACGCCGACCTCTCGCGCGTGCGCGCGGTGGTCGCCGAGCTGCCCGAGGACTCCGACCACGTGCTGGTGATGAAGAGCACCGTGCCCGCCGGGACCGGCGAGTCGATCCGCCGCGACATGCCCGGCGTCGCCTACGTCTCCTGCCCCGAGTTCCTGAAGGAGGGGACCGCGGTCGAGGACTTCATGCACCCCGACCGCGTGGTGGTCGGCGCCGACGCTGGCGACGAGGAGGCGGCCGACGCGGTGGCGGCGCTCTACGCGCCGCTCGGCGAGGAGGGGGAGATCCTGCGCACCGACGTCGCCAGCGCCGAGATGATCAAGCTCGCCTCGAACGCCTTCCTGGCAACCAAGATCTCCTTCATCAACGAGATCGCCAACGTCTGCGAGGAGGTCGGCGCCGACGTCGGCGAGGTCGCCCGCGGCATGGGGTCCGACACGCGGATCGGCAGATCCTTCCTGCGCGCCGGCATCGGTTACGGCGGCTCCTGCTTCCCCAAGGACGTCTCGGCGCTGAAGATGTTGGCCGGCAACACCGGGTACCACTTCCAGCTGCTGACCTCGGTGATCGAGGTGAACGAGCTGCAGAAGCGGCGGGTCGTGGGGAAGCTGGAGAAGCACCTCGGCTCGCTGATCGGCAAGCGGATCGCGCTGCTCGGACTCGCCTTCAAGCCGGACACCGACGACATGCGCGAGGCCTCGAGCCTGGTGCTCTCGGCGCGCCTGCACGGTGAGGGCGCCGAGGTCGTCGCCTACGACCCGGTGGCGGTCGAGCGGGCGAGCGAGATGCTGACCTCGGTCGAGATGGCCGACTCGGCGATGGCGGCCCTGGAGGGTGCCGACGCCGCGGTCCTGGTCACCGAGTGGAGCGAGTTCCGTGACCTCGACTGGGCCGCCGCCGCCGGGACGATGGCGCGGCCGCTGGTCGTCGACGGCCGCAACTACCTCGATCCCGAGGCGCTGGCGGTTGCGGGTTTCGAATACGAGGGCATCGGCCGGCAGCCGCGACAGGCGCCGACCAAGGTCTCCTAGGAGAAGCCGATCCAGGCCATAGTCCTAGTGGGGGGCGAGGGCACGCGCCTGCGCCCGCTCACCGACAACGTCCCGAAGCCGGCGCTCACGCTGGTCGATCGTCCCTTCCTCGCCTACATGGTCGAGTGGCTCGGGGCGCACGGGGTGAGCGAGGTCGTGCTCGCCTGCGGCTTCCTGCCCGACCGCCTGCGCGAGGCGCTGGGCGAGGGGGAGCACGAGGGCGTCGCGCTGACCTACGTGGTCGAGCCCGAGCTGCGCGGCACCGCCGGGGCGATCCGTTATGCCGCCGAATCGCTCGGCGACCGTCTCGAAGACCGCTTCCTGGCGCTGAACGGGGACGTCCTCACCGACCTCGACCTGACCGCGCTCATGCGCGCGCACGACGAGCGCGGGGCGCGGGCGACGATCGGCCTCTATCCGGTCGAGGACTCCTCCGCCTACGGCCTGGTCGAGTGCGACCCCGAGGGGGCGGTGCTCGCCTTCACCGAGAAGACGGGCAAGGAGGTGCCAGGGGAGATCAACGCCGGGGCCTACGTGCTGGAGCGCTCGGTCCTCGACCTGATCCCGTCCGTGCGCAAGGTGTCGATCGAGACCGAAGTCTTCCCCCGGCTGGTCGGCGAGGGCCTTTGCGCGCTGCGCCTCGACGGGTACTGGATGGACATCGGCACCCACGAGCGTTACCTGCAGGCGACCTGGGACATACTCGAGGGGCGGGTCTCGACCGAGGTGCGCCCGACCGCGCCGGGCCTCTTCCTCGGCGACGGCTGCGCGGTGGCGAGCTCGGCCCGGGTCGGGCCGCGGGCGGTGGTCTCGAGGGGCTGCGAGGTCGGCGCCCACGCCACGGTCGCCGACTCGGTGCTGCTCGACGGCTGCACGGTCGGCGCGGGGGCGCGGGTCAGTGGGTCGGTCCTCGCCCCGGGCGCGACGGTCGAGCCCGGCGCCCGGCTTGTCGACACGATGGTCGCCGAGAATGAAAGGGTTGGCGCCTAGTGTCCCGAGTCAAGCGATGATCGACGACGTTCTCGGTATCCCCGACCAGCTCCGTGACGCGCTCTGGCGAATCGAATCGGCGCGCCTGGAGCCCTCGCCGTCGGCGGGCCTCTTCGTCTGCGGGATGGGCGGCTCGGCGATCGGCGGCGACCTCGCGGCGGCGGCGATCGGCGATCGGCTGACCGCGCCGATGGTCACGGTGCGCGGCTACGCGCTGCCGAGCTGGGCGACGCCGGAGTGGACCGTGCTCTGCTCGAGCTACTCGGGCGGGACCGAGGAGACGCTCGCCTGCTTCGAGGCGGCCGAGACGCTCGGGGCCAGGCGGCTCGTCGCGAGCACCGGCGGCGCGCTGGTCGACCGGGCGCGGGAGACCGAGGTGCCGGTGGTCGGGCTGCCGGGGATCTTCCAGCCGCGTGCCGCGGTCGCCTACATGGTCGCCGCCGCCGCCGAGGTCGCCTGGCTGGCCGGCATCGCGCCCCACCTCCACACCGAGATCGACGCCGCCGCGGCCTTCCTCGCCGACCAGGCCGAGACGCTGCAGCAGCAGGCGCGCGAGATCGCCGCGCTCCTGGCCGATGCCGTGCCGGTCATCTACGGCGCCGACCTGACCGCGCCCGTGGCCCGCCGCTGGAAGACGCAGGTCAACGAGAACGTGAAGTCCTCCGCCTGGTGGGGCGAGCTGCCGGAGGCCGACCACAACGAGCTTTGCGGCTGGGGTGCGGTCGGCGAGGGGCGCGCGGTGGCGATCTTCCTCGAGGACCGCGACCAACACCCGCGGATCGCGCGGCGCTTCGAGCTGACCGCCAGGTCGGTCGAATCCGGCGCGGCCACCGTGGTGCGGGTCGAGACCGCGGGGGAGACGCGCCTGGAGCGGATGCTCTGGGCGGTGATGCTGGGCGATCTGGTGACGCTGGAGCTGGCCCGTCAGCGCGGCGTCGACCCGCTGCCGGTGGAGGCGATCGAGCGCTTCAAGGAGGAGATGGGATGAGAGCGATGGTCCTCGCCGCCGGCCTCGGCACCCGCCTGCGGCCGATCACCTTCGACCGACCGAAGCCGATGGTCCCGGTGCTGAACCGGCCGGTGATGGAGCACATCCTGCGGCTCCTCGTGCGCCACGGCTTCACCGAGACGATCGCCAACCTCCACTGGTTCCCGGACCTGATCACCGAGCACTTCGGCGACGGCTCGGCCTGCGGGGTCTCGCTGACCTACAGCCGCGAGGAGGCGCTGCTCGGGACCTCGGGCGGGGTCCGCAACGTGGCCGATTTCCTCGGCGAGGACTTCCTGATCATCTCCGGCGACGCGCTCACCGACATCGACCTGACCGCGATGCGGTCCTACCACCAGAGCCACGACGGGATCGCCACGCTGGCAACCAAGCGGGTCGAGGACACGACCCAGTTCGGCGTCGCGATCACCGACTCCGAGGGGCGGATCGGCGGCTTCCAGGAGAAGCCGCAGCCGAGCGAAGCGCTGTCGGACCTGGCGAACTGCGGCATCTACATGTTCCGCAAGGAGATCTTCGACTTCTTTCCCGCCCTGGGCACCAGCAAAGCCGCCAAGCCGGATGACCCGGACGGCTTCGCGGACTGGGCGATGGACGTCTTCCCGAGGCTGCTGGAGTCAGACGTGCCCTTCTACTCGCACGAGATCGACGCCTACTGGAACGACATCGGCAACCTCACCGAGCTGCGCGAAAGCACCTATGACGCCCTTGGCGGCGCCGTCCAGGTCGAGCAGGTCGGGGAGATGGTCGACGGCTTCCGCAGCGGCGAGATGGATGAGGACGAGCCCGACCTCGACGGCCCGGTCCTCCTCGGCCCCGACTGCGAGATCGGCGACGACGTGCGGATCGACGGCCCCGCCGTGATCGGCGACGGCGCCCGCATCGGGGCGGGAAGCCGCCTGCGTGACGTGATCGTCCTGCCCGGCGCCCAGGTTCCCGAGCGCTCGATCGTGATCGGCGCCATCCTCGGCGCCCGCGAGTAAGCGTCGATCCCAGCCGCCGACGCTTTGCCGCCATATGCGTCCAAGCGTCGGTTGCCCGCCGCGCGTCGGGGCATGGTTGGCGCAAAGAATTGACTTTCTGCGCGCCACGCGCGCGCATTTTCTCGCCAGGGTCGAGGCATGGGACTGCTCCAGGTCGCCTCGTCGCTCCTCGCCCCGCCGCTATGCGCCGCCTGCGGCCGCAGCTGCCGCGCCGAGGCGGTGATCTGCACCCGCTGCTCGCGAGCGCTGGCGGCGGCGGCGCCGATCCTCTCCGGCGGTCCGCAGGGGATCGACCGCGCCTGGTCCTCGGCGCCGCACGACGGGGTGGCCAGGTCGCTCGTGGGCGCGCTGAAGTTTCGGCGCCTGCTGCCGGTGGCCGAGCTGATGGCCGACCGCGTGCATTGGCTCGCGCCCGGCCACCTGCTCGGCGGCACCGTCGTGCCGGTTCCTGCAGCGCCGCCGCGGTTGCGGAGCCGAGGCTTCGACCCGACGGGCGAGCTCGCCGCGGCGCTGGCGGCAAGGCTCGACACCGAGCTTTCGCCTTGCCTGGCCCGTCGAGGCGTGGGTCATCAGGTCGGCCGCCGACGCGCCGAACGCATCCGCCGTCCACCGCGGATCGAGGCGATCGCCGAGGCCCCCCGCAGCGTCCTCCTGGTCGACGACGTCCTGACGACCGGCGCGACGCTGACGTCATGCGCGATGGCGCTGCGCGGGGCGGGAGCGAAGCGGGTCGTGGCGTTGACGTTTACCCGGCGGCTTTAGGGACGGCGAGGGTTCATGCCCTGTCGGGTGCGGTGGATGCCGCTCCGACCCGGGCCGGCAGAGGCCGGCACGGCATCCGCGGCAGCTCGGGGCGGGGAGGAGGACCCGTCCCCGTGCGCCTCCCGCGTGCCTTCGTCCCGGAGGCGACGATCCCGTTACCACGCGTTCGCACTTTCCCGTCCCATGTACGGGAAAGTGCGAACGCCACCTCCCGCCGCAGGGGCTGGAGGCGCCAGCTGGCGTCCCGCGCCGGTTGGGGGAAACCGCGCCCCCGCGTCAGCCGCCGGCTAAGTCGCCGGCCTTCCCCGCATCTGCCCCAGCACCCGCCGCGTCACCTTGCGCTTGCGCAGCAGTTCGCGGTGTTTCTTCACCTGCCTTCGCACGTCCTCGGACAGCTTGTGTATCGACTGGGCCATCTCCGGCGACGCCTCGCGGGCGTGCAGGGTGGCTCCCTTCAGGCGGACCGTGGCCTCGGCCACCTGGCGGTCGGAAATGGAGGGGTTGCGCTCTTCGTAGAGCACCACGTCGAGCGTCGCCAGACCCGACACCTGCCTCCCCAGGCGATTGAACCTTTTGCTCACCAACTCACGCAGGTCGTCAGTCATCTCGACGTTGCGTCCACGAATCTCCATCCGCATGGGTGACCTCCTTGTGGGTTCGAGGCTCCAGGGTACGCCGCCCGCCGGCCTGCGACAAGGGGCCGCCCGCTACTCTTGGGCAATGCCCGCAATGGACTTGGTCACCAAGGCCCTGCGCACGGGGGAAGGGCGCAAATTCAAGGCGTACCAAAAGCGCGCGGAGGCGATCAATCGTTATGAGCCGGAGATGGAATCTCTCTCCGACGAGGAAATCCGCGCGGAGGCGGACGAGCTGCGGCGGCGCGCCCGCGAGGAGGGCACGTCGCTGGACGACCTCCTGCCTGAGGCGTTCGCGCTCTGCCGCGAGGCGTCGCGCCGCACCACCGGCCAGCGCCACTACGACGTCCAGCTGATCGGCGGCATGGTGCTCCACGACGGGGCGATCGCCGAGATGAAGACCGGCGAGGGGAAGACGCTCACCGCGACCCTGCCCGTCTTCCTCAACTCGCTCGCCGGCAAGAGCGTCCACGTCGTCACCGTCAACGACTACCTCGCCCGCCGCGACTCGGAATGGCTGACGCCGATCTACGACGCCCTCGGGGTGACCGTCGCCGCGGTCCAGGACTCCGACGACCACGCCGCGCGCCAGACCAAATACGCCTGCGACGTCGTCTACGGCACCAACTCCGAGTTCGGCTTCGATTATCTGCGCGACAACATGTCGCAGTCGCTGGAGGAATGCGTCCAGCGCAGCCACGACTTCGCGATCGTGGACGAGGTCGACAACATCCTGATCGACGAGGCGCGGACGCCGCTGATCATCTCCGGGCGCCCGGAAGAGGCGGCGCAGACCTACTACACCTTCGCCCGCCTGGCCAAACAGCTGGTCGGCGTGCCGCACAAAGAGCGGCTGAAGAGCCTCGGCGAATCGAAAGACACCTCCGACGCCGACTTCGACTACGAGTACGACGAGAAACACAAGACCGTCGCGCCGACCGAGCGCGGGGTGAAACGGACCGAGGAATTCCTCGGCATCGAGAACCTCTACCTGGCCGAGCACGGCAACCTCGTCAACCACCTCGTGCAGTCCCTGAAGGCCGAGTCGCTCTACAGAAAAGACGACGACTACGCGGTGATCGACGGCGAGGTCATGATCATCGACGAGTTCACCGGCCGCATCCTCGAGGGGCGGCGCTGGTCGGAAGGCCTGCACCAGGCGGTCGAGGCGAAGGAAGGCGTGGCGATCCGCGAGGAGAACCAGACGCTTGCGACGATCACCCTGCAGAACTACTTCCGGCTCTACGACAAGCTCTCCGGCATGACCGGCACCGCCCTCACCGAGGCGACCGAGTTCATGAAGATCTACAAGATGCCGGTGGTCGAGATCCCGACCAATCGGCCGATGGTCCGGGCGGACCAGAACGACCAGATCTTCAAAACCAAAGACGGCAAGTGGCAGGCAGTGATCGACGAAATCGTCGGCCGTCACCAGAAAGGCCAGCCGGTGCTGGTCGGAACCGTCTCGGTCGAGGTCTCGGAGATGATCTCCGAGGCGCTGAAACGCGACGGCATCCAGCACGCTGTCCTCAACGCCAAACCCGAGCACGCCGAACGAGAGGGCGAGCTGATCGCCCAGGCCGGCCGCAAAGGCGCGGTGATGATCGCGACCAACATGGCCGGCCGCGGCGTCGACATCAAGCTCGGCGGCGACGCCGAACATCTGGCCATCACCGATCTGAAAAAGCGGGGCATCACTCACGGGGACGAGGGCTACGAGGAGGCGCTCGCGGAGCGCACCGAGGAACTGAAACCCCAATGTGAGGCCGAGGCCGACGAGGTCCGCGAGCTTGGCGGGCTCTTCATCTGCGGCACCGAGCGTCACGAGTCGCGCCGCATCGACAACCAGCTGCGCGGCCGCTCCGGCCGCCAGGGCGATCCCGGCGAGTCACGCTTCTTCCTCTCCGCCGAAGACGACGTGATCCGCCTCTTCGCCGGCGACCGGATCTACAAAATCCTCGACCGGCTCGGCCCCGTGGACGACGACGGGACCGAAGTGCCGCTCGAGGCAAAAATGCTGACGAAAACCGTCGAGAACGCGCAGAAGAAGGTCGAGGAACAGAACTTCCTGATCCGCAAACGCGTGCTCGAGTACGACGACGTGATGAACGAGCAGCGCCGCGTCGTCTACAAATACCGCCGCGAGATCCTCGAAGGCCGTGACATCTCCGAGACCGGCCGCGAAGAGCTCGAAGGCGTGATCGAGCGCCTGGTCGAGGAGTACACCGCCAGCGACATCCTCGAGGACTGGGACCTGGAGGAGCTGGAGACGCAGCTGCGCCAGGTCTGGCCGGTCGCCGTCGACGTGGGGACGCTGGCGCCGGAGACGGTCGACCGCGAGCGCCTCAAAGACGACCTCGACGAGGACGCGATGGCCGCCTACGACGAGCGCGAAGACAAACTCGGCGAGGAGCTGATGCGCCACCTGGAGCGCTCGATCCTGCTGCAGGTGATCGACAACCGCTGGCGCGAACACCTCTTCGACATGGACTACCTGCG
>Ga0207678_10000832_pt1 | contig 28259 bp, 21 predicted proteins | sample KBSC63metaG_FD_184319 | JGI IMG/M metagenome (GOLD analysis project Ga0207678, IMG submission 184319) | Corn rhizosphere microbial communities from Kellogg Biological Station, Michigan, USA - KBS C6-3 metaG (SPAdes) (version 2) | ecosystem: Host-associated > Plants > Roots > Rhizosphere > Soil ... | reverse complement strand
ATCCCGGCCATCGCGGTCATCGATCCGGCCGGGCTCCACCTGACGGTCCCGCATGCCCATGGCGCGTATCCCAGCGTGTGGTTGTTCGCCGGGCCGTATCAGGTCGCCATCTCGGCCGTGGCGCTGTTCGCCGCCGACGCGATCGCCGAACGCCTCGGCGCGACCAGGCCCAAACGCTTCTGGCTGGCCGCCGCGAGTGCCACCGCGCTGTGGAGCGTCACCGTGCGGTGGGGGCACCCGGAAGACGCCGTGGCGGTCGGACTGTTCATGTACGCGATCCTGGCGCTGGCCGATGCCAGGCCCGTCCGGTCGGCATGGCTGGCTGGAGCGGCCGTGGCCGTGCAGCCGCTCGTCCTGCTCGCGTTCCCTCTTCTCGCCGCGGTCGTCGAGCCCCGGCGCCTACCCGGCTATGTCGCCCGGGCCGCCGCCCCAGGGGCGCTGCTGCTGGCCGCCGCGGCCACGGCCAACTGGACCGCGACCGCTCACGCCGTCACCAGCCAGCCGAACTACCCGGCGATCGATCACCCCACCCCGTGGATCTACCTTGCCCCGCACATTGCCGACGGGCAGGTGGCGGCCGGCCCCGGCCGCATCCTGGCCATCGTGGCGGCCCTTGGCTGCGCGCTGGTGGTGGCGCGCCGCTGGCGGGCGATACGGACGGCCGGGCGGTGGGGCCCCGGGGCGCTGACCGAGTTGCTCTGGTGGACCGCGGTCGCGCTGGCGCTCCGGTCGGCGTTCGAGCCGGTCATGGTGTCCTACTACCTGTGGCCGCCGCTGGCGGTGGCCCTCGCCGCCGCCGCGAGCGACTGGTCACGCCTGCTCCCGGTCGGGTGCACCACCGTGGGGCTCACGTTCTTCTCGCAGGTCCAGTGGCATAACCCGTGGAGCTGGTGGACGCCGATGGTCGCCGGGCTGGCCCTGGCCCTGTTCTTCGCCCGGCCCCGGCCGGGCCGACCCCGGTCCGGCCGAGCCCGGCCCGCTCCGCAGGTGCTCCCAGAGGCGGGGGAGCAGCTCGCCGCCGACGGCGCGCCATGACGCGATCTCGCCGTCCGACAGCGTGGTGACCGGGCTGGCTCCGGATGCGGCCCTGGATGCGGCCCCGGACGCGGCCAGCGCCGCCAGGTAGACGTCGCAGGCGGCCGCGAGCAGCCACATCCTGGCCACCGCGAGCCCGGGAGTGGCGCCCAGGGTGAGGGCCCCGTTGCCGCGCAGCAGCAGCGCCTCGCCGGCCGGGAGGCAGGATGCCGCCCGTTCGGCCCGATCGGCGGACCTGAGCAGCGCGGCGTCGTCGTACACCGGCACCGATTCGCCCAGCCACGCGGCCTGCCCGTGCACCGGCACCATTGCCGTGGTCACGGCCGCGACCGCGAACGCGGCAGCCGGCTGGGCCCGGGCGATGGCTGCCGCGTCCGGCCGGGCCCGGTACAGGGCCAGGTGCGCCCAGGCCTCGGCCGGTGCCCCGGCGGGCAGGGCGCGGACTGCGAGCGGGACCTCGATCACGCTCGCCGCGGTCACGCCGGCCAGATCGGCGGCGGGCGTGATCAGCATCGAATCGCCGGCCCTGGCTGACACATGCCCGAAGGCGGTGACCAGCCCCAGCCGCGCCAGCACGCGAGCCGCCTCGGCGACCTCGCCGCGCAATACCCTGTCCCGAATCACCCCGGGCTTCCCCTTCCCAGACGGCCGACCGCGTGTCTAAACTGTATGCAGTTTTTACTGTATGCAGTTTGCCGGCGAAGGGGAAGGCCGTGATCTCAGGACTGCACCATTATGCGCTCGAAGTGCCCGACCTGGCGGTGGCCGAGGGCTTCCTGCAGGACTTCGGCCTGGAGACCGGGGAGAAGGACGGGTCGCTGGTGGCCACGTGTCCCGGTCGCCAGCAAGAGCAGGTGAGGCTGGTGGAAGCCCCGGCCAAGCGGCTGCACCACGTTACCTTCACGCTCAGGCCCGGCACGACCGACGCGGTCCGCGAGGCGCTGGAACGGTCCGGCACACCCGTCATCGAGCCGCCGCCCGGCGCCACCGAGGACGGCCTGTGGCTGCGCGACCCGGACGGCACCGCCGTACAGCTGCTCGATGAACCCCAGGCGTCGGCCCGGCCGGTCGCCGAGGTGCTAGTCAACATGGGCGGCACTCGCCAGCGGTTCGACGTCGCCCAGTGGCGGACGGCCACCGAGGACGTGCTGCCGCGCCGGCTCGGGCACTCCCTGCTGTTCACCGCGCAGCCCGCGCGGATGACGGACTTCTACACCCAGGTGCTCGGGCTGCGGGTCAGCGACACGATCCACCACGACCTGGTGACGTTCCTCAACGCCGGGCCCGGCGACCACCACGTCTTCGGCTTCATCTCCAGCACCCACCGCGGCTTCCACCACGCCAGCTTCGAGGTCCCGTCCATCGACGCGATCGCCGTCGGCGCCGACCGGATGCGGGCCAAGGGCCACCAGGCGGGCTGGGGCCTGGGCCGCCACACCATCGGATCGAACTTCTTCCACTACAACCCCGACCCGTGGGGCTCGTGGATCGAGTGGTTCTCCGACATCGACCAGATCGACGACTGCTGGGTGGCCGGCGACTGGGACGTGCCCCCGCACCTGTGGGGCACCCCGCCACCCGAGACCTTCCTCGCCAACTCAGAGCCCGCCCCAACGAAGGAGTGAACCGTGAGCCGTGACGTAGCCCCCATCTTCGCCGACATCGACGGCATGAACGCCGACAAGTTCATCTCGCACCTCACGCCCGACGTGCGGTTCCGCTTCGCCAACATGGACCCGGCCATCGGGCACGCCGCGGTGAAGGAGGGGGTGGAGGGATTCTGGACCACGATCGACGGCCTGACCCACCACATCCTGAAGGTCCACGAGGTCGGCGACACCGTCATCGTGCAGATCGACGTGGAGTACCGCCGCAAGGACGGCAAGTCGGTCACCGTGCCGAACTGCGACGTCCTGGTCTTCGACGGCGACCTGGTGCGGGACTGGCAGATCTACATCGACCTGGCGCCGGTCTTCGCCTGATAGCAGACGGCGCGCGATGATCACGCTCACCGATATCGCCTACGTCAGGTCCGGGGTGGCGGACCTGGACGCGGCGACCCGCTTCGCCACCGGCATCGTCGGCCTGGAGCTGGTGACGCCCACCGAAGTCGGCGTCGCCCACCTGCGCGCCGACGGCCGGCACCACTGCCTGGCCCTGGTCGAGGGGCCCTCCGGAGTGATCTCCTCGGGTTTCAGCGTGGCTGACTCCGACGCGCTGGACGCCGCCGAGACCGAGCTCGAGCGGTCCGGCATCAGCGTGCACCGCGGCTCGCCCGCCGAGGCCAGATCCAGGCGGGTCGGTGAGTTCATCGGCTTCGATGACCCGTTCGGTAACCGGGTTGAGCTAGTGAACCAGCAGGAGACGGTGGCCCGGCCGGTGGCCTTCAGCCGCGCCGCGGGGATCACCGAGTTCGGCCACCTCTGCCTGGACGCGCCGGACGTGCACGAGGCCTACCGGTTCTGGAGCACGCGCTTCAACGCCCGTGTGTCTGACTGGCTCGGCGACGCCGCCTGCCTGATGCGGATCGATCCGGTGCACCACAAGCTCGCCGTCTTCCGCGGCGACGAGCCGGGCCTGTGCCACATGAATTTCCAGGTGGAGACCATCGACGACGTCTTCAGGAACTGGCACTACCTGGTCGAGCACGACGTCGAGATCGAGATGGGCCCGGGACGCCACCCGCAGTCGGGCGCGATCTTCCTGTACTTCCTGGGACCGGAGGGGTTCACCTACGAGTACTCCTTCGGCGTGCGCCGGATCGAGGACGACGCGGCCTGGGTGCCCCGCACCTTCGACCCGGCCGAACCCGGTTCCATCGACATGTGGCTCGGCCCCACCGCCCGCCCCATCACCCAGCCCCAGCTCCGCGCCGCCACCCCCGCCGAGGCCACCCCCTGACCACTGCCCATCCGGTCAGGGAACGCCATGAAACCCGGAATCCATGGCGTTCAAACGCACTGGATCCGGGGTTTCACGGCGTCGCAGTGCTGGGGTTTCACGGCGTCGCGGTACTAGTCAGCGGCAGCGCGGCGGGCGCCTCGCGGTCGATCAGCGCCACCGCATGCGGAACGGCCGCGGGCTCGTAGGCGGGCGCGCAGTCGGCCAGCACCCGCAGCGCCGTGCGCTCCAGGTGGTGCGCCATCTCGGTCAGCGCACCCCGCTCGTCTCCGGCGATCAGCGCCTCCAGGATGGCGGCGTGCTCGGCGTCGCCCGCGGTCTGCCAGCTGTTCGGCTCGGACAGCTGGTAGATGCGGATGTAGCGGGTGGTCCGGTCGGCGAAGGCCCGCAGCTGACGCTGCATCGCCTCGCCGGCCGCCGCCGTGCAGACCCGGTGATACTCGGTGTGCGCCCCGAACCACTCGTCGAAGTCGCCGGTCTTGGCGGCCTGGCGCATCGCGGTCAGCATCCGCTTGGCCTCGGCCCTCTCCTTGGCCCCGAAGTGCCCGATCGTCATCGACAGGGCCAGCGTCTCCAGCAGGATCCGGCTCGCGTATACATCGTCGAGCTCCTGCGGATCCAGGCCCGCTACCCGGGTCCGCTGGTTCGGCTCGATCTCGACCAGGCCCTCCTCCTGCAGCATCCGCAGCACCTCACGCAGCGGGGTGCGGCTGATGCCGAGCTGAGCGGCCAGGCTCACCTGGGACAGCTTGGTGCCCGGCTTCAGCGTGCCGTCGAGGATGCATTCCCGCAGGTAGGCGTGGACGTGCGGGATGGCCTGCCGGGCTTCGGGCAGGTCGACCTTGCGGATGTCAGGGACCTGCACGACACGAGGCATGGACAGCATTCTCCTCGATACGACCGCAATCGGATGCAGTTCACCAAGCAACAATAACTGCATACAGTTTACCCGCCCCCCGCGGCCCCACTCCTGCCCTCCACCCTCGGCGCGCCTCTCGGGCCAAACGGCTCCATGATCATGGATAGTTTCGGTCGCTATCCGGTCGAAACTACCCATGATCATGAAATGCCCGCCCGGCCCCGCGCCGGTCGCCAAACTGCATGCAGTTTCCGGCCGCACCCTCTTGAACCAGGCCGCCAAACTGCATACAGTTTGAGGTACCAAGCCACCGCGGCGAGGAGGCAGCGATGGACCGAGTGGGCGTGATAGGCCTGGGCAAGATGGGCCTGCCCATCGCCAGGAACCTGATGGTGCGCGGCTTCCACGTCACCGGCTACCGCCGCAGCGGCTCTCCCGAACTCCTCAGGGAAGGTGGCACCGTCGCCTCCAGCACGGCCGAGGTCGCCGCGGAAGCAGACGTCATCCTGTCGATCGTCCCCACCGCCGACGACGTGGAGGAGATCATCGCGGGCCCGGCCGGCACCCTGGTGAACCTGAAGCCGGGCACGATCCACATCGAGATGAGCACCATCGACGTGGACCGCAAGGCCCGCCTGCGCGACCAGGTACGGGCCAAGGGCGGCGACCTGCTCGACTGCCCGATCTCCGGCAGCCCGGGCATGGTCGCGCCGCGGAAGGCCACCACGTTCGCCTCGGGCGACAAGCAGAGCGTCGACACCGTGACGCCGGTCCTCGACGCCATCTCCGGTCCGTGGATCTACACCGGCGCGTTCGGCACCGGTGCCCGGATGAAGTACGTCGCCAACCTGCTGCTCGCCGTGCACACCGTCGCCGCGGCCGAGGCGATGGCCCTGGCCCGGCGCAGCGGCCTCGACCTGGAACTCGTCCAGAAGACCCTGGACGAGTCCATCGCCAGCTCGGCCATCTGGCGCCAGCGCGGCCCGCTGATGGCCGAACGCGCCTGGTCTCCCGCGCCCGGCCCGATCAGCACGCTGCACCCGATCCTGGAGCAGATCGAGGAGCACGCCGCCAGCATGGGCCTGTCCGCGTCGGTGTTCACCGCGGCCAAGGAGGTCTTCGACAAGGCCCTGGCGGACGGCTGGGGCGACCTGGACATCGCCAGCGTCCACGATCAGGTGAACCGATGACCTGGTCGCTGGCCAGCTACACCGCCCGCGGCACCCGGGGCTTCGGGGTGCTGCGCGAGGACGGCGCGCTCGTCGGGCCGGCCGGCCTCGAGCGCTGGCCGACCAGCATGGACCTGCTCGGGGACTGGCCCGAGGCCGAAGCCGTCCTGCGCGACCTGGACGTGGACAACGCGCCAGTGATCGAATACGACGCGCTGCTCCCGCCGCTGCAGTGGCCGCGCAAGGTGATCTGCGCCGGGGTGAACTACCGCAAGCACATGCAGGAGATGGGCGGCGAGATCCCGGCGGCGGGCTGGCGCCCGTTCTTCTTCCTCAAGGCCCCCACCACCTCGGTCATCGGCCCCAGGGACCCGATCGTGATCAGCGACCCGGCCCGGGCCAGGTACGACTGGGAAGCCGAACTGGCCGTGGTCATCGGCACCGGCGGCAAGAACATTGATCCCGAACGGGCCGGGTTTCACGCCGCGGCCTACACCGTCTGCAACGACATCACGGCGCGCGGCTACCACCGGCGTGACGCCGTCCCGGCGGACGCGTTCCGCTACGACTGGTTCGCGGCCAAATCCGTCGAGGGCTCACTGCCGCTCGGCCCGGGCCTGACCCCGGCCTTCCTCGTGCCGGACCCGCAGGACCTGCGTCTGCGGCTGTGGGTGAACGGCGAGCTGCAGCAGGACGAGTCGACCGCCGACATGGTCTGCCCGGTGGCCGAACTGATCGCGGCCGCCAGCGAGGTCGTCACGCTCGAGCCCGGCGACGTGATCGCCACCGGCACCCCGGCCGGCGTCGGCGCGGCCCGGGGGCTGTACCTGCGCGGCGGCGACGTCGTCCGGGTCACCATCGACGGGCTCGGCACCCTGGAGAACACCGTGAAGGAGGACTGATGATCTTCGTTTCGCACGCGCTGCCGGTCAACGTGGCCGGCGAGCCGCAGCTGGACCGGGCCGCCGTCTGGGACGGGCTGGTGCTCAAGGCCAACAACGCGCTGCCGTTCGTGCCCAGCATGACCTACTGCGAGGTCACCGAGCGGTACAGCGACACCGTCTTCGACCGGGACATCGACTTCCGCGGGGAGCGCTTCACCGAGCGGATCACGCTCGAGCGACCGCACCGGGTGACGTTCACCCGCATCGCCGGCCCCGTGCTCGGCACGATCGCCAACGAGATCGAGGGTCCGGACGACGACCTCAAGCTCCGCTTCAGCTTCGCGCTGGTCGTGGCCGGGGTCGAGGGAGGCTCGGCCCGGGAGCGGGAGTACGCGGACTCGATGACCGGCGATTACCTCAAGGCCGTGGCCGCCACCCTGAACGCCATGCGCCGCATCGCCGAAGGCGCCAGCGCGGTCTCCGCGTAGGAAAGGAACTCCCCATGTCATCAGCCACCCTCTCTTCGTCTCCTTCGGCATCGTCGACAATTGACGAGCAGCTGCGACTGCGCATCACCGAGGAGCTCGCCGGCTCGTTCAAGGGCGACATCATCGGCCCGGACCATGCGGACTACGAGCGGGCGCGCCAGCTATGGAACGCCATGGTCGACCGGCGCCCCGGCCTGATCCTGCGCTGCACCAGCACCCAGGACGTGATTGCCGCGGTCGGCGTGGCCCGCGAGCACGGCCTGCCGCCGTCGGTCCGCTGCGGCGGCCACAATGTGGCGGGCAAGGCCATGTCGGACGGCGGCCTGACCATCGACCTGTCCGGGCTGCGCGAGGTCACCGTCGATCCGCGGGCCAGGCTGGTGCACGCGGGCGGCGGCTGCCGGCTCGGCGACGTCGACGCCGCGACCGCGCCGCACCGGCTGATCGTCCCGGCCGGGATCATGTCCGAGACCGGGGTGGCCGGCCTGGCGCTCGGCGGCGGGATCGGCTGGTTCTCCCGCAAGTTTGGTCTCACCTGCGACAACTTCGTTTCGCTCGAGCTCGTCCTGGCCAGCGGTGAGGTCATCGAGGTCAATGCCGAATCCCACCCCGAGCTCTTCTGGGCGCTGCGCGGCGGCGGCGGCAACTTCGGCATCGTCACCCGGTTCACCTTCCGCGCCTACGACTTCGGCCCGATGATGCGCATCGGGGTCTCGGTCTACGAGCCGGAGCAGGCGGCTGCCGCGCTGCGCGAGTACGCCCGCGTCGTGCCCACCCTGCCGCGCAACGTCGGCTGGCACGCCGCGCTCAAGCACGACATGCCGGCCCTGCCGTTCGTGCCGCCCGAGTACGTCGGCCAGCGCCTGCTCATGCTCGTCTCGATGTGGCTGGACGACGCCGAGGACCCGGCGGGCGCCGAGCTGATCGGCCGTCTGACCGAGACCGGGGAGCCGTGCATCAAGGCCACCACCGTGCTGCCGTTCGCGGCCGGCGTGCAGCGGCTGATCGACGTCGAGTTCGAGGACGGCCACCGCTACTACACCAAGGAGGCGCACGTCGCCGACCTGGCCGACGACGCCATCGACAAGCTCGACGCCTTCTGGCGCCACGACATGCCGATGGAGGGCGAAGTCGAGATCATCGGCCTCGGCGGCGCTATCGGTGACGTCGCCGAGGCCGACTCCGCGTTCTCCAACCGCGGCTATCTGCTCTGGCTGAACTTCGCCATGCGCTGGGACGACCCCGCCGACGACGAGGACTACATCGCCCGTACCCGCAACGCCGTGACCGGCCTGGCCCCGTGGACCGGCCGCGGCGTCTACGTCAACATGCTCAACTTCGACGAGCAGGACCGCGTGGTCGAGGCGCTCGGCGGCACGGAGAAGTACGCCGAGCTGGCGCGGCTCAAGGCCCGGTACGACCCGGCGAACCTGTTCCGGATGAACGCCAACATCACGCCCGCCTAAGCGGTCAGGGTTCCATAACGCTTCAATTCGTGGAAGAAGTCGTCGATGACGTGCAGGTCACCGGACCGGGTCACCTCGTCGTAGACGTACTTGCCCACCGCCAGGTCCAGCACCCCGAGGCCGAACGGGGAGAACACCACCGGCCGCCCGGCCGGCACCGTCACCCGCCCGGCCATCACGTCGGCCAGCGTGCCGGCCAGGAAGTCCCGGCTTCCGGTGAGCTGCTCGGCCAGGTGCGGTGACGTATTGGCCTTCAGGCAGTGCTCCACGTCGTCGACCAGGTTCGTCGAGGCGAGCAGGATCTCCGGCGCGAGGTCGCGCAGCGACACGTGCAGCACGACCGGGTTGTGCTCGAACCACGACACGTCGCTGACGTGCGGCTCCCCCGCGATGGTGGCGAAGACCACCAGGTCGCTGGACCGGATCAGCTGCTCCGCGTCCTCGTACACGGTGATCCGGCCGGGACCCGCCTTCTCCAGGTAGCCGCGGAAGCCGGCCGCGTGCTCGGCGGACAGGTCGTGCACGCCGATCTCGTCAAACGTCCAGCCGGTCCCGGTCAGGAAGGTGTGGATGTAGCGGGCGATCAGGCCGGTCCCGAAGAACCCGACCCGGGCGGGCCGGGAACCCTGAGGCCGGCCGCGGGTCAGCCAGTCCGCCGCGAGCGCCGCGGACGCGGCGGTCCTGGTGGCGCTGATGATGGAGCTCTCCAGGCAGGCGAACGGGTAGCCGGTGTCGTGGTCGTTGAGGATCAGCACGGCCGAGGCCCGCGGGATGCCCGCCGCCACGTTCTCCGGGAAGCTGGAGATCCACTTCAGGCCGTCCACCCGGACTTTCCCGCCGATCGAGGCGGGCAGCGCGATGATCCGGTCCGATGGGCGGTCCGGGAAGCGCAGGAAGTAGGACGGCGGGTTCACCGAGTCGCCGGCGCCGTGCAGCCGGTAGGTCTCCTCGACCAGCTCGGTGATCTGCCGCTCCCGGCCGGCCAGGGCCTGCTGGACCTGGGCGCCGGAGATGACCGCGAACGGCGGGACGCTGCTGCCGGTCATTACGCCGCCACCTCGATCGTCGGCGAGCAGTCGGCCAGGCGCACCGGGTCGGCCAGGCCGGCGAGCACCTCGCGCGAACCCTCGTAGGGTTCCCGGCTGTGCGCGGTCCGAACGTTGTCCACCAGCAGGAGGTCGCCAGATTGCCAGGGCTCGCGCTTGGTGTGGGCTTCGTAGGTCTCGTTGAGCAGCTCTACGATGTCCTCGCCGACCGGGTCGCCGTTGCCGAACCTGGTGGTGAACGGCAGCCCGTCCTCGCCGTAGAGATCCACCATGTACTCGCGCACCTCGGGATCGATCGTCCGCTCGTTGAGGAACGCGATCTGGTTGAACCAGCAGCGCTGCCCGGTGACCGGGTGGCGCACCACCGCGCTGCGGCGCTGCCAGGTGCGCAGGGTGCCGTCCGGCTGCCACTCGAACTCGGTCGCGCTGGCCCGGCAGTACCGCTCGACCTCGCCACGGTCGTCCGTGCCGAACGCCTGCTCAACCGATGCCCCGAAATCCTCATTGTAGTTGCGGACGAGCATCCAGCCCTCCCGCTCGAACCGCTGGACCAGGTCAGCGGGCAGCGCGCCGAGCACGGTCGGTGAGTCGGACACCGTCGTCGCACCGCCGCTGGCCGGGGCGGTCAGGCAGGCGAACATCATCAGGCCGGGGAACTCGAGCTTGTAGCTCAGCTCGTGGTGCATGCACATCTGCTGGTTCGGTGGCCACGGCGTGGCCGAGTACAGGCCGCCGGGATAGGCCTGCCGGGGCGCGAAGGCCTCCTGTTCCGGCATCAGGCTGGCCGCGAGCCGCTGGAAGACGGCGCCGGTCTGCGCCGCATCGTGCAGCCCGAGCCCGCGGACCAGGACGGAGCCGTGCACGGCGACCATAGCCCGCAGCGCGTTGCGGTGCCCGGCGGCCCAGCCGGCCGCGTCACCTCCGGTCTCGGCCCGCACCACCGAGGGCTTGCCCGGCCGGAGCTCTACGTCCATCGGAGACGTCAGGGAAGAATGCGACATGTCAATGTCCCTTCAAATCAATGGGTGTGGGAAAGCACCGCCTCGGCCGCGTCGGCCGGGCGGGTGCGCAGGAAGTAGTGGCCGCCGTCGACGAGCTCATGCAGGTCGACCTGATCGGCCAGGAAGCGCCAGTCGCGGTAGCGGACGGCGGAATCGGGGGTGGACGGGTCGTCCGCCGCCGCCACCACGGTGACCGGCGCGGCCAGCTTCACCGCGGGCGGATCGTCCAGGGCGTCGGCGAGATAGCGGTGGGCGGACACGCAGTCGTGCCGGTAGGCGGCGCCGATCCGGACGGCCTCGAGCTCGCAGAGTTCGGTGTAGCCGCTGTTCGCGCTGAGCGTCGCGGCGATCTCGGCGTCGCTTCGCCTGGCCAGCTCGGTGACGCTGGCGCGCCGCCTGGCCGCGTCACCGGGCAGCTGCGCACCGAGGAATACCCGCTGCACCTCTACCCCGTGCTCCGCCAGCTTCATCGCCGTGGCCAGCGCGAACGCGGCGCCCGAGGAGTGACCCCAGAGCAGGACCCGGCTCAGGCCGCGCCCGGTGATCTCGGCGGTGACCTGTGTCACGACCCGTGCCATCGAGGCGAAAGGCTCATCCTCGGCGGCCAGGTCGTGACCGGGCAGCTCGACCGCGTAGACGGCCAGCCCGCTGCCGCGCAGGGCGGCGGCCATCGACTGGTAGTTCACCGCGTTGCCGCCCGCGTACGGGAAGCACACCAGGGCCGCCTTCGGTCCGGACGGCTCCAGCAGCGGCTGGAGCAGCCCAGGCCGTGACTTGGACTTCCCGTCGACCAGCGCGGCCATGTCGGCCAGGACCGGGTGACGGGTCAGCTCCTTGAGGGACACCGCACGGTCCAGCGCGATGGCCAGCTTCACCGCCAGCAGCGACGAGCCGCCCCGGTCGAAGAAGTTGTCGCGTCGGCCGATCTGATCCTGACCGATGCCGAGCACCTTCGCCCACGCCTCGGCCAGCCGCCGCTCGGTGGGCGTGCCCGGCGCGTCGTAGTCCGTGCCGCCCGCGGCGTCACCCAGTTCGCCCGCCAGCGTGGTCAGCACCTTGGAGTCAATCTTGCTGTTGGCCGTCAACGGCAGGCTTTCCCGCCAGTGGAAGGCCGCCGGGACCATGTACCAGGGCAGCGACTCGCCCAGCCGGTCCCGCAGGACGCTGGCCTCGATCGGCCCCGGGCCCGAGTAGAAGGCCACCAGCCGCTGGCCCTGGCCGGGCCCTGCGGCGACCACCACCGCGCCGTCGCGGACGCCGGGCACCCGCAGCAGGGTGTTCTCGATCTCGCCGATCTCGATGCGGAAGCCGCTGATCTTCACCTGGCTATCCCGGCGGCCGAGGAACTCGAGCTTGCCGTCCGGCCGCCAGCGACCGTAGTCGCCGCCCAGGTAGAGGCGCTGGCCTTCGCGGTGCGGGTCGGTCAGGTAGCACTGCCGGGTGCGCTCGGGGTCGTTGATGTACCCGCGGCCGACGCAGACCCCGGAGAAGGCGATCAGGCCGGCCGCGCCCAACGGCACCGGTGCCAGATTCTCGTCCACCACGTAGACGCGCACGTTGCTGACCGCCCGGCCGAGCGGGACCCGCTCGCCATCCGGCGCCCGGTCCATGACCTCGTGGTTGGTGTCGTCCGAGGTCTCGGTCAGCCCGTACGCGTTGACCAGCTTGATCCCGGGCTTGGCCGCGAACCAGCGCTGGGCGAGCTCCCGCTTCAGGGCCTCCCCGGTCACGGACACGTACCGCAGGTCCGGCAGCTCCCGGGGATGCTGGTCCAGGTAGGACAGCACCACCTCGAGGTAGGACGGCACAATCTGCAGGACGTTGACCCGGCCGGCCTCGATCGTGTCGACGAACCGCGCGACGTCCAGGATCACGTCCTGCTCGACGATCAGCGTCCGGCCGCCGGCCAGCAGCGCGGAAACCAGCTGCCACATGGAGATGTCGAAGCACTGGGGCGCGGTCTGCGCGACCACCTGCCCCGCGCCGATCTCCAGGTCCTCGATCTTGGCGTACAGGTGATTGAGCATGCCCGCGTGCTCGCACATCGCGCCCTTGGGTTCCCCGGTGGAGCCGCTGGTGAAGTAGATGTAGGCGAGCTGATCGGGCCCGACCTCGATGCCGAGGTCGGTCCCGGCGTGGTCCTCTTGGTAAGCGGTCTCGACGAGGAGCAACTCTGCTCCCGGCATTCCCCGCAGGGCCGGGCCGAGCGTGGCCGTGCTGCCCGGTTCGGTCAGCACGAGCTCGCACCCGGCCCGGGTCAGCGTCCTGGCGATGCGGTCGGCCGGGAAGTGCGGCTCGATGGGCAGGTACACCCCGCCGGCCTTGAAGATCGCCAGAACGGCGGCCATCCAGTCCAGGTTGCGCTCGGTCACCACGGCCACGACGCCCTCACGGCCGAGACCGCGGGCCAGCAGGGCCCGGGCCAGCCGGTTCGCGCGGGCGTTGAGCTCGGCGTAGGTCCACTGCCGGCCCCCGCAGGTGGCCGCGATGGCCTCCGGGTGCACCCGTACCCGCTCCTCGAACAGCTCGTGCATCCGCCGGTCAGGGCGCTCCCGGTGCGGTCCGGCCAGCCCGTCGAGCTGGAAGCCGAGTTCTCCCGGGCTCAGCAGGCTCTGCCGCCCGTGCTCGGCCTCCGGGTCGGCGACGATCAGCGCCAGGGCGGTGAGGTGATAACCGGCGATCCTGGCCGCCGCGTCCGCGTCCAATGCGTCGGTTCGGTACCGCAGCCGCAGTGCGAGCCGGCCGCGGTGCGGCCAGATGCTCACCCACAGCACGGTGCCCGGCGCCAGCGCGCCCTCGCCGCCCAGCGCGTCAAACACCGTCTCGAAGGCCGCCCCGGTCAGGCCGAGCTCGCCCGCCAGGTCGCCGACGGGGAAGTCCTGGTGCGCCAGCAGCTCCCACTCGGTCCGGTGGGCCTGGTGCAGCATCGCCCGCCACGAACCGGATGCGGTCTCCAGCCGGCACGGCAGCGGCACGCCGCGGATCCCGGCCAGGTAGCCGGTCACCACCTCGGACTCGCCGGACAGAGCCGCGAGCACCGTGGCGTGCGCGGCTAGCAGCACCGAGCTGAGCGGCACGCGCAGCCCGGCGGCCCGCTGCCGCAGCGCGGGCAGCAGGTCGCGGGGAACCGCCACCTCGCAGACGGCCACCCCGGGCACCGGATCCAGGGTCCACCGCGGGATCGGGGTGAACCCACCCCCCGTCAGCACGCCATGCCAGAACTCACGGTCAGAATCAGCGAAAGCTTTAGCCAAACTGTTAGTCGTCATGTCACATCTCCCTCGCAGGGTTTCCCCCCCACCGCGCGCGCGGCGGAATCTCCTCGCCCTTCATCAGGAATGAATCGGGGGCGAGCACTGAGCGGTCGCCCATCCTGACGCCGTAGTGGACGAACGCGCCGACCCCGATGGTGCAGCCGTTGCCGATCGTGGTGCGGTCGGACTTGAACGCGCCATCCTCCTGCGAATGGCACTGGATCTCGGATCCGGCGTTGAGCGTGACGTCATCGCCGACGATGGTCAGGCTCCGCTCCGTGAAGTGGCAGCCATCGTCGAAGACCCTCTTGCCCACCTTGGCGCCGAGCCCACGCCATACCACGTTCTTGAACGGCGTTCCGTCGAACATGCGCACGTATAGCTCGGCCGGTACCTTCCAGAGGCGCTCGTGCCGCCAGAAATACGGGTCGTAAATGGAACAGTACTTCGGTTGCAGGAGGCGGAAGCCCCTGATCAGCCGCTCCACGAGCACGAAGTAGACGGGCGTGATCAGGAAGCTCACCGCGAGCAGGAGACCCATCTCCAGCTGGGCGAACCCGCCGTACGAGTCGAAGGCGGCCAGCGCGAAGGCGGTGACCAGGAACACGTGCAGCCACCGCACGAACAGGAAGATGCCGATGGTCCGCAGGTTGTGCCAGTTCTTCGCGCGCAGCTGCCGCCGCTGCTCGTCTTCGTCCAGCTCGACCGCCTGGTCGCGCTCCACCGTCCGCGGAATCTCAAACGGCGGCGAGCCGAGCAGCCCTACCCCTTCGCGGACCTTGCCGTCGAGCGGGATCATCGCCTTGGTCGCGATCAGGCAGTTGTTGCCGACCCGCCCGCCCGCCGGGTAGTAGATGTTGTTCCCGAAGAAGCTGTCCCCTCCGATGTAGACCGGGGAGACGCGGAACGACGTGGCCGAGACGTCAGAGTTTACGATCACCAGGCCGTCGGCGACCATCGTCCCGCTGCCGATGATGCTCATATACGGGTTCTCCTGGCCGACGTCGGTGCCGAAGTTCGACCCGGTCTGCACGACCCGGCCCAGGTCGTACCCCAGCCAGCGCAGGTACCCGGTGACGTAGGAGCTGTCCCCGAACAGGCGGGTGAAGAACTTCCCGCCGGTTATCCGGGCGATGGATCGGTGGACCCGGTCGCGGAACCCGAACAGCGGATAGACCGCGCTCGGCTTGATGAACACGCTGAGCAGGCGGGGGACGGTAGCCACGAAGATCAGCCCGATCAGGACCGAGCCGAAGAACAGCACCAGCGAGATGACCAGAGCGTCGCGGTAGAGCGCGAGCGTGCTGATCGCGTCCATGCTCGGGTTCAGCACCTTACCCAGCTTGGGAACCGCGGTCAGCAGGGCGAACGTGCCCCCTTCGAGCAGCGGCAGGTACAGGAAGAACACGCAGATCAAGGTGATGGCGCTGAACCTGAACCGGCGCCACCGGCCGCAGGGCCTGGACGAGACCCGCAGGTAGTTCAGGTCGGTGCGCTGGGCCGGGGATCCGTGCCAGCGCTGGCCGGTCCGGACCCGCTGGCCGCTGTGCAGTGCGGAGGTGTGGCCGAGCTGCGACACGTCGCCCATCGAGGTGTTGATGTCGAGCACGGTCTTCTCGCCGATGAACACGTTCCGGCCGATGGTGACCCGGCCGGTCTGGATCCAGCCCGCGTAAGCCCGGTAGCAGTTGAGGAACGACTCCTTGCGGATCACCGTGTCCGGGCCGATGGTCAGCAGGTCGGTGCAGACCGGGACGTGCCGGGTGAAGATCACCGTCCCGCGCCCGACCTTGGCGCCCAGCGCCCGCAGGTACCACGTGTACAGCGGCGAGCCGGCGGCCACCAGCGCCAGGGGGTTCGACTTGACCAGCGTCTTGACGACCCAGAAGCGGAAATACCCCAGGCTCCAGATGCGGATCTGCTGGGGCTTCCACCGGCCGATGAGCACCCACTTGGCCACGATCGGAAGGGTGCACAGGACGATGAAGGCGGCGCCGCCGAAGAGCACCGACCTCAGGTAGACCTGCGTGTAGCCCTGGGCGGCCGATATCCACTCGTACGCCCTGGCGCCGACCAGCGCGAGCGCCCAGGCGTACACGAAGAAGGACAGCAGTTGCAGCGCCCCGCACATGAGGTACTGCCGGGTGCTGGCCGGCGCCGGTGCCGCCGAGCGGGCCAGGATCGGATCCCGCGGCTGGATCAGGGTAGCTATCGCGTCCAGGTTCACCTCGGCCTCGGCCTCGGCGATCCCGAACGCCTGCGCCAGGCGCCTGATCGACGGATGCGCGTAGATGTCCTGCATGGACATCACGGGCAGGCCCTCCCGCTTCCGCACCCGCGCGCAGAACTTGGCCATGACCAGCGAGTCCGCGCCCAGGTCGTCGAAGAAATGACTGTCGAAGGGCACCTCCTCGATCTTCATCACGCCGGCCAGCATCTCGGCGAGAACTCCCTCGGAGCTGGTCTCCGGCTCCGCGGTCAGGGTCCCGGCCATACTTCCCATCACGACCTCCCAGATCAGAAGGCGGTCTGGTGAACGGCCTGGACCGGAACGTCGAAGTCGCTGCTCAGCACGTCCTTGCCGTAGATGGCTTCGATCCAGTTGGTCTGATAAACGGTGTCGAGGTAGCGCTCGCCCAGATCGGGCGCGATGGCCACCGCGGTGAGGTCGCTGGCGTCGTGCCGTGACAGCCAGTCCATCGCGCCGCTGACCACCGTGCCGGTGGAGCCGCCGAACAGGAAGCCGCGCCGGGCCAGGCGGTGGCAGGCCCGGATACTGTCGGCCTCCTCGACGCGCACGACCTCGTCTACGTACGATTCGTCCAGTAGCGGCGGGCGGACGGTCATGCCCAGCCCGGGGATCATCCGTCGGCCCGGCGACCCGCCGAATATCACGGAGCCGAAGCTGTCCACCGCGACGATCCGCACCGGGCGGTGCCACCGCTTGAAATAGCGTGCGCAACCCATCAATGTCCCCGTGGTGCCAGCCCCGACGAACAGCACGTCCAGCTGCGGGAACTGGCGGGCGATGGCGGGTGCCGTGGTGCGATAGTGCGCCCGCCAGTTGCCCTGGTTGGTGTACTGGTTGAGCCAGACGTACCTGTCGTCCGAGGCGCACAGCGCACGCACGTAGTCGAGCCGCGCGCCGAGGAACCCGCCGGCCCCGTCCGGGTCGGAGACGACGTGCACCTCGCTGCCCAGCGCCTCCATCAGCAGCCTGGTGGACAAGTTGCAGCGGGAGTCGGTCACGCACAAGAACCGGTAACCCTTGCTCGCCGCGATCATGCTCAGCGCCACACCCAGGTTCCCGGACGAGGATTCGACCAGGATCGAATGCGGCGTCAGGACTCCGTCCCGGTCGGCGGCCTCCACCATCTCCGTCGCCGCCTTGATCTTGATCGACCCCGCGAAGTTGAAGCCCTCGCACTTCAGGAACAGGGAGTGACCAAAGATCGACCGAAGGTCTACAAAGAGCTCCTCTTCGTTGAAAGCCTGCGGAACTGAAATGACTGTCACGATGCCCTCCTCATCGACAACGGAGCGCAAATCCCCCGATTTCCGCGGCGAACGCGGCTTCGGAACGTCTGCGTCCACATGGACCAAGAGGGGGAAACCGGGGACGTGATACATCCAACGCGGTTCCGCCGTAACCAGCGACCACGACCGCAGGCCCCCGCTCCCGGAATCTTCCTGCCCGGCAGCAGCCCGAACCGTCGTCCCCGATCCAGGCCCCGGGCGCCCTCCCAAGCGCCCCAAGACCCCCAGACGGGACTGGTAGGAGCAAACCACGTAAAGCTCCCCCTCTGCCCTTATGTACGTTTGGGCGCCCAATCGAGTTCAAACAACTCGCACCGCAAAGCCGCATCGCCCGCAGCCGGAACCTGCCTCAGGGGGTCTCACCTGGGCTTTCTCCTGCCAGTCCCGTCATGTTTTCGTCATGAAGGTGCGGCCCGCCCGCGAGGGTGACCGGCCGTCCACCGCACCCGCTAGGCTCCTGCGAAGAGGGGTGATCGGTCCAGATGAACGCCAGTACTCCGCCTTCGCCGCACGTGGCGGCGCCGGGGACCGAGAGGCCGCGCCGCTTCCGCCCGAAGCTGCGCTACGAGCTCATCGGCTGCGGGCTGCACGGCCACGAGATCCTGGGCACGGACGCGGCCGCACTGCGGGCCGAGGACGAGCTGTTCGCCCGGGACTCGGGCGGCCTGCGCTGGTACCGGTGCCTGCGCTGCGACTCCTGGCTGGCGCTCACCCCGCCGGAGCATCCCGCCAGGAAGTACCCGCCGGCCCGCGACGAGATCATGTTGCCGCTGCGGGGCAAGCCGCTGCGCGACCGCTACATCCTGCGGCTGATTGCCGTGGACCGGATGCTCCACTTCCTGGTCCTGAGCGCGCTCGCCGCCGCCGTGTTCCTGTTCGCCAGCGACCGCGCCGCGCTGAACGCCGAGTTCACCCGCATCCTCAACGACCTGCAGGGTGGAGTGGGCGGCCCGCTGTCGAACAGCAGGCACGGCATCGTGCACGACCTGCAGTACCTGTTCGCCGTCAACATCAAGAACCTGTACCTGGTCGGCGCCGCCATCGCCGCGTACGCGCTGCTGGAGGGCATCGAGGCGATCGGGCTCTGGTTCGCCAAGCGGTGGGCGGAGTACCTGACGTTCGTGGCGACCATCGTCTTCATCCCATATGAGATCGACGAGCTGATCAAGGGCATCACCGCGCTGAAGCTGGTGGCGTTCATCATCAATGTGGCTGTTGCGGTCTATCTGCTGTACGCCAAGCGCCTGTTCGGCCTGCGCGGTGGCGGCCGGGTCGAGCGCGCCGAGCGCGAGGCGGACACCGGGTGGACCGCGATCGAGCGGGCCACGCCGAAGAGCACCCCGCAGCCCCTGTTACCGGACGCCGCTACCGAGCCCGCGTTCTCAACCGCACGGTGCCGGGCCCGGGAGCGCCCAGCGCGACGTCGTGGCGGGTGGCGCCCTCCCAGCGGCCGTCCTGGTACCGCCGCACGAACTGCAGGCTGGCCCGCCCGGCGAGATCGGCCGGGGTGAGCGTGACCCCGAACAGGCCGAGGCCGAGGCCCTGCGCGTCCCGTTCGGTGATCGTGGCCGGGTCCCAGTCGTCGAACCCGTAATGCAGGGTGAACGGGCTCAGGTCCGCGACCACCAGGGTCCGCCCCGCGGGCAGCGCCCGCACCGGGCTGGACTCCCGCCAGAACCACGTCCGCGACGCGGGCACGACCGCGCGGTACCGGTCGCCGACCAGGGCGAGAAGCTCGACCGGCTTGCCCGTCGCGGCCGCCACCGCGAGCTTGATCAGCTCGCTGTGCGCCCAGGCCAGCGGCATCGCGCTGCCGGTGGGCTGACCCGGCCACAGGTTCTGCCGGGGGAGCGGGTTCGCGTCCCAGATCTGCTCGGGCAGCAGGCCGCCCCGGCCGCGCATGGCCAGCATCGCCCGCAGCTGGGTGGTCGCGTCCCCGCCGGCCAGGACGTCCAGGTGCCCTCGCTCGCCGGCCAGCAGCGGCCACGGCCGGCCGATGCCGAACTTGCGAACCGGCCAGCCGCTGCCGTCCAGCCATTCCCCGTAACTGTCGACGTCATAGCGACGGTAAGCACGTCCATTCGGGGTGTCGGCGCCGAGCATCGCCTCGGCGATGACCAGCGAGTCGGTGATCCGCTTGTCGGCCGGGTCGCGCAGGCCGAGCCGCGGCAGGTAGGCGAACTCCAGGCCCACCAGGGCCGCGGCGTCGGCGGGCTGGGTACCCTGCGGCTGATTGCGCTCCTCGACGCGTCCGCCGCCGGGCAGCCCGATCCTGACATAGTGCCCGTCGGTGCCGAAGGCCTGGTCGATCTCGTCGCCGGACACGAACGTGAACTCCTCCAGGCGCTCGTTCCAGTTGTCCGCCAGGGCCCGGGCGAGCGTCCGGTCCGGGCCGGTCAGCCTGGTGGCGGCGACGAGCATCGCGACGATCTGCAGGCCGATGGTGAAGGGGCTCGCGCCCGCGTTCTCCTCCCACCGGTCCACGTCCCGGCTGGACACCGGGCCGTTGCGGGCCAGGTAACCGGCCGCCGACGTGATCGCGTTGTCGGCGCCCTCGGGCAAGGGCACGCCGAGTTCGTCGAGCTTGCCCGCGAGCAGCAGCGGGAACGCGACCTCATCCAGCTGTACCGCCGCCTGCGGATCGAAGGCGGCCGGCACCCGGCTGACGAAGAAGCAGCGCGGCCACGACCCGTCCCGGTTCTGCCGCCCGGCCAGGTAGCCGAGCGCGGTCGCGGCGTCGTCGGTGTGCCCGGCCGCCGCGAGCGCGAGCGCGGTCTCCCCGCCGTCCCGGCACCACACCAGGTGGTAGCCGCCGGGGTCGTTGCCGTAGTTCCCCCACGGGATCGCGAGGCCGGCCACGTAGGCGCCGGACACGGTGTGATCGGCGTGGGTCCGCAGCACCACCGCCGACTCCCGCAGCGCGTCGGCCAGCCCGGGAGGCCCAGCTGACCCCGCCGTCGCCAGCTGGGCCGGCCCGGGCAGGGTGAGGCCCGCCATCCAGGCCCGCCAGCCCCGGGCGAACGCCGCCGCCGTCGCGTCGTAGCCGGCGTCCAGGCTCGCCTGCGCCGCGGCCCGGGCCGTGTCCTGGCGGTCGCCGAACCCCAGGGCGAGCAGCCCGGAGCCCGCCGCCAGCTCCCCGGTCAGGGCGACGACCCCGGGCCCGGCCTGACCGTAGGTCAGGGTCATCGACTGGTGGCGGCTGAAGTCGGTCCAGCCGTCCGTATCGCCCATGTAGCCGGCTCCGGCGCGGGTGAAGCCGGGCCGGGCCAGCAGGCACAGGAAGCCGCTGCTGCCGCTGGCGAACATGGCCAGGTCCGCCGGGTCGGTCCATCCGAGGTTGTCAGCCCCGAGCGCCGCCCACTGCGGCTCCGGGGTGATCTGGCCGATGCCTAGGTGCGGGGCCAGCAGCGGGTAGAGCCGCACGCCCTCACCCGCGAGCTCGTACTCGATGAGCAGCGCGTCGTGGTCCGGGTCCACCACCGGCCGCAGGGTCAGCTGGTAGGCCTGGTTCCTCCCGGCGTGCACGATGGTCGGCAGCATCAGCCCGGGCTCCGGAGTGGACAGCGTGTAGTGGCCGGCCCGCTTGACCTCCTGCCACCAGCCGGTGCCGCCGACGAGGAATCCGAGGTCCTTGACCTGGGGCTGGTCCACGGCGGGCCAGTAGATCTCGGTGAAGATCCCCTGGCCGGTCGTCGCCCACACGCGGCTGCTGCCCAGCGCGGTCATGACCAGGTCTTTCGCCCCGGACGTCCATGACGGGACCGCCTGCGCCGACGGAGCCGGCGCCGGGCCACCGTCCATCAGGACCCCCTCAGAAGTAACGCCGATCAGGCGAGCTTAGAGGTTTTTAGGGTTTCAGCCGTCCCAGAGGGCGCCGAGGGCCGCGTCGACCTTCGTGGCCAGGGATCCGACCGCGGGCAGCACCGGCGCCAGCGGCGCGGCGGTGACGCTCTCGCAGGCGGCCAGGGCCTCATTGTCCAGGAACCGGGTCAGCTGGCCGAACCCGTGCCGGTCGTCGCGGCCGCGGCGGTGCACGTGCAGCCGCTGCGGCGCGTACAGGTACAGGTGATCGCGGGCCCGGGTGACGGCCACGTAGAACAGGCGGTGCTCTTCGGCCAGCCCGCCGGGGTCACCGAGGGCCATGTCGCTGGGGATCGCGCCGTCCACGAGGTGGGGCAGGTGCACGATCGGCCATTCGAGGCCCTTGGCGGCGTGGATGGTGGAGATGGTCAGGTAGTCCTCGTCCAGGCGGGGCGGCCCGGCCAGGTCCGACGAGGAGACCGGCGGATCCAGCGTCAGCTCGGCCAGCACGTCGTGCAGCGACGGCTGGGCCGCGGCGGCGTCGGCGAGCCGCTGCAGATCACTGATCCGGGCCGTGGCGTCGGGATAACGGGCCCGGATCAGCGGGTCGAGCAACGCCAGCACCGCCGTTGCCTGTCCGCCCGCGATCTGCCCTCCCGCGATGTGCTGGGCCGCGTCGGCGAGTCGGCCGAGGGTGGCCGCCAGCGCCCGCCGGGACCGGGCCGGCGCCAACCCGACAACCTCGACGGCCGGTGCCCAGGCGTCCGGGGGATCTGCGTCGCCGCCGCCCGGGTCCAGGGCGTCGAGGATGCGGCGGGCATGCGCGGGACCGATGCCCTCGTGCAGCCGGAGCAGCCGGAACCAGGCCAGCTCGTCGGCTGAATTGACGATAATCCTGGCGGCGGCGACGAAGTCCTTGACGTGGGCGGTGTCGGTGAACCGCAGCCCGCCGAACTTCACGTACGGGACCTTCCGCGCGCTCAGCTCGATCTCCAGCATGTCGCTGTGGTGAGCGGCACGGACCAGCACCGCCTGGTCGCGCAGGGCGGCGCCGTCCTCGTGCGCCTCCAGTACCCGGGTGCAGATCTCCCGCGCCTGGGTGGCTTCGTCGTGGCAGCGGACGAGCAGCGGGGCCATCCCCGGCCCGCGGTCGCCGGACAGCCTCAGATCCAGGCCGGGTGAGGACGGGCGGATGACGTTGGCCAGGCCGAGAACGCCCTGCCGGGACCGGTAGTTGCGGTCCAGGCGCACGATGTCGAGCCCCGGGTAGTCGGCGGTGAGCTGCCGCAGGTGCGCCGGGTCGGCGCCGCGGAACCCGTAGATGGCCTGGGCGTCGTCGCCCACGCAGGTCAGCTGCTTGCCATCCGGCTGCAGCAGCCGCACGATGCTGGCCTGGACGGCGTTGACGTCCTGGTACTCGTCCACCAGGACCGCGTCGAACATGCCGCGCAGGACCGGGCCGGCCGCCGGATCGGCCAGCGCCGCCTGCCAGAGCAGCAGCAGGTCGTCGAAGTCCAGCAGGTTCCGCGCCCGCTTGCGCGCCGTGTAGGCGCGGAACAGCGCGGCCAGCTGCGCGGTGAACGGCTTGCACCACGGGAAGCCGGCCGTCACCACCTCGCTGACCGGCCGCCCGGTGTTGACACAGCGGGTGTAGATATCCGCGCACGCCGCCGCCCGCGGCGCCCGCTGTCCGGTGCCGTCAAGACCGTGGTCCGGGCGCAGCACGTCGAGCAGGTCGGTGGCGTCGCCCTGGTCCAGGATGGTGAACTGCGGCGGCAGCGAGAACGACTCCGCGTGCTGCCGGATGATCTTGTGCGCGATGGCGTGGAAGGTCCCGCCGCAGATCCGGCCGGACCCTTGAATCCCTTGAGACGAGCCGTCGAACCACGCCGCGGCCCGGGCGAGCATGTCGCTGGCGGCGCGGCGGGTGAAGGTCAGCAGCAGGATCCGGCTGGCCGGCACCCCCTGGCTGCCGTGCAGCCACGCCGCCCGCGCGACCAGCGTCCTGGTCTTGCCGGTGCCCGCACCGGCCAGCACCAGCAGCGGACCGCCGTGCTGCGTGGCCGCCCGCCGCTGCTGCTCGTTGAGTCCGTCAAGCACCGCGTTCTCATCGAACATGCATTAGAACATAACCAGGCGGACCGCCACAGGTCCGTACGCCGCGCCGGCTACGTTTTGAGTCGCCGCGGTCCGGGCATCCGACGCTCGTGACGGACAGCGATAACGACCCGGGTCCGCAGCCGTCGCGCATCGACAAGCGCTGGTACTTCGCGCTGATGGCGACGTGCATCGGCTTGTTCGTGCTCTCCTGGGCGCTGATCGACCGGTACTCGACGCTCGCGGCCGTGATCGTCTCGGTGGTAGCCGTGGCCATCCCGCCGTTCGCCGTGATCGTCGCGAACGTGGCCAGCGCCACCGACCGCCGCAAGTAACCCGCCAAATACCGTAGTTCTACGGTATCCGGCCCGCGTGCGCCCGCCTTACCGTCTCCTCACAGCGCACAGTACCGATGAGAAGGGGAGGCAGCGATGGCCGGCAAGGCAGTGATCAGCCTGACCACGGGTCTGGAAGATCCGGAGAAGGTGACGGTGGCGTTCCTGGTCGCGGTGGGAGCGGCCGAGGCGGGGCGCCCGACGTTGATGTTCCAGGCCAAGGAGGCGGTCCGGCTGGCGCTGGCCGGGGTGGCGACCGGGGTGGCCTGCGACGGCTGCCCGCCGCTGCCGGACCTGCTGGCCCGGTACGAAAAGGCCGGGGGCAGCTTCATGGTCTGCCCGGTGTGCTTCAACGCCAAGCAGCTGGACAAGGGCGATCTGATCCCGAACGCCGAACTGGCCGGCAGCGTCCAGCTGTGGGAGTGGATCGGCGACGAGGGCGCGACCACCTTCAGCTACTGACGGTCAGGCCGCCGCCTGCCACGCCTGGTAGCCGCCGATGAGGTCGGATACGTCGGCGAAGCCCGAGGCGCGGAGCAGGCTGGCGGCGATGGAAGACCGGTAGCCGCCGGCACAGTACGTGACGACCGGGCGAGCCGGGTCGAGCTCGCCCGCCCGGTCCCGCAGCTGGCCCAGCGGGATGTGCACGCTGCCCTCGATGCAGCCCATCTCCCGTTCGCCCGGGCCGCGCACGTCCAGCAGCACCAGCCCGGGGACGGCGGCGCGGGCGTCGGCCAGCTGACGGGCGGTCAGGCGGCTGGCGGTGCCGGTGGCCTCGGGGTGCTCGACGAAGGCGGACCCCGGCTGGTCGAGGGCCCCGACGACGGAGTCCAGGCCCACCCGGGCTAGGCGCAGCCTGGTGTCGCGGGCGCGGCCGGGGTCGCACACGACGACGATGTCGCCGCCGACGACCTGTGCGGCGTACTCGGCGAAGCGACCGTCGAGGCCGACGTTGACCGAGCCGCGCAGGTGCCCGCGGGCGAACTCCTCGGGGGAGCGGACGTCGAGTACGGCCGCGCCCCCCGCGGCTAGCCGCAGCACCTGGTCCAGGGTCAGCAGTGGCGGCCCTTCGACGTCCGCGAGCTGGTGCGATTCCCGGTTGAGCTCGGCCACCCGGGCGAAGTAGCCGGGCTGAGGCGGCTGTCCCTCGGTGACCGCGGCCACGAAGTCCTCGGCTGAGCCCAGCCGCAGCGCGTAGTTGCTGCGGCGCTGCTCGCCGATGGTCGACGCCTTCTCGGTGGACAGGTTCTTGCCGCACGCGGACCCCGCCCCGTGGGCCGGGTACACCCGGGTGGCGTCCGGCAGGGTAAGCAGGCTGGTATGCAGCGACCGGTACAGCTGGCGGGCCATGAACTCCGGGCTCAGTCCCTGCCCGCCCTGCAGGTCCGGACGGCCGACGTCCCCGATGAACAAGGTGTCGCCGGTCAGCACGCCGTACGGCGCGTTCGCGCCGGGTGACTCCCACACCACGATGCAGACCGACTCGGGCGTGTGCCCGGGGGTGGCCCGGAACTCCAGGCCCACCTGGCCGAGCTGGATACGCTCGCCGTCGCCCACCTTGCGGTGCGGGAAGTGCACGTCGGCGGCCTCCCCGTAGACGATGGTGGCGCCGGTCGCGGCGGCCAGCTCCAGGTGCCCGGAGAGAAAATCGGCGTGCACGTGCGTCTCGACGACGTAGTCGATGCTCAGCCCGCTGGCGGCCGCGTCATCCAGGTAATCCTGGACGTCCCGCCGGGGATCCACCACGGCCGCGCGCCCAGTGGTCTCGTCGCCGATCAGGTAGGACGCCTGGGACAGGCAGTCGAGGTAGTACTGGACGAATTTCACGGACCACCCCCTGCGGCGCCGGTCAACTGATCTTGGCCGGAACTTTATGGTAGCCCGCCACCGCCGCCGCCACCGGGCCCCAGGCCGGCACTAGATTCGCTAGACATGCCGGGTATGACCGGTCACCTGGGTCGCGCCCCGGCGTGAGCATCGCCGCGTACCGGGGGCTGTTCGCCGAACCTGCGCTGCGCAGGCTCGCGATCGCGGACGCCTTCGCCCGGCTGCCGCAGGGCATGGTCAGCCTTACCTTGCTGCTGGTCGCGGCGGAGCACGCCTCGATGGCGGTGGCGGGCCTGGTGGTCGCGGGCTACACCCTGGGCCAGGCGGTGACCGGTCCGGTGCGGGGCCGGCTGGCAGACCGGTACGGACTGGCCAAGGTCGCCGCCTGCTGCAGCCTGGGTTACGCGCTCGCCCTGCTGGCCCTGCTCGCGGCCGCCATCACGCGGGCGCCGGCTGGACTGCTCATCGGGGTCGCGACAACGGCTGGCCTGGTGAACCCGCCGCTCAGCCCGGGCATGCGCAGCCTGTGGTCCGCACGCGCGGGCACCCGGTTCGCCCAGGCCGCCTTCGCGCTGGACGCCGCGGTGTTCGACCTGGCCTACATCACCGGCCCGGCGCTGGCCGGCGCCCTGGCCACCGGCCTCGCCCCGGCCGCGGCGCTGGGCCTGATGCTCGCGCTGACCGGCGCGGCCGTGGCGATCATCGGCAGGCAGCCGCGAGACAGGGCGGCGGACCACCCGCGGGACAGGCCGGCGGGCCACCCGCCGCAGCGGCGCTCCCGGCCCCGGTTCCCGCTCCGCTCGGCCGGCCTGGGCCGCCTGCTGCTGATCGGGGCGCTGGTCAACGCGGCGCTGAGCGCCACCGAGGTCGCGCTGACCGGCTACGTGCGGTATCACCACGCCCTCTGGGCGGCCGGCCCGCTACTGGCCGGGGTCTCGGCGGGCAGCATCTTGGGCAGCCTGCTGCTCGGTGCCCAAAACTCCGGGGTGCGGACCTCGCCGGGTCGCCTGCCCGGGCTGCTGGCCTGCTACGCCGGCAGCCTGGCCGCGCTCACCGCGGCCGGGCTGTGCCCGCCGCTGCTGGCCGTGGCCGCCCCGCTGGCTGGGCTGTTCCTGGGGCCGGTGCTGGCCACCTTGTTCCGCGGGGCGGCGGCCGCGGCGCCCAGCGGCAGCGGCACCGAAACGCAGGCCTGGCTGAACTCGATCATGAACGGCGGAGCGGCAGCCGGTGCGGCGGCGGCCGGCGCGCTGCTCAGCGGCCCGGTCCTCGGCGGGGCCGGCGCGAACCGGCCCGTCCTGGCTCTCGCCCTGGCCTGTGCCCTGGCGCTGGGCGCGGCGGTGAGCGCCGCCGTCGGAGGGGCTCGCACGTTAGCGGGGCACGCGCCCGGCCCGTTCGGTAGAAATGAGTCTTCAGGAGGAGGTCAGCCGTGAGCTCGTGGACACCGCGGCGCGTGCTCGAGGCGGCGGCCGCCAGCCAGTGGTGCCCGGACGGCGCCATCGAGGTGCTGACCGATGACTACCGGCTCATCCGCTACCCGGACTGGGCGCTCGACCCGGCCTTCCCCGCCGCCCAGGTCACCTGGTCACGGTCGGAACGGACCGCGGCGGAGGTCATCGGCGAGGTGGCCGGGCGGGTGCGCCTGTGGGGCAGGCCCGGGGTGGCCTGGTGGGTATCGTCAGCGACCCTGCCGCCGGACACCGAGGCAGCGCTGCGCGCCGCCGGCGGCAAGCAGATCGACGCGGTGCAGATCCTGGCCCGCGAGCTGAACGGCGACGACGTCGGCTGGCCCGGCCCCGGGGACGTCAGCGTCGAGCTGGTCGCCGACGAGCGCACGTTCCGGGCCGCGTCGATGGTCGTCGTACGCGGCTGGGGGAGAAAAGAGCCCAGCCGGGCCGTGCTCGCCCGCGAGTACGCCGAAGCCGTCACGGACCTGGCGGCCTGGTCCAGCTTCCGCGTGCTGGCCTCGGTGCGGGGCGAACCCGCCGCGGTCGGCGGGTGCACGTTGCGCGGGGAGGTGGCCCATCTGTGGGGCGGGGTGACCGTGCGGGATTACCGTCGGCGCGGCGCCTACCGGGCCGTGCTGGCCGAACGACTCCGACTGGCCCGCGCCCACGGCGCCACGCTGTCCCTGGTGAAAGGGCGCGCCGAGACGTCGGGCCCGATCCTGCTCCGGTCCGGGTTCGTCGCTTACAGCGAGGAGCGCTGCTACTGGTTGCCGGTCGTGTGACAAATGCCTGGTTGTGCCCTGGCGCCGGTCATGTTGTCATGCCTGCATGACCGAGCTTCAGCAGAAAGCCACCAGCCTGGACGCGCTGGCCGAGATCGAGCGCCAGGTGCTCTGGCTGTCCACGGCGATCGTCCACCACGCGAACCGGGTCCGGCCCAATCCCGGCGGGCTGAAGGTCGGCGGCCATCAGGCGTCCTCGGCGTCGATGGTCTCGATCATGACCTCGCTATGGTTCCGGCACCTGCGCGCGGACGACCGGGTATCGGTCAAGCCGCACGCCTCGCCCGTGCTGCACGCGATCAACTACCTGCTCGGTGAGCTCGATGAGTCGT
>Ga0207678_10000827_pt1 | contig 28361 bp, 15 predicted proteins | sample KBSC63metaG_FD_184319 | JGI IMG/M metagenome (GOLD analysis project Ga0207678, IMG submission 184319) | Corn rhizosphere microbial communities from Kellogg Biological Station, Michigan, USA - KBS C6-3 metaG (SPAdes) (version 2) | ecosystem: Host-associated > Plants > Roots > Rhizosphere > Soil ... | reverse complement strand
GCTGTTGTATGATTTCCGCGGAACGAACCCGATCGCCGCGAGCATCGTCGGCATCTCCGGCATGGTGACGCGCCGCTATTTCTGCTACATACCGCGCGACGGAAATCCGGTTGCGATAACTCACGCGATAGAGCAGGGCCCCTGGGAGACGTGGCCATCCAACTGGACAAAGTACGTCTACAGCAGTTGGCGCGACCTGGAGGCTTTTCTTGCAAAGACGGTATCCGGAGAGCGGGTGGCGATGGAGTATTCCGCCGGAGACGCAGTGCCGTATCTCGATCGCATCCCTGCAGGCGTAGTCGAGATGGTGCGCAACGCAGGCGCTGAAGTCGTGACGTCGGCCGATCTCGTTACGCGCATCTACGCCGTGTGGACGCCGGAGCAGCTCGCGTCGCACAAACGTGCTGCGGAGCACCTGGCGCGGATCGCGCGCAACGCGATGGCGCTCGCGGGCGAAAAGGCGCGCTCGGGCAGCCCGATGCGCGAGTACGAACTGCAGCAGCTCATCCGTCAGGAATTCGACGAAGCGGGTCTGTTCACGGACCACGGCCCGAACGTTTCGACCGGACTGAGCGCGGCCAATCCACACTACGAGCCGACCGCCGAGCAGTCGGAGCTGATCAACGACGGCGATATTCTGTTGATCGATCTCTGGGCACGCGAGCCCGACGGCGTGTACGCCGACCAGACGTGGATGGGGTCGCTGGGACCTGCCAGCGCGGCGAATGTCACGATCTGGGAGACTGTTCGCGGTGCGCGCGACGCGGCGATCGCAGTGCTTCGCGACCGCATCGAGAATGGAGTCCCGGTCACGGGCGGCGAAGCCGACGACGCAGCGCGCAATTACATAACGGAGCGCGGCTTCGGCGAAAAATTCACCCACCGTACGGGCCATTCGATAGACTCGCGCGACATACACGGCTCCGGACCGAACATCGACAATCTCGAGAGCCGCGACGTGCGCGTGCTTCTTCCCGGTGTTGCCTTCTCGATCGAGCCTGGTATCTACATACCGGGGCAGGTGGGGATGCGGACCGAGGTCAATGGATACGTTTCGGAGGGATCTCTGCTCATCACGCCAAGCCGCATTCAGGAAGATCTCTTCATCGTGTAACCTGGTCGCGCGCCGACGTCGTGCGTCGACGTTCCACCGTCAACGCACGACGTCGGTCCAAATCCTTGGGTCTTCGAGACCAAGTCTCCACAGTGCGAACTTGGTGATTCCGGTGCGGCGCGCGCCGCGAACGAGCGAGTCGAGCAACTTTGCGTCGCTCACCCAGACGCTCCACCCATCCGACTCGGCGTGTAGCGTGTTCGATGCTGGATCACGCTGCAGCGGGACGTGCGCGCCGCGCGCCAGAGCCTCGGCGTCCGCGAAGGATACGACAGCCGTCGCGCTATCCGAGCGCCACTGGTATCCGTAGGTCGGGAACGCAGCAACAACGCGCGAGCTCCCCACGTCGGCGGCACGCATTCCAAGTGCGCGCATCGCCCAGTCCGGCGACGCGATCGGGCCCGGCGGTGACGTCAGCCAGTGCTGGTCGTACAGCATCACCACCAGAAAATCGACCGCGCTGAGCAGCGGCCGGCCAGGATACGCGGCGGTATCGGTTGCGGGAATCGCCATCCCCGTCGGTGATACGCCGTGTGCGCGTGCGGAGTCCGCGAACGCGTTGCTCACGCGAATCAGAACGTCGAGGTCGTCGGGGGTGAGCCCTTCGAAGTCGAGAATCATGCCGCGATAGCCGGCGCTCCCCAACAGCGTGGCCGTGCGTCCGGCCGCCTGTCCGAGCACGGTCGAATCGCTTCCGAGAGCCCTGATCGTTTCCGGGTGAAAGCGCGTGCCATGGTACGATGTGACGAGCGCCATGCGCCGGCGATTGCCGGGATTGTTGCGCACGGACGAGTCCGCGTAGAGTGCGGTTGGCCGGAACGTTGCGCTATCCAGGACTATGAAACCGGAGATTACCACATCGAGCTGCGCATCGTGCGTCACCGTGCTGGCTTCGCTGCGCGGATCCCACGGCGCGACAAAGCCCCAGAATTCGGCGCCCGTTGCCGGCGGCCGGCCACGCGCGGACGCGCAGGCGGCGGTGCCGCATGCGACACTCGCGGCTGCGACGAGGCGTACACCCCGCCGAAACTGGTTTTGGGCTCGTACCAGGAATCTGGTCGTCACCGTTGGTAAATTAGCAGACTCATCCTTGTTCGCACTCGAAGTTGGTCGCATGCACGTTTCCAGACACCCAGTTCTCGTATTGTTCCTGGCTCTTGTCGCCGCCTGTTCGGGTCGCGACAAAAGCTCCGCTCAGGCCCTCGCTGATACCGTCGGGGCGGCCCATCGCGCCGCAATCGTCACGCGATCGCCGACTTCCTACGATGGTGGCTCGGTGGCCACGAGTGGCAGGATCAGCGGAGTGGTCTCCTTCACCGGAACGCCGCCCGGTGACACAGCCATCATCGTACCGGCGGACCAGAATGGATGCGGCAAGCCGCTCACTGTCCAGCTGCTGGCGCGGAGCAACGGCAAGGTCGCGAACGCGGTCGTCTGGCTTACCGACGTCCGACAGGGAAAGCCGCTCCCGAGCCAGCGGCGCTTTCAGCTGACGAATGACAACTGCGCGTGGGACCCACAGGTCCAGACCGTGGTTACGGGTGGCGCGCTCAACGTAGTGAACTACGATCCGCTCGCCGAGACGGTATTCGCGACGAATGTTGCGAGCGGCGATACGGTCGCGCTCGCGCCGTTCACCGACGACGGACAGGTAATTCCGTACGACAAGTTGCTGCGTACACCGGGCGTGATCGAGTTTTCCGTGGAGAGCAGGCCGATGTCGCGCGCCTGGGTCGTGGTGCTGGATCAGCCGTATTTCGCGACCACAGATGCCGCCGGCGCATTCACCATCGATGGCGTTCCGCCGGGTGTGCACCACATCCGTGCATGGCAGCCGATGCTCGGCGTCGCGGACGGAACGGTTACCGTCACCCCGGATGGAACTGCAACTGTGAATCTGCAGTTCCATCCGTAACGGTCAGAGCTATTTCAGGTACTGGTTGAACCAGGCAACCGATCGGTTGAGCATGTCACGTTGATGCACCGGATTGGCGAAGTGATGTCCTTCGTCGGGGTACACAACGAGCTGCGTCTTCACGCCAACATGCTGCAGTCCGCGCCAGAACTCGAACGACTGCGGTGAAGGGCACTCTGCATCGCGCTCGCCGACGATGATCAACGTCGGAGTCTTTGCGTGCGAGATGAAATTGATCGGCGAGCTCTTTGCGTAAACCGCCGGATCTTCGTACGCGGTAGCGCCAAAGAAAGGAACCATCCACTCGCTGATCTGATTCTCGCCCGTATAGCTCAGCCAGTTCGAAATACCCGCGCCTGCGACGGCTGCCTTGAAGCGAGTCGTCTGCGTTACCGTCCACATGGTCATGAAGCCACCGTAGCTCCAGCCGGTAACGCCAAGCCGCTTTGCATCCACCGGATAACGGGCTATCACAGTGTCGACGCCGGCCATCACGTCACGGAGATCACCGTATCCAAAATCCTTCACGTTCGCCTTCGTGAACGCTTCGCCCTGGCCGTAACTTCCGCGCGGATTTGGCATGAAGACGAAGTAGCCCGCCCGCGACAGTACAGCCTGCTCGGCGGATGCATCGATGAACGTCGGCGCAAAAGCCGATGACGGTCCACCGTGGATGTACACGATCATCGGGTAGTGCTTGCTCGCGTCGAAGTCGCGCGGGTAGATGAGGAGGCCCTGCACGTCGAACCTGTCGCTGCGCCAGTGGACGCTTGCGGACTTGCCCCATGACGGGGTTACGCCTGTATTGACGTGCGTGATCTGCGTCCAGTGGCCGATCGGCCCGACCCAGATCTCCGGCGGCGTGCTCAACGATTCGCGCACGAGTGCGACGGTCGATCCATTGGAAGTCGCAGAAATGACTGGAAGACCTCTCGCCCTTCCGGCGGCGATTGCTTCATCCGCCGACCACAATGCAGCCACGGCACCCGTACGTGCATCGACGGTTGCGATCTCGGAGCCGCCGTGGGACCACATCGTCGCAAGAATCGATTCCGGACTCCGCCATCTGAAGGCGCCCGCCGAGACGGTGATGCTGGGCGTGATGTCGCGCACCACGCCACCAGTCGCCGGAACCGTGTAGATGTCGCCACCGGTGGACCCCTGATCGCTCATCAGACCGCCGATGAAGGCGATCTGCTTTCCATCGGGCGACCAGGTCGGCTGTGCGATCTGCACCTTGGGCTTGGCAATTTCTCTTTCGGCGCCCGTCGTTGCGTCTATTCCATCGAGACGTGCCACCCACCAGTTGTTGTTGCCGGATCCGTTGGCCGCGCTCACGACGAATTCCTTTCCGTTCGGCGACCAATCGTACTCGTACACGTAGACGTCGGGCTTCGAAATGACTTTGAGTCTGCCTGTCGCGACATCCACGATTGCGAGATGCTGCCGGTCGATGTGCGTGTCCATCGCGCCGGTATCGCGCGGTGTCGCCTGGGTCGGGCCGTTCGCTTCTTCGGACGGTGAGGAATACAGAACGGCGATGCGCGACGCATCCGGCGAGAAACGCGCATCATGCACCGATCCCGTCACTGTCGCGACTCGACGTGCCGGACCACCGCTGGCGGCGGCAACGTAGAGTGCGGGCGTCCCGCTGCTCGTCGTAGCTCGTATCAGGAGTTGCCTGCTATCGGCTGACCATGCGAGCTCCGACATGCTGCCGCGATCCGCACCGGACAGCGCTACGGTTACCGGCGCACCCTTGCCGCCGTTGGCTGCAAGTTCGACAGCTATGGTCTCGCCCCGCGGCGAGTCCGGTCCGATCCATGCCAGGTGCTGCCCGTCCGGCGCGATCGCTACGCTGGTGAACTGTCTGAGGTGCGGTGCTGAAGCGCTGTTCTGCGCTCGTGCGGAAGTGATGGCGGTGAATGCGCAGACAAATGCGACGCCTACCGCTACGCGATGGAATTGCAGATTCGATGACGAGCTCTGTCGGAACAACGAAGCCTCCATGAGTGGACACAACTACGATTCGACCGTGCGGTAGTGACTGTCAACTCACGGCGCGATCGCTACATGCTCTCCAGCGCTACGCGGTCACCGGCGCGGAACTGACCGCGGTAAAGCTTTGCGTACATTCCTTCCGCGTCGAGCAGATCCGCATGACTACCGGTCTCGACGACGTGTCCGTGCTCCAGCACGACGACGCGATCGGCGCGCAGCACTGTCGATAGCCTGTGCGCTATGATCAGCGTCGATCTGCCGCGCAGCAACTCCTCCATCGCGGCCTCGACCAGGCGCTCGCTCTCGGAGTCGAGGCTCGACGTCGCCTCATCCAGAATGACCAGCGCCGGATCCTTGAGAAATACGCGGGCGATCGCGAGACGTTGCCGCTGTCCGCCTGACAACTTCACTCCGCGCTCGCCGACCGCTGTGTCATAGCCCTGCGGCAGCCGGACGATGAACTCGTGCGCGTTGGCCGCGCGCGCCGCGGATTCGACCGCCGAGTCCGGCACCGCGACGGAGTCTCCGGCCAGAGCGTACGCGATGTTGTCCCGCACGGTTCCACTGAACAACGTCGGTTCCTGCGGAACGACGCCGATCGATTCACGCAGATCGCGGAGCGACAGGTCACGAATGTCCATTCCGTCGAACGTTATGCATCCGCCGGTGACGTCCCAGAATCGCGGCAGTAGCGATGCGACCGTCGTCTTTCCAGCGCCGCTTGGACCTACCAGCGCGACGATCTCGCCGGGTCCTATGTGCAGCGACACGTCGTGCAGTGCTTCCGGCAACTCCGGTTGGTACCTGAAGTGCACGTGCTCGAGAGCGACGTCGCCTCGTCGCGGCCGCGGCAACGCAACAGGCGCGACCGGGTCGATCACAGTCGGCGTCATGTCCATCAACTCGAAGATGCGATGCGCCGCACCGGCCGCTTCCTGATACGCGCCGAACAGCGAAGCCAGCGACGCCACCGCTCCGGCGACATACATCGCATACAGGAGGAACGACACGAGCGCGCCAGCCGTGAGCTGACCCGCGAGCACGAGTCGCCCGCCTTCCCAGAGTACGACGACGACACCGCTGAATCCGAAAAACGTGAGCGCGCCGAAGAATACGCCGCGAATCTTCGCGCGATCCACGGCCGCGCGCACCACGTCGAACAGATGCTTGTCGTACTTCCGGATCTCCTCGCTCTCGGCGGTGAAGCTCTGCACCATCCGTATCTGCGAGAACGCTTCGTCAGCCGTGCCGGTTGCTTCGGCGATTCTGTCCTGCACCCCCGTACTCGCACGGCGCAACATTCGTCCGAATATGAAAGCCGCGCCAACGACCAGCGGCACTACCGCGAGCGTGGTTCCCGTGAGAGCAGGCTGCTTGACGGTGAGCATCACCAGCGCGCCGACCAGGAAGATCGACTGTCGTGTGAACTCGGACAGATTCGTGCTCAGAACTGTCTGCAGCACACTCGTGTCGGATGACAGCCGGCTCGTAAGCTCGCCCGTGCGCCGGTCCGTGAAGAAACCCGGCGATAGGTGCACCATGTGCGCGAAGAGATCCGTGCGCAGCGTCGCTATCACGCGCTCGGCCGTCGACGTCAGCAGGTAGACCTGAACCATGTTGAGCGACGCCTGCACCGCGAACAACAGCAGCAGGCCAACCGCTATCTCGTTGAGAAACGTTGCGTTCCCGTGCTGGAACGCGGTGTCGAGCAGCACCGCGACGATCGCAGGAAACGCGAGACCTGCTGCACTCGCCGCGAGCAGACAGACGAGCGCGACAGCGAGCTGGCCGATATACGGCTTTACGCGCGGAAACAGTCGCGCCAGTGCGGTGGGCGATATCGGCTTACGATCCTTCTTCGCACCGCCCTTCGGTTCGGCGGCCTGAACCGCGGTTGCAGCCACTATCTGAATACGTGCAGGTCCACAACCATCGCTACGTACAGCAGCGCGAGATACAGAAGCGAATACATGAACACGAACCGCTCCGTGGCTGTCGAATCGTCCCGTCCCTTGCCCCAGCGGATCTTGATGATTCCGTACGTGAGCGGTGCGGCGACCACCAGTGCCGACACGAGATAGAACAACCCGAACGCGCCCGTGCAGAAGGGAAGCACCGACAACGCGACCATGATGCCGAGATACCACAGCATCTGATCCTTGGTGTGCTTCTCCCCCCAGATCAGCGGCGCCATCGGAACTCCAGCCGCGCCGTAATCGCGCTTCTTGAGCAACGCCAGCGCCCAGAAGTGTGGTGGCGTCCAGTAGAACACGATCAGGAACAACGTCCACGCGGTGAGATCCAGCGTGCCGGTTACCGCGGCGTATCCTACCAGCGGCGGGATGGCTCCAGCCGCACCACCGATCACGATGTTCTGTGGCGTTCTCCGCTTGAGCCAGTGCGTGTAGAGGAACACGTAGCCGTAGAAGCCGAGCAACGCGAGTGCGGCGGTAATCAAGTTTGCGTATCGAGCCAGCAGGAAGGTGGCCGTCGTCGCGAGCAGGATTCCGAACGCGAGCACGGCGCGCGGTGCCATCCGTCCACTCGGGATGGGCCGCAGCTTGGTGCGCGGCATGTGCGCGTCGATATCGCGGTCCAGATACATGTTCACCGCGTGCGCGCCGCCGGCCATCAGATATCCCCCGACGAGTACCGTGAGGACGAGCCACCCGCTCGGCGTTCCGGCGACATACATCGCTGCTACGGTCGTGACGAGAAGCAGCGAGATGATCCGCGGCTTGGTGAGCGCGACAAGATCCGATGCAAGCGAGTGTTCGCGCTCGCTCGGCACGGAAACCGCTCCGTCGTGGTTCATTCCATGACCGCCGTTCACGCTGCGGCCACCGCGGCACGAGGTGTCGCTTCCTCGCCGCTGCGTCCGGCGAGCGAATACTTCGCCAGCGCTGCGAGCGTGAAGATCGACAGCCACACCAGCGTTCCCATCGCCTGATGCAGCGAGCGCCACACCGGTGGGAGGTGCATCTCCACCATTCCTGCGGCCACGACTATCTGCAGCACTATCGCGCCGAGCGCCGCCCATGCGGCAACGCGCACCTGACGCGGCTCATGCCGGCGCTGTGCCAGGACCGCGACTCCGATCATGTGGAAGAACAACAGGAAGGCGAGCACTCGATGCGTTACCTGGATGTACAGCGGTGTTCCCGTCACAGCGATTCCGGTGCACCATGGGAACCCCTGGCACGAAGCGTTGGCACCGAGCACGTTCGCGGTGAGCGCTCCCATTACCAGAACGATGAAGGCGAGCATCACTCCCGCTCGCGCCGCGCGATACGTTTGCGGCGACGCGACTTCTGTGCTGTCGAATCCCCAGCCGCCCGCACGAAGCACCGCGATGGAGAGTACAGCCAGCAGCGTCATCGCGATCGCGAGGTGCGTGACGATTACATAAGGATTGAGCGACAGCTTGACGGTTATTCCGCCGAATACCGCGGCGGTGAGGACAAACCCCGTCGCAAGCATCGCGGACCGGAACACTCCGCCCCTGCCGCCGACTCCGCGTTGCGCGCGGCGCATGAACGCGGTGATGAGAAGTGCAATGATCGCGATCGTGACCGTCGCCGCGATGTAGCGATGCGTTACCTCGACGATCAGATCCGGGCGCTCGAGAGGTGGAAACAGATATCCCTGACATGTGGGCCAGTGATCGCCGCATCCCATCCCCGATCCCGTAATGCGCACGATGGCGCCAAAGACGATCTGGGCAAACGCCAACCCCGTGGCCAGATACGCCAGCCGTCGCAGGAGGGGCAGGCCTCCATTCTGATTCGGCGCGCTATCCGAGCCCTGTACGGGCAGGCCCCCGTGCCTGCCCTCAGTCCGACGAGACTCGGAGTTGCTCACAGAGCCCTCCATGCCATCCAGAAAACCGCCGCCAGCGCGATCGCCGGCAATACGCCCCAGATCATCTCGACGACCCGAGGTGATCGCGGCATGTTGTCAGCCGGTACCACGTCCGTTGGCGGAAAAAACGCCGACCGCAGAATCAGCAGCTCGGCGATGACGGTAATGACGAGGCAGGCCCAGAACAGGGCTCGATGTAGCTCCATTTGAGAGTGTAAAGCTACTCGCCATCCCACGTTCGTTGCAGTAGCGTTGTTGATGCCTTCCGCACTGCCGCGCCGAATCGGCCTCTGGAGCGCCGTCGCAGTTCTCGTCGGATCCACCGTCGGATCCGGAATTTTTCGCTCGCCCGCGGGCATTGCTGATCGCCTGCCCGGGCCGCTCCCCATGCTGTCCCTCTGGGTCTTTGGCGGCCTCGTCGCCCTGTGCGGCGCGCTCACGCTTGCCGAGATCGCGAGCGCCTATCCGGAAACCGGCGGCGTCTACGTCTATATCAGGGAAGGGTGGGGGCGCATTCCCGCATTCCTCTTTGGATGGGCCGAGCTCGTGATCATCCGCGCCGCCGCCCTTGGCGCCATCTCGACCACATTTGCGGAATACATGCTCCGCTCGACCGGCCACGATCCGCTCTCTGCGCCGTACAATCAGTGGGTCCACTACGTCGCCGCGATATCGATCGGAGTGATGGGCATTCTCAACTACGTCGGCGTGAAATGGGGCACACTCGTCCAGAACACGCTCACGATTCTCAAGTGCGCCGGTCTGCTCGGCATCGAGATAGTCGCGCTTGCCGCATTGCCGCATACGGGCGGCCACTTCACTCCCGTCGCGCCGACGGGGAGCTTCGGCTTCGTGCCGTTCGCGCTCGCGCTCACATCGGTGCTCTGGGTGTACGACGGGTGGGCCGATGTCAGCTTCGTAGGCGGCGAGGTCAAGGACCCGGAACGCAATCTCCCCAAGGTTCTGATCTACGGCACGCTCGCCGTCATCGCCCTGTACCTGCTCGCCAACATAGCGTACCTGTCGGTCCTCTCGATCGACGAAATGCGTCACTCCAAGCTGGTCGCGGCCGACGTCGCCCAGCGGCTGATGGGCGAGCCCGGTGTTGCCGCCGTGGGCATCGTCGTAATGCTGTCCGCGCTGGGCACACTTGCCAGCTCGATGCTCACCGGGCCGCGCATCCTCTTCGCGATGGCCACCGACGGCCTTCTATTCCGTCGTCTTGGCAGGGTTCAGCCTCGCTTCCAGACACCTGGCGCGGCGATCCTGCTGGCTACGGCACTCGGTATCATATTTGTGATGCTTCGGACATTCGAACAATTAGCGGACACATTTGTGACCGCAATTATTCCGTTCTACGCACTTGGAGTTGCGGCGATCTTTCCGCTCCGAAAGAGGAAGGCCGGCTACAAGCCCGCGGTGCGCGCGCGCTGGTTCCCCGTAGCGCCCGTCGTGTTCGTCCTTGCCATCCTTTACCTGCTGGGCAGCGCACTCGCCGATCCGGTAGCGAGAATACCCACCCTGGCTATCTTCGGGGTGATCTTCTCTGGACTGATTTTCTACCCGTTTATCAACCGAACATCTGTCCAGTAGAAGAGTTGCAAGGCTGTTGCAAATTCCCCCTGCCCCAAATCGGCGGGAGACCGTAAAATGTATGCTTCCTTAATCAGAGAGGTTGCATGCTCAAGGGTCGTTTGATTACGGCACTGGGACTGGCGACGATGTGCTTGCTCGTAAGCGCACGAAGCGCCAATGCACAGAACGTTACATCAGGGTCTATCAGCGGTACGGTGACCGACCAATCAGGTGCACCAGTTCCGTCTGCACAGATACGGATCACCAACACTCAAACCGGTGTGGCAGTCAACGCCACCGCACGCGAAGGCGGACGTTATTCCGCACAGGGCCTTGAAGTGGGCGGCCCGTACACTGTCTCCGTTCGGCGTATTGGCTTTACGCCGATCACGCGGACCGGTGTCATCGTCTCGCTCAGTCAGTCGACCCGCGTTGACTTTCAGCTGACGAGTCAGGCCGCGGTGCTTACGGGCGTCAAGATCGAAGGGTCATTGGGGACTGTCATCTCTCCGACCAAGACAGGAACCGGTACTATCATTTCTGGTGATCAGCTTTCCAGTCTGCCCACGCTGTCGCACAATTTCACGGACTTCGTCGGGATTGTGCCACAGGTCTCCAACACCACCGGCTACTCATCGGGCGGCGGTGTCAACATTCGCCAGAATGCGATCCAGATCGATGGAGCAGCGGCCGGCGATCTGTTCGGCCTCGGAGCAACGGGACAGCCCGGAAGCCAGGCCAATGCCAAGGCGATACCGCTCGATGCTGTGAAGGAATATCAGGTTCTGCTCGCCCCATACGACGTCCGCCAGGGAAATTTCGGTGGTGTCCTCATCAACGCAGTCACGAAGAGCGGCACGAACGAATTTCACGGATCCGTCTACGGTTACAACCGCAGTCAGAACATGACGCGGCAGCAGTTCTATCTGCCTGATTACAGCGAGAAGAACTACGGATTCGCCGTGGGCGGTCCGATCGTAAAAAATCACGCCTTCTTTTACTTCAACTCCGAGTGGCGCAAGACAAGCCAGCCGGCAGCGGGTCCGTACATCGGCTCTCCGGATGCGCCGGTCAACCAGGCGACGATCGATAACTTCAACAGCATCCTGTCCAGCAACTACGGCTTCGCCAATGGCGGCTCGGGTGGCCAGGTAACCAAGCAGAATCCCGCGACCAACGTATTTGGCCGCATCGACATTTATCTCCCGTTTGCAACCCGGTTGGTATTGCGCCACAACTACTCGTTTGCGAACAACACGAGCTTCGGCCGTGGCGCCGCTACTTCCACGGCGCCGAATTTCGGCCTCACCTCGAACGCATATCAGTTCACGAGCAAGACAAACAGCTCGGTAGCTGAGTTTCTGAGCAACTTCTCGAACGGCATCTTCAACGAGCTTCTCCTCAACTACACCAAGACGGCTGACTTCCGCACCGTTCCGGCGCTCTTCCCGCAGGTGACGGTCAGGAACGTCCCTCGCACCGACGGCGGCACGGGCACAGTGTCGCTCGTGGCGGGGACGGAGGCATCGTCTCAGGGCAACGTCCTCAATCAGCGCACGTTCGAGCTGACTGAGAATTTCACGGTGCCCGTGGGCGCGCATCGCTTCACCATCGGAACCAAGGATCAGTTCTACCGGCCCTACAACTTGTTCGGCCAGAATTCGAGGGGCTCGTGGACGTTCAACAGCCTCACCGATTTCCAGAATGGAAAAGCTTCGGCCTACGCCGTGAGCGCGCCGTCGCCGTCCGATCCGGCTGCCGGCATCGCGACGTTCGAGGCGAACATGTACGCCTACTATCTGCAGGACGTCTGGCAGACGACTGACAACCTCGCGCTCACGATGGGTGTGCGGTGGGATCAGCCGCACTTCGACCAGACGCCTCCGTCGAATCCGAGCGTGCTCACGAGCTACGGACGTAACACCAGCACAGTGCCGTCCAAGGGCCAGTTCTCGCCGCGTTTGGCGTTCAACTGGAACATGACGGGAGACCAGCGTAATCAGCTGCGCGGCGGCATTGGATACTTCACCGGACCGCCTCCGTTCGTGTATCTGTCGAACGCATTCGGCAACTCGGGGCTCAGTGGTTATCCGGCGCTCAACTGCAACGGCACGACGTCGGCCACCACGTCGTTCGTTCCACCTGCATTCAACAGCGCCAACATTGCAAGCCCGCCGACGGCATGTCTCGCCTCGGGAACCAAGCCTGGCGGAACGCTAGCGTTCGGCTCCAGCATCAACACGATCGATCCGAACTTCAAGTTCCCGCAATACCAGAAGATTTCAGCGGCGTACGATCACCGTTTCGCGAACGGTATGATCAGCACGATCGAAGGCCTGTACACCAAGTCGATCAACGACGCCTTCTACACCAATCTCGCACTGGTCGGGCCACAGGGTACGGACTCGCATGGACGCGTGCTCTACGGAACGCCGACCGCGACCGGCTGGACCCCAGTGACATCCGGTGGGCGTACCCAGGTCCTCGACCTCGGTAACTCGTCGGGCAACTACACCTACAGCATAACTGGTACTCTCCAGAAGACATTCTCCGCCGTGTTGGATGGATCACTTTCATACACGTACAGCCAGGCGCGCGATGTCGCATCGATCACCAGTAGCACGGCGGGCTCCAACTACCGCTACGCTCGCGATGTGACTGGCAAGCTCAACGACTTCAGTCTCACGCGCAGCAAGAACGACATGCCGCACCGTGTCACTGCCCTCGGCACCTATCACGCGAAGACGCTTACCGACATTACCGTGGTTTACCAGGGTAACTCGGGTGCGCCGTACGACTATGTGTACGGTGCAGGTGGCGGAAGCGGTTCCGGCGACCTCAACGGTGACGGAAACTCGCAGAACGACCTTGTTTACGTTCCCAAGGACGTTCGCGATCCCAACGAAATCCTCTTCACTGGCTACAACGACGCGACAAAGGCTGGTTCCGTTGCGGCGCAGCAGGCCGCCCTCGACAAGTTCATCAACAGCGTCCCGTGCCTTCGTGAGAATCGCGGCAAGATGCTGTCCCGCAATCTCTGTCGCAATCCATGGTCCAATGAGTTCGACGTCAGCATCACGCAGTCGCTCCAGGCGTTCCACACCCAGAACGCTCAGCTCCGGTTGGACATACTCAACTTCGGAAACCTGATCAACTCGAAGTGGGGACGTCAGTTCTTCTCGGATCAGGGCGCAACCTGCGGCAGCATCTGCAGCGCAACGGTCCTTCTTACCCAGACCGGCAACAAGATCGGTACGGCAGTCAATGGGGTCAACCCGACCCAGGGCGTCTACACGTTCGACTCGACCCTGCGGCCGTACAGTGCGCAGAACGCGTCATCGAACTACCGTATGCAACTGTCGCTCCGCTACAACTTCTAAGTTCCTGAGGTTCCAAATGGAAAGCGCCGGCACGGTTTCGACCGTGCCGGCGCTTTTTTTTACAGCACGAGGTGCGGATGGATCCGCACCTCGTGACCTCATGTCGACAGTATCGACGACGACGCGCTAGAACACCTTCACGTTGATGTACCGTTTGGGATTCTTCTTGATGTCAGCGACCAGACTGTCCATCCGTCCAAGCAGCGAGTGGACGTCGTTGTAGAGCGCCGGATCGTTGACCAATTTTGCCGCTGATCCGTTACCGCTATCGACCTTGGCCACGATCCGATTCAGTGCACGTCCGGTTGAATCCAGCGACATGGTCAGCGAGTTCATGTTACCGCTCGCGGTCCGAAGGTTCGACAGCGTTGAATCGATCTTGGCCGAATCCACCGCCGAGGTCGCACGCCGAAGCGACGTCATCGTAGCTGTAAGCTGAGCCGACTGCACGGTCGCGATGGCGCTCAGCTGGGCCATGAGCTTGTTGGTGCCAGCGAGTGTCTGACGCAGATCCGCAAGTCCGCCTCCCGCCACGAGTTCCTTATTCATCGCACTCGTAAGCGCGGTGACCGACGTCGTGATCGAATCGGCCTTCGCGGTCAGCTGCGCGATGCCCGCCGCGGCCGGACCGCTCACTACTGTATCCCCCTCGACATATCGCGTGCCGGACGGTCGTGGAGTGAAGTTCACGGCAACGTCTCCGAAGATTCCATTCGGAACCACCGTCGCCGGACTCGGCTTCGGGATTGGCTGGTCGCTCGTTATTCGCAACTGAGTCAGGAGACTTCCGTCCGGACGAAACTGCACGTCCGAGACGTAGCCGACCGCCGCGCCGCTCACCCACACTGGCGCACCCGTCTTGAGGCCGGCCCCCCACGCGAACCGCGCGTACAGCGGGTAGCCCTTGGACAGGCCACCGCGCGCGAGCCAGAGCGATCCGATGACCGCGATCACGAGCCCCACCACTATCACTACGCCGACCAGAATGTCGTCACGAGTCTTTTTCATATTGTCAGCCGGGTCAGGCCTGAAGGTATGGCGCCAGAAGCAGCGCAGTAACGGCATCGAGTACGAGTATCGCAACCGACGTTATGACAACTGCAGCAGCGGTGCTTCGTCCAACGCCCTCGGCACCCGCGTTTGCGTTGTAGCCTTCATAAGAGCAGAAAAACGATATGGCGGCGCCGAATACCGTCGCCTTGATCAGGGAATAGACAATCTGGAACGGTGCAAACGCGAGCTGCAGCCCAGCCATGAAATCGGATGGAAGGATGTCAGTCGCAACGACCGATGTAAGAAACGCCATCCCGACGCCCACAGCGTCGGCGAACACGGTGAGGATCGGCAGCATGATTATCGCCGCGATCACACGTGGCACCACCAGATACGCGATCGGATCGTACGCCAGCGTTTCCAGTGCGTCGATCTGCTCCGTCACACGCATCGTTCCCAGCTCCGCCGTGATCCGCGCGCCGACCCTGCCGGTCAGCACCAGCGCCGTTAGCAACGGTCCCAGTTCAAGGATCACCGACTGTCTCGATATCAGCCCTACTACCGACAGCTGCACGCCGCCGAAAAGTTGATAACGTGTCTGAAATGCGGTGACGGCACCGATGAACGCGGCGACGATGATCGTGAGCGGTACCGAGTCGACGCCGATGTTGCGCATCTGTCGGATCGTTTCGACGCCGTACGTGCGCCAGTCCGGCAACGCCCGCACGATATCCGCCGCGAAGTACCCGCGCTCGCCGATCCGCGAGAATGGCCGGCTGGCCCTTTCGAGGAACCGCACTCAGGTACGCACGCGCACGAAGAGCGTGAGCCCGATTACACCGAACAGGATACTGGGCAGCCACGCCGCAAGCTCTGGGGGAAGCAGCCCCTTTCCACCAACGGCTTTCGTCAACTGAATCAACATCAGGAATATGATTGTCGTGGCGAGGCTAATGCCCACGCCGTAGGCGGCGCCCCCTCGCTGCGTGCTCGTTGCAAGTGGTGCGCCGAAAAGAAGGATCACGAGACTCGTGACCGGTATCGCGATCTTGAGCATTCGCTCCACACGCAGCTCGTTCACGTCCGTGCCCGATCGCTCCATCGCATGAATGAATCGCCCCAGCTCGGCGTAGTCCATCTCAGCCGGCGCCTTGGGCGATGCGGTCAGCTCTTCGGGCTTCTCGGTAAACTGCTTGTCGTACAAGGAATCGTAGGAAAAGGTGATGTTGGTGCTGTTGCTCGTGATGATATGCATCGTCCCGCGGCCCAGTACCCAGCCCCGCGGCGTGTAGCTGGCTCCCGTCGATGTCGCAATGTACGATGGATAGTCCGATCCACTACCCTTCCGCTCGATCTCGACACCGTCCGCCTTCTTGGTGGCCAGATGCAGCGCGCTGATCTTGTAAACACGTCCAGCGGTGGATGCATAGGCGAAGTTATATCGATCGGTGCTGGCCGAGAACCTCTGCGTCTCCAGAAGCTCCAGCCGCCGCTTGTTCGTGTGCGGCGCAACCTCGCCCAGCACGAGCCCGAGCGCGACTGCGAACAGTGCGCCGACGAAGATCGGCGCGATGAATCTGTAAAACGAAACGCCCGAAGCCTTGGCCGCCGTGATCTCCGAGTATCGCGTGAGAGATCCGATCGAGAAGACGGTCGCAAACAATACCGCTGCCGGTAGAATCATGAACATCGAATCCGGCAGCCAGTACAAATAGCTCAGCGCAATCTGCGACTTCGGTAGGTTGCGCTGGAGATACGTGTTGAGGTTGTCCGTGATGTCGATGATGATCACCAGAACCGGAAAGCCCAGCGCAGTCGTCACGAAGATACGCCAGAATTCGCTGAACACGTATCTGTCCAGCGGCTTGATCATGTGGCTCAGCTTCATCGTTCCGTCCGGCGCTCGCGAACCAGATGCACCACGCGCATCCGTTGCTTCATCCATCCGCGCGCGTTGCCGAGCATCTCCCGCATGTCGCCTCCGCGCGCAGTGGCTCCTTCCTTGCCCATGCGCCAGAGCAGCGCAACCGCAACGGCGGCGAATATCACGTTGGCGGCCCACATCGCGATCACCGGCGGTAACAGACCCTGCGACGCCGCCGCGGCACCGGCGGTGAGTCCTATGTAATACAGCGCGAACACGAACAGGCTCACGCCGAGCGTGAGTCCGACTCCGCCGCGCGGAAAACGCAGCGCGATCGGTGCGCCCAGCATCACGAATACGAAGCAGGCAACGGCGAGCGCGAATTTCTTGTGGATCTCGATCTCGTACCCGTCAATCAACGTCTTCGCATCCGAAAGTCGTACCTTCGCCACCGTAATCGTACTCGGCGTCACCTCGAGCCCCGCACTCGGCGGCGGCGTGGTGTAGATGCGCGCGGGTATCGGTGCAGCGGCCGGGGCGGGCGCCTTCTGCGGGAGTGCTTTGGAGCCGGACTGACTCGCCGCGGGTGCTCGCACCGGACCAGCCTCTTGCGTTCCTGGTCTCACCGGTGGCGCACCGCCCGCCTGAGGAACCATCGGCGCGGGCGGTGCACCTTGCGCTGACAGCGTCGGAATACGCAGTTCTTTCAGTAGCCAGCAATACGTCGCGCCCAGCGATATGTTCGACGGCACGTGTGTATCCGTCGCGTACATGTCGGCGCCGAGCTTGACATGGTTGTCTCGCGCCTGCTTCATCCCGCTCAGAAAATCCTTGCGCGCTTCCATGTAATCGGCGCGCCCGCGGCGCACCTCTCGCTGCATCTCGCACACGGACATCTCGCGATTGCCCTTGTTCTGCGCGTCGGCGGACTTCTGGAACTGGTTCGCGACTCCCTTCACCGTCACGAGGTCCACGTTGAAGAAGAGCCGTTGCAGCTGGGATGGGTTCAACACCGGCACGTCCTGCATCGAGCCGTGGTATAGCGTCAGGAGCAGATCGCTCTGGTTCTTCGCGAGTGCCATGTTGCCGCTGTCGGCGTAGATCGTTCTGCGGCGCGTCGCGTCGCTCAGATCGTAGATGGTCACGTCCCGCATGAGATTCGACGCTTCGTCCAGATGGTTCGCGCGCAGAAACAGCTTTCCCGGACTCACCTCGTTGATGACCTGCTCGCGTAGCGCGAACGTCGGCTTCTTCTGCGCGATGTCCGACTGCAACACTGCCAGCTGATGATTGGTCCTCGGCAGAATCTGATCGTTGAAGACGATCATGAAGAGCGTGACGCCGGCCGCGGCGATCAGCACCGGCGTCATGAGGCTCTTGAGACTTACCCCGCTCGCCTTGAGCGCGGTTATCTCGTTCTCCGCGGCAAGGCGACTGAATGCGTGCAGGGTCGCCACGAGCACCGCCATGGGCAGTGTGAGCGCGACCGTGAATGGAATGGAGAGAAGAAAGAACTCCGCGACCGCCGACCATGGGATCCCCTTTCCGACCAGGTTCCCGAACTGCTTGGCGATGTAGTTGAGCAGCAGGAGCGACGTGAGAGCGGTAAGTGCGAATGTGAGGGGTCCCAGGTGCTCCTTGAGAACGTATCTGGAGAGTATCTTCACGGGGTGAAATTTACAGGGTGGGTCTCCCCCGGGCGCCCTTTGCGAGCGCGCCGGAGAGAGCACGCGTCCCCTGGCTCACGGGGACTGCGTCGGGCCCGCGCGTCGGCCCCGTCCTTCGCCGGCCCAATCGCGTTCGCGATCGCGCTTGCGATTGTGCTCTCCAGCGCGCTGGCGTCCCCGCTCAGCGCGCAAGTAAAGGACACAACTGTGCACGCGCCGTCACGCCTCCGCGTACGCATCGGGAAGGATACTCTCCCCCTTCAGCTGCCCACGGTCCAGACTCGCACCGACGCCGCACTGTACCGCGAAGCCGAAGCCCAGATCCAGGCGGCCCGCGCTACAGCCTTCCAGTTGAACAGTCGTTCGATACTGGAATCGGTCTGGGGACAGGTCGCCGTTCAGAATTTTGCCACAGGCCGGCCGCAACCGCTTTCCGCCGAAGACGCTCAGCAGCGTAAGGCGCGCGAGCCGGCCAAGAATGAACAATTGTTTGGCGACTACGCCGATCTCGGCATTCAGGTCGACTCCAGACTGGAGTTCCGAAACGAGAAGGATGAAACCAACCGCTGCCAGGGAGTCAGCTATTTCCTGGCGGCCAACACCTGTCGCTCCGCCTTCGAGCCTACTCTCGATTTTCAGTATGCGCTCCGATCCGCCGGTGTGGTCGCCGAGCGAGTGCACGTGAACGTGGACTACGACTCGCAGCGCGAGTTCGACGCGTCCAACACCATTTCGATTGCATTCGAAGGCAAGCCCGACGAGTTCATACAGAAGCTCGAAGTCGGCAACGTCACGTTCCAGCCGCCGCCGTCACGCTTCATCACGGCGGCGATCCCGAGCGGCAATTACGGCGTGCAGGCGGTCGCCAACCTCGGTGAGGGAATCAAGCTGCGCAGCATCGTCGCGCAGCAGAAGGGAAACGTGGTTCGCGATCGCGTCTTCACGGTTGGTGATCACGTTCTGCAAGCGGTCGATCGCACGGTCGAAGACTACCAGTTCGAGCCGCGCCGCTTCTTCTTCACTGTCGATCCCAAGTTGTTCGCAGGATATCCCAACATCGACATCCTCAACCGGCAGCAGATGACGCAGCTGGCTGCCGCACTTCCCGATACGTTGCGTCCTGCCGCGATATATGTATACCGCCTTCTGATTGGCGGTCAGCCGCCCAATCCGAACGGTCCCCAGTTCCGCATTATCGGTGATCCTCGCTCGCAGAAAGGGCAGGTGTACGAGCTGCTGCGCGAGGGCGTGGACTACTACGCCGATCCGTCGCGCCTCTGGATCGCGCTCGTGCGTCCCCTGTCGCTCAACAATGAGCGGCTCGTCGTCGCATATCGCGTCCGCATCGGCGGCGTCCTGACCACTCATGTCACCACTGGCGGAACGCCCGACCTCGAATATTCCACGGCACACGACCAGTTCGCGAATCTGCTGTGGGATCCGAACGTTCAGCCGACGGACGCTGCCTTCCGGCATGAGATTCGTTCAGTGTATCGACTCGGTGGCAGCGACGTCGTGCGTCAGAGCGTGAGCGTGAAGGTCGTCACGGGAAACGCGACCGATCAGGAAAAGCCCGTGACAGGGAAGGCAGCTACGTATCTGCAACTGTTTGGACTGGCACAGCCTACCAACAGCTCGACCTTCGACGTCGAGAATCGTCTCTGGCCACGTCCGACCGATCCCAACTTCGCCCTCGGTGTCGGCGCATTTGGCACGCCCACGATCCGCGACCAGTTCCTCGTCTTTCCGTCGGTGCGTCCATTCGCAAGCAACGGCATGGCCGGTGCAGGGAATCCGCACAACGATACAGTCTATACTACCCCAGCCGACTATCTCATCTCGTCGCAACGCCCCGGCGCCGTCTACCACATACGGCTGCGCTACCAGGCGCAGGGTAACGGTAACAACGGAACGCTATCACTCGGCGCCGTCCAGGTACGGCCGAATTCGGAGCGCATTCTCGTCGACAACGTCCTGCTCGCGCGCGGCAGCGATTATTCCGTCGATTACGATCTTGGCCGCGTGAACTTCGCGCGGCCGGATACGTTGTTCCCGCGCCCGCGACAGGTGACTGTGCAGTTCGAGGAGAATCCGCTGTTCGTGGAAACTCCGACCTCGATATTCGGGTCGTCACTCGAGATTCCGCTGTCCAACGGGCAGATCAATCTCCTGGCGCTGTCGCAATCGCAGAAGAGTACCTACACGCGCCCCACGCTCGGCCTGGAGCCGCAATCAATGCTCATCGGTGGCATCAACGCTACGATGAACTTCGATGCCGACCCGCTCACCAGACTGGTGTCCAAGCTTCCGTACGGTCACACCGACGTGCCATCCCATGTTTCGCTCGCCGGAGAGTTTGCCGCAAGCAAACCGCAGCCGAGTGCCGGCCAGCAGGCGTACCTCGAATCGTTCGAGGAAGCTGGCGGTCTCGATGTTCTCCTGGGAGACCAGTACTGGTATTACAGCAGCCAGCCTGCCGTCGCGCACAACGTGCTCGCGAAGTACGGACCCAATCTGCTCGACATCAGTCACGCGACTCAGCTTGCATTTCAGACCAACATACGCGATTCGCTCGGCAAGCAGATTCAATTCACGATCGACAAGATCGATCCGGAGGTTGCGTTCTCCGGCGTCGGCGTCGCTGCGCCCGAGCAGATACTCTGGCTCACGCTCTATCCGCTGTCCCGCGGGTTGCGCGATGACCAGAACAGCAATGCGCACTGGAGCACCGGAGTGACGCAGACGGGTCGCCGATGGCGCTCCATCCGGACTTCGCTCAGTCCATCCGGTGCTGACGTGTCGCGCACTGAAAACGTCGAATTCTGGGCGCTCGTGGATACGTCCGCGGTCGGCCGGTCGCGCAACCCGACTCTCGTGTTCGACGTGGGAGAGATCTCCGAAAACTCGGTGGTATTTCAACCCGATACGATTCGCATCCAGGCCGTGAACGCCGTGCTACGCGACACGCTGATGTCAGGCCGCCGTCTTTCTGGATTCGACAGGCTCAATAGCGAACGCGATCCATTTTCGCGTGCGTTCAACGCAAACGCGAACGACACGGGATTGCCCGGCGATGTCGCGGACAGCGCCGTAGTGATCGCTGATACCATACCAGGGCAGCTTCCCACACCGCGAATCGTTCCGAAATTCCCGATCTGCAGAAACCGGTATGGCGCGCTCTATCAGGTGGGCGACACGCGCACGGATTGCACCGTTGGCAATGGCCGCCTGGACGAGGAAGATCTCGACGGCGACAACGTGCTCAATCTCAGCAGCGCCCAGCGCGAGCAGGAGCAGATCAGACGATTCGTAGTGGATCTTTCCGACGAACGGAAGTTCAATCGCGTCGGAAAGTGCATCGAGCGGCCGGTTGCGCGTGGCGAGACTGTTCCGCGCACACCAGTGTGCTGGGTCTTCGTGCGCGTGCCGTTCCGCGCACCCGACGACACACTGAATTCACCGTTGCTGAGTCGCGCCCGCGCCTTGCGCATTACAATGATCTCGGGAGCAGGTGTCCCGGACACGGCCTTCAGTCAGGTGGCGCTGGATCAACTTCGTCTCACGGGCGCACCATGGCTCAAGCGGAGCGAGTCGGCGATTCGCGGTCTGGCAGGTGAGCAGCCCGATCTCGGCTTCGTCACCGTCGGCACCGTCGGCACGCAGGATCGCGGTGTATCGGGAGGCATAAATTACGATTCGCCGCCGGGCGTCACCAATCTGCCCGATCTCAAGGCAACTCCGGTTACCTCATCGCGCGTTCCCATCAATGAGCATTCGCTCCGCGTCATCGCCGGCGGGCTGAATACGTTCGATCGCGCCGAAGCGTACTATCGGTTCCCTGAAGGTCAGAAGAACTTCATGAGCTACAAGGAACTGCGGGTATGGGCGCGCGGAGTGAGTAACGGATGGGGTGCTGACGGCGAGCTTCAATTTTATGTGAAGCTCGGTCACGATGCCTCCAACTTCTACATGTATCACACACCGTTGCCGGGTAACGGCGCGGGCCCATCAGCATGGCTCCCTGAAGTCCGCGTCCAGTTCTCCAAGCTCATCGCGCTCCGTGCGCAAATTCAGAATGCGTATCTCCGGGGTTCGCGGCGCAACACGTGTACCGGTGCCGATTCGGTTCTCATCGCGAATACTCCGTTTCAGCCAACCACGGCGACAAGTGCCGTGTACGCAGCCTGCGCCGATGGCTACATGGTGTACACCACCGACCCGGGCGTGAACCCGCCCAACCTGGCGGCGATCCAGGAACTCTCGGTTGGAATGATGCGCGTGCCGGGCACGTCGGCGGCACGTCCGATATCGCCGAGCGACACCCTGGAGTTGTGGGTCGACGACCTGCGGCTCGGCGGAGTCGTCGACGCAACGGGTTTCGCCGGCCAGGTTGCACTCGGCGTCACGGCGAGCGATTTCGCAGACGTTCGCGTCAATCTTACGCGCCGCGATCCCAACTTCCGGCAGCTCGGAGACCAGCCGACGTATCTCACTGACAACACGGTGGACGTGAGTGCGGCATTCCGTTTGGAGAAGCTGCTGCCGCGCGCGCTGGGCTACGCGATCCCAGTCACGTTCAACTACAGTGGTGCATCCAGCGTCCCGACTTATCTGACGCAATCAGACATCGACGCGAGCGCGGTACCCGGTCTCAGATCGCCGCACAACGGAGCTACGTCCGTGACCTTCGGCGTGAAGCGCGCGACTCCCGTCAAGGGCGGAACGCTCGCGCCCGTGTTGAACAATCTGAGCATGCAGGGAACGTACACATCGGCCGACGCTCAGAGCGAGTATGAGGACGGTCACGCCCATGACCTCCGTGTCGGTCTTGAGTACAATCTCATTCGTGCCCTCGCGCCTTCGCTCGCAACCGTGTTGCCCACCGAGGTTTATCTCACGTCGACGTACGAGAACGGCAACGACCGGCGATTGACCTATCTCAAGCCCGCCGCGGCGCTGGATGATACCGCACAGGTCGTCAACGGCCTCACGAATACCATCAGCAACGGGGGCGCGATCGCGTTCCATCCGCTCCGCAATAGTACCATTCGATTCAACATGTCCTCGCTGCGCGACATGAGGTCGTACGCGGAAATCCCGAACCTGGGGGTCGTCGATGCGCAGGAGCGCAATCGCTTTGCTGGATTCGACACCGGCCTCGAGCGCCAGCGTACCGTGGGAACTCAGCTGAGCTACAGTGTTACTCCTCTGCCGTGGCTGCGCGCGCGCTTCAACAGCAGCTCAAATTACAACATGCTGCGCGACCCCAACACGCTCGACTTCATACGTGCAGCCGATTCCCTCGGAGAGTTCCGCATTCCGCGCAATATCGGCAACACCCAGAACGCCAATCTCGGTTTCACGATCGACTTTCGCGCGCTTGCAGGTGCCACGTCGTTCATTCCGGGCGTGAAGGCGATGATCAGTGCATTTCAACCGCTGGACATATCGCTGGACCGCAACGTGCTCACGGCGTACGACGGCGCCGCGGCGTCGGCGCCACTCATGTTTCAGCTTGGGTTCGGCAGTGTAAGCCAGTTCAGACACATCGGATCGGAGTCGGCGACCAGCGCGGGTGTAAACGATCAGCTCACCCTGTCGCAGACGATCAACCTGCCGTTCGGCGCTACGCTCACCAACCATCTGCAGAGACTCACGCAGCGAAGCTGGACATTGCGATCGGACAACGGCCAGGATGTGGGAGATGCGACGCAACTCGTCTTTCCCGATGTCGCTTTGCGCTGGACCAAGCGCATCGCGGACTCCACGGCGTTGATCCGGAACTTCAGCGCGAGCGCGCGGGTTGCCGGCACGACTCAGCGGCTCGCCAGCCCGGGTGAGTTCTCGCTGCCGGATGGCGAGAACGGCGAAACGCGCATTCGAAGCTACCCCGTTTCACTGAGCGCCATATGGGCTGGATCGCGTCCGCTCACCACTTCGCTAGGGGTCAATCTCGTACAGCGTCTGGACAACGAGCCTGGCCTCAGCGGCCGCGGAACTTCGATGGACATAAATGCCGATGTGGCCCGGGCCTTCGCGCTTCCCGCGCAATGGCATCCGCACGGCGACCTGCGTACGCGGCTCTCGTTCCAGAACAGTCACGGCAAGAGCTACGTGCTCAATCCGCTCGACATCGTGGGCCGCAGCCGCCTCACCGACAACGGTCGTCGCTCGGCCAGCTTCTCCGCTGATACCGACGTATCCGATACGATGACGTCCACCTTTGTAATCTCTCGCGTCAATAGCTTCGACGCCAATCTCAGTAGAACGTTCACGCAAACCGTCCTGAGCGCGATTCTCCATCTGCAGTTCTACTCGGGCGAGATGCACTGACGCCGTCGGTCGCAGACAGCCAACGACCGCTGCGCGGAGTATCTTTTCTCCGTCCACCCACACGCTACGTATGAATCGATTGCTCCTCTATCTTGCCATTCTCCCCCTTGTCGCCGGTTGTCAGAAGTCCAAAACGGGATTCGATGGCGAAGCGGCGTACCGCTACGCCGGTACGCAGGTATCATTCGGACCGCGTATTCCAGGCTCGCCCGGCTGGCAGAAGGCCGGTGACTGGATAGTCGCCCAGATGCGCACTCGCGCCGACACTGTCATCGAGCAGCGCTGGATGCACACGCTCGCAAACGGCGACAGCATCCCCATGCGAAATATCCTCGCGCGATTCCGTCCGCAGGCGACCGATCGCGTGCTTTACGTCACGCACTGGGATACCAGGCCAATCGCCGACAGCGACCCCAACCCGGCCAATCGGACCAAGCCCATCCTCGGTGCCAACGATGGAGCCTCCGGCGTCGGTCTCTTCGTAGCACTCGGCGACCTCCTCAAGAAGACACCACCGAACGTCGGTGTGGACCTGCTCTTCGTCGACGGCGAGGATTACGGCAGCTTCGGCCCGCCCAAGGACGTCGATGTGCTGATAGGATCGACGTACTTCGCGTCGCATCTCCCGTCTCCCGGCTACCAGCCCATCTTCGGCGTTCTCTTCGACATGATCGGTGACAAGGAGCTCAACATCTACGAGGAGCAGAACTCCGTCGCGCGCGCCCCCGAGGTTGTGTCACGCGTGTGGAAGACCGCCGATGATCTCGGTTACTCCCAGTACTTCCTGCCGCAGATGGGACTTGCCGTAACCGACGACCACATCCCGCTGCTTCAAGCCGGCCTTCGTGTGATCGACGTCATCGACATCGACTACGAATCGCCCACCAATAACTATCACCACACTCTCGCCGACACGATGGACAAGATCTCCGCCAAATCTCTCGGCATCGTAGGTGACGTCGCCGCCGCCCTCGTGACCACGCGCTAGCACCACCCCCCGGCACTCGTAAGGGCAGGCCCCCGTGCCTGCCCCGACGACGCTCTCCCGCGCTACCGGTCATGTAAGCCCGGGCAGACCCCCCCGTGCCTGCCCCCGACGACGCTCTCCCGCGCTACCAGTCTGTAGCCCGGGCAGGCCCCCGCGCCCGCCCCGACGACGCTCTCCCGAGCTATAGCCCGGGCAGGCCCCCGCGCCCGCCCCGCCGAGCCCTCACGCTCTGGCACCCGCTACGGTAGCGCCACAAGCCCCGCGCCCACCCCCTCGTCGCACCGAAACAACCCAACGCGCCACTCCTCGATCATCCGCGCCGCGCCGTTTTCTCCGATGTTGCCTCCATGGCAACCCCAGCTGAACGAAAGGCACTCCTCTTCTTCGGAATCGTGGCGATCCTCGGCGCCGGCGTTCGCGTCTGGCGCGCACGGAGCCCCGCCGGGCCACGCCCTTCCACAGACACATTTGTGTCCGAACCCACTGGTTCGGCACCGGGCGGCCCGGGCAAGTCGTCCAGTTCCAGGCGTAAAACCGCTCGAACTGGAGCCGGCGGGTCAAGAACGAGTCAGATCATCCGAGACTCAAATTCAATAATCGACCTCGATCGGGCCACGATGTCCGAGATCGATGCAATTGGTGTACTCCCTAAGGGTATGGCTCGTCTTATTGTAGCGGACCGGGATTCATTCGGACCGTTTGGCTCGTTAGGGGAGTTGCAACGTGTTCCGTTCCTTTCAGCAAGTACCTTAAGAAAACTGGCACCCAGAGTGACATTCTCTCGCATTCCACGACCCCGGAATACAGTCATTCATCCCCGCCCACTTCCGGTGAGCACATCCGGACGGCGGAAAGCGGCGGCCAACCCATGACGGCCACGGTTGCCCCAGTCGCGCAGAGCGCGGAGCGCATCGGCGCCCTCCTCGTTTCCGAAGGCCTCATCTCCCGTGAACAGCTCGCGCAGGCGTTGCAGGAACAGCGCAGCAACGGCGGGCGACTAGGCTACACGCTCGTCAAGCTGGGAATGGTCGAGGAGCTGACGCTCACCCGTCTGCTCGCGCGTCAGTACAAGATTCCCGCCGTCGATCTTACCAAGTCGGACATCGATCCCGCACTCGTGCGGCTCGTTCCCGCCGAGATCGCGATTCAGCATCTCGTGCTTCCGCTCAAGCGCGAAGGTCGTGTGCTGTACGTGGCGATGGCGGACCCGACGAACATTCGCGTCATCGACGATCTGAAGTTCCGCACGCGCTCGGATATATATCCCGTGATCGCTGGCGAATACACTCTGCGCACGATGATCGAGCGAGTGTATCCCGAAGAATCGATGACTGACGTCGGAATGGAGCGTCTTCTCGACGACATCGACCTCGGTGACGAAGACGTCGAGATGGTCGAGGAAGAGCAGGAGGAGATGACCGCTGCGGCGTTGACCGTTGCAGTCAACGAAGCGCCAGTCGTCAAGCTCATCAATGCGATTCTCACCGACGCGCTGCACAAGGGCGCCTCGGACGTCCACTTCGAGTGTTTCGAGAAGGAGCTGCGCGTCCGCTATCGCGTCGACGGCGTGCTCCGCGAAGTAATGAAACCGCCGTTCAAGATGCGCGCGGCTCTCATTTCGCGCTTCAAGATCATGGCCGGCCTGAACATCGCAGAGCGACGCGTCCCGCAGGACGGACGCATCAAGCTCAAGATCGGCCGCAAGGTCATCGACTTCCGCGTCTCGACGCTTCCCACTCTGTTCGGTGAGAAGGTCGTACTGCGTATTCTCGACAAGGGAAATCTCACCCTCGACCTCGAGACCTTCGGCATCGAACCGCGTGCAGAACGCGAGTTGATGGAAGCGGTTCAGAATCCGTACGGGATGGTGCTGGTGACGGGACCAACCGGTTCTGGTAAGACGACTACACTGTATTCCGCGCTGTCCAAGGTGAACACGGTCGATGTCAACATCATGACCGCCGAAGACCCCGTCGAGTACAACCTTTACGGCATCAATCAGGTTCAGGTACGCACCGAGATCGGCATGAGCTTCGCCGCGGCGCTGAAAGCCTTCCTGCGCCAGGATCCGAACATCATCATGGTCGGTGAGGTTCGAGATCTCGAAACCGGCGGCATCGCGATCAAGGCAGCCCTCACGGGTCACCTCGTCATGAGCACCCTGCACACCAACTCGGCGCCTGAGACCGTTACACGTTTGCTGGATATGGGACTGGAGCCGTTCAACGTCGCGAGTGCGCTCAATCTCATTCTTGCGCAGCGTCTCGTCCGCCGTATCTGTCCGAACTGCAAGACCCGCTACGTACCAGACGACATCGAATTGACCGGAGCCAAGGTCAAGGCATCGACCACCCTTCGAGAGCTGCGATTCACTGAGATGTCGCTCAACGACGCTCGCTCGCGCGCGACGCCTGAAGCGGCGCCGCACCTGAACGGTCTATCGCTCTCTACCACCATTGGCGAGCTGCCCTTCTTCAAGGGCAAGGGCTGCGATGCGTGCGGCGGCACCGGACTCAAGGGGCGCCAGGGTCTCTACGAGGTCATGTTTGTGACCTCGGAGCTGCGCAAGATCATCATGAAGAACGGCGACGCCGACGACATCAAGGACGCCGCCATCGGCCAGGGAATGTTGACCCTGAGGATGGACGGATGGCTCAAGGTCCTGAAGGG
>Ga0207678_10000826_pt1 | contig 28366 bp, 20 predicted proteins | sample KBSC63metaG_FD_184319 | JGI IMG/M metagenome (GOLD analysis project Ga0207678, IMG submission 184319) | Corn rhizosphere microbial communities from Kellogg Biological Station, Michigan, USA - KBS C6-3 metaG (SPAdes) (version 2) | ecosystem: Host-associated > Plants > Roots > Rhizosphere > Soil ... | reverse complement strand
GACAATAAGGACAACGGCGGCGGCGGAAACAACTTCGTCAACATCTCGCCCGACTCTCTGCAGCAGTTCCGCAACGTCGCATCTAGCTACGACGCGAGCTACGGCGGCACCTCCGGCGCGACCGTCTCGGTCGCAATCAAGAGCGGCGGTCGCGACTTCCACGGGAGTGCGTACGAGTACATCCGCAACGATGCCGTTCAGGCCTACCCGTTCCGCGCCCTCAGCTCTTATGGCCAGACCCCGATCAAGGCGCCGCTGCGCTATAACGATTTTGGCTACACCATCGGCGGCCCTATCTGGATTCCGGGCCTCTTCAACCAAAATCGGGACAAGCTCTTCTTCTTTGCCGCTCAAGAGTTCAAGCGCTTACGTACTTCCACGGTGACAAATGCTTCAGTTCCCACGCCGGATGCGATCGCAAGCGCCATTGCAAACGGACCATCGACTGCAACCGGCCGCGCTCTGGCTTCAACGCTGCTGACGGACCCGAGCGGTAACTACCGCTATCTGAGCCTGGGCAATAACAACCAGTCTGAATATCTGGTCAAGATCAACTACAACATGAACGAGAAGAACCAGATCAGCGGAAACTTCGTTCACGACAATGTGCTGAATGTTGGTAATCCGACGAACTACATTGTCTACGACCGTACGATTCCCGGTCTCACTACCTCCCTCTCCTGGACGCACACCTTCAATTCCAAGACTGTCAACGTCGCGACGGGCTCCTACTCTGGAAACATCATCAATGAGGGCGGGAACATTCGGGCAAATCCACAGTTCGGAAGCAGAGCCATTAACCGCTCCGACTATGGCCTAACCTACCAGACCTTGTATGGCGCCACGGATATCATCCCGCAGATAACAATCACGGGTTACGGTAATCCCGGTGTGAGCCCGAGAAGCTTCGATAACTACCAACGCATCTATGCGCTCAAGGATGACTTCTCCCGTATACTCGGCAACCACTCTCTTAAGGTCGGGGGCTATTTCTGGCGCGCTCGCAAAAATCAGACTGCTCCTCCGCAGTTGAATGGTGCCTTTAGCTTTACCAGCCTGTCTTCGCTTGTGGCAGGTAATTTTGCAAGCTATACCGAAGGCAGCAACATTCCACAGATTCAAGCCCGCTTTCCTCAGTTTGAAACGTACGTGCAGGACGATTGGACGGTGAGCCGCAGGTTGACCGTGAACCTGGGAGTTCGCTGGCAGTACATGCCGCCGATCTCCAGCTGGCCTAACAACACGGCTTTCTTCGATCCGAACTACTACGATGCGTCGAAGGCTGCGACCATCAATCCCGCGAACGGCCTGATTACCTCGAATCCTGCTCCGTATAACGGCCTGATCCTTCCGGGCAGCGGCTTCTCCGACAAGGCGAAGAAGGCGGTCGCTCCCTCCGTTTATAACAATCCGCAGGTGCAGGCTCTGTTCCACGGTCTGCCGGGCGGCATTGTGAATACTGTCTACAACACCTTTGCACCGCGCGTTGGATTTGCTTACGACCTGACCGGAAGGCAGTCAACTGTCCTTCACGCCGGTTATGGTATGTCGTACGAGCGTGTTGAAGGCAACTACATCTACGGCGCGGCTTCTCAGTTGCCGTTCGTTGCGGTGGCTTCACTCGCCAGTTCCGGCAATGCGGACAGCCTGGGCAGTATCGGGGTCAACACCTCCGCTCCGACCAACATCTCCAATTCGGCGGCTCGCAACCTTGTGCCGCCGCGGGTTCACAACTACAGCATCGGTGTACAGCACAAGCTGTTCAACAACACGTCGGTCGAGGTCAACTACGTAGGCTCGCGTTCCACAAACCTGACCTATCGCAAGAATATGAACCAGGGAGCGGCGGGTACTGAAGGCGCAAACCCGGGTGTGGCCAGAAATGCCCTGCGTCCCTATAAGGGCTATGGCGAAATCTACCAGTACACGAACGGTGCGCACTCCAACTACAACTCGTTGCAGGCGCGTATGCAGACACGCATGAGCAAGGGTGGTCTTATCACCCTGTCCTACACATGGTCCAAGGCGCTGACCGATGGCTCCTCCTTCGACTACCAGCCGCAGGACAGCACGAATATCCACGGTGATTACGGTCCGGCCAGCTACAACCAGCCGAAGATCTTTGTTGCCAGCTATGTCTACCCCATTCCGTTCTGGCAGAATGAGCACGAGTGGTATAAGCAGATCATCGGCGGCTGGCAGGTCTCGGGCATTACCCGCATCGCGAATGGCCTGCCGATCAATGTCACTCAACCCTCCGGCCAGTCGGTCGCAGGTAACCTGGTCACGACGTCCAGCGTTGCGCAGCGCCCGAACCTAGTGGGCAATCCCTATGCTCATAACGGCAAGCAGTACCTGAACTATGCTGCCTTCCAGGTGCCGGCACCGGGAACCTACGGCAACCTGCACTATGACGACATCAAAGGGCCGTTGTTCAACAACTGGGATGCGGCACTGCAAAAGAACATTTCGATTCATGAACAGGTCGGACTGGAATTCCGTGCTGAGATGTTCAACGTCCCGAACCACCTGTCGTTCTTCGCGGTCAGTGGTGCGCTCGGCGCTCCGCAGCCAGACGGAACCTACCAGCCGAACTTCAGTTCGACCGGAAAATTCCAGAACAGCTTCGGCCAGGTGACGAGTTCAACCGATCCTCGCACGATGGAGTTCGTGCTGCGCGTTCACTTCTAACGTATGGGGGCGGACCTGCCTTTGCGGGTCCGTCCTGCCTTGCAGCGGGGCGCGATCAAGCTCACTTCCGGAGTGATCGAGTTCGGCGAGGCGCAACAAGGAGATCGGTTTGTGATGAAGTTTCCCTCGAAGAGAATGCTATTGGCAACATGCGGCCTGTCGGTGATGGCATTCCTGCTCCTTCCCGGTGTTGATGCACAGAATCCCGCCAGACCTCGTCCTGCTCGTCCTCCCGTTACGGTAGGCTCGCAGGGACCGATGCCGGTACACGCAAAATATACTGCGGGCCAGATAGAGGGCGGAGGAGTTTTATTTCTTCAGAATTGTGCCTTCTGCCATGGCAAAGACGCCGGTGGCGGTGAGTCGGGACCCGATCTGACACGATCCAAACTTGTCAGTTTGGATAAAGAGGGCGAAGCCATCGGCGTCGTGATTCGCAATGGACGAATCGACAAGGGTATGCCCAGGTTTAACCTGCCCGATGCCGAGATTGTGAATCTAGTGGCTTTTATTCATTCGCAGCAGGATAAAGCCATGTCGCAGACCGGCACTCGCAAAGGTGTTGACGAATCGGACCTGCATACCGGGAATGCCCGGGCAGGGAAGCAGTACTTCGATGGTCCTGGAGGCTGCACCAAGTGCCATTCCGCTACAACTCTGGCTGGTGTAGCGACACGCTACACGGGGCTGCGGCTGGAGCAGCAGATGCTGTATCCGCGAGATGTGAAGTCGAAGGTTAAGGTGACAGCGCGCAATGGGCGTACCTGGACGGGAACTCTTGAGTATCAGGATGAATTCACGATTGGCTTGAGAGATGCGAATGGCGAGTATTTCTCCTGGCCGGTGGATACGATTCGGTTTCACGTGGAGCGGCCTGTCGATGCCCATGTTACTGCGATGACCAAGTACACCGATGACGACATCCACAATGTTCTCGCTTACATACAGACGCTGAAATAGAGATGAACTGCATTCCCGGAGTGAACTGCATGAGTAGGATGAAATGCGCGCGTATCCTCGTTTTCCTGGTGGGCTCTGCTGTCTGCGTTGCCTCTTCGGCGGCACAGGGGGTGACGAATGAGATGTTGAAACATCCTCCGCGCGACAGTTGGCCGGGCTTCCATGGCGACTATTCGGGGCAACGCCATAGCCCGTTGACCGAGATCAATCCGCGCAATGTTGCGAATATGACACTTGCATGGACGTTCCAGACGCAGCAGAACGGTATCGTGAAGTCGACGCCGATCGTGGTGAACGGCGTGATGTACTTCACAACACCGGACAACATTTGGGCGATTGATGCTCGCAGCGGTCATACGTTATGGCATTACACAGCTCCTCCGAACAAGGCATTCCACATTGGGCAACGTGGTGTGAGCATCTATAAGGACAGGATCTACTACATGTCCTCCGATGCCCATCTGCTGGCATTTGAAGCAAAGAGTGGAAAGGTACTATGGGATGTGGTTGTTGCCGACTCGAGCAAGGGACAATGGGCAACGATGTCTCCTCTCATTGTTGGCAACCATGTTCTTGTGGGCACCTCGGGAGACTTTGACAACCTGCAGGGATTTCTTCGCGCGATCGATCCGGATACCGGGGCAACGCAGTGGACATGGTTTGCGACTCCTCCAGTTGGAACCGCGAAGGCAACGAGCGGCGGCAACATGTGGATGACCGGGACCTACGACCCCGAACTTAACCTGGTTTATTTCGGTACCGGCAATCCGACGCCGGTGTTGAATGGAAAGGTTCGTCCCGGCGACAACTTATACACCTGCAGTATTGTGGCTATCAATCCCGACACTGGAAAACTTGCCTGGGCCTTTCAGCCTTCTCCGCACGACACTCATGACTGGGACGCGGTTGAGATTCCGGTGATTGCAGATGCCAGTTTCGACGGCGTACGACGCAAGTTGCTGATGCAGGCCTCACGCAACGGCTACTTCTTCGTCCTGGATCGCACGACCGGAAAAAGTCTGCTAACGACGAGCTTTGGGCTGGTGAACTGGACGCTTGGCGTGGACAAGGAAGGGCGCCCTATTCCAAATCCAGCCAAGGAGCCGGCGCCGGATGGCCGACTGATCGCTCCGGACGAGGGTGGGATGACCAACTATCGCTCGCCGAGCTTCGACCCGAAGACAGGTCTCTTTATTGTGAGTGCATCGCCGAGCTTCAGCTTGTATTTTTCAAAGTCGGCAGATGGTGCGTATGGTTGGGCCGGCGCCGACTACAGCCTGTGGAGCAAAGGCGTGCTGGAGGCGATTGATTACAAGACTGGAAAGGTGCGATGGTCCCACGAACTCGGGCATCGAGCGGGATCGGGAGTGCTGACGACCGACTCCGGACTGACATTTACGGGCGACTCCAGCGGAAACTTTCTTGGACTGGATACTGCAACCGGCAAGACGTTATGGCACGCGAGCGCAGGTGCGCCGATAGCGTCTTCCCCGATCACCTATGAGTTAGATGGGCATCAGGTATTGGTGACCAGTGCGGGAAGTGTTTTGTATGCATGGAAACTTCCCCACGTGTCAGCCGTCAACAGCAAGATCATAGCTTTAAGCAAGAAATGAGAAAGAAGGTGATATGAAAAAGTGGCTTTTCATGATGGTTAGCGGGATTTTGCTGTTCCAGTCCGTGGCGGCGTTTGGCGCTTCGCGCATTCGCGTGCTTCTTCTGGATGGTGAAAGTGCGGCACCGTACCATAACTGGAAAGCCACAACGCCGATTCTAAAGGCCGAACTGGACGAGACGGGTCTCTTCGACACGATGGTGATCACAGCGCCACCGGCTGGCGGCGACTTCTCGCAGTTCCACCCTGAGTGGGGCAAGTATCAGGTTGTAGTCTTTAACTACGATGCGCCAGATGATCGTTGGTCGACCGACTTGAAGAGTTCGTTTGAGACCTATATGAGGCAAGGTGGAGGCCTGGTCACGGTGCATGCGGCTGACAATGCCTTTCCCAAGTGGAAAGCCTATAACGAGATGATCGGCATCGGTGGGTGGCGCGGTCGCGACGAGACCTCGGGCCCATATTGGCACTACAAAAACGGCAAACTCGTTGCAGATGATACTCCGGGCCGCGCAGGTAACCATGGCCTGCGCATACCCTTTCAGGTAACAGTGAGGGACGCTGCTCACCCGATCATGAAGGGGCTGCCGAAGGTATGGATGCATCAGGGCGACGAGCTTTATTCCAAGCTGCGCGGTCCGGGCAAGATGACGGTGCTGGCGACAGCGTATTCCGACCCAGCCAACCATGGCTCAGGTTTCGATGAACCGCAACTGATGGTGTCGAGGTTCGGCAAGGGACGCATCTTTCACACCACCATGGGACACGATGGTTTAGCCCTTAGCTCCGTGGATAGCATTGTGACCTTTCAGCGTGGTGTGGAGTGGGCGGCTACTGGCAAGGTGACGCAGCCGGTCCCTTCTACTTTCCCAAGCGCAAATACAGTCAGTTATCGCACCGATCTTGCAGCGAAAGATCCAAATTATCGCAAGGGGCTGAATCCTCTTGACGCAACCCTCGCACCCCGTCCCAGACCGGCCGTTACCGGATTGCCGAAGGGATCTCAATAATAGAGAAGAAAGGTAATCTCCATATCGAACTGCGAAAGCTCCGCAGCTTCATCGTTGTTCCGTTTTGGGCAAAGCCTTCTCGGAGGCTAAAGCAGTTTCCCTGTAGGTGTCATGCGGAACCGTAACCTCCATGGATGTTTTCTCTGATGAAAACGCCACTGAACTTCCGTCTCCGAACTTCCATCAACAGAGAAGATGCTCTACGGGCAAGCTATTCTTACTGATGTCGTAGTATCAGGACAGGTCACAAGTACGAATGATGAGTCCTTCTAAGCACGATAAGCCCAGCAATAGGAGGACTCTTGGCGTCCGGCAGATCGACCTGGCTTCGGTCCAGACCGCATCGAACGAAATTGTGCGTGATATCAATCGCGATATCATCCTGGAGCTGATTCGTTTCAAACAGCCTCTCGCTCGCGTGGACCTTTCCCGTCTGTCCGGGCTTCGTCGAAGTACAGTCTCAGCGATTGTCGAGCAGCTGATTCAGGAGAGCTGGGTCACAGAGGGCGCAGTCGTCAAGCCCGCGCGCGGCAGGCCTTCCACGATGCTTTCGGTGAACGATGCCATGGTGACGTTCGCTCTGGACCTGCGGCCGAATCGTGCCATCCTCGCGGTCGTTGATCTTAGCGGTCGCTTTCTTTCCCGGGAGACGATTGCAACCGATCCGGATCCTAAAAAGACGATCTCACTTATTGGAAAGCGGATGCGCGCTTTGCGTAAAGAGAATCCTTTGAAGTCTTTCAAGGGTGTTGGCGTAAGCTTTCCGGGGCGAGTGCACCCGACGATGCAACGCATCCTGCTCGCTGCCAACATGCACTGGCATGAATTCGATCTTAAAAAAGCGATTGAGCAGGTCTCCGGCTTGCAGGTTGAAATCGACAATGATGCTAACGTCTGTCTGATCTCAGAGCTATGGTTCGGCCGTCTGCAAGGCACGAAGAACGTGGTCCTTGTGGCGGTGGCCGAAGGCGTTGGAACCGCGATTCTTACAGGCGGACATATGTACTCGGGCTATAACGGCCTCGCCGGCGAATTTGGCCATGTGTCTGTCGACCCTGCCGGCCTCCTGTGCCAGTGCGGTCAAAAGGGCTGCTGGGAGACGGCTGCCTCGTCGCGCGCAGCCATCCGGACCTTCAACGCAGCAGCAAAGCGGAGAGTGAAGGACATCCATGAATTACTACAGCTCGGTCAGAAGGGTGATTCGAACGCCGTCTATGCCCTGACAGAGCAGGCTCGCGCATTAGGGCGGGGTATGCGTCTTATCACAGCGACGCTTTCGCCGGAATTGATTCTTGTTGTTGGTGACATTACGACCGTATGGGAACTTTGCGGTCCGATTGTCGCTCAAGAACTCGCAAACTCCATGCTCGCCGGAACTCCTCCCTTGCTGAGGGCGACAGGCGATGCAGAGTTAGCCCGGCTGAGCGGTAGCGCTGCCATGTTGATGCAACGTCACGCGAACTATCATCATTCTACGCACGAGACTTCAGGTCTTAAACACCGTTAGGCGATATCGAGCCGATTTGAAGTGGAGCGGAAGACGAGAGAAGACTGCTCGGAAGAGCCGCACAGCACAAGCAGCTTCCAGATAAAACGCTCGTCTACTGGGACGGCAAAGAGGTAACTGCCATCCGAGGTCACCGTTCCTTCACAATGCCTGCGTCCTTCAACGCGCGCTTTTCCGCGTCGAGCGCAGCAATATGCAGATCGATAACGCGATGCATCGTAACTTCGGCGCGCGCTGTCTGGCCTTCCGATCGGTACGCCTTCGCAAGTAAGTAAAGCGCGCCCGAGTCACCGGGATTCAGGCGATGGTGTGCCCGTGATGAACACGAATCTGAGCGGCGATATCGGCGCCAAACACCCTCCTATCGACGCAATCGGCCAGTTCAAGATCATCAACAACAACCGGAGCGCGCAATACGGTCTCGCCAGCGGCATCGTCTCGTTCGCATTCAATTCGGGCATCAACGACTATCACGGAAGCCTGTTCGACTACCTTCAGAACGATGCGCTCAACGCCGCGGGGTTTGTGGCTAATGCCCTGGGATTGAAAAAGGAGCCAGGGAAGTTCGGCAATGCGCCCAACCTCTTTTCATCCCTGAGGATGCCAGCCTACATCAATGAAGACTTGTCCATCACCAAGAGAACGACCATCTATGGTCGAGCAAATCTCTTGTTCCAGGCCAATTTCTTCAATGCCCTGAACCGCACCATCTTTTCCTTTGGCGGCAACGCTCAGACGTTTATCATCAACAACGCCCCGCCGGACTTGAGTACGGGATCTCTTGAACATTCAAATACTGTCTTCGGACTGATGACAGCGCGGCAGAATACTCCCAGAATCATACAATTCGGTATGAGACTGGAGTTCTGAACCTATGGCGATGACCGCGATGACCATGCTTGCAAAGTCAATCCTTATTGCAGGCATGGTCGTGCCTTTGTCGGCGCAGACCGGCGCTGAGCAGACCGGCTCCGAGCAAGTTGCCGCTCATGCTCGCGCCGCCCAGCAGGCTGAACGCCGGAATGATTTTCATACGGCAGTATTCGAATATGGGAAGGTGGCCAAGCTGCTGCCTCAGAGCGTGGAGATGCAGAGCAACCTTGGAGTCGCCTTATATTTCGATCACGATCTCGCGCGTTCGATTGCAGTCTTCCGTCGAGCGATCACGCTCAACCCAAAGTTATTTACCTCGCACCTCTTTTCCGGGTTGGCTTCGTACCGGCTTTCTAATCCGGATGCTGCTGTGCCGGAGTTGAAAAAGGCCACCCGCATCAACCCTTCGGACGCAGTCGCGCACACATGGTTGGGATATGCATACGTTGCACAATTTCGATATGACGAGGCGGCAAAAGAGTTTGAGACAGCGTGCCGACTCGCTCCCGACAATGCCAATGGCTGGTATGAACCTATAGCCTGCTCGGAAAACTCGATCTGAGGCGCAGCGATTATCATGGGGCAATCACCGCACTTACCCATTATGTGTCTATCATCAAGGACAACTCGAGCGCTTATTATCTTCTCGCAAGCGCATATCGGGCAGTCAGCGAGACAGCAGATGAACCGTGTGCTTGATCACTATAAGAAGACTTCGCAGAATGCCTGGCAACGGGGCCTTGCGCAACACGAACTTGCTCGCCTGAGCGGCAAAAACCAGATTGCAGAACAGGCAGCGAAATTACAGGATAAAGTAACGCAGACAGGTGTTAACCGCTAACAGGCTGCGGGGAAGACGGAGCTCCCGCGTCTCGATCAGAGTTTAAACGTTGGAAGAATGAAAGGATTTGCGATGCCAGGTTCCCATACAGATATGCCAGTGAAAGAAGTTGTCCTCATTACCAGCGGAGATTTGCGGCTCTCGGCAAACCAGGTATGCTGGCCGGCCCAGGAGGAACTGGAGCGCAAGCTGACACAATGCTTTCTCGACGAGGGCGTCAAGGTGCGGCGCGCGTTTCCCGTCGATACCGGCGCCGGGCACGGCTTTATATCGAGCCAGCGCATGGGCATGGATATCTTCAGCACTATCGACCCCGACGCGAATCTCGTCTTCGCGACCGCAGCGTGGCAGTACAGCCATCATGTGCTGCCGGGCATGCGCAGTCATCGCGGCCCCATGCTGACCGTCGCGAACTGGTCGGGTCAGTGGCCCGGCCTTGTCGGCCTGTTGAACCTGAACGGCTCGCTGGTCAAGGCCGGCGTTAAGTTCAACACGCTCTGGAGCGAGAACTTTACGGATGAATACTTTCTTTGCGGTCTCAGGGAGTGGATTCAGCAGGGAAGCGTAACCCACGATCTCTCTCATGTGCGCGATCTCGACGCTGCCGCTCTGCCTGTCGGCGCCGGCGATGTGGGCAAGAAGCTTGCGCAGTCTCTACAGAAGCGGAAGGCGATTCTCGGCATCTTCGATGAGGGCTGTATGGGGATGTACAACGCCATCGTCGACGACGAACTGCTCAACCCGGCAGGTGTCTTCAAGGAGCGGCTCAGCCAATCCGCGCTGGTGGCCCGGATGCGTACTGTTTCGGACGACGATGCAAAGGGGGTTCGGCACTGGCTGGACGAGAAGGGATTGCGCTTCGTCACTGGCAAGGATGAGAAGACCGAGCTTACCGATACGCAGATTCATGAACAGTGCAAGATGTATATCGCGGCAGTTCGCATGGCGGACGAATTCGGCTGCGACGCGATTGGAATCCAATACCAGCAGGGACTGAAGGATATGGTCCCGGCATCGGATCTGGTGGAAGGCCTGCTCAATAATGTAGATAGGCCCCCAGTCTATAGTGAACACTCCGGCAAGGAGTTGTACGCGGGGCAGGCTCTTCCCCACTTCAACGAAGTGGATGAGTGCGCTGGTCTGGACGCTTTGGTGACGAATCGCTGCTGGACGGCTCTCAAGCTCGATCCAGCCATCACGCTGCACGATCTTCGCTGGGGCGAGCGCTATACGGGCGGCGGCATCGACGATTTTGTCTGGGTTCTACAGATCTCGGGAGCTGCGCCCGCCAGTCACTTCGTCGACGGCTATCGCGGCGCATCCAGCGAGCGGCAGCCTCCCATGTACTTCCCTCTGGGCGGGGGGACGCTAAAGGGCGTCGGGCGTCCGGGAAAGATCGTCTGGAGTCGGGTCTTCGTCGAAGGCAATGTGCTGCACGTCGATCTTGGCCTCGGCTCGGTGGTCAAGCTGCCTGACGAGGAGACGAACCGGCGGTGGCAGCAGACGACAATCCAGTGGCCCATGGTCAATGCCATTTTTGACGGGATTTCGCGTGATTCGTTCATGGCAAGACACCGGGCAAATCACGTCAGTATCGCTTATGCTCCCGACGCAACGGCTGCCGAAGCTCTCGCGGTTAAGGCCGCGATGTTCCATGAATTGGGCGTGAAGGTGCACCTATGCGGCCCGGTTCAGTTCGATTAAAAGGGATTGATTGACTGGCCCATGGAACTTGCTCGTTGCGAGGATCGGACACGTTCTACCTATGTTGCGTAAGATTGCAAGCGAAATCCCGAAGATTAAATGACCATCAAGTTGGAGATGCAATGACCATCAACTCTCATGTAATTAAGAGCACTGTCGTAGGCGCACTCGGAGGGCTGCTGTTTGGATTCGATACAGCGGTTATCTCTGGCACCACTCATGCCCTCACCGAGGTCTACCATCTTTCACCCTTTTCCCTTGGCGTCACCGTCTCAAGCGCTTTGGTGGGCACGGTTATCGGCGCCATGGCCGCGGGCATCCCCGGACAGCGCTTCGGCCGTCGAGACAGCCTCCGCGTCATGGCCATCTTCTACGTCATCTCTGCATTGGGATGCGCGTTTGCCTGGAGCTGGCCCGCCCTGATCTTCTTCCGCTTCATCGGCGGCCTCGGCATCGGAGGGTCGTCCGTGCTTGGCCCCATGTACATCGCCGAAATAGCTCCGACAGAATGGCGCGGGCGCCTGGTGGGATTCTTCCAGGTCAACATCGTGGTCGGTATCCTGCTCGCTTATGTGTCGAACTACCTGATCGGGACGATGCACCTCGGCGCGCATGAATGGCGCTGGCAGTTGGGCATCTCCGGCCTTCCGGCGATCCTCTTCTTCATCGCGCTGTTCGGCATTCCGCGCAGTCCTCGATGGCTGGCCATGAAGTCGAAATTCGACGAAGCGCTGGAGGTCCTGCGCCTCACCGGCATTCCTAATCCGAAAGAAGATCTCGATGAGATCATCGCCTCTGTCCATCTGGAACGGTCTGCGTCGGCGGACCCTCTCTTCTCTCGGCGATACCGGTTTCCCGTCTTTCTCGCCATCACGGTGGGCATGTTCTGCCAGCTTTCAGGCATCAATGCAGTCCTGTATTACCTCAACGACATCTTCGCCATGGCCGGAGCATCCAAGGTCTCCGGCGATCTTCAGGCAGTGGCTGTCGGCGCAGCCAATCTGATCGCAACCCTGCTTGCCATGTCCGTGATCGACAAGATTGGCCGCAAGAAGCTCCTGCTCTTTGGCACCGCCGGGCTTGCGCTCTGCCTCTCTGCCGTCTCCTATGTCTTTCTCACGCACCGGCATCTCGACTGGTTGGTCTGGCTGCTGATGATCTACATCGGCTTCTTCGCGGTATCGCAGGGCGCGGTGGTGTGGGTCTACATCAGCGAAGTCTTTCCGACCAGAGTGCGGTCCAAAGGCCAGAGCCTGGGCAGCTCATCGCATTGGGTGACCAACGCCATCATCTCCCTGGTCTTTCCCCTGATGGCAATGTCTTCCGGAGCGTACCCTTTCATCTTTTTTGCCGCGATGATGGTGCTCGACTTCTTCCTGGTCCTGTTCTATTACCCGGAGACCAGCAACATATCGCTGGAGCATCTGCAAACCAGTCTGGGCATCGACTAGTGCTCACTTCAACTCAAAGAGGCAAAAAAATGATGACACGATTTACGACTCTATTTCTGCTGGCAGCCACCTCCATAGCGATGGCTCAGGCCCCAATCCCAGGCTGGCAGCCGGATGTAACCCAGCAGCAGACCTATACGCTGCATCGCTCCTCCAGCGCGGATGTTACCGGCCGCAATGCCGACTTCAAAACCGTTCCCCCGGGAGAGACGGTCACCGTTCTGGACACCGACGGTCCGGGCGTCATCTCCCACATTTGGTTCACCATTAACGATCAGGAGCCGTACCACCTCAAGCGCATCGTGCTGCGTATGTATTGGGACGGAGAGGCTACGCCGAGCGTCGAGACTCCCATCGGTGACTTCTTCGGCCTTGGCCTGGGCACTTACCATAACTGGCAGTCCGAGATGCTCTCGGTCGGAAGCGTCAAGGCGCTCAATAGCTACTTTCCCATGCCCTACCGGCATCACGCGCGTATTACGGTCACCAACGAAGGCAAGCAGCGGATCGGCAGCCTCTACTACAACATCGACTACCGCACCGAATCTCATCCCCTACCGGCAGACACCGTGTACTTCCACGCGCAGTATCGCCAGGCTCAGCCCAACCATGGCTGGACCGATGATTGGTCAACCAACGGCACTCCGCTGGTCAACGACAAGGCCAACCTGGACGGCAAGGACAACTATGTTTGGCTCGACGCGAAAGGCCATGGCCAGTTCGTAGGTGTCACCATGTCCGTCCTGCAGAATCAAGATATGTGGTGGGGAGAAGGCGACGACATGTTCTTCATCGATGGAGCCAAGGCGCCATCGATCATCGGCACCGGTTCGGAGGACTACTTCCTGGGAGCATGGGACTTCGGCGGCCAGCCATTCTCACATCAACTTTACGGAGCCCCCGTTGTGGGCGAGGAACTGGCAGGCGGCCGATCGAGCGTTTACCGCTTCCACTTCGACTCTCCGATCCCCTTCACCAAATCTATCCGGGCGACTATCGAGCATGGCCACGCGAATCACCGCTCCGACAACTTCTATTCAGTTGCCTACTGGTATCAGGCCGAACCGCATGCGCCCTTCCCGGCATTGCCCCCGGTCGACCAGAGAATACCGGCGTTGCAGCCGACAGGCGGCCCCGGAAATGCTGGAGGATCTCACTAAAATAGAATCTCAATGCAAGATGCCTTCTTCGATTCACCCGAAGAAGGCATCTTGTTTTAAGGAACTCATCATTGAGCTTATTGCCGCACGTTGTAACCATCTCGAGCTAACGCACCGCCATCGACCACGCTGAAGTGACTTCTATTCCAGGTGATTTGATATTTGGCATGGGTATCCACGCCTGAAAATCGAATCTTCGCAGGCCGTGAAGCGGGAAATGTCTCCAGGTCGAATGAGACGGAGTGCCCTGTTACTGTTACATTGCGCAATGAGCAGGCATTGAAGCCTATACCTTCTTTCTTCTGAAGATTGATAAACGCATCTCCGAGCGCCGGAGACATGATCTCAACCGAAGTCATAGCGCTTCCAGGCCCCCAGTGAAATCCAGTCAGTGAGCCAGGTTCGTCAAGGTAGCCGGTGTGCGCCCAGTTTTCCCATGGCGCAACTGCGAATGTAGAACGGGCGGCTGCTACGGAACGCTCCAGATACTCCCATTCTCCTGTAGCCTTGTAGTAATCCCATAGCAATACAGCGGCATATCCTTGGCGGGCGTCGCTCCATTCCGCATCTGTGTTCTGGGTAGTAAATCCGCCGACCATCTTCGGCGAAAATGCTGGATTGTTCCATACCTGCTGAGTCAGCAACAGATAGTCCAACACCTGCGTACCTTGTTCGAGATACTTGCGGCTCTTGGTTACCTCATACAGCTTGAGATAGGCTTTCGCCGCCTGGATAGTGGCAAGATTGTTTTGCGGATACTGCGCAGTCCACTTATCGTAGAAATCGAAGGGCTTCCGCGCGCAGGATTTGAAGGTTTCGAAATCGAACCAGCGTTGCCGGGGCTCCACTTCTTTTGCAATAAAGTCCATCGCCCGTTCCGCCGCGTTGAGATAGGTACGATCTCCGGTCGCTTCGCTGAGTGAGGCAAGCAGAAGCGCCGAGGCTGCCGTCTCTGCATTGAAGTCGCGAAACTCGCTCCTGGGCTTCAGGTCCTTGTCATACCAGGAAGGAATCACGCCACTGGATAGTTGCTGCTTGACCAGAAAATCGCCATAGGGACGCACGAATGCGAGGATCTCATCCTTTCTTCCTGGAGTTAGATTTCTGCCCCATTGCAGCATCCAGTACGCGGTCCACGACATGCAGAATGCATGGTAATCATCCGCAAAACCGGCCCATCCATCGTCACGGATCCAGCGTTTTTCATTCAGCAGGTAGATGGTTGAGAAAGCGCCGTGGTTTTGAGGGCTTTTCAGCGCCAGATTCAAGATGCTCTCAGCTTTATCTTCGATATCTTTGTTTCCTGTTCCTTGCCCGTAGAGATACCAGCCGTAGGCACTCCGAAGCGTTTGAAACCAGGCATTGAACCAGGCGTCTGGGGCTGGGTGATCCCATTGTCCGTCTGGATTTCTATTGCTGACCAGAGTGCCGCACCGCTGTTTTCCGCAATCGAACCCGCGATACACCTCATTTGCATAACGCACCCAGGTGTCGGTTCGCCAATCGTCAAAGGTCACCAGATCAGGCCGCGTAACATTCTGTTGTAGATCGTTCGACCGCATGAGCTCCGTATGGCCTTCATTAGCCCAGAGCCGGCGCACAACTCTGCGATAGCCAAGCTTGTAGGGCTGCGCGGATGCTACGACGGAGTATCGATATGCAATCGTGCCCGCGATCACAGTTGGGCCACTCTCCTTTGACCGCCGGAAGTGACTGTGGCCATATTGCTGAGAAGCGAGGGCACCATAGGAGAGCCAGGGCAGTTTATCTGATGTTACGTCGAGATCAAGGGCAAGCAGATCTCTGCGCCTATCGCTTAGTTCCGGCATCAGCGCGGTAAAGGCCTTCCCCTGTTGCAGCATGACGGCCGGCGATTTAAATGCCCACTCTGGAATGACGTCATCCGCCTCGTTCTTGATGTTCTGGCTCCACTCAAAATCGACGGGCCCGGAGGACAGCGTGTCCGACGTACGCCTTCCCGGAACGAAATCGTAACGGTCCTCAACGGAGCGAATCTTAACCCCGGCCTTGGGCACGAACCTCATCTCTACTGACATAACGTCTGGCTCCGATGTGAGAAGTATGCGCTCCTCAAACTCACCGACCGAGCAATCTCCATGCAGAGACAATCCCTCCGGTATGCGAGATACCCTCTTGATCGAACATGAGTGGGTTACACCGGGAGTGCCAGGTGTGATGACTCGCGTCGCCGAAGCTGTCGATGAGAGAACGGGAATCCAGCGATCGTTTTCTTTGATCGAGACCACCTCGCTCCTTGTCGGGCTGGCGGTATCAACTTCGATCCGTATGAGGCCATCGGCTGCCTGCAATCGAGTTATTGCGCAGAGGGGAAGAGTTGAAAGAGCCAACGAGGACAGTAGAATTGCCATTCGGATATTGGATTGCATCGGTCGATCTCGCTCCGGAAACGTTGTCGCCTCAAGGCCTTCCTTGAAAACTATCCGCCTAGACGCCACTCATTCAAACATTTAAATCGCTGCCGATTGAAACAAGATTCAACTATATTTTCGGGTGTCATCAAGGCTAACATCGGGTTGATAGTTAATGAATCGACAGGCTGATCGGCCTCGTTATTTATGTGCCAGCTAAACTGATAGCATTTGCATAAGTCTAAGGAGGCATTGGTGAGGTCTTATGCGTTGCGGAGTGGAGCTCGCTGGTTCCTACGTGGAGCGTGCCCATCATTGCTCTGGCGGCACTTGAATGTCAGCATCGCTCAGCAAAATGTATGCCAAATAATTGGCAGAACGACGCCTATTGGTCTGGAAACCTGTTCTCGTAGCGGAGACGTGTGCGCTGCAGCACGAAGGAGTCGAAGGCTTGGTGGCTATTGCGGGTGAACTGGAAACCGAGTTGAGCCCTGATCTTGCCGCTGCTGATGAGCCAGTAGCCTTCAAGAGAGCTAAGCGCATTCGACGGCGCGTTGGTGATCCAGCGAGCACGAAGGTTCCAGGCGACCTGGTTGCAGGCGTGAAGTAGCGTCTGGGGAAGAAGGACGGCCCTGCCGTGCAGGCGCTCTACCATCTGCAAGGGAGTAAGTGCGCCGGGTGCGCCGAGGTTGTAGGTGTCGTTCGCACGGTGTTCCAGCAGCAATATTACTGCGGAGCAGAGGTCGTCGATGTGGGTGAGCTGGAGCGACGACATGGGTCTGGGAAGAAAGACCAGCCGGCGGGTCAGGTGCTCGTAGAGTGGGTTGTCGTTGTCGCCGCCGATGATGAAGGACGGGCGGAGGACGGCGACCGCGGGAATGGAGCCGAGCGAGCGAGCGTCGTTTACCAGGCGGTCGGCCTCGGCTTTGTGTTCGGCGTAGGGAAAGCCGAGATGCGGGTTGAGCGCATCCGCCTCAGTGAGCAGCGCCGTCTGTTGCGGGACAAAGCCGTAGACCGAAGCAGAGCTAAGGTACAGCAGATGGCCGACGCTGCAGGCAGCGCAGGCGCGAAGGAGATTGCGCGTGCCCTCTACATTCGTACGTCTCATACGGCGCAGATCGTGGGAGGGGCGAAGGACGAAGGCCGCGTGGATGACGGTGTCGATGCGGTGTTCGCGGAGGAGGTCGTCGAGAGGATCGGCAACGTCTTCGGTGACGAGGAGCAAACGGGGATCGCGGAGTTTCAACAACGCCGGAGAGGAGCGGAGGTCGACGCCTACGATAAGTTCAACCCCAGTCTGGCGCAGCAGCGTTTGAACGATGGCTCGACCGAGGTAGCCGGACGAGCCGGTGATAAGAATGCGGAGATGGTTCATTGCGCCTGCCCAGTTGCGTGGGAGCAGTGCGCGGAGGCAAGAGCGAGGAGAGTGCGCTCATAATCTTCTCCGTCGACTTCGAGCAGATGTCGCGCAGATGGGACGTAACGATCGGTGGTACGGGTTGCTGACGGCTCAACGGAGGGCGGCTGCACCGCTCCCGCCAGATGCGCCACGATAAACTTCGCCTGCGCATCGGCAACGGGCCAGAGAGAACCGGAGGGCTGAAGAAGTCCTACGAAGTAGAGGCCGGGTTGATCCTTGTGCACCAGTCGGAGTTGCAGGCGAGCCAGCAACTGCTCCGAAGTGGTGCCGGTAATGGATGAGGCTAGAAAGGGGAAGGCCACTTTGTAGCCGGTGCACGCGATGATGGTGTCGAAGTGAAGCATGGCCGCGCCTGCGGGGCTGGACCGAGGGTGAAATGGGTTGAAGCGTACTTGCTGTCCATGAATATCGGCGATGGGCCCGACCACCCGGATGCCTCCGGAACGGATGCATGGAATTAGCTCAGAGTTGACGAGCGGATGCGTGGCAAAGAGATTGTGATCGGGCGTGGGCAGCGCGCCGCCGATTTGATAACGGCGATGCGCGGTGAGGAGCGCCTGCGCGACGGGTCGCAGAAGCGGCAAGGGAACGAAGCGCCGCAACCGCGAGTAGAGCACATCGGAGGCCATGCCGAAGAGGAAGCGCGGGACGATGTGATAGCCGCGCCGAATGCTGAGGCTGACCTTGCACCCGCGGCGGGCGAGATCGACGGCGATGTCGGCACCAGAGTTGCCACAGCCTATGACGAGCACGTGTTCCTCCGCAAAGCGCGAGGAGTTCCTGTAGTCGTGGGCGTGGACGATGCGGCCCGAGAAGTTCCCGGGCAGATCGGGGTAGGCGGGATTCCAGTGATGTCCGCTGCAGACGCAGACCGCGTCGAAGTTCTCTGGTACCTGGCCCTCCGTGACTACCGACCAGCCTGTGGTCAACGGAGCAACGGAGACTACCTGTGTGTTGAAACGGATGTGGCGGTGCAGATCGAAGTGCGTGGCCATTCGTTGCAAGTAGTGCAGCAGATCGGTTCGCGTGGGATAGGTGTTGACTGAGGAGGAGAACGGGACGCCCTGAAAGGCGGTCATGTCGCGTGAACTGATGGAGCGTACGGTCTCATAGAGGCTGCTGTGCGCTGCGCGGTCGCCCCACGTCCAATTGCCTCCGACATCGCCTTGACGTTCCACGATTGACAGATTGCGGATGCCTGCTTCTAGGAGGCGACGGGCGGTCGCCAGACCCGAGGGACCGGCACCGATGATGCAGACTTTGGGAGACGGCTTATCGGCTGGCCACACGGACATCTCCTGGCGGAAAGCCGATAAGGCCAAGGCGCTGGAACTCGGAGCGTTCGCGAGCCTCCAGCAAAGTGCGGTCATGGAGTTTCGTTTCCTCTTCCGGTAGAAAAGCGAGCATGAGACGCATGGACGCGACGCGGTCCTGATCGCAGAAGACACGCGCGACGCAGACTGCCGAGAGCGTCTCCAACTCCTCAATCTCAGCCTCGATGCGAAGCAACTGGTTGGGGCCTACAAATCTACGGAGCTTGGCCTCCAGCACCATAGAGAGAAATGGAAGCCGCAGAGTGTTGTCGCGCTGCGAAGCGGTGACAGCCACGAGGCGGCCGGAGAGTTGCGCGGCCATCTCGATGAGAAGGACGCCAGGCGTGACAGGGATGCCGGGAAAGTGATCGGCAAAGAGCGTGTCCGGAAAATCAGTAGAAGCAAGAGCGACGGCGTTCCTGCCAGGATTCAACTCGAGAACTTCTTTCAAGAGCAACCAGCGCATGGTGATCACTAGGGTAAACTACGCAGCAGCCCAGGGATAGGAACAAAAGAAGCCGCTGCCTGAGGAGTTTTCGAAGCGGTGAAGAGGAGTTCTATTGCTGACACCTTCAGCAACGATTCGATCGATACGAAGTCACGGCTATGCCCCCGCTGGTCAAGGGCGCCAGTGGAAACTGATGGGGCAGGACGGCGGGCAGAGCGTACCGCTGAAGGATGGGCGGTCGCTGTTTCTCTTCTCAGATACCTTGCTGGCACCGCTTTCCTACCCCGACGTGCGGAACCGCGGAAGGTTTCTGGCCAACAGTGCAGCGTTGAGCGGGCGTGGCGCAGGCTCGCTGATGGCTGCAATGGCCGAACTCAGCTACTTCTCCGATAGCGAGGACGAGCCACGCGAGATCCTGACAGGTGACAGCGTGGAGAGCGCGCTGGCAGTGCGGTTCTGGCCAGAGCATGGAATCCAGAGGGGCGAGGAGGTGGTCTTCTTCTACCTGGGGATCCAGCAGGCCGCGGCCGGGACATGGGGGTTCATTGAAGTGGGCAGCGGGATCGCCAGGCTGGATCTCCGGACAGGAACCTGTTCGCGCTGGATGCGGGAGGGCGATTGGCGACCGTGGCCCGCGCTGCCGGTCGATACGCATTGCGGAGTGCAGTTAATGGAGAACGACGGTTGGCTATTGGTGTTTTGTAGCCGGCCGGCGGGGCTGGAGTATGAGGCCTTTCTGGCGCGCGTGCCCATGGATGCGATCGATCAACCGGAGCAGTACTGTTTTTACGCAGGAGAGGCCGGGTGGACGCGGATGATGACAGCAGCAAAACCGCTGACTCAATGCAGTTCGGAGTTCTCCGTAGCGTACAACGAGCATCTTGGATGCTATGTGATGACCTACGTTGAGGGCCACACAAAGCAGCTATGCCTGCGCACGGCGCCGCAGCCGTGGGGCCCTTACAGCGATGCTCTACGCGCGGGCGTAGTGCCGCACCGCGAAGAGGCGAAGATCGTCTCGCTCGGGTTTCAACACCCGCAGTTCGATCGAGAGGGCGGACGAACGATCTATATCTCCTACTCGCAGCCGCACTTTTCGCAAAATGCCATAATCGAGCTTACGTTCGACTAGAGTCATCTCCTGTAGGGATACTGGGACACTTCGAACGAATGGCCGCTTTCTTTCAAGGAAAAAGGTACTCCTCTAAATCTTCGGCCCCACAGCGACAGGGGAATTTCTCTAGCCTGCAAGTAATGTGCGTAGGAGATTGCTCCACATGTGACCGATACGGGACCATTGAAAGAGTTCAGCGGTGGCGAAGCGATAGGCTGCGGTCGACATGGTTTGGCGCAGAGGAGCATTCGTGTAGACCGTCTCGAGGGCTTCGCTGATGGCCCCTACCTGCACGTTGTCGCCGCCGAAGATTGGGCAGGGCGGGGCGTCTGGCACTTCGGTGTCGAGAAGCAGAGCGCTGCCGGGCCAAAGCTCAGCCGTACTGGAGTGATTGGGAACGATCTGCGCTGCGCCTGTGGCGGCGTGCTCAAAACTGACGAGCCCCCAGCCCTCGCGCTGCGAGGTGTTGATGCCGACATCGCAGGCATTGTAGAGCAGATTGAGCCAGGCGTCGTCGGCGGATGGATGAACCGTTGGCAGGTGCCGTGGAAGGATGCGGTCTCGAATGCCAAGCTGATCGACGAAAGGGACCTCGTTGCGAAGCGCGAGCCGAGAGCCCATATGCAGGTACAGCCTGACATTCGTGGGCTTGCCCTGAGCAAATCGCGCGAAGCCCTCCAAGCAGCGATCGATCCCCTTGAAGGGCTGGTTACGGTTGGCATTGAGCACGATAAATGCGTCGTTTAGCTCGGGGTTGTGGGGAAAGAGTCGCTGACGCGCGTGGGCGATCCTGGCATGGGACGGCAGGCCATCGGGCGTTTTGAGGAGCGGGCAAAAGGCCTGCGTGTCTACCCCATGGGGGACGACGCTGATCCGCAAGCCGGCCGCGAGAGGTTGCAATGCCTGGTGTAACAGGTCACGGGCTCGTGGTGTGAAGGCTACGAGGTGATGCGCCGCTGCGAGGTCGGCCACGATGGGCGGGGACAATGATTCGCGACCGTGGATGGCCAGATACAAGACCGCACGCACCTGCGGATGGAGAGCAAAGGCCGGCATGAAACGAGCGCACGCCCAGGGCTCATCGAGGATGAGAACAACATCGGGACGCAGCAAATCGAGGACGTGCAGCAAGACAGCGGGGCTATGGATGTCTTGGGGGTCGTGGTTGTGGAGAACTGGGCAAGGCCAGTCTGGGAACGGCTCCCCTTGCGAGAGATTGATGGCGAGATGATGAACGCTGAAGTCAGCGGCGGATAGTGTGAGGATGATCTGACGCAGGACACGGCTAAAACCTGTAGGAATGCCGCAGTGACCTACAACGAGAATGACAGGCTTATCGCGCTGCTGACTGCCTGAATGGTGCTGGAGTAACACTCGCGCTAAAAGAGAGCCAGGTGCGAACCGTCAAACGGGTATTGGTGACTGGATTTAAGGTAGCCATCGATCACATTGGTGAGAGCCGTACCCATAAACGCCAACTGGCTGGGATCATTCATGACGGCGTTGATCTGCTGGACCAGTTGCTTGAGGCCATCGGCGCTATTGAAGGCGGCCATCGCCATGTTATTGTAGGCGTCTTTCTTACTGGTCTTCGGGATGCTCTTGATGTCGATGGCAACGGTGATATCAGCACTGCCTGGCCAGTTGGAGCTGGGGATAAAGTTGATTTTGCGGACGGCGATATTGAGCACGCCGGGGCTGAGATTCGTGATATCGAAGAAGAGAGTGATCGTGGGCGTGGAATTGAAAGTGGCGCTGAAGGTGCCGGTCCCGATCTCGGGCACAGGTGGTCCCGAGCAGACGTTCCCATCGGAGCTGCAACAGCAGTACTGGGTGAAGCTGAAGTTGCCGTTGATCACAACGTTTTTGGGAAAGTTGGGCAGCGTGGAGAGAAACATGACGGCCTGAAGCTGGAGAGGGCTGTTGACGTCGCAGGTCATGGAGTTCATGAAGGCATTCTGCACTCCACTGACGACCAGTTGGCCCGGAGTGGGCCCGCCCAGCGTGAGACTGGGGTACTTCTGCGGGACTCCGATGAAGGACTGCGGATCGGGACAGGGCGAGTCCTGAATGTCGATGGTGGGGCAGATGGCGTTAGCCTGGCTCACGATGGTGGGGTCGGTGATGGAGAGGTCCCACTGCAGTGCATTGTCCTTCCCATATGGATCGTAGCCGTTGGCCTTGATCCATGTGGGGAAGTAATAAGAGTTCGAGGCGCCTGGGGTATTGATCATGCTCTTGACCTGGTCGAGCATCTTCTGGATGATTGGCACTAACGGATCAGACATTCACTCCTGCTTTCAGGTGGATAGAGTCCACCGCCAGATGGAAGCCGTTACTCTGCATGGATGAGCACAAGAAGCTCGTCGTAGGTTTTTTCGCGATAGGGCTCCAGCCCGTCAATGACAGCCTTGGCGGAGGCCTGGAAGTCGGGGCTGGCAACGGTCGCGGTGTTTCGGATCAGATCAATGGCGAGGGGGAGATAGATGCCGGAGGCAAACTCATTCGTCTCGCGGTACTGGCGCATGATCTCGTCGGAAGCATGACGGACATCTTGATTGCGGCGAAGGATCTGCTCCGCCTCCTCACGGTGTGAGTAGTAGTGGAAGAGCAGCGCGTCTCCCTGGGGTGTGCCCATGAGATCGGAGAGCACGGCAGGGACGGTGCGGACAGCTGGCATGATGCCGGTAGTGACGGTCATCGCGGTGACACCACCCGAGGTATTCGCCACGAGCATCTGGCTCGAATTCATGGCGTCGTTGCCGGTAACGACGGCGCAAGCCTCTTGCAGAGCGTCCCATATCTCGCCGGCCAGCTTGTAGGCCTCTTCAAAGAGGATGCCAAGCTGCTTGGCGACGAGCCCGGCAACATAGGCGACCAGGTCGGCGATATCGGTGAGGATTTGTAGGAGGAGCTTGGTGAGCAGTTCGGCGCTCTCCAGGATAAATTCAAGGACCAGCTTTGCGTTACTGGCAAGCCACTTGACGATGAACGAGCCAAAGTCGTTCAGCGCGTTTGTCACCTCATTGATATCGAGTGAGACATTGATGTCGAAGCTGATACCGACGAAGCTGAAGTGCAGGTCGAAGTGGAAGTACGGTGCCGAACCCGGCATGTACTGATCCTGACAGATGGGGGCCGAAGGGATGATGGTGCCCATGCCGAGGCAGATGGAGAGCTTGGGCGTGGGAATGGTGAACTCCGGAATGACGCCCCACGGCCCGAGCGTGATGTCCGGCGGAGAGAAGTCGGTATCAATGGAGGCCGCGAAGTCGTTGGAGCTTGGTTTGAAGAGGACATGCAGCTTCTCCGAGAAGATGCCGCCTGCCGCCAGGTCCATATCGAACTCGAAGACGTCTTTGGTGGCGAGGGCAACGACGGAGACACCGATGAGGCCGAGGAGTTCCACTCGTGCGTTGATAGCGAAGTAGGCGTTCGGGACGCCGGCGATGCCGGAGCAGTAGTCGCCGCCCGTGGTGTCGATACAGGCTGCGGCGCCGGACTTTCCGTCGGCGCTGGAGATGGTGAGCCATGTGATGCCACCACCACTGATGATGATGGGGCCGCCTTTGTAGCTGAGGACGCCCTTGGCCTGAACGGCGGTGGAGGGTGTGGTGATGAGGTTGAAGCCGAAGTCCAGCGTGTAGCCGAAGAACGCAATCTCCCCCGAGGCGCCGATGCCGGGGTTGTAGGTCTTGCCGAGAATGGTGACCTGGTTGGCGACGGCCCAGAACTGGAGGTCCGTGAAAGTGATGTCCTTCAGAAGCGGGAACTTGTTGAAGTCCAAGACCGGAAGAAAATCCGTGATGAGCTGGCCGAGGGTGACGACCGTGTCCTTATGCTCCGCGGAAAGTTCCGCGGCAATGAAGTCGGGGACTTCGAAGTCGGCAAAACCAGCACCCGCGGTGAGGAGGACGGGTTGCGGCTGTCCTGTGCCAATCTCGATGGTGCCGGCCATGAGGATGGTGAGTCCGTCATCCTCAGCCAGCGTGATGGCGAAGGCCACGGTGAGGATAGTCAGGTTGGGTATCCCGAAGGGGTGCAGCCAGCCGCCTTGCGCCGTGAGCTGCAGAGTGAGCTGAAGGCTCGGAGTTGTACCGTAGTTGAAGATCCCGGCGCCGGCGATGATCAAACTCTCAGACTTCGAGATGTTGACGGTCGCTGCAACGGTGAGGGCGATGGAACCGGAGGTCGACGAGGTGGACTTCCAGGCGAGATTGAAGTCGCTGAGCACGAACGCATTGTTCGTTGCCGGTTGCGAGATATCGGCGACGATACTGGCCTTGGAGATGCCGCCGTCCTTGGGGATGATGGCCGTCAGTTCCAGCTTGGTGGCATCCGGCAGAAACTTTTTGATGGCGGAGAGACCCCCATCGAGTTCAAGGAGGCCGATGACAGTGAGGCCGGCTCCGATGGACTGGGGCGGGAATGGGAAGCCGGAGAAGGCGCTGAGATCGGAGGCATCGATGCTGGCAAAGAAGGCTCCAAACTCACCCGATATGGTGAGGCTGCTGAGTACCGGGAAGTCCTTGAACGGCGTCCAGGAGCCGGACGCCATGAAGCCGCCTACATAGCCGAGGGTCTTGCCATCGTAACTGACCTCGAGCAAACCCGTGCCGAGGGGCTGGCCTTCAAAGCTGACCGTCGGGGTGATCACAAGGTCAAGCGTGGTTGCCTTGGGATCTACATCGAGCTTAAGGCCGCCGCCGGTCAGGGCAAGTTGGTTGAAGGGAAAGAAGTTCAGCTCGGAAGGCCACGCATCAGACAACAGGACTGTCGACTGCAGAGTGCCGGTAAAGTTCAGGGTGACATCGTCGCTGGTCGCAGTGAAGACAGCTACAACCTTGATCGACTGCACCAGCGGCGCTTTGGAACCCTCGCCGGATATGGTCGCCACAGCGGAGTCGCCGGTGAGGCTGAAGTTGGCGCCGTTGACATCGATACCGCCACTGAAGATCTGGGCGACGGCATTGCCGATCGCTGGACCGAAGACGGTGGCGATATCGGGCGTGATCGCGATGGATTTACCATCGGCGGCCAGGTACTTCTTGACTGTTGCGAGGACATCCTGACTCATCGAAGTCGCCTCCTGCAAAGCTCTGGAATAAAGGTGTAGGGTCTAAATCTTCGGATTGCCGGACTGTTCGACAAGGGCCAGATTCATAAGCCTGCTCATCTGCATGAGCAGCCCGGAAGACTGGAGGGTCGAGGCAACACGCTTGCCGAGAAACGACTTGAGGAAGCGCGCCTTGTCGACTGCGGTCACCAGCTCCGGATGCAGTTTGCCGGGGAAGACCCCAAGACGCACGGCGACCTCCGGGTAAGCCGCCTCCGCCGAGGTGAAGGACACGTTAGGCACGCCGCCATCGGGGGATGGCGTAACCTTGCCATGGAGGGTGAGCGTCGGAAGAGAAAAGTAAGAGTTGAACTGCCCCTCGATCGGTGCCCCGGTCTCCTCGCGAAGAGTGATGCCACGCAACTGATCGTCCTTCGCCTTGCGAATCTCATCGCAGTGATCTTCGAGCTCGGTGCGAAGCTTCAAACGCCACAGAGGTTCAGCAGCCTGCGTCGCAGTCAATCTCCCCACCTGAGAGGAGGGGGTAGTTTTGACGATATTGAGCACGCTGTCGACGGTCTGGGACTGCTGAGCCGGCTGCTTTGTGGTGTTGTCAAACTGCGATGCTGCGGTTGCGGCGTCCTCGTCGGAGACTGCAGCAATCAAAAAGAGCTGCATCGTGAACGCGTGACGGTTGTAGGCAGAGTCACCTCCCTGACCGTTTACCGGAACGCTGCTGGTATTGCCTGGCAAAGCCGCGGTGTGGGTCTGCTGCGCATAGAAGGACGTATTTTGACCGTCGGTGGGATAGTTAGCCCACTTGCTGGAGAACTTGCTGATGTCGAACGCCGCGCTATACGAGTTGTTATAGCGATAGTAGGTGTTGAGCATCGTGCTGCCGTTCGGGCCGGTCTGTGTGGCCAGCTGATCCTGATAGCTTTTGGCGAGCGTAATGGAATCGGTGGGGGCAGCGGCGGCAGCGAGATTACTGCCGCTTCCGCTCATCTGCTTACTCGCAATCTTGAGGGCGGAGGCGGTAGCACGTGAACGACGTGCCACATAGCTGCCGGCGTACTTGAGCTCATGAAATTTGACGGTTGCGGTGATCTCGCCGGTAGCCGCGTCATAGATGAAGCTGACGGGATGAATGGTCTCAAGCTGCGAGACCGATGCGGCTTTGAGGTCAAGACTGACAACGCCCCATGTCTCGCTGTTCAATACGACCACGGGTCCTGTGTCGGCAAGAGGGATTTCACCGAGAGGCCGGAACCATGTGAGACCGATACGGTGACGGCCCTTCAGGGTGGGTATCAGTTCATAGGTTCCGTATCGCTGCCAAAGTGCATTCCAGGACGAAATAACGTCAGAACCGATATCTTCAGGCATATCACTCCTTGAGCGGAGAGTCGATACTCTCCGATGGTCACTCGATACTCTGCGTTTTGGACCAATGCAGCCACTTTGTTGTTGCGCGGCTTGGATGGATCGCGGGGTGAACTCTGAAAGACGGGAGAAATGATAGTGCTAAGACAGTGAAAACTATAGCATGTAGCTCGAAAAGAGTTGCCTTCTTGTTGTAATTTTTTTCAAGAGGCTGTTTTGCAGCTAGCCGAGTTGACTTACGTGGACTGGGACGCCAGACTAGGGCTCGTCCCGCCGCAAATCCTTGCTCTTATTCCACCTGGACGAAGAAGGTGACTTTTTGAAAGATCCTGTAAGTCGTGCCAGAGATCTGATCCACGACGATGTTGTACGTTTCCAAGCCACGCTTGAGGAGACCTTGAAGCCACAGGCCGACTACCTGACAGAGACCGAGTACGAGACCTATCGCCGTGGCAAAAAACTGAGACCCATCATGTTGATGCTGGCAGCTCGGATGGTATTGCCGGACGGCGTGGCGGAGCTGCCGGAGAAAGTGATCAAGGCCGCGGTCTCGCTGGAGATGCTGCATGTTGCGACGCTGATTCACGACGACATTGTGGATGTGGCCCCCGTACGGCGCGGATTGCGGACAGTCTACTCCGAACGAGGCACGGAGATGGCCGTGCTGCTTGGGGACATGCAGTTCATCCAGGCGATACGCTGCTTTGTGGATGGGATCGACACGCAGGAAGACATGTATCTGATCAAGATGGTCCTCGATGTGGGATTCGATATCTGCCGGGGCGAGCTGGATGAGATCATGACCGATCCGCACAGCGACCCTGTGCTGTTGCGGCAACGCTACTACCGGACGATCGACCGCAAGACTGCGACTCTGTTTGCCCTGGCATGCGAGTCCGGCTGCATGTTGGCGGGAGGAACAAAGCGGCAGGCGTTCTACTTGAGCCGTTATGGGAGACGATTCGGGACCGCCTTCCAGATCATGGACGACATCTTCGATCTCGTTCGGCCCGAGCATCTTGCCGGCAAGTCGCCCGGGATCGATATTGAGCAGGGCCGGCTGTCGCTGCCGATCTTGTATGCGCTGGAGGAGTTTGAAGAAGATCACATCCTGCGGAGGATACTGCGTAAGGAACCACATACCGCGGAGGATCTCGCCATCGCCGTGGAGTGCGTGGGGGTCTCTGCGGGGACGATGAAGGCCTACTCGAAGGCGCGGGAGTATGCGTTGGAGGCGGTGGACTTCCTGTCGGAGTTTCCAGTTTCGGCGTACAGAACAGCGCTGGAAGAGATCGCCACGCACGCTGTGGACCGTGACTTTATGGAGCCGGACTAGGGCCGCCCTCCATCTTGCGGCGGGCGAGTATGGCGAGCTCGCCAGACTCATCGCCTCCAAGAGAGCGAAACATCTTCATCCAGCGTTGCACATT
>Ga0207678_10000821_pt1 | contig 28462 bp, 22 predicted proteins | sample KBSC63metaG_FD_184319 | JGI IMG/M metagenome (GOLD analysis project Ga0207678, IMG submission 184319) | Corn rhizosphere microbial communities from Kellogg Biological Station, Michigan, USA - KBS C6-3 metaG (SPAdes) (version 2) | ecosystem: Host-associated > Plants > Roots > Rhizosphere > Soil ... | reverse complement strand
TGAGCGGGCGGAACCAGTGCTACGCGCTGCCCGACCTGCAGCAGTGGGAGACGGCGACCACCGACCACTACGTCTGGGGCGACCCGGCCGCGATCCAGGCCTACGGCAAGGAGCTGGACACCGCCGGCCACGACCTGGGCGCCATCGCCGACAGCCTCACCGCGATCGACGTCGGCGAGTTCTGGACCGGGGACGCCGCGAACGCGTTCACCGACCTCAAGCGGCGGGTGACGCCGGCCGTGCGCGGGCTGTCCGACCTGCACAAGGACTCGTCGACCGCGCTGAACACCTGGCAGCAGCACCTCGGCGTCTACCAGGAGGACTGCGCCGCCGCGATCACCACCGGCCGCAACGGCTGGCACCTCTACCAGACCACGTCCTGCGACAACCAGGACGCGCGGAACCAGATGAACAACGGCAAGACCGGCATCACCAACGCCGAGTCGGGCCGCGACACCGCCGGCCGCACCTGCAGGTCCGCGCTCGAGGCGGCCGCGGCGAAGGCCGACGTGCCGACGGCCCCGCAGCAGCAGGGCGTGCCCCAGCAGATCTCCACCACCCCCGGCCGGGTCGGCACGGCACCGTCCGGGCGGGAGCCGGTGCCGTTCACCGGGCCCATCCCGGCCGGCCAGCCCCGGCCGTACGTCGACCCGGCCAACGGCAGGATCGTCGTCCCCGCGATGGGGCCGTACGCGACCGGCAAGCGGCCCTGGGTGTACCAGAACTGACCGCACCGCGTGTGCCTGATCCCCGGTGGGGAAGGATCCGCGCATGGCGACCACGGAGTTCTCCGTCGCGAAGCCGCCGAGCGGGGTCGGGCTCGACGGTGTGCGCAAGGCGGCCATGCAGTGCCGGGCCTGCCCGCTGTGGGAGCCGGCCACGCAGACCGTGTTCGGCAAGGGGCCGGCGGACGCGCGGGTGGTGTTCGTCGGCGAGCAGCCCGGTGACGTCGAGGACCGCAAGGGCGAGCCGTTCGTCGGGCCGGCCGGGAAGCTGCTCGACCGGGCGCTGGTGGATGCCGGCATCGACCGCGACGAGACCTACGTGACGAACGCGGTCAAGCACTTCCGGTTCACGCAGAGCGGGAAGCGGCGGTTGCACCAGACGCCGGGGCCCGAGCACGTCGCCGCCTGCCGGCCCTGGCTGGACGCCGAGCTCGCGCTGGTCAACCCCGAGCTGGTCGTCTGCCTCGGCGCCACCGCGGCCAAGGCGATGTTCGGGCCGTCGTTCCGGATCACCAAGCAGCGCGGGCAGCTGGTGCCGCTCGACCAGCAGGTCGCGCTCGGCGGCGAGGGGTCACTGTTCGACGAGCCGGAGGACGCCGCGGTCAAGTCCGCGTGGATCATGGCGACCACGCACCCGTCCGCGGTGCTGCGGGTCCCCGAGAAGGGCCGCCAGGACGCCTACGACGCGCTCGTCGCCGACCTCCGCATCGGCGCCTCCGCCCTCGCCTGAACGGCCGGGCGAAGCGCGGACAAGCGGCAGCGCGGCAAGGCGGCAGCGCGGCAAGGCGCCAGCGGCCTTACGAGCGCCGGTCGGAGATGGCGATGTCCCGGAGGGCCTCGTCGTCCGCGGTGACGGGCGTCATCGAAGGCTCGGCCGGTTCCTCCAGCTCCGGCGGGACGGCCGGCTCCGGCAGGACCGACGCGTCGTACCGCCGGAACGCCGGCACCAGCGCCACCGCGAACAGCACCAGCACGACCGAGGCGATCCCGCCCGCCACCCAGGAGAACGTGACCCCGGCCACCGCCGCGGTCGCGCCCGCCCGCAGGTCACCGAGCCGCGGCCCGCCGGCGACCACCACCACGAACACGCCCTGCAACCGGCCGCGCATCTCGTCCGGGGCGTAGACCTGCAGGATCGTCTGCCGCAGCACCGCCGAGACCAGGTCGGCCGCGCCCGCCACGGCCAGCAGCGCCACGGTGACCCACAGGACGCGGCCGAGGCCGGACAGCGCCACCGCCGCGCCCCATCCGACGATCGCCACGGTCAGCGCGATCCCCTGCCGGCGTACCCGGCCGATCCAGCCCGACGACAGCCCGCCGATCACGGCGCCGATCGAGATCGCGGCGAACAGCCAGCCGACCGCGGAGGGACCGCCGAACCGCTCGTCGGCCACCTCGGGGAACAGCGCCCGCGGCATCGCGAAGACCATCGCGATGATGTCGACCCCGAACGACATCAGCAGCACCGGCCTGCTCCAGATGAACCGCAGCCCGTCGACGACCGAGCGCAGGCCGGGCCGGGGCAGGTGCGCCCCGCTGGCCAGCGGGGGCAGCGGCGGCAGCCGGACCGCCGCGTAGAGCGCGACGGTGAACAGCACCGCGTCGGTGGCGTACGCGACGGCGAAGCCGCCCCACTTCGCGATGATCACGCCGGCCAGCAGCGGTCCGGCCACCGTGCCCACGTTGGTGACGGTGAAGTTCAGCGTGTTCGCCGCCGGCACCTCGGAGCGCTCGATGAGCCGCGGCAGGATCGCGTTCCGGGTCGGCGAGGTCACCGCGAACGCCGCCGACTGGATCGCGACCAGCACCATGATCAGCCCGAGGCTATCGAGCCCGAGCAGCGCCTGGACCAGCAGCGCGAGCGTGACGACCCAGGTCACCGCGGCCGAGACCAGCAGCAGCTTGCGCCGGTCGACCGCGTCGGCGACCGCTCCGCCCCACAGCCCGAACACGATCAGCGGCACGAGCCCGACCAGGCCGAGCACGCCGACCCAGAACGACGATCGGCTGATCGCGTACACCTGCACCGGCACGGCCACCGCGGTGACCTGGAAGCCGACGAACGACACCCCCTGGCCGACGAACAGCCGGCGGTAGTCGGGGTGTCGCAGCGGCTTGGTGTCGATCGCGATCGCGCGCAGCCGACCGGTCACGGAGCGAGCCGCTCGACGACCCAGGTCCCGTCCGACCGCCGGTACCGCAGCCGGTCGTGCAGCCGCGCCGGCCGACCCTGCCAGAACTCCACCGAGTCCGGCGCGACCCGGAACCCGCCCCAGCCGTCGGGCAGCGGCACCCGGTCCGGGTGGGTGGCGGCGAGCGCGTCGACCGCCGCCTCCAACTCGGCCCGGGACGCGACCACGGTCGACTGCGGGCTGGCCGCCGACGCCAGCCGGGACTCCGCCGGCCGCGACTCCCAGTAGGCGGCCGACTCCGCCCGGGTCACCCTGGCCGCGGTCCCGGTGACGATCACCTGCCGCTCGGCCGGCACCCAGGAGAAGATCAGCGCGACGGACGGGTTCGCGGCGATCTCCCGCCCCTTGCGGGAGCCGTAGTTGGTGAAGAACTCGAAACCGTCCGCCGATACGCCGCGCAGCAGCACCGTGCGCACCGACGGCCGGCCGTCCGGCGACGCCGTCGCCACCACCATCGCGTTCGGCTCCACCACGAGGCCGGACGCCGCCACCTCGTCGTACCAGCGGGTGAACTGCCCGAGCCAGTCCGCAGCCAGGTCCGCCTCGGACAGGGCACCCCGGGCGTACGTGCGCCGCACGCCGGTCACAGAACTGAGATCAGGCACCAGCCGATTTTCCTCCTCCGGCGACCCCTGCGGCTTCCGGTGTCGTCAACGTGACAGCGGGTGGGCAAGATGGCAGCCATAACGCCAGCCGAGTCGGGGAGTGCGCATGCCCGAGGAGTTCAAGCCGGGGCTGGAGGGCGTCGTCGCCTTCGAGACCGAGATCGCCGAGCCGGACAGGGAAGGCGGCGCGCTGCGCTACCGCGGGGTCGACATCGAGGACCTCGTCGGCCGGGTGGCGTTCGGCAACGTCTGGGGCCTGCTGGTGGACGGCGAGTTCAACCCCGGGCTGCCGCCGGCCGAGCCGTTCCCGATCCCGGTGCACTCCGGCGACATCCGGGTCGACGTCCAGAGCGCGATCGCGATGATGGCGCCGCACTGGGGCCTGGAGCAGCTCATCGACATCGACGGGGACCAGGCCCGCAACGACCTTGCCCGCATCTCGGTCACGGCGATGTCGTTCGTGGCACAGTCCGCGCGCGGGCTCGGGCTGCCGGCCGTACCGCAGAGCGAGATCGACAAGGCCAGGACGATCGTCGAGCGGTTCATGATCCGCTGGCGCGGCGAGCCTGACCCCGGTCACGTCAAGGCCGTCGACGCCTACTTCGTCTCGGCGGCCGAGCACGGGATGAACGCGTCCACGTTCACCGCCCGGATCGTCGCGTCCACCGGCGCCGACGTCGCCGCGGCGATCTCCGCCGCGATCGGCGCGCTGTCCGGGCCGCTGCACGGCGGCGCGCCGTCCCGGGTGCTCAAGATGCTCGACGACGTCGAACGCTCCGGCGACCCGGTCGGCTACGTCAAGGGCGTGCTCGACCGCAAGGAGCGGCTGATGGGATTCGGGCACCGGGTCTACCGGGCCGAGGACCCGCGCGCCCGCACGCTCCGGCGCACCGCCAAGGAGCTCGGCTCGCGCCGGGTCCAGGTGGCCGAGGCGCTGGAGAAGGCGGCGATCGAGGAGCTCACCAACCGCTACCCGGACCGTCCACTCCGGACGAACGTGGAGTTCTGGTCGGCGGTGGTGCTCGACTTCGCCGAGGTCCCGCCGCACATGTTCACGTCGATGTTCACCTGCGCCCGGACGGCCGGGTGGAGCGCGCACATCATGGAGCAGAAGCGGCTGAACAAGCTGATCCGGCCGTCGGCCCGGTACGTCGGCCCTGGACCGCGCAAGCCCGAGGACGTCGCGGGCTGGGCCGAGATGCCCCCCCAGTACAAGACGCCGACGGCGTAGCCGACCATGGAGAGGTGACCTCAGCTCAGATCGTCCTGCCCGACGAGATCAAGCCCCGCGACGGCCGGTTCGGCTGCGGGCCGTCCAAGGTGCGCCCGGAGGCGCTGGCCTCGCTGGCCTCCGCCGGGGCCGCGGTGATGGGCACCTCGCACCGCCAGGCGCCGGTGAAGGACCTCGTGCACCGGACCAGGTCCGGCCTCGCGGCGCTGTTCTCGCTGCCGGACGGGTACGAGGTCGTGCTCGGCAACGGCGGGGCGACCGCGTTCTGGGACGCGGCGGCGTACGGGCTGGTGCGGGAGCGGGCCGAGCACCTCGCCTTCGGCGAGTTCGGCTCGAAGTTCGCCGACGTGACGAAGGGCGCGCCGTTCCTGGCCGACCCCGTGATCGTGACGGCCGAGCCGGGCAGCGCGCCGGCGGTGCGGCCGGAGCCTGGCGTGGACGTGTACGCCTGGCCGCACAACGAGACCTCGACCGGAGTCATGACGCAGATCACCCGGCCGGCCGGGACGGACGACGACGCGCTGGTGCTGATCGACGCCACCTCCGGCGCCGGTGGGCTGCCGGTGGACGTCAGCCGCGCCGATGTCTACTACTTCGCTCCGCAGAAGAACTTCGGCTCCGACGGCGGGCTGTGGATCGGGCTGTTCTCGCCGGCCGCGCTCGACCGGGTGGGGTCGCTGGCCGGCTCGGGCCGCTGGATCCCGCCGTCGCTCGACCTGGCCACCGCGCTGGACAACTCGACCAAGGACCAGACGTACAACACGCCGGCGGTGGCGACGCTCTGGCTGCTGGTCGACCAGCTTGAGTGGATCAACGCCAACGGCGGGCTCGACTGGGCGGTGGCCCGCACCGCGGACACGTCCTCGCGGCTCTACACCTGGGCCGAGAAGTCGCCGTACGCGACGCCGTTCGTGACCGACCCGGCGCTGCGCTCGCTGGTGGTCGGCACGATCGACTTCGCCGACTCGGTGGACGCGGCGGCCGTCGCGAAGGTGCTGCGGGCGAACGGGATCGTGGACACCGAGCCGTACCGGAAGCTCGGCCGCAACCAGCTGCGGATCGGCATGTTTCCCGCGGTCGACCCGGACGACGTCGAGGCGCTCACGGTCTGCATCGACACGGTGGTGGAGAAGCTCGGGTAGATCCGCGTCCTGTCGTGCGGGTGGCCGCCGCCTGCGTGTCGCGACCCGGCGAGACGCGGATGGGTCTTTAGCCTGGACCGACGGCGGATCTCGACGGGGCGGAGGCGGTGCGGATGCGGCAGCTGCGGCTCGTCGGGCTCGCCGAGGAAGGCGACAGCCTGCTGCTGGAGAGCCCGACCGGTGAGTCCTACCGGCTGCCTCTGGACGAGCGGGTGCGGGCGGCCTGCCGCGGCGACCTGACCCGGCTCGGGCAGATCGAGATCGAGTCGGACAACCCGTTGCGCCCGCGGGAGATCCAGGCCCGGGTACGGGCCGGCGAGTCGGCCGAGCAGGTCGCGGCGTCGGCCGGGATGGCCCTGGACCGGGTGCTCCGGTTCGCGTACCCGGTGCTGCAGGAGCGGTCCAGGGTCGTCGCCCAGGCGCGGACGGCGCCGGTGCGTCCGCGCGCCTCCGAGCAGCTCGGCGACCTGGTCGAGGAACGGCTGGTCGGGCGGGGTACGGACGCGGCCACGCTGGAGTGGGACGCCTGGCGCCGGGAGGACGGGCGGTGGGCGGTCCGGCTGAGCTGGCGGCACGGGGACAGCGCGCACGCCGCGCACTGGAGCCTCGACCTCGGCCGGCGCGCGCTGCAGGCGGAGGACCCGGCCGCGGAGCAGCTGAGCGCCGAGGAGTTCCACGCGCGGACGATCACCGCCGTCACCCCGCTGGCCGTGGCCGCGCGGGCGGCGGCCGAGCCGACCGCCCCGCGGGAGACGGACCGGCGGCAGCCGCGCGAAGCTGACCGGCGGGCGCCGCGAGAGGCGGACCGGCGGCCGGCGGAGCGGCGGCCGGCGGAGCGGCGGCCGGCGGAGCGGCCCGGGCGGACCGCCGCCGAGGGCGGCAGCGGCGGGCCGACCCCCGTCCCGGAGCGCGGCACCGGCGACAGGCCGGCGCGCCCGCCCGCCGAGCGGGGCGGCGGGGAACGGCCCGCACGGCGGGCGGCGGCCGACCGCGGCACCGGTGAGCGGGCCCGCGCAGACCGCGCCCAGCACGGGAACGCCGAGGGACGGCGGCCGCGGGAGGCCCGGGACGCCGAGGAGGACGCCGATCCGGCGGCGGAGTCGCGGATCGCGGCCGGTGGCGGGACGGTCCCGCTGGTCGACGTCCCGGGTGAGGAGGATCGCGCCCGGCGGGCGACCGTGCCGTCCTGGGACGACATCCTGCTCGGGGTCCGCCGCCGCCACTGAACCGGCGCCGCCGCGCTCGGGACGGGACCACTCCAGGGCGTAAGCGCACCCGGCGCGAGTCCGGGCGCAACCGAAGCGCCTCCGGGCCACTCGGCCGGCAGAAGCCCGGAGGGCGGCGGATCACCCCGGACGCGGCGAGCACTTCCAGGGGATCTCGGGGGCCGGAGCCCCCCGAGGAGCGCCAACCGCCGGAGCACTTCCAGGGGGATCTCGGGGGCCGGAGCCCCCCGAGGAGCGCCAACCGCCGGAGCACTTCCAGGGGGATCTCGGGGGCGGAGCCCCCCGAGGAGCGCCAACCGCCGGAGCACTTCCGGAGGGATCTCGGGGGCCAGAGCCCCCCGAGGAGCGCCAACCGCCGGAGCACTTCCGGGGGGATCTCGGGGGGCGGAGCCCCCCGAGTGGCGGGAAACTCGGATGTCATCGGTGCCGACGTCGGTTAGCGTGGGTCATCGTGTCCCAGCGCCGGTCTTCGTACGCATCCCTCCGGCGCGTCGGGCGGTACGCGCGCCCCTACCGGGCCGGATTCCTCGCCATGACCGGGGCCGCGCTCGCCTCCGAGCTCGCCCCGGCGGCCGTGCCGCTGATCGCCGCGCGGGTCGTCGACGACGCCATCAGCACCGGCGACCGCGGCGCGCTCTACCCGCTGGCCGGGCTGGCCCTGCTGTTCGGTGTGCTCGAGGCGCTGGCGGTGCTGGTCCGCCGCTGGGTGATGAGCAAGGCCGCGCTCGGCGTCGAGACGGACCTCCGCCGCGACCTGTACGGGCACCTGCAGGCGCTGCCGGTCTCCTTCCACGACCGCTGGCAGTCCGGCCAGCTGCTGTCCCGGGCGACCGAGGACCTGGCCACCGTCCGCCGGTTCCTCGGCTTCGGGCTGGTCTTCCTGGTCGTGAACTCCGCGGTCTGCGTGGTCGTCGGGGTCCTGCTGTTCTTCCAGTACTGGCCGCTGGCCCTGCTGGTGGTCGCGTTCGCGGTGCCGCTGGTGCTGACCGTCCGCCGGTTCGAGCTGCGCTACTCGCGCGTGTCCAGGCGGGCGCAGGACCTCAACGGCGAGCTGACCTCCAGCGTCGAGGAGGCGGCCTCCGGCATCAGCACGATCCGCTCGTACGGCCGGCGGCCGCTGGCGCTGGGGCGGTTCATGGACAAGTCCCGCGACCTGCGCGGCGCGCAGCTCGAGAAGGTCTCCGTGCTGGCCTACTTCTGGGTCGTCCTGGAGATCTTCCCGCAGGTCGTGCTCGCGCTGGTGACGCTGGGCGGCGGCATCGCGGTGGCGCAGGGCGCGCTCAGCCTCGGCGGCCTGGTCGCGTTCGTGTCGCTGTTCCTCATGCTGCAGTGGCCGGTCGACTCGCTCGGCTGGTTGGCCGCGATGGCGCAGGAGGCCGAGACCGCGGCCGAGCGGGTGTACGAGGTGCTCGACACCCGGTCCGCGGTGCTCGACCGCCCCGGCGCGCGGCCGATGCCGGCCGTCACCGGCCGGCTGCGGCTGGACGGCGTCGGCTTCCGCTACCCCGGCGCGGACCGGGACGTGCTGCACGACGTCACGCTCGAGCTCTCGCCCGGCGAGACCGTCGCGGTGGTCGGGGCCACCGGCTCCGGCAAGACCACGCTCACCGCGCTCGTTCCGCGGCTGTACGACGCGACCGCCGGCCGGGTACTGATCGACGGCACCGACGTCCGCGACATCCCGCTGGCCCAGCTGCGGCGGGTGGTCGCGACCGCGTTCGAGGACCCGACGCTGTTCTCGGTGAGCGCCCGGGAGAACCTGACCTTCGGCCGGCCGAACGCGACCGAGGACGAGGTCCGCGAGGCACTGCACGTCGCCCAGGCCGAGTTCGTTAACGACCTGCCGTGGGGTCTGGACACCAGGCTGGGCGAGCAGGGCCTGACCCTGTCCGGCGGGCAGCGGCAGCGGCTCGCGCTGGCCCGCGCGGTGCTGGGCCGGCCGCGGGTGCTGGTGCTCGACGACCCGCTGTCCGCACTGGACGTGCACACCGAGGCGCTGGTCGAGCAGGCGCTGCGGCGGGTGCTGCACGGCACGACCGCGCTGGTGGTGGCGCACCGCGCGTCCACCGTGCTGCTCGCCGACCGGGTCGCGCTGCTGGCCGGCGGCACGCTGGCCGCGGTCGGCACGCACTCGCAGCTGCTCGCGACGGTCCCCGAGTACCGGGACCTGCTGGCCCAGGAGTCCGACCTCGAGGAGGTGGCGTCGTGACCATGACCGAGACCGAGACGGTGACCGCGGACGAGACGGTCGAGCGGGACTGGCGCGGCGTCTCCGCCGAGGACGTCGACGAGCTGCCGGAGAAGATCGGCATCGTGCTGCGGGCGCGCAGCCGCCGGCTGCTGGCCAGCCTGCTGCGCCCGCACCGGCGGGTGCTCTGGTTCCTCGTCGTCGTCGTGCTGATCCAGAACACCGCGGCGATGGTCGGACCGTGGCTGGTCGGCGTCGGCATCGACAAGGGCATCCCGGCGCTGGTCGACGGCGACTGGACGCCGCTGCTGGTGATCGGCGGCCTGCTGCTGGCCGCGGCCGGCATCGACGCCTGGCTGCGGGCGGTGTTCCTGCTCCGGGCCGGCCGGATGGGCCAGGCCGTGCTGCTCGACCTGCGCCGCCGGCTGTTCGAGCACGTGCAGCGGCTCTCGCCGGCGTTCCACGAGCGCTACACGTCCGGCCGGGTCATCGCCCGGCTCACCTCGGACGTCGACGCGCTCGACGAGCTGCTCGACGAGGGCCTGGACGGGCTGGTCACCGCGCTGCTGTCGGTCGTGTCGATCGGGGTGATCCTGCTCGTCCTCGACCTGCCGCTGGCGCTGGTGACGCTGGCCACGTTCATCCCGCTGTACTTCCTGTCCCGGTGGTTCCGGACCCGCTCGTTCGCCGCGTACCGGCGGACGCGGGTCGCCAACGCCGCGCTGATCGTGCAGTTCGTCGAGTCGCTGGCCGGCATCCGCGCGGTGCAGGCGTTCCGCCGGGAGCCGCGCAACGGGCAGATCTTCGAGCAGCTCAACCAGGACGTGCGGGTCGCCAACGCCCGGTCGTTCCGGCTGATGGCGGTGTTCGTGCCCGGAGTGGCGATCCTCGGCACGATCGCGACCGTGGCCGCGCTGCTCTACGGCGGCATCCGGGTGCTCGACGGCGCGATGCAGGTCGGCGTGCTCACGTCGTTCCTGCTCTACCTGCGCCGGTTCTTCGACCCGATGCAGGACATCGCGGTGTTCTTCAACTCGTTCCAGTCCGCGAGCGCCGCGCTGGAGAAGCTGTCCGGCGTGCTCGAGGAGCGTCCGAGCGTGCCCGAGCCGGAGCACCCGACGCCGCTGCCCGACCCGCGCGGCGAGGTGACGTTCCGGTCGGTGCGGTTCGGCTACCGCGACGCGGTCGTGCTGCCGCACCTCGACCTGTCCGTGCCGGCCGGTCAGACCGTGGCACTGGTCGGCGCGACCGGCGCCGGCAAGACCACGATCGCCCGGCTGCTGGCCCGCTTCTACGACCCGGACGACGGCCAGCTGCTGCTCGACGGCGTCGACCTGCGGCAACTGTCCGAAGTGGACCTGCGCCGGTCGGTGGTGCTGGTGACCCAGGAGAACTTCCTGTTCTCCGGGTCGGTCGCGGACAACATCGCGTTCGGCCGGCCGGGTGCCACCCGGGCGCAGGTGGTCGCGGCCGCGGAGGCCATCGGCGCGCACCGGTTCATCGAGGCGCTGCCGGACGGCTACGACACCGACGTCCGCAAGCGCGGCGGCCGGCTGTCGGCCGGGCAGCGGCAGCTGGTCGCGTTCGCGCGGGCGTTCCTGGCCGACCCGGCGGTGCTGATCCTCGACGAGGCCACCTCGTCGCTGGACGTGCCGAGCGAGCGGGCGGTGCAGCGGGCGCTGCGGACGATCCTCGCCGAGCGGACCTCGCTGATCATCGCGCACCGGCTGTCCACCGTGGAGATCGCCGACCGGGTGCTGGTGCTGGAGGCCGGCCGGGTCGTCGAGGACGGGTCGCCGGACGAGCTCGTCGGCGGCGAGGGCCGGTTCGCCGGGCTGCACCGGGCCTGGCGGGACTCGCTGGTCTAGGAGCGCTCGGGTCGCAGGTGATAGAGCGCGATCGCGGCGGCGGTGGCCACGTTGAGCGAGTCGACGCCGAACGCCATCGGGATGCGGACCCTGGCGTCCGCGGCGGCGAGGGCCTCGGCCGTCAGGCCGGGGCCCTCGGCGCCGAGGAGCAACGCCAGCCTCGGCTCGGACGCGTCCACGGTGGACAGCGGCACGGACGGCGGGTGCGGGGCGAGCGCGAGCACGGTGAAGCCGGCAAGCGCGGATCGCAGCTCCGGCCAGGACGGCAGCCGGGCGAACGGGACCCGCAGCACGTGGCCCATCGAGACCCGCACCGACCGGCGGTAGAGCGGGTCGGCGCAGCGCGGGCCGAGCAGCACCGCGTCGACCCCGAGCCCGGCGGCGTTGCGGAACAGCGCGCCGAGGTTCTCGTGGTCGTTGACGCCCTCCAGTACCAGCACCCGGCCGGCGGCGGCCAGCAGCGGTCCTGGTGCCGGCTCGGGCGCGCGGTCGGCGGCGGCGAGCACGCCCCGGTTGAGGTGGAACCCGACGGTGCTTGCCAACACGTCCGCGCTGGTCGCGTACACCGGGAACGGCACCCCGGCCAGGTCCGGGGCCAGGTCGGCCAGCCGGGCCGGCACGCCGAGCACCGCCCGCGGCCGGTACGGCGAGTGGAGCAGCCGCCGCACCACCGGTACGCCCTCGGCGATGACCAGCCCCTTGCCGCCGGGCCGGTCCGGGCGCCGGTCGGCGTTGGTCAGGTCCCGGAAGTCGGCGATCCGCGGGTCAGCCGGGTCGGTGACCTCGGTGACCTCGTGCACCCGGGCAGGCTACCGACCGCAAGCCGAACGGCCGCCCCGGTTCACGATCCGGTCACGGAACCACCGGTTCGACCCGGATCACCCCCTACCGTGGCGTACGTGCGGACGACAACTCTGGAGACGACGGGAGCCCCGGTCGGGACCGTGGAGGACCCGCCGCGCCGGACGTCGGCACCGCCGCCGCGCAGCCGCACCCCGAGGCGGCGCTCCGGCGGCGGGGTGATCTTCCTCCCGCCGTGGACGAGGGCGCCGTTCCTGCCGTTCAGGCAGCCCGCGGTGATCCTCGCGGTGCTCGGCGCGGCGCTGATCCTCGCCTGCGCCAGTTCGTCCGGCGTGCTGTTCCTGTCCTCGGCGTCCTCCGAGTCGCTGCGCCGGCTGCTGGCCGTCGAGTGCCCGGACGCCGGCTACCCCACCGTCCGCGCCACCCAGGTCGTCGGCGACCCCGCCACCGCTCCGCCCGGATCGCAGCGCGCCGGCGACGCCACCGTGCGCTCGGCGATGACCGGCGCCGGCCTCGCCGATCCCTACCGGGTGCGCCTCGGCGAGCAGACCACGCAGGTGATCCGCGGTGCCCAGGCGACCGGCGGCCGGATCTTCTTCCGGGACGGGGTGACCAGCCAGATCACCCCGGTCGGCCGGACCCTCCCCGGCCCCGGCATCTGGCTGCAGGCCGGGATGGCCACTCGGCTGGACGCGGCGGTCGGCTCCCGGGTGTCGTTCTCGGTCTCCGGCGAGGGGCAGGGCGCCGGCTACCGGGTGGTCGGCATCTACCGCAACCAGGACCAGGAACCGGTACGGCCGTACTGGTGCTCGTACACGAACCTGTTCCAGAACCCGAGCTACGGCAACGACTCGGTGCCGCCGCCACTGGTGATCCCCACCGACGCGGCCACCTTCCAGGCCGTCCGGGACAGCTACTTCGGCTCCAGCACGGACAGCTGGGTCTCGCCGGCCAAGACCACCGACATCACGCTGAGCGAGGGCCAGGCGGTCGCGGACAAGCAGGCGGCGGCGTACCGGGCGGCCGGCGTGACGCCGTCGCAGCGGCTGGCCGACCTCAACTCCGGCACCGGGCGGATGCCCGAGTTCGTCGAGCGCACCGAGCTGACCCGGGACGGGTTGCGCGGGCCGGTGCTGCCGATCGCGCTGGGCGGGTCGATCCTGGCGTTGCTCCTGGTCGGGGCGGCCGGCTCGTACTGGGCGGACCGGCGGTCGCGGGAGGTGCGGCTGCTGTCCTCCCGCGGCGTCGGTCCGGCCGCGCTGGCGCTGAAGGCCGTGCTGGAGCTCGCCCTGCCGGCGGTCGTGGGCACGGTGCTGGGATGGCTGCTGGCCCGCTGGCTGGTCGCCCTGCTCGGCCCGTCCCCGCTGCTGGACCGGGCCGCGCCGTGGCAGGCCGGGATCACCGCGCTGATCGCGCTGGTCGCCGGGCTCGGCCTGCTCGCCCTGGTCGCCGGGCTGCGGTCGCGGGCGGCGACCGAACGGCCGGTCGGCGCCCGCCGCGGCTGGGTCGCGCTCGTCCCCTGGGAGCTGCTGGTGCTGGCCGCCGCCGGCGGCTGCTGGCTGCGGCTGCGCGGCAGCGACGCGGTCACCCTGGACGCCGGCATCGCCCAGATCAACCTGCTCGTGGTCGCGTTCCCGCTGCTGTTCCTGGCCGGCGCCGCCGTGCTGATCGTCCGGCTGCTCGCCCTCGGCCTGCCCCGGCTCGGCCGGACCGCCGGGCGGCTGGCTCCGGCCTGGTATCTGGCCGCCCGCCGGGTCACCGCCTCCCGGGTGATCAGCGTCGTCCTGCTGGCCGCCGCCTCCCTCCCGATCGCCATGCTGGTCTACGCCGCCGCGCTCACCCAGACCTCCCGATACACCCTCGACGCCAAGGCCGGGCTGATCAACGGCAGCACCACGACCGTGCAGTCGGTCGACCCGGTCCGCCGCACCCCGGCCACCGACGCGGTCGGCACGCTGGTCGTGCGCTACCTGTACGGCAAGGTCGGCAACCAGCCCGACGACGTCACCGTGCTCGCGATCGACCCGGACACGTTCCCGACGACCGCCTTCTGGGACCGCCGGTTCGCCTCCGACTCGCTGGAGGCGCTGATGGCCAGGCTGCGCGCGCCGACCGCCGGCGGCGTGGTTCCGGCCGTCGCCGTCGTCGAGGACGGCCCGGAGTTCCCGCCCGGGGCGTTCGAGCTCGGCCTCGGCACCACCAAGGTCCGCACCGAGGTCGTCGCGCACGCCACCCACTTCTCCGGCCGGCGCGTCCCCGGCGCCATGCTCGTCGTCGACCGCTCCCGCCTCGGCACCGTCGACCGGTACGCCGGCTCCCTGTCGGAGATGTGGTCCCGGGACACCTCGCCGGACCGGGCCAGGGACGCGGTCACCGCCCAGCACGCCCGCATCTACCTGATCACCTCCCAGGACACCGTCTTCGAGGTGGCGAACTTCCTCGGGGTGTCCTGGACGTTCGGCTACCTGTCGGCGCTGGCGGCACTGGTCGGCCTGGTCGCCATCGGCGGGCTGCTGCTCTACCTGGAGACCCGGCAGCGCTCCCGCACCGCCTCGTACGCGCTGGGCAGACGGATGGGCCTGACCAGGGCCACCCACCTGCGCTCGCTGCTGGCCGAGCTCGGCGTCCTGCTCGGGCTGGCCTGGGTCATCGGGGCCGGTCTCGCCTGGGCTGCCGTGCTGCTCGTCTACCACCGCCTCGACATCGACCCCACCCGGCCGCCGACCCCGCTGCTGACCATCCCGGTGCTCGCCCTGGCCGGCTCGGCGATCGCCGTCGCGGTCGTCGTCGTCCTGGCCGCCCTCTACGCCCAGCGGTCGGCCGACCGCGCCGACGTCTCGGAGGTGCTCCGCCTTGGCTCGTGACTCGTACGGCAGCGACTCGTTCGGCGCCGACGGCTGGGGCTCCGACTGGGGCGACCCGGACTGGGCCGGACCGGTCGCGACCACGGTCGAGCCGGCGGCGGCCGTCGAGGGCGTGCACAAGACGTACGTCATCGAGGACGAGCGGGTCGAGGCGCTCAAGGGCATCGACAAGGAGTTCCCGCCCGGGCGGGTGAGCACGATCGTCGGCCCGTCCGGCTCCGGCAAGTCGTCGCTGCTGCGGATCCTGGCCTGCGTGGACCGGCCGACGACCGGCTCGGTCCGGGTCGGCGGCCAGGAGATCGCCGGCCTGTCGGTGCGCAAGCGGCGCGCGCTGCGCCGCACCGCGGTGGGCTACGTGTTCCAGAACCCGGTCGACAACCTGGTCGAATACCTGCGGGCGGCCGAGCAGGTCCGGCTCGCGGCCAGGCTGCGCGGGGTCAGGCCGGACGAGGCCGAGATCGACCGGCTGCTCGGCGTGCTCGGGCTGACCGGCCGGGCGGACCACCTGCCGGTGCAGCTGTCCGGCGGCGAGCAGCAGCGGCTCTCGTTCGCCTGCGCGGTGATCGGCCGGCCGGCGATCGTGGTGGCGGACGAGCCGACCGCCGAGCTCGACTCGGCCTCGGCCGACCGGGTGCTGGAGTCCGTGCACGACCTGCGCGACGAGGGCGTGGCGTTCCTGCTGTCCTCGCACGACCCGCGGGTGGTCGCCTCGACCGACCACCTGCTGCGGCTGGAGCACGGAGAGGTGGTCGAGTCCTGGTGAGCGTCCCCGCCGACACCGTCGTCGACGTCCGCGGCCTGGAGAAGTCCTACCTGCGCGGCGACGAGCACGTGCACGCGCTGCGCGAGGTGACGCTGGTGCTCCACCCGGGCGAGCTGGTCGCGCTGGTCGGGCCGTCGGGCTCGGGCAAGTCCACCCTGCTCAACGTGCTGTGCGGGTGGGAGAAGCCGGACGACGGCAGCATGCGGTGGACCGCCGAGCTGGCCGGCACGTCCCCGGACCGGCTGCCGTGGGGCCGGCTGGCGATCATCCCGCAGGCGCTCGGCCTGCTCGACGACCTGACCGTGGCCGAGAACATCCTGCTGCCCGCCCGGCTGACCGGACGGCTGGCCGAGCTGCACCCGCGGGCGGACGAGCTGATGGAGTCCCTCGGCATCGCGCACCTGGCCGGCCGCTACCCGAAGCAGACCTCGCTGGGCGAGCAGCAGCGGTGCGCGGCGTCCCGGGCGCTGCTGCTGTCCCCCACGCTGCTGCTGGCCGACGAGCCGACCGCGCACCAGGACTCGGGCTGGACCGACGCGATCTTCGCCCGGTTCCGCGAGCTGCTGCGCGATGGCGGCGCCTGCCTCATCGCCACGCACAACCCGGAGACCTGGGGTTACGCGGACCGGGTGCTGTCCATGCACGACGGCTACCTGACCGAGGGCGCCCCGGACCCGGTCCACTAGCCCACTGCCACCGGCGGCCCCCACTCGGCGCCCGGTCCACCGGGCCGAGTCGTTAGCCGGGCTAACGGTGGGGCATGCTGCCGGTATGGAGTACACCCACCTCGGCCGGTCCGGACTGCGCGTCTCCCGCCTCGTGCTCGGCACGATGAACTTCGGTCCGGAGACCGACGAGCCCACCTCGCACGCGATCATGGACAAGGCGCACGAGTACGGCATCAACTTCTTCGACACCGCCAACGTCTACGGCTGGGGCGAGAACCGCGGCCGCACCGAGACGATCATCGGCACCTGGTTCGCCCAGGGCGGCGGCCGGCGGGACCGCACGGTGCTCGCGACCAAGCTCAACGGCCTGATGGGCGAGCGCTGGCCGAACAACGACAAGCTGTCCGCCCTGAACATCCGGCGCGCCTGCGACGCCTCGCTGGCCCGCCTGCAGACCGACCACATCGACCTCTACCAGATGCACCACGTGGACCGGGAAACCCCGTGGGAGGAGATCTGGCAGGCGATGGACGTCCTCGTCCAGCAGGGCAAGGTCCTCTACGTCGGCTCCTCCAACTTCGCCGGCTGGGACCTGGCCAGGGCCAACGAGGCCGCCGCCCGCCGGCACTCGTTCGGCCTCGTCAGCGAGCAGTCGATCTACAACCTGCTCACCCGCGAGGTCGAGCTCGAGGTGCTGCCGGCCGCCCAGGCGTACGGGCTCGGCGTGATCCCGTGGAGCCCGCTGCAGGGCGGCCTGCTCGGCGGGGTGCTGCGCAAGGAGCGGGAGGGCAGCCGGCGGAGCGCACCGCGCCAGCAGTCGGTGATCGACGAGCACCGCGAGCAGCTCGGCGCGTACGAGGACCTGTGCGAGGAGCTCGGCGAGGAGCCGGCCACCGTCGCGCTGGCCTGGCTGCTCACCCGCCCGGCCGTGACCGGGCCGATCATCGGCCCGCGGACGAGCGAGCAGCTCGATGGCGCGCTGCGGGCGCTGGAGCTGCGGCTGGAGGACAAGGTGCTGGACCGGCTGGACGCGATCTTCCCGGGATACCAGGCAGCGCCCGAGCACTACGCCTGGTAGACACGCTCTCAGCGGGGCGTCGGGCGGCGCGTCCCCACCGTGTCGCTCGGCGTTCCGCGCCACCTCGCGATCGTCTCGTACCGCGGCGAGGAGCCGTGGTGGCTGCGCACGAGCACGACCTCGCCGGCGGTGAAGTGCGGCCCGGCGTAGTTGCCCAGCGCGGTGGCGATCCGCCGGTCACCACGGACGGAGCGCGGCCAGCGACCCACCGTGACGTGCGGCCGGTACGCGCGGCGCTCGACCGCTACGCCCACCGACCGCGCCGCGTCGGCGGCGGCCGCGGCCAGCTCGGCGAGGACCTCGACGTCGCCGTCGACGCCGACCCAGAGCACCCGCGGGTCGCCCTTGGCCGGGAACGTGCCGGCGCCGGCCAACCGCAGGTGCACGTCGACCACGGCCAGCGCCCCGCCGACCGCGGCGCCCAGCGCCGGCACCGTGGTCTCCGGCACCTCGCCGAAGAACGCGAGCGTCACGTGCTGCAGGTCGCGGCCGGCCCAGCGCGGGGCGCCCGGCCGGTCCCGCAGCCGGCGCAGCGCGCCGTCGAGGTGGTCCAGGACGGACTCCGGCGGCACGACGGCCGCGAACAGTCGCTGGTTCAGGGCGTGTCCTGCCGCTTGCGAGGACCGAACCGCAGTCCGGCGTCGCGCAGCTCGGTCTCCACCCGCAACCGTTCCAGGTCGCGGTCCATCCCGAGCGGCAACCCGGCAAGCGCCTCGGGCACGTCCAGCGCCAGCGCCGCCTTGCCCAGCACGTCGTCGTACGCGAGCAGCAGGCCGCGCTTGCGCGCCCGGGACGCCTCCGGCGGCACGTCCCGCAACGCGGTCGACAGCCGGCACAGGTCGGCGGTGATCTTCTCCAGCGGCACCCGGGCGGGCGGCGGGACCGGTCTCGGCCGGGGGGCCAGATGGCACCAGCGCAGCAGACGAAGCACGACCCGACTGACCCTGCCGAAGTTGATCATCACGTAGAGCACCGCGACCGGCAGGAGCGCGGCGGCAACGAGCTTGATCACGCCCACGGTGACAGAGGTGGCTGACGCCCCCATCTCTGAACGGTAAACCGCCCCGGACCCGCGTGCCACCGGTGTTTTCAGCCGGCCCGGCGCGGTTCCGCCACCGGGTCGACGTCCGCGGGGATGCCGGCCCCGTCCGGCTCGTCCGCGCCGGCCCACCGCGTCCGCAGCGAGGGGTGCGGCAGCACCTGGCCGACCTGGGTCCGCAGGGTGAGCCCGCGGCGGCGGCTGAGCACGACCGTGGCGGCGACCGCAGCCAGCGCCGAGATGGCGCCACCCCACAGCACGCCGGCCCTGGCGCCGAGCGCGTCGGAGATCACGCCGACCAGCGGCGCGCCGATCGGAGTGCCGCCGGTGAAGCACATCATGTAGATCGCCATCACCCGGCCGCGGAACGCCGGGTCGCTGTTGAGCTGCACGGTGGAGTTCGCCGCGATCGTGAACGTCAGCGCCGCCGCGCCCATCGGGAGCAGCATCACGACCGTCGACCAGTACGTCGGCATGAGGCTCACCAGCATCTCGATGAACCCGAACGCGAAGCAGGCCGACAGCAGCAGCCGCGTCCGCGGGACCGCGGTCCGCCGGGTCGACATCAGCGCGCCGCCCAGCGAGCCGACCGCGATCGCGGTGGTGAACAGGCCGTAGCCGGCGGCGCCGCGGCCGAAGACCTCCTTGGCCAGCAACGCCATCGTGACCGGGTAGTTGAGCCCGAACGTGCCGATCACGAACACCAGCACCATCGGCAGCACCAGGTCCGGGCGGCTCTTCACGTACCGCAGGCCGTCCCGGAGCTGCCCCGGCGTGCGGCCGGTCGGCGCCGAGCGGAACAGCTCGCCGGCGCGCATCGACGCGAGGCCCACGATCACCGCGATCGTGAAGACCGCGTTGCCGAGGAAGACCCAGCCGGTGCCGACGACCGCGATGAGCACGCCGGCCAGCGCCGGCCCGACGATCCGGGCCAGGTTGAACGTCACCGAGTTCAGGCTGACCGCGTTGGGCAGGTCCCTGGTGCCCACCATCTCCACCACGAACGACTGCCGCACCGGCACGTCGATCGCGCTGGTGATGCCGAGCACCGCCGCGAGCAGGTAGACATGCCAGAGCTGGACGGCGCCGGTGACGTCGAGCACGCCGAGCACGGCGGCCTGCGCGATCATGGTCGACTGGGTGACGAACAGGATGCGCCGCTTGTCGTACCGATCCGCGAGCAGGCCGCCGAGCATCGAGAACAGCAGCGTCGGCCCGAACTGCAGGGCCAGCACGAACCCGATCGCGGCACCGGAGTTGCCGGACAGCTCGAGGATCAGCCAGTCCTGGGCGACCCGCTGCATCCACGTACCGGTGAGGGAGATCACCTGGCCGCCGGCGTAGAACCGGTAATTTCGCACCCGCAGGCTTCGGAACATCTCCGCTGCGGCGGCCACGTGCACCCTCTGCTTCCTCCGCGTCCCCGCGGACGGTCCGGCCCCTACTCGGAGGCCACCAGCTTGTCGATCACGGCGCTGGCCGCGCGCAGCACCTCGCGGTCCGGTTCGGACAGCTCACCCAGCCGTCGAGCCAGCCAGGCCTCGCGGGCCCGGACCTCGCCGTGCAGCAGGTCCCGCCCGGCGCCGGTCAGCTCGACCAGCACCTGCCGGCCGTCGGTCGGGTGCGGCCGCCGGGAGACGAGCCCCCGCTCCTCCAGCACGGCCAGCACGCGTGTCATGGACGGCGGCGTCACCTTCTCGTGCGCCGCCAGCTCGCCCGGTGTGAGCGCCCCGTGCCCCTTCAGCGTCGACAGCGCGGCCAGCTGGGTGAGGGTCACCGACGTGTCGGCACGCTGGCCGCGGAGCCGGCGATTGAGCCGCACCACGGACAACCTCAGCGAGCTGGCGAGCGCGGCGTCGATCGTCGCCGACCTCACCACATCGTTAGCATATCAAACGATCCCTTCGGGGGGCTTCGCCCCCCGAGTGCCCCCTTGAGGGGAGGACCCTGCGGGGCTGCGCGTCAGGTGATGCCGAGCAGGTCCTCGATCGGCGCCAGCGCGAAGTAGACCACGAACAGCGCGGCCACCACCCACAGCAGCGGGTGGATCGTCCGGGCCCGGCCGCGGGCGGCCTGCAGCACCACGTACGAGACGAAGCCGGCGCCGATGCCGTTGGTGATCGAGTAGGTGAACGGCATCAGCACGATCGTCAGGAACGCCGGCAGCACCAGCCCGAAGTCGGTCAGGTCGAGATCGCGTACCTGCATCATCAGCAGGCAGCCGACGATGATCAGCGCCGGCGTCGCGGCCTCCGACGGCACCAGCGACACCAGCGGGGTCAGGAACAGCGCCAGCACGAACAGCAGCCCGGTGACCACGCTGGCCAGCCCGGTACGGGCGCCGTCGGCCACGCCGGCGGTGCTCTCCACGTAGCTGGTCGCGCTGGACGCGCTGGCCGCACCACCGGCCGCCGCGGCCAGCGAGTCGACCAGCAGCACCCGCTGCACGTCCGGCGGGTTGCCCTCCTCGTCGAGCAGCCCGGCCTCCGCGCTGACCGCGACCACCGTGCCCATCGTGTCGAAGAAGTCGGCCAGCATGAGCGTGAAGACGAGCAGCACGGCGCTGAGCACGCCGATCCGGGCGAACCCGCCGAACAGCGAGAACTGCCCGACCAGCGAGAGATCCGGCATCCCCGCCACGCTCTTCGGCCAGGTCGGCACCGTCAGCTGCCAGCCGGTCGGGTTGATCGAGCCGTCCGGGTTGACCGCCGGTCCCGGGTGCGCGATCGCGTCGACGATCAGTGCGATGACCGTGCCGGCCAGGATGCCGAGCAGGATCGCGCCGCGGACCCGGCGGGTGACGAGGATCGCGGTGATCGCCAGCCCGAGCACGAAGACCAGCACCGGCCAGCCGCGCAGGCTGCCGTTGACGCCGAGCTGGACCGGCACCGTACCGGCCCCGGTACGCCGCACGATGCCCGCGTCGACGAACCCGATCAGGGCCAGGAACAACCCGATGCCGACGGCGATCGCCGTCTTCAGCTGGCCGGGGATGGCGCGGAACACCGCGATGCGGAAGCCGGTGAGCACCAGCAGCGTGATGATCAGGCCCTCGAGCACGATCAGGCCCATCGCATCCGGCCAGGACATCTGCGAGGCCACCGCCACCGCCAGGAAGGCGTTGAGCCCGAGCCCGGTCGCCAGCGCGATCGGCATCCGGCCGAACACGCCCATCGCGATCGTGGTCACCGCGGCGACCAGCGCGGTCACGCCGGCCACCTGCGGGATGCCGAGGACGCGGCCGTCCGCGTCCTTGGCCAGGCCGATGATCAGCGGGTTGAGCACGACGATGTAGGCCATCGTCATGAAGGTCACGAAGCCGCCGCGCACCTCGCGGCGGACCGTCGAGCCGCGCTCGGTGATCCGGAAGTAGCGGTCGAACCCGCTCCGGGTTCCGGTGGGGGCATCGGTCGTCGTCGCCACGGCGGCTAGCCTTGCGTATGTGTCCGATCAGGCCAATCCGGCATCCGGGGAAGTTCCCCGGAGCCCGGCGGCCGAAACCGGCCAGCCGCCCGGCCGGGCCGGGCTCCGGCCGGCGCCTCCGCCGCTGGAGGCGGACACGTTCGTGCTGGTCCTGATCGGGATCGTGCTGTGGGCGATCGCGTTCCTCGCCCTGCTGCCGGTCCGGCACGAGCACCGGCTGTGGCTGGAGATCTGCGCGGCCGGGTTCGGGCTCGGGTTCATCGGGCTGTGGCTGACCCGCGATCGGCGGTTCCGGCACGGCCGGCCCCGCTAGGGACGTGCCTCCCCCGCTTCCTGCTGGTCCGGGACGGCGTCCACCGCCCATGGGGAGACACCGGCTAAGCGAGGCTGTCCTCGGCCCGGAGGGTCGGGTCGTCCGGGTCGGTCAGCGCCTCGACCGCCGCGGCCCGGGCCGACCAGGCGCCGAGCCGCCAGGCCAGCGCACGGCCGGCCGCGTACGGGCTGCCGTCGGTGTGGTCGGTCTCGCCGTCCGGCCACCAGCGGACCGGGGTGCCGCCGACCGTGAGCCGCTCGTGCACGGCCACGATCGCGTCCGGGACCGGGCCGCCGCAGCGGGCGGCGGCCAGGTCGGCGCCGGGGACGTCGGCCCAGCGGACCGTCCGCGCCGGCCCCTGGTCCGGGGCGAGCGGGCCGAGCAGCTCGCCGGCGAGCGGGAGGTCGAGCAGGTCGGCCACCGGCCCGGGCGCCTCGTCGGCCGGCACCGGGGTGCGCTCGTCGCCGAGCAGTGGGAGCAGGTAGGGCAGGTCGAGCACGACCGCGGCGTCCCTCGGCACCGTGGTCGCCGGGTGGACCCTGACCCGGTCCGGCGGGTCGACGGCGTCCTCGAGGACGAGCGCGAGCCGCGGGTAGACCGTGCGCAGGGTGGCCGCCGGGACCGTACGGGCCGGGTCGCCGAGCCGGTCGAGCAGGTCGAGCGCGCGGTCCGGGTCGGCGACCACCTCGTCCAGGCTGTGCGCGACGCCCAGCAGCGCCAGCGTCTCCGGCGCCGCCTCGGCCACGTCGTACAGGCCGTCGAGGTCGGTGGCGGTCGGCGTACGTAGCTGGTCGGGGCGGCGGCTTAGGAACGTACGGTGTGTACTCAACCACCAGGTGGTGTAGGAGGGTGCCTGGACGTGGCTGCCGTCCGCGAGCTGGACGTCGGCGGTGGGCTCGACGCCGGCCAGCAACGGCAACGCGCGGTCCCAGTCGACGACCAGCTCGAGGTCGCGGACCGCGACGAAAGTGGCGAGCCGGGGCGGCACCCGCTGCTCCGGCAGCCGGTCCAGCATGGCCTCCATCCACTCGGCCTCGCGGTCGAGGTCGTGGTCGGCGGCGTCCGGGTCGAGCTCGAGCTCGCCGCTGCGCAGCACCGGGAACGTGCGCAGCACCCCGACCGCCGCCAGCACGTCCGTGCCGTGCCGCCGCACGAGGTCCGCGGCGACCGTTCCGTACGGGGCGTCCGGGCCGACCGCCGCGGCCAGCGCGGAGCCGGGCAGCAGCAGCTCGCCGGCCGGGTACCAGTCGGCCTCCTCGGCCGGTAGCGCGAGCTCGGCCAGCTCCGGCACCTCGCCCGGCGCCAGCCCGGCCGCGGCGACCAGCGAGAGGACGGCCTCGGCGATCGGCTCCGGGTCCTCGGCGTCGTACGACTCCGCGACCGCGGCGAGCACCCGGTCGTCGGCCAGCACGCCGCGGGCGGTCGCCGGGGTCGCGCCGAGCCGCTCCAGCAGCGGGTGGGTGGCGTCCGGGTGCGCGATGCGCAGGCCGAGCGCGGTGGCGGCGTCGGCCGGCAGGTCCTTGTCCGGCAGGAGGACGCCGCGGGCACCGGTCACGGTCCGGCCGTCGGCGAGCGGGACCGGCAGCGCGGCCAGCGCCTCCCGGTCCGGCCGGTCGGCGAGCGCGTCGTAGAGGGCGCGCCACCAGGCCGGCGGGCGGTCGGCGCCGGAGACCAGCTCGACCACGTCCGCGGTGCCGAGCCGGCGCACGCCGAGCGCGGTGAGCGCGGCCGCGGCGCCGCGCCCGGACCAGGACGCCGGCAGCACGCCGGGCACCAGATCGGCCAGCGCCGCCGCCAGCTCCTCCGAGGCGGCGTCGACCACGACGGCCTCGGTCGGCGCAAGCCGCCCGACCCGACCCGCCTCCGCCGCAGCGACCAGGTCGCCGTCCGGCACCGGACCATCGGCGTCCGGCACCGAGCCACCGGCGTCCGCCACGAGGCCATCGGCGTCCGGCACCGAGCCACCGGCGTCCGCCACGAGGCCATCGGCGTCCGGCACCGAGCCACCGGCGTCCGGCACGAGGCCATCGGCGTCCGGCGCCGAGCCACCGGCGTCCGGAACGAGGCCATCGGCGTCCGGCACCAGGCGGCCGGCGTCCGGCACCAGCTCATTCGCGCCCAGCGCCGAGGGCGGGAGCGCCGGGGAGGGGAGCGCCGGGGACGGGAGGGCGGCGTCCGGCTCGGGCCGCGCGGCCGGGGGGAGCCACGGAGTGCTTCGAAGCGCGTTGAGGGCCGCGGCGGCGAGGGCGGAGTCGAGCTCGGCGGCGGCCAGGGTCGGCCGTGGCACCAGCGCGAGCAGGGCCGGGTCCGGCGGCAGCGCGGCAACCAGGTCGGCGTACAGCCGTCCGGCCGCGGCGACCAGCACGTCGGTGACCGGACCGGGCGTGACGTGCCGGCGGTCGGAGGCGAGCGGGAACGTGCCCAGCAGCACCGCCGGCAGCGACAGCGGCTCGTCGGTCGGCGTCGGCGCGTGCAGCACCGGCCGGTTCGGCGGCGGCACCGGCCGGTCAGCGGCGTCGACCGGCACTGCCCAGCTCACCGTCCACTCCGGACGGTCGCGCTCCTCCGCGGGCCGGGTCGCCAGCAGGTCCCCGGCGAGCACGCCGGTCACCGACCGGACCACCCAGCGGGACACGGTCTGGCCGTCGGTCAGCACGACCGCGCCGGCGTCGTCCACCCGGGACAGCACCCGGCCGCCGGCGTCGATCGACCGCAGCGCCGGCAGCGCCAGCAGCAGCACCGGGTCGAGCGAGGCCAGCGCCGCCCGGACGGCGTCGACGGCGTCCGGCCGCAGCGGCAGCCGTACCTCGGTGTCCCACTCCCCGGCCGGCAGCGGGTCTGCGGCCCAGGGCAGTCGCAGCACCGGGACCTGCCCGTCGCGCCGGTCCAGCTCGCCGGCCAGCGCCGGCACCGCGGCCACCGCCGTCCTGGTGTCCGCGGCCGAGAACCGGACACCGCCGGTGGTCGAGCGCACCGACGGCTCGTCGGTGACGGTCAGCACGGCCGCGAACCCGACCCCGAACCGCCCGACGCTGCCGCCGTCCCGCTTGGCCGACGCCCGCAGCGTCGCCAGTGCCTCGACGCCGGCGGCATCGAGCGGCGCGCCGGTGTTCGCGGCCAGCAGCTGTCCGTCCACGAGCGACAGTCGCAGCCGTCCGTCCACACCGGACCGTGCCGCCGCGTCGGCCGCGTTCTGGGCCAGCTCGACCAGCAGCCGGTCCCGGTATGCCCCGTGGGTCAGGTCCTGCTCGGCGTTGGCGTCCTCGCGGAACCGGGCCGGCGAGGCGGCCCACGCCGCGAGCACCCGGTCCCGGACCGCGGCGGTGCCGAACGGGTCAGGCACGCTCGATGTCGACGCCGTCGTCGTAGGTGGGCGGCGGCGGTGGCGCGGCCGCCGGCTCGACCGCGGCCTCCGAGTGCGCGCCGCAGCCGGCGTCGGCGGAGACCACCCCGCCGTCGCGGGGCGAGTAGGCGTTGCCGCAGACCCCGAAGATCGCCCGCAGCGACCCCTCGATCGGCAGGTAGAACCCGCACGTCCCGCACCGCCCTGGCGCGTGCGCCGCCATCGCGGTGTCCGGCCCGCCGTCGCCGGCGTACCACCGCTCGGTGGCCTCGTCGCGGCCGAGCCGCGACATCACCCGCACCCGGCCGAGACCGAGCTCGAACGCGACCGACCCGACCGCCGGGTCGTCGGAGAGCAGGTAGGCCGGGACGAGCCGCTCGTCGTCGGTCCTGGCCGGCAGCAGGTCGCCGACGCCGAGGTCGCCCGGCCGCAGCCGCTCCGACCACGGCACCCACTCCGGCGCCAGCAGCGCGTCGTCGCCGGGCAGCAGCACGACCTCGTCGACCGTGACCGTGCGGGACCGGGACGCGCGGGCGAGCGTGACGGCCCACCGCCAACCGGAGTATCCGGGCAGGGTCGCGGCGAAGAAGTGGGTGAGCACCCGCTCGCCGTCGGCCCGGCTGCCGAGGTGCTCGCCGACCCGGTCGCCACCCTCGGCCCTGGCGGCCGCCTCGGCGACGTCGACCGCGGCGGCGAGCGTCGCGTCGGACCGCGCGGCTGTGGTGGTCGGCACGGTGCCATCGTGCCAAAGCCGAGGCCGATCCCCCAATCCGGTCGGACCCGTGCGGCAGGATGAGAGGGTGAGCACGCAGCCGCCACCGCGCCCCGACGGGGCGTACGACGGCGGCCGGCCGCGCGGTCCACAGCAGCAGGCGCCGAAGAAGGTGACGGTGACCCGGGTCGCCGTATCCCGATCGCGCTACCTCATCGGAGCCGGCGCCCGCCGGATCGGCGAGGCGTCCCGGGCCGGCGGCGCCGGCGAGTCCGGCCTGACCAAGCTGATCTGGACGCACGCCGCGCACTACACCTCCGACGCGATGATCGCGGTCTGCCTGGCCGGCACGATCTTCTTCTCCGCCGCCCGCAGCGAGCAGCGCACCCAGGTCGCGCTCTACCTGCTGGTCACGATGGCCCCGTTCGCGATCGTGGCGCCGTTCATCGGGCCGGCGCTCGACCGGCTGCAGCGCGGCCGGCGGATGGCGCTGGCGGCCACCGCGCTCGGCCGCGGGATCCTGGCCTGGGTGATGGCGGCCGAGTTCCACAACGGGTTCGCGCTCTATCCGGCCGCGTTCGGCGCGCTGGTGCTGTCCAAGTCCTACGCCGTGCTCAAGGGTGCCTGCCTGCCCAGGGTGCTGCCGCGGGGCCTGACCCTGGTCTCGGCGAACGCGCGGATGTCGATGTTCGGTCTGGCCGCGGCGGCGATCGGCGGCGGCGTGCTGGCCGGGATCATCCACCTGTCCGGCAGCTACCCGCTGGCGCTGCGGATCACCGCGGTGTTCTGCCTCGCCGCGGCGATCCTGTCACTGCGGCTGCCGGCGGCGGTCGACTCGGCCGAGGGCGAGCAGCCGGTCCCGCCGGCGGCGCTCACCCGCACCGGTCCGATCCCGCGGCGAGCCGGCAGCCTCTCGCTCGGCCCGCACGTGGTGACCGCGCTGCGGGCGTCGGCGGCGTTGCGCGGGCTGTCCGGGTTCCTCACGCTGTTCCTTGCCTTCTGGATCCAGGCGACCGAGACGGGCACGACGGCTGCCCTCGCGCTGGCCGGGCTGGTGGCCGGCGCATCCGGCGGGGCGGTGGTCGGCACCGCGATCGGCGCCCGGATGCCGATGAAGCACCCCGACCCGGTGCTGCTCGGCTCGATCGGCGTGGTCGCCGGGGTCTCGGTGATCGGTGCGCTGTCGTTCGGGCTGGGAACGGCGCTGCTCGTGGTCGCCGCGGCGGGGATCGCCAACGCGCTGGGCAAGCTCTGCCTGGACGCGATCATCCAGCGCGACGTGCCCGACGCGATGCGCGCATCGGCGTTCGCCCGGTCCGAGACGCTGCTGCAGCTGGCCTGGGTGGCCGGCGGCGGGCTCGGCGTCGCGCTGCCGTCCAACGGCAGGCTCGGCTTCGCGGTCGCGGCCGGCCTGCTGGTCGCGGCGTTCACCGTCACCCTGCTCGGCCGCCGCCGCCCGCTGACCAGGCGCGGCCGGGGACCCGCATCCGCACCGCCGGCGGCGGCGCCCGAGCCGCGTCCGGGGCGGAGCTGACTCCGGCCGCACCCGCTCGGCCGTACGACATGATCGTCGACTGACCCGCAGTGCTCCGTAGTACTGAGCCCGAATGGCGTAGCGGATCTGGCCACAGCAGGCCGGCCTTGTCGCCTCGCACCTGCGACGCAGGTCACAATCGCGCCGTACGGTCGCCACTCGTACGCGCTGCGTTGACGACGACGACCGTTTCCTCTCCGCACGGACACCGCCACACGGAGCAGCGGAATCTCCGCTCCGCGGCAGCATCGCGCCGCCCGGACCGGCGTCTACCGTGTCGTCCGGCTCGAAACCACCGGGCGTCGGAGCACGACCGAGCGCGGAGGGACACGGGGTGCTGACGTACGACACGCGGGCCCATGCGGTGCGCCGGGAACCACACGGAGATCTGCTCCGGCAGGCCTACCTCCTGACGGGCGATCCGGAGCGCGCACGCGACCTGGCCGACAGCGCCGCCCGCGTCGTCGAGGGGTACGCACACCGGCTCGGACCGGCCGACGCGCTGGAGCGCGCCAAGGAAGAACTGGTGCGCTCGTACGTCGCCGATCCAGGCCCGCCGCCGCCCCCGGTCGCCGGCGGGGGTCCGACCCCGCATCCGGACGTCGCGATGTGGCGGGGGATCTGCCGGCTCGCGCCGCGCCGCCGCGCCGCCATCGTGCTGCGCTACGACGAGGGACTGTCCGAGGAGCACGCGGCGGCGCGCATGGACACCACGCCGCGGCTGCTCCGCGCGGACGTGGACGCGGC
>Ga0207678_10000819_pt1 | contig 28514 bp, 22 predicted proteins | sample KBSC63metaG_FD_184319 | JGI IMG/M metagenome (GOLD analysis project Ga0207678, IMG submission 184319) | Corn rhizosphere microbial communities from Kellogg Biological Station, Michigan, USA - KBS C6-3 metaG (SPAdes) (version 2) | ecosystem: Host-associated > Plants > Roots > Rhizosphere > Soil ... | reverse complement strand
CGGCGGGACCAAGACCTACAACCACTATCCCAACGGTTGGGCGATGGCCTTCAACACCCCGTTCAAGATGTGGAAGCGGTACGAGTTCAACGGCGGCACGGCCGACCCCTGCATCATCTCCTGGCCCTCGGCCAAGGCTGGCCCGGGCACCGCGACCGGCAAGGGGGAGCTGCGGCATCAGTATCACCACGCGATCGACATCGTGCCGACCGTCCTGGACACGTTGGGCGTGACGCCGCCGGACACGATCAAGGGTCACGTGCAGAGCCGCTTCGATGGCGTGAGCATGCGCTACACCATCGACCTGGCGTCGGGGCCGTCGGACCGCAAGACGCAGTTCTACTCGATGCTCGGCTCCCGGGGCATCTGGCACGACGGCTGGAAGGCCGTCACCACCCACCCCACGATCAGTGGTTGGAGCCACTTCAACGAGGACACCTGGGAGCTCTACCACACCGACACCGACCGGTCCGAGCTGCACGACCTGGCGGCCGAGCACCCGGACAAGCTGCGGGAGATGGTGAACCTGTGGTACGCCGAGGCCGGCGCCAACGGCGCCTTCCCCCTCGACGACCGGTCCGCGATCGAGATCATCCTGACGCCGAGGCCGCTGCTCACCCCGGCCCGTGACCGGTACGCCTACTTCCCGGGCACCGCCGAGGTACCCGAGCAGCAGGCGGTGAACGTCCGCAATCGGTCGTTCACCATCGGCGCGGTGGTCGACCTCCCCGCTGCCGGCGCCCAGGGCGTCCTGTTCGCCCAGGGTGCCCGGTTCGGTGGGCACGCCCTCTACGTCAAGGACAACCGGCTGCACTACGTCAACAACTTCGTCGGCCTGGTCGAGCAGAAGATCGACGGGACCGAGGATGTGCCGGTGGGCGAGAACCAGATCCTGTCGGCTTCGTTCGACAAGGACGGGGAGGACCCACCGGGTGTGTCCACCGGGATCCTGTCCCTGTACCACGGCGACCGGAAGGTCGGCGAAGGCCGGATCAAGACGCAGCCGGGGATGTTCTCGCTCGCCGGCGAGGGCCTGTGCGTCGGCCGGGACAGCGGCGAGCCGGTCACCGACGACTACCCGGGTGTCCACCCGCACGAGTTCACCGGCGGCACGATCCACCGGGTCGCGGTCGACGTGAGCGGTGATCCCTACGTGGACCTCGAACGTGAAGCGGCGGCCATGCTCGCCCGTGAGTAGCCCAGTTACCCGACCGACCATCGGGCCGTACCCGATCGACCCGAGAGTTCAACAAGGAGGCGCTATGGGATTCTGCCCGGTCGATGTGATGGTCATCGGCTTCCCCGGCAACAAGTTCAGCGGCCGCATCGCTCCGGCGGTGCTGGAACTTGTCGACGACGGCACGATCCGCGTGATCGATCTGCTGTTCGTCAGCAAGGACGCCGACGGTGTGGTCACCACGCTCGCCGCGTCGGACGTCGACGCACAGACCGGGCCGGCCTACCTCTCGATCAACGTGGTCCAGCCGGGGGCGCTGGGCCCGGAAGACGCCGAGGAGCTGACCGAGGACCTGAAGCCCAACAGTTCGGCGCTGCTGATCGCGTTCGAGAACATCTGGGCGCAGAAGGTCGTCGACGCGTGCCGGGATGCCGACGCCGTCATGATCGATCAGATCCGCATTCCCGCCGACGTGGTCGAGGCCGTCGTCGCCGCGAGCTAGAAACCAGCCCGACTTCCGAGACAGAGAGGCTCGACAATGGGATTGCTACGCATGGCCGCCCGCACCGCGGTCGTCGCCGGCACCGCCACCGCCGTCTCCGGACGCGTCGCACGGCGGCAAGCCAGGAAGTACGACGATCAGGCCCCACAGCAGCAGGAACCGGAACCGCAGTACGACGATGCCCCGGCCCCGGCCGAGGGAGGCGGCGAGGACCCCGACATGGCCAGGCTTCAGCAGCTAGCACAACTGCACAGTCAAGGCGTGCTGTCCGACGACGAGTTCGCGGCCGCGAAGGCGAAGGTGCTAGGGATCTGAACCGGCTCGTACCCGAGGCAGGCGAGCGCGAGGCAGCTCCCTATTCGCGCTTGGCCGGGGTCTATGACGAGATGATCGTGGACTCCTGCCACGGGCGCTGGGCCGCCCATCTCGATGAACTGTGGCGTGCGGACAGCCACGGCGTGCGCACAGTGCTCGACCTTTGCTGCGGAACCGGCCTCATGGCGAAGGCGCTCATCCAGCTCGGATATCAGGTCACCGGCGTCGACGGCTCGTCCGCGATGCTGGCCCGGGCGCGCCACCTGCTCCCCCCGGGCACGGTCCTGGCCCGGCAGGTCCTTCCCGATCTGACGGTCGACGGCCCGTTCGACGCGGCCGTATCCACCTTCGACGGCCTCAACTACCTCACCCCGGCCGAGTTCGCGTCGACGGTGTCCGCGGTCGGCCGCCGGCTCCGTCCCCGGGGCTGGCTCGTGTTCGACGTGCACGCCGACGCGATGCTGGAATTCGCCCGGTCCCATCCGGTCGTCGAGGGTGACGCAGCCGGAAAGCGCTTCACCATCCGCAACGACGTGAACGTGCGGGCCCGGAGCTGCGTCACCCGGATCGACGTCACCGGGGAGACCGCGGCCGACACGTTCAGCGAGCAGCATCGCCAGTACTTCTTCACCGACCCGGACGTTCGCGACGCGCTCTCCGCCGCCGGCTTCGGGCCGGCCTTGGTCACCGACGAGTACACCGATCAGCCGGCTAGCCGGTCGACGCTGCGTAGTACCTGGATCTGCCGGCGCGGCGCACCCTGACGGCGGCCCCCATCGGCCCGGCGCTATCCCGACGTCGGCGTCGGTTGGGGCTACCACGGCCAGGAACTGGTGATCTCGGTCATATCGACCGCGACCGACCGCCGGGCCGGCGAGCTGAGCCTGGTCCCGACCGGTCACCGCTCAAGGCCACTCCAGTCCACCAACCTGGTTGTCAGCCGCGAGCAGCTGCTCGGCGTCGCCGGGGCAGCCGAGCACCCGCAGCTCGCTGTCGTGGAGCGCTGCTATGTGGCCGGCAACGGCCAGCGCGGCCATGCCGGTCTCGTCGGCGTGGGTCACCGCGGTCAGATCGACGACCAACGTTCTGCCCGGTGTGATTCCTTGGATCAGAATGTCGAGCAACTCACAGCTGGACGTGGCGTCGACCGCTCCGCCGACGGCGACGTAGTCCGATCCGTCGCAGAACGTGCCCCGCTCCACCGCGAGAGCAGCCCCTCCCTCTGCTGGCATTGCCGGTCCCATCGTGACGCTGGCGACGATCCCTTACCTCATAAGGAGCACCCTCGGACGACGCGACGACATGGTCCCCGCTCGGGGTACCGGTCAAACGTGTCGTCACCGTGAGGATGGACCGGCCTCGCGGTCGATCTCGTCGGTAGCGAAGACGGTCGCCCAGTCGTTCTTGAGGCTGACCACGGTCCAGCCCTCCCGGTCCGCCTGTTTCAGCGCCTCCTTGGCTCCGGCCGTATAGGCGAACTCACGGGCCGGGTCGTCGTGCAGGACCCAGTAGCCGCGGCCCTGTCGCAGTCACCGGCCGTCCAAGACCAGCGGCATCGCTGGCTTCCGTAGCAGGATCTCAGTCGAGCGGCGTCGCGCCTCATCCGGATCGAGTGAAACCCCAACAGGGGCGTCCGCATGTGCCACGGTCAACGGGCCGCCCGATCTTCCCTGTCCGTCGTCCCAGCTCGCGGTCAGCGTTCGGGTCTCGGCTTCGGTGAAAGGATCGCCTGCTTCGCTTCGATCCGGCGTGCCCGCACCCGGGTACCAAGTAGCGTCAAGACCCCGCCGATCAGCAGCCCTGCCAGGTTGACGAGCAGGATCGACACGGACTTGCCCCCTTCGGACAGGTATCCCATGGCCACGGCCACGCCGACATTGGCTGCGGCCGGGATGGTGGTGATCGATACCAGCACGCCAACTACTGCGCCCGACTTGGCCCGGCCCAGGGCGATGATCCCGGCCGCGCCGGCAACAAGGGCGACCACGAACGCCCCCAGGTTGGCCCCGATGAGTAGGCCGCTGAGGGGCCGCTGCCCGGCCAGGTAGGCCGCGGGGATCCGGTCCAGCACGCGGGCGACCAGGATTATCAGGAAGGCCGCCAGGGCAGCCATGGGGAACCCCAACGCCAGAGCGCGCAGCGACTTCCAGGCCGGCCCGAAGGCCCGGTTCACCAGGGCGACCGACAATGCGGCCATCGGACCGTAGTCCGGGGAGACGATCATCGCGCCCACCACCAGCACCGGGTTGTTCGTGACGACGGCGATCGCCGCGAGGATGCCGGCCAATACCATCAGCACCCCGAAGCTGACCGAGAACGCCGAGTCATCGCTGGTCCGCGCCGAGACCTCCGCCCAGACGACAGTGTCGATCTCGGGCGTGAGGATCTCGGCTTGGGCGTTGTCGGCCGCGGCGGAGACGACGGCCTCCAGCTCGGTCACCGTGATCCCACCGCGATCGCCCACTCCAGCCGCCCGGAGGCGTCGGAGCAGCGGGTTCACCGACGCCCGGACCACATCGCAGGCGACCAGGTCACCCGGAGGCTCGGTCGCGGCGCCTAGGTCGGCGGTGATGTGAGTGACGCCGGGATCCTCGATCAGCTCCTGGAGCACCGCCGTCGTGAGATCCGGCGGCGTGATGATGCGAAGGTGGAGCATGACAGCCGACCATTGCCTGGAGAGTGTCCGATGAGACAGGCGAAGCAACGCTGCGGATCTGCACTCCATCCGTCGTGAGGCCTGGTACCTCACCTTCGGACGTGCAGGCAGATACAACTTCATCCCAATGAATGAATCCGCGCGCCTCCTGCGGACGCAGAACCGGCCGAGTGGCGCGCACCCGGTCGCAGACCCTCCCCGGCGGATGAAGAGAGCCGCCGCCCGCTCCTGCACCGTTGGGTAGCCCGTGACGATGGCTTCTGTAGGGCGGTGGAGATGTGGCTGACGACCAGCACTATGACGTGATCGTGATCGGAAGCGGGGCGGGGGGCGGAACGCTCGTCCACCGGCTGGCTCCGTCCGGCAAGCGTGTGCTGCTCCTCGAACGTGGCGGCTATCTGCCGCGCGAGCGGGACAACTGGGACTCCACGGCGGTGTTCGTCGCCGGCCGTTATCGCGCACCGGAGTTCTGGTACGACGGCCACGGGCACGAGTTCCCACCCGAGGTCAACTACTACGTCGGCGGGAACACGAAGTTCTACGGCGCGGCGCTGTTCCGGCTGCGGCCGGAGGACTTCGGCGAGCTCCACCACCACGGCGGAATCTCGCCGGCGTGGCCGATCGACTACGCCGATCTCGAGCCGTACTACACCGAGGCCGAGCATCTCTACCTGGTGCACGGCCGGCATGGGGAGGACCCGACCGAGGGGCCGGCGAGCGCTCCGTACCGGTTCGGGCCGGTGGAACACGAGCCGCGGATCCAGCAGCTGTCCGACGACCTGGAGAAGCAGGGACTGCACCCGTTCCACCTGCCGATCGGCGTCAACCTCAGCCAGGACGGCCAGGGCCGGGCCACGCACGACAGTGTCTGCATCCGGTGCGACCGGGTGGACGGGTTCCCGTGCGTGGTCAATGGCAAGTCCGACGCCCAGGTCATCTGCGTGGACCCAGCGCTCGCGTACGGGAACGTCGAGATGATGACCGACGCCCACGTGCTGCGGCTGGAGACCGACGCCTCCGGGCGCATGGTCACCAAGGTCGTGACCGAGCTCGGCGACGGCTCGACCGTCGGCTACAGCGCGGACGTGGTCGTGGTCGCCTGCGGCGCGGTCAACTCCGCGGTGCTGCTGCTGCGCTCGGCCAACGACCAGCACCCGAACGGGCTGGCGAACAGCTCGGACGTCGTCGGTCGGCACTACATGCGGCACAACAACCAGGCGCTGATGGCGGTGTCGAAGGAGCCGAACCCGACCCGGTTCCAGAAGACGCTCGCCCTGCACGACTGGTACTTCGGGTCCGACGACTGGGACTACCCGCTGGGCGGGATCCAGATGCTCGGCAAGTCCGACACCGACCAGGTCCGCAGCGGGGCGCCGCGGTGGGCCGGCAAGGTCTCGCCGGGGATGCCGTTCGAGGTGCTCGCCCACCACGCGGTGGACTTCTGGCTCTGCGGCGAGGACCTGCCGCTGCCCGACAGCCGGGTCACGCTCGGCCGCGACGGCAGCATCCACCTCGCCCTCGACGAGAACAACAACGCGGAGGGCAGCAAGCGGCTGCTGCACAAGCTGGACGGAATGCTCGGCGACCTCGGCATGCACCCGCACCGGCTGCTCGACCACAGCATCTACCTGCACAAGGGGATGCCGATCGGGGCGACCGCGCACCAGGCCGGGACGGTGCGCTTCGGCCGGGACCCGGCCAGCTCGGCCCTCGACGTCAACTGCAAGGCCCACGACCTCGACAATCTCTACGTCGTGGACACCAGCTTCTTCCCGAGCATCGGCGCGGTGAACCCGTCGCTGACCGCGATCGCCAACGCCCTTCGCGTCGGCGACCACCTCATCGACCGGCTGAGCTGAGCCGCAGCGCGACGGCGAACCCGACGCCGGGCACCGCCGTCCGACCCCGACGAGCAGGAGAACCAGATGGCAACCGAGCAGATGGACGCGCTCGTGATCTTCGGGGCGACCGGGGACCTGGCGAAGCTGGAGACCTTCCCCGCTCTGGTGGGCCTCGTCGACCGCGGCGTGCTCGACGTGCCCGTGGTCGGCGTCGCCAAGAGCGGCTGGGGGCTCGACCAGTTCCGCGACTACGCCGCCGCGTCGCTCCGGCTCAACGGCATGGACCCGGACAGCCGCCCGGCGGCCCGGATGCTGGGTCTGCTCCGCTACGTGGACGGCGACCTCGACGACGACGCCACGTACGCGGCCATGTCCGACGCGATCGGGGACGGTCAGGGCCAGGCGTTGTTCTATCTAGAGGTGCCGCCGCCGTTGTTCGGGCGGATCGCCAAGGGCATCTCGACCAGCGGCCGGGCCGACGGCGCGCGGGTGATGGTCGAGAAGCCCTTCGGCACCGACCTCGCCGGCGCCCAGGCGCTGAACCGGACGATGAACGAGTTCTTCCCGGAGGACGCGATCTACCGGGTGGATCACTGGTTGGGCCTGGACCCGCTGGAGAACGTGCTGTTCGCCCGGTTCGGCAACGAGGTCATCGATGCGCTGCTGAACCGCGACCACGTGGACAGCGTCCAGATCACGATGGCCGAGGCATTCGACGTCGCCGACCGGGGCAGCTTCTATGACCGCACCGGGGCCATCCGCGACGTCGTGCAGAACCACATGCTGCAGGTCCTCGCCAGCGTGCTGGCCGACGCGCCGGCCGCGCGCGGCCACGACGCCTGGCGAAAGGAAAAGGCGAAGCTGATCGGGTCTCTGCGGCCGCTGACACCGGCAGACATCGTCAAGGGCCAGTACGAGGGCTACCTGGACGTCGCCGGTGTGGCGCCCGGATCGAGCACCGAGAGCTATGTCGCGGTGCGCATCGCGGTCGACTCGCCGCGGTGGGAGGGCGTCCCGATCGCGATCCGCGCGGGCAAGTGCATGCCGGTCACCGCGACCGAGGTGGCGATCCGATTCCGCCCGTCACCCCATGACATCCTCGATCCGGGCGAGACCTTCGAGCCGAACGTGCTGCGGTTCCGCATCTGGCCGGAGAGCGAGGTCGGGCTCACCCTGAACGGCAAGAAGCCGGGAGCGGGCTGGGTCCCGCAGCGGGAGGACCTCGCGTTCGCCCAGCAGCCGGGGTCCGACATGCGCCCGTACGACCGGCTGATCGGCGCCGCCCTGACCGGGGAGCGGTGGCTGTTCGCCCACCAGCAGACCGTGGAGGCAGCCTGGCGGGTGGTCGACCCGGTGCTCGGGCCGGTCGTCCCGGTCCAGCCTTATGCCCGCGGCAGCTGGGGACCCAAGGACGCCGACCGGCTGCTGCCCGAGGGGCACGCCTGGCACGACCCAGCCGGCTGAGTCTGATGGATGACAACATCGTCGACCACGTCGTCCCGCGGCGCGTGGTGATCGTCGGTGGCGGCTTCGCCGGCCTGTTCGCGGCCCGGGAGCTGCGGCACCGGCCGGTCGAGGTCACCGTCGTGGACCGGGCCGCCCACCACCTCTTCCAGCCGCTGCTCTACCAGTGCGCCACCGGGGTCCTGTCCGAGGGCCAGATCGCGGTCCCGCTGCGCAAGCTGTTCAAGCGGTACGACAACGTCGACTGCCTCGTGGCCGAGGTCACCGACGTCGACGTGGGCGCTCGCGAGGTGCTGGCCGTGCGGCCGTTCGGGGGCACGATCCGGCTGCCGTACGACGACCTCATCGTCGCCGCCGGCGTCCAGCAGTCCTACTTCGGCCACGACGAGTTCGCGCCGTACGCGCCCGGGATGAAGACGCTCGCGGACGCGCTGGTGATCCGCCGGCGCGTCTTCGGCGCGTTCGAGATGGCGCAGACCGCGACCGATCCGGCCGAGCGGCGGCGCTGGCTCACCTTCGCCCTGGTGGGTGCCGGGCCGACCGGGGTCGAGCTCGCCGGCCAGATCCGGGAGCTGGCCACCCTGACCCTCCGCAACGAGTTCCGCCGGCTCGACCCGGAGGAGGCCAGGGTGCTGCTCTTCGACGCCGGCACGATGCCGCTGGCCCCGTTCGGGCCGAAGCTCTCGGCAAAGGCCGCGAAGACGCTGGCCACGATGGGCGTCGAGATGCACCTGCACTCGATGGTCACCGACGTCGACCAGCACGGCCTCGTCGTGCGGGACAAGGACGGCGTCTCCACCCGGTACGAAGCCGGCAACGTGTTGTGGACCGCCGGCGTCGCTGCGCCTCCGCTCGCTGGCATGCTGGCCAAGGCAACCGGGGCCGAGCAGGACCGGGCCGGCCGGATCGTCGTCCAGCCCGACCTCACGATCCCGGGGTACCCGGAGATCTCCGTCGTCGGCGACCTGATGAGCCTCGACAAGCTGCCGGGGGTAGCTGAGGTCGCGATGCAGTCGGGATTCCACGCCGGCAAGCTGATCAAGCAGCGGGTCGACGCCGGCGGGACAGCCGCGACGCCGGGCGCGCCCTTCCACTACCGCGACCTCGGTTCGGCCGCATACCTCTCCCGCGGGCGGGCGGTGATCTCCGTGGGCCGGTTCCGGGCCAGCGGCCTGATCGGCTGGCTCGCCTGGCTCGGGATCCACCTCGCGTTCCTGACCACGTTCCGCAACCGGTTCGGGGCGATCCTGACCTGGGCGCTGGCGTTCAGCCGGGAGTCGCGGCGGGAGCGCCCGTTCTCGATGCAGCAGATCGTTGCCGGCGGGGACGTCTACCAGCCGTCGATGGCGGGCCGGGGAGTCCAGCCCGACCCCGCGGCGCCGCCGCGTGACCCGGCACCGCCGGTCGATGACGCACCGCCGGATGCGGGAGAGCGGCCGGTGCGGGCGGGAGGAGTTCCGTGACCGGGAGCGCGTACCAGGTGCTGGCCGAGCAGTCGCAGGTGCTGCCCGCGCGCGAGCAGATGGCCTTCACCCTCATGGTCCACGTCATCCTGGTGCCGCTCGGGGTGGCACTGCCGTTCATCACCCTGCTGATGAACTACCTGGGGCTGCGCCGCAAGGACGCGGTCGCCTTCCAGCTGGCCCGGCGCTGGTCGACGGTGATGGCCATCCAGTTCGCCATCGGCGTCGTCACCGGCACCGTCATCAGCCTGGAATTCGGGCTGCTCTGGCCGGGTCTGATGGGCCGGTGGGGTGACGTGTTCGGCACCGGCTTCGGCATCGAGGCGTGGGCCTTCTTCCTGGAGGCCATCCTCATCTCGATCTACCTGTACGGCTGGAAACGGCTGAGCCCGCGGACCCACTTCCTGCTGGGGCTGCCGATCCCGTTGACCTCACTCCTCGGCGCGTTCGGGATCCTGTCGGCGAACGCGTGGATGAACACGCCGCAGGGATTCACCCTCGACTCGGCCGGAAACCCGACCGCCGTCACCGTACAGAAGGTGCTCTTCAACCCGATATTCGGCCCGCAGTACTGGCACTTCATCGCGGCCGCCTACATGACGGCGGGCTTCCTGGTCGCTGGGGTGTACGCGGTCGGCTGGCTGCGCGGGCGTCGCGACCGCTACCACCGCCTCGGCTTCATCGTCCCGTTCACCGTCGCCGCGATCGTCACGCCGATCCAGATGACCCTGGGCGACGGCCTGGCCCGCTCGGTCTTCAAGGAGCAGCCGGCGAAGTTCGCGGCCATCGAGATCGTCACGACGACCGGACCGAACCAGGCCGAGTACCTGTACGGGCGGCTGCAGCCGGACGGCACCGTCGACGGCGGCATCAAGATCCCCGGGCTGGACTCGTTCCTCGCCGGGTTCAGCCGCAACACCGTGGTACAGGGGCTCAACGAGGTGCCGGCGCAGAACCGGCCGACCGCCCGGGAGGCGACCATCGCACACTGGGCGTTCGACACGATGGTCGGGATCGCGACCCTGCTGCTCCTACTCGCCCTCTGGTACGGGCTGGCCTGGCTGCGACGGCGCGACCTGCCGCGGTCCCGCTGGTTCTACCGATGTGCCGCCTTGGCCGGGATCGCCTCCGTCGTCGCGGTCGAGTCCGGATGGATCACCGCCGAAGTCGGCCGGCAGCCGTGGATCGTCTGGGAATACATGAAAGTCGCCGACGCGGTCACGAACATCAGCGCCGGTCCGATCTGGGCCTCGTTCGCGGTGATCGTCATCGTCTACGCGCTGATCGCCTGGGCGTTCCTGGGCCTGCTGCTGCGGATGCGGCTGCGCTGGCGGCGCCAGGACGCGCAGTTGGCCCGCGAGGAGGCCGGCGACCGCGCGGAGGCCGGAGACCACGAGGAGCCGGCGCGGACGGAGGCTGCGCCGTGACCACCGCCGATGCCGTCGCGCTGGTGCTCGTCCTGGCCATCGCCGCGTACGCCTGCGGCGGGGGAATCGACTACGGCGCCGGCTTCTGGGACCTGACCGCCGGCGGCGACGACCGCGGCGCCCGGCCCCGAGCACTGGTCGACTACGCGATGGCGCCGGTCTGGGAGGCCAACAACGTCTGGCTGGTCTTCGTGTTCATCCTGACCTGGACCGGGTTCCCGACCGTGTTCGAGTCCGTGCTCTCGACCGCCTGGCTCGCCGCGATCCTCGCTGGGCTCGGGCTGGTGCTGCGCGGCGCCGGGTTCGCCCTGCGCAAGCCGACGCGGCAGCGGATCCGCCGGCGCCGCTACACCGCGGTGTTCGGGGTTGCCTCGATCCTCGCGCCGTTCTTCTTCGCCGCGATCCTCGGTGGCGTGGCGTCCGGCCGGATCCCGGTGGGCAACCGCGCCGGTGACCCGGTCACCTCCTGGCTCAACCCGACCTCGGTGCTGTTCGGCGCGCTGGCCGTGACCGCCTCCGCCTTCCTCGCCGCGGTGTTCCTGATCTCCGACGCCCGCCGGTACGGCGCACCGGACCTGGAGGCCTACTTCCGGCGTCGTACCGTCCTGGCCGCCGGCGCGCTGGTAGTGGTGGCGGCCATCGGCCTCGTCGTGTTCCGCTTCGATGCCCGGCACCTTTTCGACGGGCTGTTCGCCGGATGGGGTCTGGCCTTTCTCCTGCTCGCGGTCGCCGCGACGGCGGGGACGGTCTGGCTGGTCCGCCGCGGCAACCACCGTGGCACCCGTCTCGCCGCGATAGCCGCCGTGGCATCCATCGTGCTGGCCTGGGGCATGGCGCAACGGCCGTACGCGCTGCCCACCACGCTGACCATTCAGGCCGCCGCCGGCGACCCGGACACCCTTCGCTGGTTGCTCATCGTCACCGGAATCGCCGTGATCCTGGTCGGACCGGCGCTGGCCCTGCTCTACCGGCTGGACCTGACCGACCGACTCGCCGCCGACCACGACGTAGACCTCACCGCGGCGCACGCGGCACCGGAGGCGACCCTGACCTCATCGGCCCGGGTTGACGCGGTCGACGGCCGGCCTTCGCCCGCCACGCCGGTCGACGCGGCGGCCGCGCCCCGGGACGCGAAGCGGTTCTGACCGAACCGGCCAGCCTCTCCCGCCGCGGGCAGTCCGCATCCCGATCCGTCGGCGCGGCACTCGGCCATCCGCAAAGGCCTATCGCAACCATCCTCGCGGGATGACGCTCGCGCGGCCGACCGCTCGTAACGTGCACCTTCAGGCGAGCCGTCGGATCCCAGTGAGGCGCGCCCGGTTGTCGGCCGGCGGTACGCCGCGGCGAGCGATCGAAGGGGAAACGATGGCTACCACGGACCGGATCAAGCGGAACGCGGGGCACGAGCAGGCCTCCGCGACGCCACGGGTGAGGCGGGCGGCGCCGCATGCGGTGCAGAGCGCGGCCGCGCCGTCGCCGTTCCCGCCGATTGCCGACTACGGCTTCCTGTCGAATTGCCACACGGGTGCCCTGGTCTCACCGGACGGGTCGGTCGGCTGGCTGTGCGTCCCCCGGTTCGACTCACCGAGCGTCTTCGGCAGCCTGCTCGACCGGCAGGCCGGTTACTTCCGGCTCGGACCCTTCGGCATCCACCACCCGACGTCGCGGGTGTATGAGCCGGGGACCAACATCCTGGAGACGACCTGGAAGACGCCGAGAGGCTGGATAGTGGTCCGGGACGCGCTCACAATGGGTGCGCGGGAGCACGAGGACGAGGTCACCCCGCACACCCGGCCGCCAGCCGACGAGGACGCCGACCACGTGCTCGTGCGCACGGTTCGGTGTCTGGAGGGCACTGTCGAGGTCGAGCTCGTCTGCGAGCCCACGTTCGACTACGGCCGCATCCCGGCGCAGTGGACGCTGACCGACGGCAGCCGCAACATCGCCACCGCCACGGGCGGCGAGCTGCCCGTGCGGCTGCAAACCGACCTCCAACTCGGCATCGAGGGCGACCGGGTCCGGGGCCGGCACGTGCTGAATGCCGGTGACGAGGTCTACTGCGCGCTGTCCTGGGCGAACGAGCTGGTCTCGGTGCCGGACGTGGCCGACGCCACCCGCCGGCTCGAAGCAACCACTCGCTACTGGCGGAACTGGCTCGGCGGCGCCCGGATGCCCGACCACCGCTGGCGCGATCCGATCCAGCGGGCCGCACTGACCATCAAGGGCCTGACCTACATGCCGACCGGCGCAACCGTAGCGGCGCTGACCACGTCACTGCCGGAGACGCCCGGCGGCGAGCGCAACTGGGACTACCGCTACACCTGGATCCGCGACACGACGTTCACCCTGCAGGCCCTGCACTACCTCAACCTGGACTGGGAAGCCGACGAGTTCATGCAGTTCATCGCCGACCTGGAGCCCAATCAGGACGGCGCCCTGCAGATCATGTACGGCATCGACGGCCGGCGCGACCTCACCGAGTCCACTCGCGACGAACTGTCCGGCTACGCCGGGGCGCATCCGGTCCGGATCGGCAACGGTGCCTTCGACCAGCGGCAGAACGACGTATTCGGTGCGGTGCTCGACTCGATCCTGCTGCACAGCCGCCGAAGCCAACGGCTGCCGCGGCGACTATGGGGACTGGTCGAGTCGCAGGCCCGGTGCGCCGAGGCCGTCTGGCGGGAACCGGACCAGGGAATCTGGGAGGCCCGCGGCAAGCCGCAGCACTACGTCTCGTCGAAGCTCATGTGCTGGGTCGCCTTCAGCCGGGCCGCGGCGCTCGCCGAGATCCGCGCGGACGCCAGCCTGGCGGAGGGCTGGCGGGCCACCGCCGAGGAGATCAAACAGGACATCCTCACCCACGGCCTGACGGCCGACGGCGTCCTGCGCCAGCACTACGAGACCGACTCGCTGGACGCCTCGACCCTGCTCGCCGCGATGTTCGGCTTCCTTCCGCCGAACGACGAACGGCTACATGCGAGCGTCCTCGCCATCGCTGATCACCTCACTGAGGACGGCTTCGTGCTCCGTTACCGCACGGACGAGACGGACGATGGGCTCTCCGGCAAGGAGGGATCCTTCCTCATCTGTTCGTTCTGGCTCGTGTCGGCACTCTCCATCGTCGGCGAGCACCAGCGAGCCCAGGACCTGATGGAACGCCTGTTGCGGGTCGCGTCGCCGCTCGGGCTGTACGCCGAGGAGTTCGACGTCGGGACCGGCCGCCACCTCGGCAACTTCCCACAGGCGTTCTCCCACCTCGCGCTCATCGAAGCAGCAGGACGGATCATCCTCTCCGAGCGGACCGCCGAGCTCTCCTGAAAACCGTGACCGAAGCCCGGAGTTGCGCGGACTGGTGGCGTAGGCCACTTCCGTAGCATCGAGGTCAGCTTCACGAAGCCGTGCGCGATGGGTCGCCGACCGTCGACCAGGAACTCTTCATCGACATGCTCGTCGGTCCGATCCGGGCGCGGCTGGCCATCACCCGCGACCCGATCACCCGCACGTACGTCGACTGCATCGTGGACGCAGCGCTACCGTGAAGCCGGCCGGCGCGGGGGAGGCACCATGATCCGACTCGGCAGGGCCACGTGGATGTTTGCGATCGTGACCACCCTGGCGCTGAGCGGCTGCGGCGGCGTCGGTTCAGTCCGGACCGCCTCCGGCAATGCCGCCTCGACCCGGGTGGACACGACCGGGGTCACCCGAGTCGAGGTCGCCGACGGGTTCGACGTCAAGCTCGCCCTCGGCCGGCCAGAGTTGGCTGTGGTGACCTATGACGACAATCTGAGCGACCTGCTCGACGTCCGCGTCGAGGGCAGCACCCTGCGGGTCAGGCTCAAGCCGCATGGTCTCCTCGGCAACCCGAAGCTGCGAGCTGACGTGACCGTCCAGCGGCTCGAGTCGATCCACACGGCCGGCGGCGCCTCCGTCACAACGACGGCCACCGTGCAGAATTCAGGCCTGCAGCTGGCCCTCTCCGGTGGCAGCCGCATCACCGCCGCCGTGAGCGTGGACCGGATGAGCGCGACTCTGTCCGGCGCCTCTCGAGCGACCCTCACCGGCATGGCCAGCGCGCTGACGGCGGACGCCTCAGGCGCCAGCGACCTCGCGCTGGCCGAGCTTCGTCTGCATGACCTCGACGTCCAGCTCTCCGGCGCCAGCCACGCCGAGGTTCAGGTCGACGACACGGTCGCCGCCGACCTGTCGGGCGCGTCCGTACTGACCTACCGCGGTAACCCTCGATTCATCAAGCGCGAAACCTCCGGAGCGTCCACCATCCAGGGCGAATAGTTGGCCACACCGCGAGGGCGCGCGCCCAGGCCACCCGCCGGGACCGGCGGCCCAGGTACGGGCTCGCCACGGTGGCCAGCGCGACCGCGACCGCGGAGTGCCCGGAGACGTACCCGAGCCCGCCCGCCGGCTCGCCCGGGTGCCGTGAGCAGCCCTTCGGCAGTCGCCAGCGGCGGGCCCGGCTCCCCGCCGAACGGACACTTGCCGCGGGCGGTCACGGCGCCACCTCCCCCGGGCGGGTAGGTTGCCGGCCGGTCGGCATCGATTGGCGGCGCCACCACAGGTAGCACCCGATCCCGACCAGGATCGGCAGCGCCCACGTCAGCGCGCGATAGACCAGCACCGCCGCGGTCACTTGGTCGGCCTCGCCGCCGGCGGCCACCAGGCCGCCGATCAGCACGGCCTCGACCACCCCGGCGCCGCCCGGGGTGAACGGGATCGCCGTGGCCAGCCGGGCGAACGCGAAGACGGCCAGCACCTCGGCCCAGGAGACCTCCGCCTCGCTCACCCCGACCTGGCGCAGGGCGACCAGCAGGACCAGGTACAGCGACAGGTGGCTGAGCAGGGACGCCACCGTGATCGGGATCCAGCCGTGCCGGAGCAGGTCGACGGTGCGGGCGCGGAACTTGACGGTGGCGATCTCCCACCCGGCGACGGGGGGCCGATGGATCAGCGCCAGCAGCCGGGACCCGATGCGGCCGGCGCGCAGCCCGACCTGACGCGCCTGGTCCTCGCTGTGCAGCATCAACGCGAAGACCACTATGGCCGCTGCCAGGCCGGCAAGTCCGATCAGCGCCGCGATCACCCGGGCCGAGCTGACCCGGCCCTGCAGCGCGACCGCGGCCAGCGCGAACACGGGTAGAGCGAGCTTGATGAAGCTGTTCCAGACGCCCGAGACCAGGACCGCCGTGGTGGTTCGGGACCGGGAGTAGCCCCACCTGCCCATCATCGTGTACGTCATCCCGATACCGATGGCGGCGCCGCCGGGAACCGTGTTCGAGATCGCGGTGGTCGATTGCGTCATCAGCATTCCCCGGCCGAACGACAGCCGGGGCGTCGTCACCGTCATCCAGACCAGGACGTACGTCACCAGGTTCCAGAGCGCGATCACGAGCAGGACCGACAGCTCGAGCCAGGTCATGGCCTTGATCTCGGCCCACACCTCGGCGAAGTCGATCCGCTTGAACAGGAAGTAGAAGATGCCGACGACGAGCACCAGCGACAGCACGCCCTTGATCACCTGACGGGCCCGCGGCGACGGTCGACGGCCAGTACGCATCCCCTCGCCGCCCGAACTGCTCGACACGGACACCACCCCCGCTCCGGCGTCCCGATCTGCTCCGAGCATCCTCCATCCAGCCGCCCGCCGACAGCGCTCGCGACCGCTCGTTCCAGCCGCCAATGCTGGGCCGCCGGGGCCGAATGTCGAACTTGCCGGGCAGTGGCCGAAACATGCGGGCGGATCGCCCGATCCCAACCACGCCGACCGGTCGCGGCCGATCACTGGTCCGACCCGGGTGTTGTCCCGTTCGGCTCCCCGTCACATACTGCGGAACACCCGCAAGGGCGGGAGAGGTCAATGAACGGGGACAGCAGCACGACCGTCACGACCGCGATGCCGGTCTGGGCCGGTCGGACGGCCTGGTGGGCTGTGGCGCGACGGGTGCTCACGCTGCGGCGGCGCAACCGGTCCCGGCGTCGGCGGCCGGGGCCTGCGCCGCGGACGGACTTGGGCGCCGAGCCGGTGGAGTCGCGACCGGCCCGCAAAGGAGGCTGAGGTGCGCGGGGGCGGCGACGAGCAGGCCCGCCGCACCGAGCCTGTCCGGCGGCGTGTGGAACGGCCGCTGTGGGCACTGTGGACGGCGCTGGGTGGCCTGCTGCTCGCGGTCGCCTGCGGCCTTGTTGCCGCCGACGGCCGCGTCCCGAGCTGGGAGCGGGAGGTGTTCCGAGCGATCAACGGCCTGCCGGACTGGCTCTACCGGCCGATGTGGCTGGTGCAGCTCCTCGGGCTGCTGGGAGTGCCGGTGATCGTGGCTGTCGTCGCGCTGGTCTGGCGGAAGTGGCGGTTGGCTCTGGCGCTGCTGCTGCTCGTACCGCTGAAGCTGTTCGCGGAGCGGCAGGTCATGAAACAGCTGGTCGAGCGCGGGCGTCCGGGGCAGACCGAGCCGGGGGCGGTGCTGCGGGATGTCCCGCCGGCCGGGCTGTCGTTCCCCTCCGGTCACGCGATCGTGGTCTTCGCGGTCGCCGTCCTGGTCGCGCCGTACCTGCGCGGCTGGTGGCGGGCGGTGCCGTTCGCGCTGGCGGCGATGGCCTGCGTGTCGCGTGTGTACCTGGGCGCGCACAATCCGCTGGACGTGGTGGCTGGCGCCGGTGCCGGGCTGCTGCTCGGCGGACTGCTTACCCTGCTCGTGGGCGTACCCGCGGGCCGGCCGACGGGACGCCACCGAGGCTCACCCGCCCGGACAGCTGACGGCCGCACCGTAGAGCGATAGCCCGGTCTGCTCGCCGACGTACGCGGCGGCCCGATCGTGCGGCAGGAAGTCGAGCGTCGCGTCGGCGAAGGCTACGAGGTGCCGGTCTCCGCACAGGGGACTCGGCGAACTGGTGCGTAAGCCGGTCCTGCCGAGGGCTTCGGTGGTCTTGACAGGGGCGGCGCCCAGCAAACAGGGTCGTCAGGTCGGGCTGATAACACTGGTGCGCGACGGGCGGCTGCTGCTGATCGACGTGGCCTTGGTCGAGGCCCGCCCCAGCCCGTGGCGGCAGGCGGTCGACCTGGCCAACATGATGTTGTGCCTGGCCCTGCGCTCCAGCGCTGAGCAGGTGTACCGGCGGGCGCTGCGGCAGTTCAGCGTCGACGAGATCAGCGAGGGGTTCGCCGCCGCCCGCGGCCTGGCGCTGCCGTCCCAACTGCGGGGGATGCTGCGCGCCCAGGGCCGTGACCTGCACGGCGAATTCGTGCGGCTGCTGCCGACCCCGCCCCAACCGATCCGGGTGCAACGCTGGAGCGCCCGCCGAATCGGGCTGTGGGCTGTGATCGTGGCGGTCCTGGTGCTGCTGGCGCTGAACCCAACGTTCATCTTCGACAACCGGATGGCCGTCCGGACCACACTCGGCATCCACAGCCTCGACTGCGACCAACTCGAGCCGCTGTGGCTGCAGGCCCAGGCGGTGCCCTCGGCGTCGCTCGTGCCCTGCGTGCAGGCGCGGGTGCCCGGCTGGAGAGTCGCGGACGTGGCCGTCAACAACGGCCGCACGGTCATCACCCTGGACCACGACCGGGCCGGCTCCGGCGCTGCCGTGCTGCGGCTGGCCGCGGTCTGCGACGCCACTGGCACCGCCGAGGCGCCATCCCCTGCGTCGGGCGTGCGCCGCTACCAACGGCTCGACCGGTCCACCGGCGCGTTCCGGGCGACCTGGTACGACCAGTTCGCCGGTGGCTGTCTGACCTACCGGCTGTTCTCCACCAGCGACACCCAAGGGTCGTTCGCCGCAGAACTACCCCGACTGCTGGGATTCACCAGCCGCGACGCCCTGCGCCAGGCGCTCAGCCAGCGGTCGAATGGACGCCTGCGTCTGGATGCCCGTGGCCCGTGATCAAGATGGTGGGGGTGCGCGGCGCGCCGGCAGCCCTCACTGGCGGTCCCGACGCTCCCGGTCCTCGGCGAGGTCCAGGGCGAGCACGGCGGTCAGGATCAGCAGCTCGTCCTCGCCGGGCGCGATGTCCACCGCGTACGTGTCCCGCATCGTGAAGTACGCCTTGGACACGGTGGCGACGACCGCGTTGCCCCGGCGGACGGTGTAGTCGTGCTCGAGCAGGTCGCCGACCAGCTCCAGGTCGTCCGGACCGGGGATGTCGACGGTGTAGCGGTCCACGAACGGGGTGAACAGCCTCTTGCGGACCCGGGCCGCCTCCGCACCACCGATCTCGATCTCGTAGGTCGGCCGCATCGAGACCATCTTCCGCCGCACCTCGGCGACCTCTCGACCGTCCATGTCCCGCAGTACGAGCCGCTCGCGCAGGCTCAGCGCCTTGCCGTCGACCCGCAGCACCGGCCGGCCGGCCTCATCGGTGATGTCGGAGTCCTGGCCGAAGCCGAACAGCTTCTCCCTGATCACGTACACCTGACCTCACCTCCGTCTCGGTCCTACCCGGGCGGGGACGGTTCACCGGCGGAAGCCGCCGGCCGGGCGGCGGCATCCGTCGGACGAGTCGTCCTCAGTAGACGGTGACCCCGTAGACGCTCAGCGGCTCGGTGACCGGCCGTAAGAACGTTGTGCCGCCGCGGGTGCAGCTGCCGCTGCCGCCGGAGGTGAGCCCCAGCGCGACGGTGCCCGCGAACAGCGGGTGCGAGGCGTCGGCCTGATCCACCGCAGCAGCGGTGCGCCGGCCGTCCTGTTTGGACCGCCGACGCACCGCGCGGGCGTGCGTCTACTCGGTGACCACCGCTCGGAGCACGTCGAGCTTGGCCGCCCGCCGGCTGGGCGGGACGGCCGCTGCCATGCCGGCCACCGCGGCCAGGACCACCACGATGGCCAGGCTCGCGTACGGGATGCGGAAGACGCTGATCCCCTCGTCGGAGAGCGCGGTCACGAGCGCCCAGCCGAAGAACAGCCCGATCAGCAGCCCCAGCGCCGTCCCCTGCAGCGCGATGATGACCGACTCCCAGCGAATCGCCGAGCGCAGCTGTGACCGGGTCATCCCGACGGCGCGCAGCAACCCGAGCTCCCGGGTCCGCTCGAATATCGACAGCGCGAGCGTGTTGGCGATGCCGAGCAGTGCGATGAGGATCGCCAGCCCGAGCAGCGCGTACACCAGCCTGAGCAGCTGGTCCAGGAACTTGGTCTGCTCGGCCTTGAACTGGGCCCGGTCCAGCACGTTCGCGCCGGGGTAGGCCTGAGCGACCTGCTTCACCGCGGCCAACGCCGCTGCGGGGCTGACGCCGGCCGCTCGCTTGACGAGCACCTTGCTGTCCAGCCGGTTGGTGAAGTTGGCCTCGTACGCCTGGGTACCGAGCAGGTAGTTGCCGGCCTGGCGGTTCTCGCCGTAGATCAGCGCCAACCGCAGGCTGCGGGTGCCGGAGTCCTTGAACACGACCGGCACCTGATCGCCCAGCTGGAGGCCCTTCTGCTCGGCGACGTCCTTGTAGACGCCGATGGAATCGCGCCCCAGCGCGGCGGGCGATCCGCTGATCGGGTCCACCTTCATCAGCTCGACCGCCGTCCGCGGGTCGGTGGACTGCAGCAGTACGGCGCTGCCGGCAACCTGAGCCACGCCCTGGCGGAGGCCGGCAGCCGAATCGACCTCGGGCAGCCCGTTCACGCGCCGGGCGAGTCCGGGATCCACTCCGCCGAAGGTTCCACCGCCGGAGTCCACCACGATGTCACCGGTGAACGCGCGGTCCACCGCTGCATCCATCGACGCCTTCGCAGAGGAGACGAAGATCGTGATGAGGCCGACGACGCCCACGCCGATCATCAGCGCGGAGGCACTTGCAGCCGTACGCTTCGGGTTGCGCATGGCGTTCTCCCGGGCGAGCTCCCCGGTGATACCCCGCAGCCGTGGCAGCGGCGCGCCGATGGCGCGGCTGAGCGGCAGCGAGACCGTCCGACCCAGGATCGACACGCCGAAGAACACCAGCAGCGCGCCGGCGCCGACGAGCGCCACCGGCTGCTGGACGTCCCGGAAGAGCCCGGTCAGCAGTGCGGCCAGACCCAGGCCGAGGACGGCGACGCCGACGAACACCCGCTGCTTCGATCCGTAGCCGGTGCTGCCTACGACGCCGTGCTGCATGGCCGCGATCGGCGCGACCTTCGCCGCCTTCCGGGCCGGCGACAGCGCGGCGAGGACCGTGATCCCGACGCCCACCACGACGGAGATCACCGCCGTGGCCGGCGTGAACACCAGGCTCGTCGTCGGAATGTCGAGCCCGACCGCGGTCAGCAGGGCCTTGAGGCCGAGTGCGACGGCGAAGCCGGCAGCGATCCCCAGCGCCGAGGCCAGGACGCCGACGGCGAGCGCCTCGAGGATCACCGAGCCGAGCACCTGCCGTCGGCTGGCGCCGAGCGCCCGCAGCAGGCCGTTCTCCCTGGTGCGCTGCGCCACCGTGATCGAGAACGTGTTGAAGATCATGAACGCGCCCACCAACAACGCGATCACAGCGAAGATCAGCATGAACGTGTTGAAGAACTGGAACGCGTCCGCCATCTGGCTCTGCGTCTCCGCGGTGATCGCGGCGCCGGTCAGCGCCTCTGTCCCGGGCGGGAGGACGGCGGACAGACGGCGCGCCAGTTCCGTCTGTGACACTCCGCTGGCGGCGAGCACGGACACCGAGTCGTACTTGCCCGGCTCCCCGATCAGCCGCTGCGCCACCGCACGCTTGAAGGCCACGATCGTGGCTCCGCCGGGGCTGTCGGCATTGCCGAAGCGGGCGATGCCAGCGATCCGGACCCGCTGGGGCGGTCCCGTCACCAGGACCGTCGTGGTGTCGCCCACGTTGATGTCGCCGTCCCGAGCGCTCTTGCGGTCGATGACAACCTCGTCGTCGCGACTGGGCGCCGCCCCGCTGACGAGGGTGAACGTATTGAGCGCGTTGTTCTCGGTCCAGCTCAGCCCGAGCGCCGGCGCGCCCGTCGCGGGATTGCCGAGCGCCTGCCCGTCCTTGCCGATCAGGCGGGCGTACCCGCCGACGTCACCCTCGGCCGCCGCGACGCCCTCGACCCCGCGGACCGTGTCCACCAGTGCGGCGTCGACCCGGCCCCGCTGGGTACCTGCTCCCGGCGGTCCCTCGAAGGCCGCCTTCGCCCGGACCACCGCATCGGTGCCCTGGTAGACATTCGCGAAGAGGTTGTCGAAGGTGGTCCGGATCGTGTCGGTCAGGACGAGCGTGCCGGCCGTGAAGGCGACACCCAGGGTGACGGCGAGCGCCGTCGCGACGAAGCGGAACTTGTGTCCCAGCAGGCTCTTCCAGGTCGTGTGGAGCATGGCGGCTCACTCCCCGAACCGCTTCATGCGCTCCAGGACGCGGTCGGCGCTCGGCCGTGCCATCTCGTCGACGACCCGTCCGTCCGCGAGGAACACGATCCGGTCCGCGTAGCTGGCCGCGATCGGGTCGTGCGTGACCATGACGATCGTCTGCCCCATCTCGTCGACTGCCCGCCGCATGAAGCCCAGCACCTCGGCGCCCGCCTTGGAGTCGAGGTTGCCGGTCGGTTCGTCACCGAAGATGATCGCGGGCCGGGTGGCCAGCGCCCTCGCCACGGCGACGCGCTGCTGCTGGCCGCCGGACAGCTCCGCCGGGCGGTGGTGCACGCGGTCGGTGAGGCCCATGGTGCTGACCACGCTGGTGATCCACTGCTCGTCGCCCTTACGTCCGGCGAGCCGCAAGGGCAGCGTGACGTTCTCGATGGCACTGAGCGTCGGGATGAGGTTGTACGCCTGGAACACGAACCCGATTCGATCCCGGCGCAGGATGGTGAGCTCGTGGTCGTTCAGCGAGCTGAGGTCGGCGTCGCCGATGAAGGCGCGCCCGGACGTGAGCGAGTCGAGCCCGGCCACGCAGTGCAGCAGCGTCGACTTCCCGGAACCGGACGGCCCCATGATCGCCGTGAACCGACCGGTCGCAAAGCCGACGGTGACGTCGTCCAGCGCCCGGACCTGCGCCTGTCCGGTGCCGTAGATCTTCGTCGCGGCCTCCGTCCGCGCGGCCGCGGTGGGTTGTGCGCGGGTACTGGTCTCTGTAGCCAGAGTGGACATGGAGAACTCCTCCCCGTACGGCCGGTTCCAGCCTGATGCGACGGCGTCGGGCCGGCCAGGGACCTAAGACTCATCGCGCTCCCCGACCGGACCTGGGGAACAGCCGTCGGGAGGAGCTCGACCGGCCGTGCGGTCCCGGCAGCCTCAGCGTGCACGGGTGGTCGACGCTCGCTGCACGGCTAGGGACGATGACGGAACCTGGAGGGCGAGCACGGCCGCCGACCGCGGGGTTCCCGGCCTTCCGGTACCCGGTCCGGGTGCCCGCTGATCAGTCGAACGCGACGGGAGGCACAAACCCGGCCGACGCGTCACCTGGAAACCCTGCGGACCAATGCCTCTGGCGCGAGCCGCACGCGGAGTCTTGCCTGAGAATGACGCTCCGCGACCGGGGGCGGAAGGAGGCCAGACCCATGAAGACCAGCACGGCAGCCCCGAGCCAGCACGCGCGACCCCTTCTAGGCCTGCGGCGACGGCCAGGCCGTCTGGCGCTCGCAGTGTTCCGGCTACCCCTGGTCCTGTACCGCCGTGGGTGGGGCCGACTGCTCGGCCACACGTTCATGCTGCTGGTCCACGCCGGACGCAAGACCGGACAACCGCATCTGATGACGGCGATGGTGATGCGCTACGACCCGACCACCCGCGAGGTCGTCATCCTCTCCGGCTGGGGTCCCGACTCCGACTGGGTGCGCAACCTCCGCGCCCGTCCCGCGCTCCGCGTGGAGATCGGCCGGGAGTCGTACCCGCCGCAACACCGGTTCCTCACCGAAGACGAAAGCGTCGCGGTCGCCAGTGATTTCCTGCGCAGGCACCCGTACCGCGGGCTGCTGGCCTGCCGGATTCTGGGCTGGCCGAACCTACGCGCCGAGGCCGCGCTCCGCGACTTCGTCCGCACTCACCCGTTCGTGGCGCTGAGGCCTGTGGACGCAGCCTGACTCGGGATCTGCTCCTCCAGCGGGTGCCCCTCGCCTCATCGGCATCAGTGCCCTTCACGGCAGGAGCGGATGTTCGGAGGTCTTCTCCGTGCGTCAGACCCCGCTGGCACAGCCTCTTGCCCGATGCGGGGCAGTAGCAGCGACACGCCGCCCGTTCGCTCACCGATCCGGCGAGAGGTGCCGCGTGCGCCAGCGGAGTCGTCTCTCAGCCGATGCCGCCAACCGCTCTGAGCATGCGATCAGCGGCGTCCCGCACGATCTGACGCTCCTCAGCAGTCAACTCCGCGGCCCGACGCTCCACTATCCACGCGGCCCTCGGCAGATCAAGAACCAGCCACGGGGTTAGCCGTTCGCCCGGCGACCACTCCAGCGACATGCGCTCCGGCTCCACATGTCCGAGTGTGATCCGCATCGAGCCGTCAGTCGAGAGACGCGGCTGCCGCCGACTCCAGCCGTTCGGTCGCATGAGCGTGAGGATCCCCTGGTTGAGTCGGCCTGGGGCGCGGTGCCGGGATTGCTCCCGGTCCGTTTCCCCGGGCCGCTCGCCGAACCCGCCGTGCCGGTCTCCCGGCAACGGGCTCTCCACGGTGTCTGCCGTTAGGCGTGGTTGGGCAGGAGCCAGGGGTTGGGGATCTTGCTGCCGCGATATCGGTAGCGGGTGACCGGTACCGATGCGATGTTGAACAGCTCGATCCCGTCTGCCGTCGGCCTGCGCCACCGGCCGTTGGGTCCGGTGAGGTGACGGCGGACGTCCGTCCAGTTCCAGCGGTGCAGGTGCTTCCACCAGCGGATCACCCTGTGCCATACGAAGTTCTCCAGGGCGTCCAGGGTGTGTTTGCAGACTGCGTGCCGGAAGTAGTTGGCCCAGCCGCGCATGATCTGGTTGACCCGGATCAGCACGTCCCTGGGCGGCTGCTGCGATGTCCTGCGGGTCAGGTCTCGCACCTTCTGTTTCATCGATCGGATCGGCCGGTCGGCGATGAAGGTGTAGACGTACCACTTGCTCGTGCCTCGCTTGCGGCGCCAGTGGATGTGGAACCCCAGGAAGTCGAGCCCCTCGCCCATGTGCACGATCCGGGTCTTGGCTGGTGAGAGCCTCAGTCCCATCGGTTCGAGCACGGCGGCGATGTCGTCGTGCAGGGCCTGGACGTCGGCGCGATCGCCGTGCACCAGGATGACGAAGTCGTCCGCATAGCGGACGATCCGCCAGTTGGGCAGGGCTTTCGCGCGGCGTCTAGCGCGTCGGCTGGGAGTGCTCATCGTCCCGCCAGCCAGCCACGGCCCGTGCACGTGCTCATCGAGCGCGGTCAGGGCGATGTTTGCCAGCAGCGGGGACAGGATGCCTCCCTGCGGGGTGCCGGTGAAGCTGTCCTCATATTGCCGGGTCTCGGTGAGCACCCCGGCCTTGAGGAACGCCTTCACCAGCGCCAGCACGCGCTTGTCCTTGACCCGTGTCCGCACCCGGTCCATCAGGGCCGGATGCGCGATGGTGTCAAAGCACGCCTCGATGTCCGCGTCGAGCACCCATCGATACCCCTTGGTGCCGTAACGCTGGATCTCGGCGACCGCGTCGTGCGCGCGCCGCATCGGCCGGAACCCGTAGGAGACGGGCAGGAAGTCCGCCTCGAAGATCGGTTCCAACACCAGCTTGAGCGCTGCCTGGACGACCCGGTCCGCGGTCGTCGGTATCCCGAGCTTGCGGACCTTCCCCGATCCACCCGGCTTGGGGATCACGCGTTCCCGCACCGGCAAAGGGGTGAACGTGCCCGCCTTCAGCTGGGCACGCAGCTCGTCCAGGAACCCGGGCACCCCGATGATCTGCTCGACGTCGGCGGCCGTCAGGCCATCGACGCCGGGCGTGTGGGCGCCCCGGTTGCCCGCGACCCGGTCGAACGCCACATGCAGCGTCGCCGGGTCGTGCACGAAGTTGAACAGGTCATCGAACCGGCGGCCAGCATCGGCCGCCGCCCAACGGTGAAGCTTGGCCTGCATCTCCGCTACCCGGGTCACGACCGAAGCCGTGACCGGTGCGCTGCCATTCGGCGGCGCGTCTTGCGGCATTGCAGCCTCCTTCCCTTCTCGATACCGCTGCCGCCCTTCCCCATGTGCACGGGCTCTCCCCGGCTCGGAGTACTACGGCGGCTCCGCCCCATCCCGGACCGATCGGCGGTCGACGCGCCCAACCCGAACCGCCGCACCGGATGCACGGCCACGGGTAGGACCGGGACGGTTCCCGTGTTCACTGTGATTCGCTCGATGAAGGAGGAGCCCGACTCGGTCCCTGCGGCATCACCACGGCTACCCCGCAGCACTTCACCGTGGTCTCCCGGCCAGTCGTTGAACACCGGCCCAGGAGTTCCCCGCCCGTCCGGGCGGGTGCGCGCCGCTCCCGGCCCATATCCGCCAGATTTGGGGCCGGTCCGCACTTTGAGGAACGTATACGCCGGTTCCTTGCGTACTCCTTTCCATCCCGCTCGCCGGACCCGCGCCATCTGGCAGTGCTGGCACGTCCCGGCTTTGTCGGGGCCGCTTGCCACCCTCCCCGTCGTCACCCGGATCGGGCTGCCCCCAGCTCCACCTCCCTGCTGCGACAGGGCAGGCGGTGAAGGTCTCTCACCTCCACTCGAATACACAGCGCCTCACGGCGCACTCAACGGCGGCCGAATCTTGACCCCTTCTCGCCACGCCGCGCAGGGGTCAGGATTCACGTGCCGCCGACAGGATCGCCGAGCCCTGCTCCTGGGTCAGGCCGCCTTCGTGCCCGATCGGCTCACCGGGATCTACCAGGATGACGTCGCCGCGTAGGGGCGGCTCGGTCACTTCTCGTTCCGAGTTGCGTCAGTCGCAACAGCACGCTCCCAGAGCGCTGACTCCCGCTGATACTCCTCACGATGCTCGGGGCTGAGCCGGCGAGATGCTTCGGCCATCCGGGACCAGTACAACGCGTCGAGGGCCTCGCGGACCACGTCATCTGAGGAGCCGCCACGGTCCTTCCGGAGCGCAGCCATCCGGTCCGCGGTGTCGGAAGCGACTCGTACCGTGGTCGTACCGGAACCCATACGAAGAGAACACGCCGCGGCACCGGACGCGGTCTACGAATTCGTACACGGGAGCGGTGCACGCGAGAGTAGCCGTCCGGAGTCGCGCAGGCGTATACCACGGTGAGCAGGCGAGTCAGATCTTGCCGTCGAACAGAGAAGGTGCTGATCAAAGGTCGTGCCCCCGGCAGGATTCGAACCTGCGACACCCGCTTAGGCGAGGAAAGCCGTCACCCAGGTCGGGGCATCGAATAGGAGGCTGACCTCCGGTCGCGGGTCGCGCCATCGCTCTGTGTCTCGTGCCCTCTTCGGGTCGGTTGCGGACTCCGTGTGCACTGAGGTCCGTCAAGCCCGGGCCCAGGCTCCGCCGCGCCTCCGGCTGCCCCATCGGCTTCGTCGTAGGCGTGCCTGCCCTGTGCTGTCACACCGGACGGGCCCTTGATTCCCCTCCAATCCCTCTCGGTCCGCGCCTTGTCGCACGCAAATCGCACGCGAAGATCACGAGGGCCCCTGGTCGCCGGGCCGCTGCCTGCGGGTCCGTAGCTCGCCTCCGGCGACTCCACTCCTAGCTATCAGCCGGGTGTCGGGTGTAGCGTCCATCGTGGTAGTAGTCATCGCGCCGCTGGCAGCTCCCGGGCACCATCCACTTCCGACGCAAAACATCGCATTCGGACTGGATGACTGACCATGGCCATTTTGCGCGTGAACCCGATACCCGCCGCAGACCACTCGACCTCCCCGCCAGCCATTCGCCCGGACTCCAGCGTGCGTCGGACCGCCCGAATCATTGGGGTCCTTTTCCTTGCGGGCTTCTTGGCATATGGCGTAGGCAGCCTAATAGCGACGGGCATCGTCCGCTCCGCTGACCGCAGCGGCTCCACCGCGTTGTTCGTCACCGGCGCTACGCTGATGCTGCTCAACTCAGCATTCGTGATCGGCATCGGTGTCCTGATATTGCCGATCCTGCGACCCCACAACAAGGCCATAGCTACGGGCTACCTGGGGACGCGGATCTTCGAGGGCGTCGTCCTGGCTATCGGTGTCGTGAGCCTCATCGTCGTCACCGACTCCGCGGCCGCCATCCACGCGAACTCCGTCTTCTACAACATCGCCGAGGCCGGGCTTGGTATCGGAAGCCTCTTCTTCTGCGCTCTGCTCTTCCGCACCGGACTCGTTCCGCGTTTCCTGGCTGTCTGGGGTTTCATCGGCTACGCGTGCTTCGCCGGGGGCACACTGCTGGAGCTGTCCGGCGTCGCGGGCGCCGGGCTCGTCGGCGCCATCCCCGGTGGATTGTTCGAGCTGACGTTCGGCATCTGGCTGATCGCCCGCGGGTTCGCCTCCACCCCGACCGCCGTCCGCTCGCGTGCGAGCACCTGACTGACGTGAGCACCCCGCCCGCAATCAGGTCTGTCTGGACGACCAGATGCGACGGCTCGAACTGCTGCTGCGGACCAGGTGCGGACTGATGCCCCGGACGATGATCACGACGATGGCTCGCCGGCGTACCGACGCGGCTCCGACCTGGGGTGATGAGCTGTAACCCCGGCAGGATTCGATCTGCGACACCCGCTTTAGGAGAGACCTCTTCTTCGCTCTCATACGCGCTGACCAGCGGTTTCTCAGGGGCTCCGGCGTGATTGACCGGCTCCACACGGC